>Ga0157379_10002069_pt1 | contig 16663 bp, 21 predicted proteins | sample S25metaG_FD_121802 | JGI IMG/M metagenome (GOLD analysis project Ga0157379, IMG submission 121802) | Switchgrass rhizosphere microbial communities from Kellogg Biological Station, Michigan, USA - S2-5 metaG | ecosystem: Host-associated > Plants > Roots > Rhizosphere > Soil | place: USA... | reverse complement strand
GGGGTGGGAGAGGGGGGGGATGGGGGAAAGAAAGAGAAAAATTGGGCGGGGGGGGGAGGAGGGGGGGGTGGAGGTGGAGGGACAGCCGACGACGACGCCGATGATGGAGGGGACGATTGGGATGTGGTGGAAGATGACACTGGTGTAATAAATGTAGGAGGTGGAGAGAATGAAGAGATTCGGGCAGGATTATTTCCTGCTGAGATGGGTATTGGAATATCAGCTTCGCGTCCCCATATTGTTCGAGAGAGACCCGAAATGGCATTCCTCGAAGGCTGCAGAGCAGGAGGCAACGTTGGTGGAGCTAACATTCTACTCTCATCGACGACTTTCAGAAGTGAATCTTTAGAATCCCTTCCAGAATGCTTCTGAGGCATTGCAACCACTCGAGAATGTTTCCGCAGAGCGCGGGGTGTGTGCATGGCACGCGTACCCTGCCTTCGAGGATTACTAGATTAAAAAATTCTCTTAAAACGTATGGGAAGAAATGACATACCAGGTTTATTTATTTAATTATATTTTGACCCCCTCTCCTCCTAAAAGATCGTTCAGGTTGGAAATGAATGAGCGGCACTGTAAAAGAAGGGAGTGTTTGACCGGTGGAAGTGGGCAGAAAAGGAGTAGCCGTGGGTTACCAGCTCAAGGACTGTAATCCAATCCTAACTTAGGTGTGGAGTTGTCACGCATTATCAATATCGAAGCGAGATGTCACTGGATGGGATTGACAGGACTTCGGCCTCGGATTACCCTCTCAGACACCTTTAGGAGAAGATCTTGAAGGCTTTGTTAAACCCTCGTGTATAAAATCAGGAGCATTGGTTTAAATCCGTTGACATTTTACTGTATACTACTTCGAGGGCATTATGCTTTATGGCATGCCTCTGGCCTGAGGATGGTAGAAGGGTAAGCTTCGAGATTTGGGTCATGACAGATATCGACTAGCTTGACAACGATTGATGGGAACAACTCACCATGGCCCAAAGTACAGTGGATATAGATAGGAAGGTGGATCCCTACAGGCCGAACTCTAATAGAATATTTGATTGTAGGTTCTTCAGCGGCTATACCTACTTTATCTGTCAAGTTGAAGGGTGCGGAGTCCGGAACCCAATGGATATTCGGGTCTTTTCAGGAGGTAGGCATCCAGTTAACCCCATCTCGCAGGTCCTTATGAGGAATTTGGGAAATACAATCTTTTCCTTTCCCAGAGTGCGACCTCTTTCCGTCTCTTCATTTTACATATCATTCATAGTGTTCCCAGACATACTTAGAAAATATCGCATCTATATGGAGTAATTGTTCCATGATATCTCGCATTCAGAAGACCTTCCGACTGGGATAATCTAGAGGACAGCTCTGATCCATTACAGTAAAATCAACCATGACGTTCTGAAATTATGGTTATAACGTGTGGATCGATGGCAAGAAAGGGGAGCCTGTGTATTTGGTTGGGAAGTTCATATTCGGGTAAAGTGACTCGCTAAAATGACTTATAAATTCGTGCGCCTTGAAGAAGTACAGAACCGTCCTCCCGCAAGTAGAGAGGCAATATTCGACCAGATTATATTCCTCTTTGGACAATATTTTTGAATCTTATCTCTGTACTGTTGGACCGTGAGAAAGGAGGTGGATGCCATGACGGTACTTCAGTAGTTCATTACACCTCCCTCAAAGTACCCTTCAGTTGCGATTTAGTTGAGAAAGAATGTACCTATCACTATTAATGGCTCGTTGAATTGTCGGGATTCAGTGCTGTAGGTATTGTGCCGACAGTATTTATGCACCCTAAATAGACCAAATCCGACCCGTCGCCACCGAAGATGTGAGGTTCTCTCCCCCATATCCTATATTCAAGGCATTCTCGTCAATACAAGTCTACTGGGTTCTACATCAGTAGAATATATGTTCTCTAGCTCAAACCGCGTAATTCGATTGCAGCATGCTTGTCTCTCCTCCCAATTGCACAACCCACAACTCGTGATACGATTACGGGGGACGCGACAACGTCCTCGTGTACCCTAATAACTTTCTTCAACAACCTTAAAACCCAAAGGCTGGGACAGGGTATACTTGATTTGGAGTCACCATGCCCGAATGTGACACGACGGAGTAGCGTTTGGAGGCTCGCACCATGACCGTGTACGATGGTCCGATCCCGCAAGTGTATGGATGTCCACAAAACGGGGTTGCCAAGATATCGGCTAGAGGCCTCGACCTGGATGATCAAGTACAAAACTACAAGGAAACCTGCATGCCTTTGGGGAAATTTGTTAACACCTCGGCTGCTGATACCAATGTGAGATCAGATAACGCTGGAAATTCGATTGGTGGAAGAACTCTGGTCGGCAATAAGTGTGAGGATATTAGCTTCAACATTTTCAACGTGTCACGTTTGTACATCTTGGAACCAGGCGGCCAATGTCGCGCAAAATTAATGGAAGGTGGAAGGGGGCTGATCATCTGTTCCGAGTGCAAGATGAAAGAAGCGCAAATTTAGGCACTTGTGGAGAGTCTTGAAGAGAGGACTCAAGTCCCGTGAAAGATATGATTCCATGTTCAGATAGAGCAGATTTCCAAGCGCCTCGTCTGTAAAATAGCCAATGATTGGGACCGCCCAACCATCTCAAGCAGTCAAGTGCAACTGAGGAGCACGAATGTGCGTATCTTTGTGTTTTATCGCGGAAGCTCTTCCAATTATAGAGCGGTTCATCTTGAACGTGAGATAGGTCAGCACTGGGGCCTCGATGAGTTTCGGGTGGCTCAGGTTGAAGAGAGGTTCGAGACATCGATCCGTGTCCACAACAACTACATCCAGCATAAGTCTTCGACAATGATGGGGTACGAGAAAAAGGCACTTGAATAAGGCGGTTTTCCGTGATTCCGTGGTTGTTGACTGTGGTATAGTCCGGTGTAATGAATATAGCGAGCAGGGAAGTGGGGTTTGCGTTGAAGAAAAAAAAAATTCCTTGAGGAATATCTTCAAGTCAGCTGGAGCCCGGATCGTGCTAGGGCTCGAATACGTTGGTTTGGGAGAACATCTTGGGTGCTAGGGACTGCCACTGACGACAGACAAGTCGAGTCCAACTTGAGGTCCAGGAAGAGCGGTTCGTCTCCGTTGGTCAACCAGGGATCTGTAGATTTTGAGGAGGAAATATGAAGACAACATGAAAGGATTGTAGGCAGTAATCCCACAGGGAAAGCGACTGGTGCTACGCAGCCGTGGGAACGATTGTCACGTTTGTCACCATTTAAGACATCCTGCTTTACCTCCTCCTTTCAGTTTGCCTCTGCCGCCAATTGTCTTGATACACTTAGGTCTCTGCACAACAACTCTCAAAGAATTTGATATTAAACCTCCAGGCGGATTTTTGTGGCATCTCTTTCCATACCATCCCCATGTTAGTGTCATGCATGACAAACCTCTAGGCCGTGTGTCCCGAATCCTGATCTGACCTCACTTCGGTTTACGTATTGCCGTCTCTCATATCTTCGAAGTCCGGCTCGTTGACTCATATTACCTTTTCCGTTGGAGTTAGGAGGTCTGTTCACCTGGTCATGGTGGCCAGGAAGCAGGTTTCGGCTCCGTAGACACCGCATTTTGGCGAAAGAAGACTTTGGTACATATGCACGTAGCGATATATAGTAATTGCTTTGCCGGGGAACCGGGATCGATGGTGATACTGTATCTTTATCGATCTACTTAAACCAGGTCGGATGAGCGCTTTCGCTGTGGCTTTTCACCTTTCCTCTTCGTTATCGCCAAATTGCGACTATTATCAACACTCAGCACCCCTATTAAGTCTGGATATGGTGGCTCAAATATTTCTTGACAAATCTACGATTAAAGAGACAAAAACCGATGATATACAGGACCAGAAGGCCAATGCAGACGAGAACGGAGTCGTTCTCGAATTCCAAGAAATAGGTGTTTGGACAATGATGCGTCAAATGCGAAATCGAGAATGGTCAATTCCTGGATGGAACATTCTTGAAGACAGTCGGAAGTTGTGGACATTTTTTCCTGTCCTTTATCATTTTCTCCAAGAATGTTTTAATGTGGCACCTGTGTTTATGGCAATTTACCTTGTATCGAGTTTCTGGTCCAGTACCGAGGTAAGATGAACCAATTAAATAGAAATATTACTGATATGATTCATTTAGGATGCTGCTGGTCTCTATCTTTCAAGCCGCTTATTGAACATAGTGTGTACGATATTTATCCTCTTGAACTGCAATATGAACTCGAAGTTAGATACAAAACGCCTTTACCACGCAACATATGGATGGTAGGGCACTGCTCGAGGCTTTGATTTCTCGGATTCTATTCACTGCCGCGAGTGCTGTGATGTCGAGCATGCGGTATGGCATTTCCATAATATTTTTGAAAATATTTTTGAAAGGTCTACTAACCGCTACATCTCCAGGAAGCGGAATGAATTTATTCTGAGGAGTCGGATTAGATATTTATTCGAGGGGCGTATTCTGCATGGTAAGTTGAAATGCATTCATTTTCCGCCGCTTCTGACAAGGGTTGTAGCCAACCTCCGTCTGGATCTCACAACATCCGAAGGTAAGAAATAGGAAGATATGTCGATATATAGAATCGTTGTTAATCCATTAACCATAGAGCCTGATGTTACTGAACGGATTGAGAACTATTCAAAAGGTAGTCGAAACGGATGGTGGCTATTTCGCTCCGTCATGCAGAAGGCGAAAACTTTCACAAGCATTATATCTCAGCTTGGTGTTCTCCTAAGTATATTAATGTCACAAAAGGGAGGCGTTTGGTTTGGTTTGATTTGTCTGGCGAAATCGACTTTCGACATTATCGACTACACGAGTGTTTGGCGAAGCAGTGAGTACTATTATCGGCTCAAAGGCAGATTATGATTTATTCATTGCGGCTTCCCAGCCGCTTATATCTGGGATTCGAATCCACATTATAGGCGCATGCGTTCCTTGGGAAATCTCATCCGAGATGCAACACATCGTGTTGAAGTCATCACTGATGTTCTATGCGACTATCTCACGAAGGGTGTGTATTTCTAACAGACCTATATTCCATTATCCAAACTTAGAGCTCTATTCAGAATGGAAAATTGCCCGCGAAAAATTGGGCGACACTCCCACCGACGATGTGCGCGAAATTCTTCAGAGCCAACGTCCCCTCCCTCGAGTTTTCATATCTGGATTCGTTGATGATATTCCCCTTGTAAGCGATATTTAAATCTACACCTCCTGCCTCGATAACTGTCTTCTTTACCTCCAGCTATACTATGCGATTCAGTTGTATTTCTCGCCGCACACCTTTTCGTTGCCCTCTGTAGCTTTGATGCAACAAGCATCTTCATCAATAACATGGACGGTGCAAGAACTCTTCCGAGACGACACTTCGGCTTTACAGATTTGCACTCAGATTAAAGAGCTCTACGATTTTGAAACGATTTCCAACAAGATCGAAGATGGGAAGTTGAGTTACCAAGATACGGTACCGCAGGCCAAAGGAATGGCAGTTACATTCAAGTGAGCATTCTTGCATTCACCCAAAATATATCCACTTACACTATAACAGCAACGTTTCATTCTCTTATCCCCGAGCCACAACCGCCGCCGAAGTGGTTAAGAAGGTTTCTTTCAAGATTGAAGCTGGCCAGACTGTCGTCATCGTGGGTAGTAATGGTAGTGGCAAGTCGACATTGCTCAAGTTATTCAATCGTCTCTACGATCCCACCTCGGGAGAAATCTATGTCGATGGACTTCCCATGAAATCCTTCGTGGCGGCCGATCTTCGTACTTCCATGGCTATGCTTTACCAGACCTACAGCCACTATCCTCTTTCTCTTAAGGAGAATATTGCGCTTGGACGTCCGGATATCGCTGGTGCGCTTTGGGTTGACTCAAGCGATTATGAAGAAAAAGATGAGAAGGCCATCCTAGTTAAAGAAGTGGTAGAAGCTTCCGTCAAAGAAGCTGCTAGGCTAGGTGGATCGCTAGAACTCATCGAAGAGCAAAAGAATGGATTCGAGACGGTCCTTCGCCCAGCGGTTTATGGCTGGGCGACTTCGTCCAGTAATCTCTGTAAAGCCTTCAAGGATAAAATGTCGGAATTAACCAAGAAGGTTGATGTATCTGCAGGACAATGGCAGAGACTAGCTTTGTGCGTGAACTTCATTTATAATCTGCTACAATTTTCTGATCTATATTTTCTATAGGTCCAGGTTGTTCTTTAGGACAGGCTCCGAGCAAGTGAGATTAGTCGCTGCAGATGAACCTAGTGCATCCCTGGATCCCCAGATGGAGTATGAGCTTTTCTCAAGATTACGGCAGTTAAGTACATGTCACGGAAAGACATTGGTATGTCTAAGTGGACATTTGTACTCGGTGTTTGACTAAATTTTTCCTCTTTGATAGATCTATGTCACCCATCGATTCGGCTACCTTACTAAACACGCCGATCTTATACTGTACATCCTCTCAGCCTTCTTACTTTTTAATTCACGTATTAAATTTTGCTTAGGGTCATGCATAAAGGAGAGTTGGTTGAGCAAGGAAGGCATGTAGACCTCGTAGAACGCAATGGGGAGTATGCAAAGCTGTATCAATTACAAGCGGAGGCATTTGCAGGAAACGAGAATTTGGTGAGTCTGGTTTTAAGCTGAATACTATGACAAGGTGATTGACCTTTCCCGATAGATTACAATATAAATAGGCCACATTGCACGCGAATATTTCGAAGATAAAATGGTCTTCTCACTGTGTATCTCACGGTAATTTCCCAGGAAAATTGTATAATTGAGTCTCGCTGTTGTGTGTTATGTGACTTTTGCGACTGTAACATCAGTCCCAATCCGTGAAATTCAAGTAAAATGGTGGAGAAATAAAGTTCATCGATAAAGAAGGGAAATAGAAGCCGTGGCATGGAGGCGATCCGTAGATTGAGAAATTGCGCTGAGGAAGGGTGAAGATGCGCTGAGGAAATACGCGCATTCGTCATAACTACATAGGTGGCCACGTTAATCAATGGCACCACAATCTCCTTTTCCTGAAACTGTGCGATATTACAGAATTTTCCTTATTGTGAGATTTTCTACTAAATTCTATAAAAATAAGGAAGTGAAAAGACTCTGCCACGTTTCCACGTTTCTTCTTTCATAACTAAGTTTACCAGTGAAAATTTTGATTGAAATGCGTCATGTATTTACGGAGATCTATGCATCGTGCATGGCTCAGAGCGGCTGTTCCACATAAATCACAGGCGAACCGCTGGGGAACTGCACAGCCCTTCGCCTGAAGTCTCGCCACGATCATGATGCCCCAGCGCAAACTTGCAATATTCCGCATTCCTGTGCCAACCCATGTTTTCTGCCAATAGAACTTGTCTATATTCAAGCTTTTCTTTCTTCTGCATGCTACCCTGGATCTGAATACTTAGTTTGTCAAAGGTAGTTTATCACCGGCCGCCTTGAAAGTGGCCACATAGTAGCAGTGTGTTAAGGTGACTCCGAACTTACACGATCCTGGCTGTTTATCTGACCTCATGACATCTGTTCTCGGCGTTTTCAAATTCGATAATGGCCCATCTCATCTCACCATATAAAAGAGGGATTTTGATATTCGCTTTCTGTCACCTCCACAATGGAGTCTCCAGCTGCCCTCCAAGCACCCCTCCTCCCCATTCTTAAGAAAGCGGAGAAGCCTGAACCACCCCAGGATGAACCTGTTTTGAAATTTGAAACAATCGGGATATGGTCGATTATGTATCAAGTACAAAATCGTCAATGGTCGATTCCTGGACAAAAGATTCTCGACGAAAGTCGGAAGTTATGGGAAGCTTCTCCTGCGGTGTTCAGATTTCTACAGGAGTGCTATGGTGTGGCACCTACCTTAATGACGGCCTACTTGGCAGCCAACTTATGGAGGAGTGCCCAGGTCAGCCTTTGTACTACTATTCGTGACTTCTAATTATATTGCTTATTACCGCAGGAGGCAACTGGGTTATACCTGTCAAGTCGTATCCTAGATAATGTAACCTGTACTCTCTCTCGTAATTACATTATCTCATATCCTTTTTTGAAACAAAGATACAAAAGTCTATTAGCAGCGGTCATATAGACGAGACAGCCCTACTAATATCAGTGTTTCAACGAATTTTTTATACGCTCATCAACTCTATAATGTCAAGCTATAGGTTCGTACCCAGAAGGATTCATCTCCGCTTATACTGATATCTGTCTGTCTCATTGTAGAAAACGAAGCCTAAGTACCCTTTCCACGAGGATCCAGTATCTATTTGAGGAACGTGTGATTAAAGGTGTAAAAACCGACTATTCTGTCGTTTTGAATCCCCTTTTAATCATTATTTAGCAAACCTGAAGTTGGATTTTCCAACATGCCAAGGTATTCGGTTTCAATTCATATTCCGGAGTCTACTAACTGTATCCATTTATAGAACCGGACGTCGTAGAAAAAATGAAGAAATATATGGGTGACGCCGATAGAGACTCGCCTAGCCTGGGTGCATGGAATTTATTTGACCAAGTCATAAGAAAAGTTCAAATTTTAACCAGCGTGGTCTCTCAGCTTTTCATGCTCTTTGGGATTTTGCGATATCAACATGGTGGTTTCCTATTTGGTCTTATTTGTCTAATGAAGGCATTCTTCGACGTCTTCGATTATGAAACGCTTTGGGATCGTAGTAAGTACACCCATTCGCATTTGAATACAGGTACTAATCCTTCCTTATTGTCAGCCGCCTATATTTGGGCTTCCAATCCTCACTATCTTCGAATGCGCTCTTTAGTGAAGTTTGTGCAGGATGCAGCCCATAGGGTGGAGATTATAAGCGACGTTCTGTCTGACTATATCCAACGAGGTTTGTACCTCTCTCTATCCGTTCTCTATTTTGCAGGTTAATGAGAGAGTAGAGTGGCTAAATTCTCGCAAGCTCCTTGGAGATACCCCTGACGATTGGCCTTCCGATTTAAAGCTAAACCAAAGGCCTATTTCGAGAGTTTTCCTTGCAGGGCTTATTGAAGACTTCCCCATGGTAAGGATATTCGATGTTTTTTTTAAAGCCGAAGTCCCACAGACCGTGATCCAGATTTTCTATGCTATCCAGGTTTATATTTCACCTAAGAGCTTTTCCTTGCCATCCATCGCCCTCATGGAACAAGCTTCTTCGACACTCACTTGGACCATGTACGAATTATTCAGGGACTCAGATTCTATGTTGCAAACCTTTCGTCAAGTAAAGGACCTATACGCTCTGGGGGAAATTCAAAATTTGATAAAGGATGGAGAGCTTCCGTACCCTAGAGGACTCGCGGAACAAAAAGGTTCTCGCGGAATGTCTGTGACGTTTGAGTGCGTCGCTACCTTTTTCTGGAATAGTGAAATTCTAACCCACCACAGAAACGTCTCCTTCTCGTATCCTCGAAATACAACAGGCATGGAGGTACTTAAGAACGTCTCCTTCAGTATCAAGAGTGGTCAGACCGTCGTGGTGGTCGGAATAAATGGGAGTGGAAAGTCGACGCTGCTGAAGCTTTTCAACCGATTGTATGAACCAACTTCTGGATCTATTTCGATCGATGGAGCCCCCCTCACTTCTTTTGTGGCTACGGATGTTCGGCGGTCGATGGCCATGCTTTATCAAACGTATTCACACTTTCCTCTATCAATACTGGAGAATATCGCACTAGGACGACCCGACATGGTTGGCTCTTTTAGAAACTCAGAAGATCAAGTCAAGGATGAGAAAGATCAAGTTAAACAAGCCATATTGCGCGAGGCCGTCCAAGAAGCCGCGGTTCAGGGAGGAGCTTGGGAATTAATTCAGCAGCAGAAAAAAGGACTTGACACCATCTTACATCCATCTATCAGGTCATGGAGTACATGCAACGACGACTTAAGCCCTGCCTTTAAAGACAAGATGAATGAAGTGACGAAAAAGGCGGATGTGTCCGCAGGTCAATGGCAAAGGCTGGCGTTGTGAGTAACATTCTATCACTCGTGGTTTTCGTTTAAATCTAACCGCAATACAGATCCCGTTTATTCTTTAGAGCGGCAGATGAACGTGTCCAATTGGTTGCTGCGGATGAACCTAGTGCATCTCTGGATCCGGCGATGGAATACCAGCTTTTCGAAAGGCTTCGAAGTTTGAGCACGGCTCAAGGAAAGACAATGGTACGCCTCCCGAAGGATGATTGTGTCCAATTTTCATCAATCATACCTACAGATCTATGTTACACACCGTTTCGGATATCTCACTAAACATGCTGATCTTATTCTGTATGTTCCATGTTTTACTTCGGAAAGTTTAGGCTCTTACCGACAGCTCTATTATCTAGGGTCATGCATAAGGGTGAACTCATTGAGCAAGGAAAGCACGCCGATCTACTTGCTCGAGATGGAGAATACGCCAAATTATTCAAATTACAGGCGGATGCTTTTATAACTGACGAGCACGTGAGCCCATTGATGATCTTAATATTGAGATGATCTGACGGATTTCTTTATCAGGAACCAAAGAAATGAATAGAATGTTGTCAATACGTTTTCTTTGTTGATGGACTTGTGATGGACAGTACCATTTTTTTTAATTGCAATAATTCATACTGTATCGAGACACGACTATGAAATGACATTTCTTGAACAATTCAATCGCGCTTGGTTATCTATTCTACACAAGCACTGTACCATATGACACTTCAACAGTCACTAGCAAAGGAAACACCTGATAGTTATTCATCTGATATTTATAATGTATTTAGTCAAATATGGCCTCTATAAAATATTATCGTCATAAATAAAGGTCCATTAAGTCGAAGCCCACAGTCACCGGTGACCGACTAGTGGTAGCCAGTACTTGAAGATGATCGTATCATAACTCCGGGCACTATCAGCGCTTTTGTGCTGCTATGTTCTCCAAAGAATGATTCAAATTCGTTGTAGGCCTCCTGAGCCTGAATAGTTACTCCCCGGTCCGATTCGATGACCTTCATAGTGATGTTCTCCGTTCCAGGAGTGAGTGCATGGTGGGTGTAGAATATGGACCGGAGACTCAGCAACATCCTGTTTCCGGCGACACTCGGTAAGGCAAATGTCAGTGGGATGAAGATTTCAAATGCAGGGACCTGTGGCGGATTAGTACCAGCCCGAGGAGACTTAAAGGCGACGTACAGTGAGGTATCTCCAGACATAGAAATTGGCAAGATATACGGCGAGCACACTGTAAGGATTGGTTTAACTTAGTACTTAACAAACAGAATGCAGGGTTATTTACATGACAAAGTATGTCACACTATAGCGTGCAATTGATCTCATGAAACGGGATGTAGCCCATTCCTTTGGTGAACCTTCGCGATAATGTTTTATAGCCTTAGACAAAACCATGAGGCAAGAGATTCCCTCAATGATAATCGGTGGAATCCTGGAATTTTGATCAGATTTTCTTTACAAACAATCGAATCTGACGAACCAGAAGGCGTAGACATAATGAGGGAGGGTTCCTGGACCGCAGATTTTTTGCTCGAATGGTGTACTTGTGACTGAAAGGTATATCAGTATTTCTGACGATAACAGCAACGGCCGTTAAATTTGTGTCTCACCCTTAACATGTCTATAGCCAAGACCTTCAATGAGTCCCATTGCTACCAACCCTATAACAATAATAATCCCATTTAAGAGAAGAACTATTTTACTCCGATACACAGCCCATAGTCGCATTTGTGAGATAACTATAACGGACTTGAGGATAAAGTTAATAAAAACAAGTGGTCTAATTTACCTTGCACAGCGGCGAAGAATGCGAATCCCGTCCAGCCATGAAATAGCAGCCAATGCCTACCTAGGAGTGAAATAAATACGGACGAGTTGAAACCATACTCAGGGTCTACTTACAACTGGAGAGGTCATGAATTTTAAGATACTGTTAAAAATGATACGACGACTTACAACTACATTGGAAGAGACGTTTAACGAGTTGCCTAAGTCACCACGACCAAAAGTATTCCTAACTTACCTTTATTGAATGGGAAATGGGGAAGATTCCTGAGGAAATATCGTCAGCTAAGATGACAACGATTCTTCGTACAGAGGCAATACCTGAAGAATTTGCCAGGATGGCGGCGACGGGTATATATCGTGCCCCTAAGAAGAGTACCCTTGGCCACGAACGCGTGTGTGCTCCCCTCTATATTCGTAAGCCACCGGAATATCTGTGAGGTTTAAAAACATACCCAGACGAAATCAACCTATTGTTGAGCGATATATCAGTTCTAATTGATTCATGAGGATAAGTCTATCACAACACCTCTTCTTGCAGGGTTAAAACTATAAGCGCAGGTTCTTAAGAATCGGTAGATTTTGTTTTGGAAACCGTAAACACTTACGATGATCATAAAATAATATCGTCATCGCTGCAACTGGAAAATAACAAACATCGTGTATATTAGACAACATGGACGACATAGCTTTGATTGAAAATTACCTTGAACATATCGTGTAGCATGCACATATTGAGCATGCTGAATAACTATGGGAGCTAATTGCTCCGCCGTTGGGAGAGTTGGAGCCATGACTTAACAGGCCAGTGGCAATACCAGAAAGACCTGAAAACCAATGAAATATACTTATACTGTACAGCCTCGAATCGACGTGGTCTAAAGCTGTTGACAATCTTAGTATAAAATCATCGCGTTGATGAAAGATGAAAGATGAGGCCGAAGATCAGATGTCAAGACTCCCGCTGCATGTCCAAGTTTGTCCCAAAGAGGCACTCCGCAGTTATCCGTTCATTGGCAGCTTTGCTCTATCGTACCTTAGAGTATTCTTTCAAGAGGATATAAGCCTCGACTATCTAATGCATTGGACAGATACCCAGGGTGACAGTATGGTTTGCATGATATGCGAATGGTATCCGAAGCTGCAACAGTTGACTTCGAGTGGAGTAACACCTTGGGATTCATGAGAGTAACTTCGTTCGGGTGTATTCCTTCCTGAAATGACGTTTCTTTGGTAGTCTTCTGAAAAGTACATCATTCTGGTATGCACGATCTGGTGTCCGGCGTGAAGAAGGAGCTCGTTGCGGCAAAAAATCAATGCATGATTAGACTCGCTGTGATCTAGGGGACCCAGAGATCATCTCAGTCACGTAGACATGCATAGCCGCAAGAGATAACATGAGGAATACTAGCGGCTTGGAGAGATGTTTCCCATTGATGAATCGAGACTGAAGCTAAGCGGTTACGCAAGATTAGACAACAGGGAGGTGTCATAACAAGATCCGAGTGACCTCAAGTGAATCGGCCTGTTTTTTAGATTTCCTAATTATTATTTAAAAAAATTTCCAATGACTTACCATCATATTACATCCAAAACCATATCGGTGGGTAAATGGAGAGCCAGACAATGCCCCAACTGTCACGTTAAACAAAAATATTCTTTCGGGTCTATTTTGGTAAAAACATCGCATCCCTAAATTTCAAGGCGAGACTGAAATCCGAATTGAATCATTATCGTGGTTCAAATGGTCGGTACAAGAAAACTGGGTTATGGAGAATCTTGGACCTAAAATTGTCTGTAAAAATTTCGAGATAAATATAGCGCAGTGCACACCTTGAAATAGAATTCGCTGCAACAATATACTTCTACCGATGTAGAATAGCGTAGAATAGCTCATAGTCACCAAAGAATAGCCATGAATTTTCACTGCAATTTTCAGTTGGTGGACGCGGTATGTGTCGAAAAGGTAATCAGCACCAAATTAACAGCGGTGTTTGAAATGTCACCATCTGATCATGGCGATTCCCTACCTCTTCCGCCGACGATTTGTGGGTCGCCTATTAGTCTTCGCTGCTCTTGGTTTCTTTTTGCGAACTATTTTTGGTCCAGGCTCTGATGATAAGCACGAAATACGAGGCCATAATGTCATCGAGCGCGTCGTTTCGCGCAGCGATAAGCTACTTGATGTGCAGAAGTATCCCTTCTTGCAGGCGCGGATAGGGAGAGACGAGGAAGACGACCTGTTAAGCGACATGATCAAGAGTGGTGTGGATGACTTTTGGGACCGTTTCCAAAAACCTTTGTGAGTGATAGAGATATCTCGTGATGCGTCAGCCGCTGAACATCCCCATGCAGCATTCTAGGATCGGATACTTCCCACATGGACACCCAAATTATTCGCACTGCTATCGAAGAACTTTTAGCTTTGAATGGCTGGGTGGCTGCCCTATGTCCGACTCTCATTCGACCATTTGGACAAAACACACGAGACGACACCTACTACGAAGAACTTGCAAAGCAGAATCGTCTTTACTATGTGGCTATTGTCATCCACTCGGCCGATCATTTCCTTGTTGACCAACTTGCGGTTATCGTCCAACTTGCCAAGCGGCTCGGAACGCAGAACTTATTCGTCTCCATGTTGGACTACACCTCCGTCGACTCGACCCCGACTCTGCTGGATCTTTGTGAAGCGGTCCTCATTATGCTTGGTGTGCCATTTCGGATCAGACGTGTCCCTGGTATGACGGAAGATCCGAGTGCAGCGTATTATCCACTGGAGGAGGCGCATACACGGAATCTCGTTCTGGAGCCGCTGCATGAGCTGCACAAGAAACGCGGAATCCAGTTTCATAAAGTCATTTGGCTGAAAGGATTCACATGTCCCAACGATATTCTTGAACTCATCAAAGTGAGTGATGTGAATGAGGCAGCCATGGTCTGTGGCATGGATTGGGCTGAGCATAACGGGAACTTCATCTTCTCAGATAGGTATGTGCCCCCAGGGACAAATATGATTTCATAAATGACTCAATATTTACTAGATGGCGTACCCGAGATATGGATGGGGACCAGCTTCGACAGTCAACATCCACATCAAAACCCGAGCCACTTCGTCACAAACAGAGCGCAATTCGATTTGGTCTCCATCTTCCATTCCAGGCTTTCTGCTGTGAATCCGGCACACATGTAGTCGACCCTGTCCAATCATACTATCGTGGAATTAGGTATCGTTCTGCGATGAATTACCATAATTTATCTACAACGGATTCAGTTCCCGAATGGGACCCTGAAGCACCTTGTATGGATTCCAGCCAGGATTGGTTCTGTCGAGACTTGTGGATCGATGCAGCACGAGATGGAATGGCCAACGAACACGGCAACAGTCGAGGAGGAGGCAGATGGTTGGATCTCGATGATAGTGACGAAGAGGAATACCAACCTCAAGTGGAGGTAGCCAGGAAAGCCAAACGAGACGAAGCCCCAGCCGTCGAAGAGCCTGACCAAGTGAAGCCTCCAGCAGCAGTTCATACCGAAGAAGATTCGGACGCAAACGCAGGCTCGGACTACGATGCTATGCCCGACTCGGATGTCGAATTACCCGACTTGCAACCTCCTTCCAAGTTCTCTATCCCGAATTCTTCGTATAAGCCTGCACGAATTTTGATCAATCCTCGTTGTGTCACCACATATACCGGTATCAGCCACACGAAGCTGGCTCGAGAGTTGTTCGGTGACGAAGACGAGCAAAATAACGATGTCCTCGTTGTTGGTGGCAAATATGTTTTGGATGATTGGGACAGTGCTCCAGATAGCTTTGTTTGTCAAGAACAAAGGTATATCTGTCATTATTTAATTTTCAGCATAATGCTAACCCGTCTGCTAGACAAACGGGAGGCCGAAAAGCCACAAAGACTCAAAGGCGCCTTGGTTTCTCCATCAACGACGAACTCTCGTAAAATAATTGACATGGACACTCTTTCTCCGTGCTCTATGAGAATTATTGTATATCGGGAGGATCTCATCTATTTCTGCTGTTACATGTTATGCTATGTTATTAATTTTGTGTGTGTAGTTTCAGATTTCTTGGGTTTTCGGCGGCTACATGTAGAGTTGATTGTTGATCCTGAAATGTCAAATACGACATTGTCTTTAGATGAAGCTGGGCAAGTGAAACGTACCGAAATATTCAAAGAAGGCTGTTAAGGGGCTGCTGTCAGCTCCCTTCTTCCCATGTCAGACTTTGGCATCTCGAGCTCCGTGAATTCGTGGCAGAGCAGTCTATCGGGCACAGCATCCTTGCCGAAAAGTTTATGGAAACAAATTACTCCAAGGTTGAAAGAATATTAAATACTATAACGACTGTCGGAGAATGCTTTTGACTGAATGGATAATCATAAGCCCTTCGTGATGCTTTTTGTGTCTTTAGGAAGCCGAGCCCAATCCGAATCACCACCGAATGTTTACTAATAAATTCTTTTAAGAAAAAACAAATCGATTTGCACATATCTTGAAGGCACCTGATTGGTCGTACGCGACTTCGGCGCCTAAAGTGCCTGGACGCAGCCGAAAGGAAGCACCTTCCTTGGTTTCTTTCTACATACATTCCTTAGCTATTCTGTATTATATCCACGGGCCGGAATGAATAAGCGGAGAAGGATACAGTAGCCTCGCACTTGAAGAGTAGGGCTCGCCACATACCATATCCGTATTTCTATTTCATACTCGGGATTTTGTGACAGGCTGACTTCTTCTTCATATGGTCCCCCCGTCCCCCCAATCCATCCACACATCACTAAAGAATGAGCGTTAATCCTAGAGCTGCTGTAAGCCCCAAACTCTTTTTCATCGAACTCCCATATATTCTCGATTGTGATGG
>Ga0157379_10002066_pt1 | contig 16679 bp, 13 predicted proteins | sample S25metaG_FD_121802 | JGI IMG/M metagenome (GOLD analysis project Ga0157379, IMG submission 121802) | Switchgrass rhizosphere microbial communities from Kellogg Biological Station, Michigan, USA - S2-5 metaG | ecosystem: Host-associated > Plants > Roots > Rhizosphere > Soil | place: USA... | reverse complement strand
TCAGCGCTTACGCCAGTTGTGGGCGAGCTATTCTCGATGAGAGAGGTTGCAGTTGTATTCATATGTGATGGAAGACCTTTTTACGTTGATCCTGCGGATTTTACCCGATTGCTGGCTATGGACAGTCGATCCGCCCAGGGACGGGTCCATCTCATTACGACCTATGGTCTCTTGAGGACAAAATCACCAATATGGCTGCTGTTGAAGCTTTGATTTCGGTAGTAATCGAGATCCAGCTCCCTTCCCTCTGCAAGGAGAGAATCCAGACGCTCTGGCCCCAGCGCTATGCCATCTCCCTCGATGCGGGGTGGGCAATCTTCTTGCACAACGTTGACCGCAATACAACTACTAACCGCGACCTTTGGACAGGCGCTTAGCGGTCGAGCGGCGAACAGGCGAGAGCCTCTCGTAGCAAATAGGCGACCCCTCATGGAGAATCTCACTGCCTCTAGCTCGAACGTGTTGGGCGTGGTAATGACTGCTGGGCCGAGGCTTCGGATGATCTCCAGGCACATCTCGATGCGGTAGACGGAGGCTGTCAACTTAAATGGCCAGCTCCAGGAGCCGGTGCCGTCGCTGCGGCTCCAGCAGAAGAAGCTCCCGCGGTCCTCAAGCTGGGGGACCTTGATTGCCGCCCAATCTTGTGTCTGCGAATGGTCGCACCGCGGATGCATGCCCCACTGGAAGTTCAGCACCTTGGGATCCGCCAGTGCGTCGAAGGCATCCTTCATCCTGAATTCACGATAGTAAACGGAGTCATCAACATCAAACTGAATATAGTTGTAATCGCCTGACACCAGTTCTTGCATCTCATTATAGAAAGAAGTCTCGCGCACAAAGCGGACAGTGGGGAACATCGCTTCTACACGCTCATAGGACGACGCGTACCTGTCAGATTTTTTGTAGAGGACACAAAGATCCACATCGTCCAAAGACATCAAGAGGAAGGAGCGGAGATACTCCTTGAGCTGAAAGGGCCGATCCTTCGAGAAACAGATCACCCGAACCGGGTTTTTCTTTTTTGGGACCGAAGAAATGGTCTCACTACCAGTGACCGTCGATCGTATCATTTGGAATCATCCCGAGTTAATCTTACCGTTCGCTCAAATTTGGAGGGAAATCCCAGATTGCGTTAAGCTCTGGACATGAAGGTTGCTAAGAAGCCTTTCAAGAGATCATCCTGACAGTCGTAGAGGAGCCGCGGCAGACATATAGACTACTTAGATACAAAAGCACCAAAGGCAGTGCCTGCAACACTAGACGATTTGCAGAGTCAGCCGCTCCGACACGGTATGAATCGGTGAAATATGCCAGGTTGTAGACAAGAAGAAAATAAGTGGCCAATACCATAAATACCCAATGGTGTTCTGTTGCATCTCGGCGAGCAAAGTAAAGTTGTGTTGCGAGAAAGGAGATAACATACCACGTGAGTCCCCAATTTCCATCCACTAAAATATTTCGTACAATACTTCCAAGTGATCTAAGCATGTGTTCAGATTTTATGACAGTAAATATGACACTCAATAAAGCTAATATTGTAAGAGTCAAAAAAGGCGTTCTCTTAAAAATTGGACCAAGTACCTGCAAACCTGAGGCGACTGTAAACAGTCCAAATCCTACAAGAACTGCAATAAAAGCGATGGCCAGTTTTTTAGTTAAGAGATCTGGAGCCTCGGGCAGGATAAAGTATGCCCGTGCATACCAGGCAACAAAAAGCACTACAAAGGGAATAATCAGTTTCAAGCGATTGACATATGACCATCCCTGCCAGAAGCTGGCGACTAGAAGTATAACAATGACAAATAAGGGTGCCTCAAGTCTTGTCAGGCTGAAAGCAATAAGCGACAGCAGAGCGAGTAATCCATAGGCTCTCCCCGGCTGTTGCTGCATTTTGACTAATGCAAAGACAAAGAGATACATATACAAGGCGGAGATGATATTGACATGGATGTAGAAAGCATGAAAAACAAAAATATTTGAAAGTGTCATGAGGCTAACCAATACAGTCGCGGCTACACATGATTGCAAAATTGATTTCTGCTCTCGAATTATCGTATACACCGTGTAAAACACAATGGCCACAAGATGGAGGGAAAGAACCGGCTGATATTGCCAGTAGAGTTTCTGGTCCAGCAAATTCGTCATCGAATGTATGAATGGTACCAATGGCCCCCACATCGAGAAAACCATCCTGCTCGCCTCGTAGTTGCCCAGGCCAATGTTCTGTCCGAAACGAGCCATGTAAGAGGAATCAGGAGTCATCGTCACGATTCTCAGCAAGTTAACAAAGAAACAAGCACCCGTAAGCACAACCAGACTTACCCCACCGAGAAAGATAGAGTCTCTTGACAGGGTGCCTTGCGTAATATTGGTAAAGAGAAGAGCAAGTGTAGTCAGGACGAGTACGACAAGGAGAATCATTTGAGATACGGCACTGAAGTAAACACTGTAGACAAGAGTGGCACAAATCCCGAAGAGTGCCCAACCGATCGGTACAGCAATGAGTGTACGGAACACCGGATCGAAAGTACGCTTGTGCAGATTGCAGACAAGAAATCCGATGACAAAAACCCAGAGTTGCATCAGCAGTGCCTTATTCATGCTGGGAAACTCTCCATGATCCTGGCACCAGATAGTCTATCAGCCCATCCTTCATCAGAAATACCTGTTCTTCCTTCGCGTAGGTCGAGAGCGGCGTGGCGATATACAATGGCGCGTTCGACCTACCCTTGTAAATGACATGAGGGCGGCCCAAGCAGGCCACCTTGAATGAGGCATCCATAATCGCTTGGTACCCACCGACTACAAACGTACTGTCGGTATTGCGACCAGACCAACTGAGTAACTCCTTCGAGTACAAGTTCTCATCATAGATGAAGACCTTCGCCTGTGGCATATAGTCGGCCACCAGAAGGGGAAGAACATTTTTTCCACTGAATTCTCTACTATGGTAGAGATTTTCGAGTATCTGCAGATCGGAGAGAGCCATGGTTTTGCGATGCTGATACAAGTTGGCGTGCTTGTATGTGTAAAGAAGCTCTTTGCCCTGTATGGCAAAAAATATCAAGAGTACTAGGCCAAGAAGAAGTTTTCTTCCGAGCGCTGGACCTCGGATAACAAGAGGGACATTGATAAGACACGCTATCAGCATAACGAGCCTCAGTGTGCCGAACTGCGTGAACATCTGTCGCATGATTGCTTCAGGGGAACTCGCATAAACGGGCATCGGCAGCATGCCGATGCCCGCTAGCGCAGCGACCATTTTGTCAATGCCTATTTTGCTCAGACAGCGACTCCATGGCCCACCAAAATTTTGCGTATGCCGTAGAGTATCAGAAGCGATTCTATGACATATGCCAACGATGTGGCCACCGCAGCTCCCATGGTACCCATACGTTGAATGAGTAGCACATTCAGGAGAGCATTCGAGAGAACTACTATGAAGAAAAACAAACTGTGTAAACCTGGTCGCCCTGTAAGCAGAAAGACACCCTGAAAAGGGCGAAATCCTGCGTTGATCACAATCCCTGCGAGTAGAATGGTGAAAATGGGCCAACTCTCTAGGAAGCGGTCATCAGTAAAGAGCCGCACCATCACCGGAAAAAGGAGTGTGGAGACTATCGAGACAGCAAGTATGGAAGGTACAAACACAAGCACTACTTTACGCATGAGCGACCGCAGCTGATCTATACTCTTCGCTGCCGTGAAGCGCCCGATTATTGGGTCAAGATTCTGCTTGACCACATAGGATATCTGCCCAAACCCTTCCGCAAAAACCGCAGCAAAACTGTAAATGCCCACACTGGCATCATTGACAAAGTACCCAAGCAGAATAATATCCACGCGTGTGTTCAAATCCGACAGCATTCCCCCGAAGAATCCACGCATGCCAAATGAGAGATGACGGCATATCCAGGACCGGGCCACGTGTCGGAGACCGAGCCCAACAATAGACTTATGGACAAATCCAATAAGGCCGATTGCGAGGAGAAGTTCGCTAACAAGAAAGCACCACGCCAAATACGGCCCCGCAAAGCCGGCGAGTATAAGTCCGATAACACCCACAATAATCAGTAAATAGCGCAATCCCTGGAAGATCGCATACGCTCGCATGTGTCTAGTGCCGTTCAGCACCATCATGAAGCCTTTGTTCACAGAAAAGAGCACCAGGGCTGGACATATGAACTGGATGCCGAGCGTAACCTCCTTACTCTTGAACAAGACACCCATATAGTGAGTAAGGAGGAATGTCACTACGGCCACCAGAACTGCAGTTGCGGTGATTGCCACAAGCGCGGAGGAGATGACGGTTGCCATGAGATCACAATCGTCGGTGTGTGACAGATACTTCACAATAGAGAATTGCATGCCTCCCACAGCTAGTTGCGATAGTACAATGTAGAATGCAAAAGCCTGGTTGAAAACGCCTAGTGAGGTAGGTGATTGGTAATGGGCAATGATCGTATTGATCAGCACACCGCTTACACCGAGCAGTGCAAGGCTGCCGAGATTCCAGAGTACGTCAGTGCTGAATTTACCTGTGAGAAGATGATCGGCAGTTTTGGATGTGGAGTTTTGGAGCTGTAAATGGTTCCTGAGGTCAGGATACACTTGATAAAGCAGCCTCCAAGTTGAGTTTCGTATGTATCGCCACCTCTCCAAACAAGCTCCAATCCTGCATCACCAGTACAACAAGTAATGCCGTACTTCGCCTTTGAACTTTCGCTACTTTACTAACTTATATAATCCGTAATGAAGGTTGTTCCAAACATTGCTCAAACCGTTTAAATTGATGTCATGAGGACTATCTATTTTCGTTTTGCCATCTAGAGCAACGGAAAAGCCATAGCTGTTAGAAAAAACAGTTGGCGTAATCACTTTTGCTTTTGCTGCAAGATTGTCTCTGACCTCAGCATTGGTGCCAATTTTTTCAAAATAATCACCGAAATATACAAAGACATAGTCAGCATCGAGTTCTCTTGCAATAGGAAGAATTGTTTGCTCGAGATCAGCTGGAGAATATCCATCCCTATTAATTCTGCCTAGTTTCTTGTGTATTTCATACCACTTTATTAAGGCATCATAGTTTGAATATGCGAAGATGACACCGTCTTTGTAGGCGTAGACAACCGGCCTTAGTGCAGCATATCTAACTTGTAAAACAAAGTCTGATGCTACAAATATTTTTGATCTCTCCGGTGTAAAATGCCGAACCGCTCTAATAGCCTCGACGTGTGCCAGATTCTTCGTTGTTTTCCCGGGCAACAGATCACCGTGCCGCCATGCATGCATGGTTGGATACACAAAACCAATAATCTTTGAATCTTTCCTGTGAACATAAAATACAAACATCAAACCAATCAACACACTAATAGCCGAGGAAATATATGCGTTTTTTAGAGATTGAGACATTCTTTCTTGTAAAGCGTATAGACCCCATACGGATAATACAAATATAGCTGGAATTATATATTTTAGTGGTCGTACTAACTCTATTTGAAATGGCACTCCAGAGCTTATTGTTCTTAAGTATTCGATACAGGGAATTAGCATGGAAAAAAGAACGACCCCACATACAACAGTGATTAATGTTCTTGCTTCCCTTCTATAGGTTTTACCATATAATAAGAGGCACAGCGACAGCAGCGCAATGTATGTATAGTAAAAATCGGTAAGAAGCCATTTGGAAAAGGCACTAATGGTTGGAATAGGATTTAAGAATGTTGGTTCAACTCTTGCTTGCACAGCATCTCTAATGGCTGCCACCTTTACAGGATCATCAGGCGCGATATCATGGGAACCAACATAAAGCGTCGCAAATGGCAGTGCAACCAAAAATGCCACGATGCCTAATGCAAAGGCCCGTCTAATACGTTGCCCTACTGCCAATCCATCTGGGTTCGATAAAGCATAAAAAAGCCACAAGCCAAACACCCAAGCCGGTCCGCTGACGGGATGAATATATATCAACCCAGCGCAGCAGGCAATAATGATCTTCCACTTATTAGTGTCAGCTTGAAAACGTATTATTGCAGAAAGTAGGTAAGGTAATAATGCCCCGAAGGCAAATCCAGGCAGAGGATCGGGCATTAACCCTATATCATCGCCAATTGGTGTAAGTATATAAACTGAAGTTGTGAGGGAAAGGATAAGCGCCCAAAATCTGTTATGGTAAAGTACCCGACCCAGAATGTAATAGCCAAGCAAATGTATCAAAACCAAAGGACCGAGCAAAAAAACCATGCCTTTGCCATAATCTCCCGTTAGCCAGCCTAATGCTTGGATGGCAAAGACATGAACCGTTGTATAAAACTTATAATTGTCAATTTTTTCTAAAAGCGTATCGCCGATGAAGAGGTTCGGATTAGCTCGAGCAGCAGCAAATGCGGTTAAATTTGCCGCATCACTACCGATGAATATTGCAGGGTTATATCCGCCCCAGCGTTGCATCTGAAATGCTAAAGCAAACAATGCAAAGAAGAATATTATCAGTGCATCCCGCCAAGTAATTGTTTTCCGCACTTATGACACCTATAAATCCATTGGTAAAGAGTTGATTGTAGCTAATATTGTCAGGACTTCAGGTTCTATCGCGTTGAAATACCATGCAATCGAGACTGCCCTGGGCTGGTGATTATTATTTAAGTCGGCCACCAAATTTCCAAGAATTGCCATTTCTCATGGTAATATAGATACTTTCCTTGTCAATCTGATCATAAGTATTAAGCCAAGATTTAATAGTAGTTCTCTCTATGTATCGAGTTTGAGGAGTAACTAGCTGATCAAACGCAACATGACGAAAAAAGAAAAAGTCTCGCCTGGCTATCCACAGGCTGTATTCATAAAGTGGAAATTTTCTTAAAAATCTTCTGAAAAACCCTATTTTGTTTAAAATACTTAACCCTTTAGCATAAAAGTAATAGGGAAAGACTAAGGGCATAGCCACAAAATATTTTATGAACCACCAGGGAAGTCTTGAGACAATCTTGCGAATAGGATCAACTAACAAAATTATCAACGTATTTCCTTCCCTAGCATATACCCAACAGTGAAACCGACCCCCTTCTTTTACATTATCAATGACAGCGTCAAGCCCAGCTTTTGGATACTTCAAGTGGTGCAAAACTCCGATACAATATACCAAATCAAATCCATCACTTTTAAAAGTTGTCAAGTCAGCTTGGGTAATTTTCCAATTTTTATATTCACCTAACTCCAATATACTTGTTGCAGATTTAACAGATTCCCCCAGATCTACACCCTCGATATATTCGGGAGACCAATCGGCCATATGTATAAGCAGACTCCCATTGCCGCATCCAAGCTCCAAGACTGTGCGTCCCATTACCACAGCTGGCGTGATCGGGTGTAACCAGTCTGCAAATTGCTCTTTCGTATATACAGAGCCCAAGGGAAGGCTATTCCAGGATTTAGCAAAGGCTTCGGCCGTTTTTTGATCACCTTGCATGGCCACCCTCTTTAGCAGCTCTAACGGTATCTATCTCCGGTCAGGAGTCCTTCATTTTTCTGTAATGAGGCACCCCTAGTTGGGCGCCACGGGTAGGCGAGCACACCGCACGACATAGCGTATTGGCATCCACCATGCAATGATGGGAAACACCTCCTGAATCTCCAGATACCCATCCACCTTTTGATGTAGATAGTCGATATCAAACTCATGTAGATGCCATTCATCTGCGCCGCCCGTGCGCCAGAGCACCCGGGTGCCCAAAGTCCATCGGCGCAGGGAATCGATCAGCTTTTCATTCGGGATACTGATCACGATGATAGCATCGGGCTTCGCCACTCGCGCTATCTCCCCTATCACCACATCCGGTCGCTGTACATGCTCCAACACCTCAGTGCAAATAATTCTAGCAAAATGGCCATCCGGGAACGGGAGCTGTTCCGCATTGGCCTGGGCAATTAGGCCTCCGCGGCCCGCCAACCGCACGCGTGACTCAGTCACAAGCATAGTGGACAGGTCTATTCCCACGGGTTTGACCCCTAGCGGCAATGCCTCCAAGATATTCCCGGAGCCACAGCCAACCTCTAGGACCGCTTCTCCTATCTCAGGCCGCAACAGGCTCATAATGGTCTTTATCCGCTGCCGCTCAATCCAGCGAATAAGGATAGAGGATTGTTCGTGATAACGACCTGGAGGGTATTTTCGGGCCATTTCTTCATTCCAGGCACGGTAATCAACCTCAGGCCGCATGGTAAGCGTCTTTTCAGTATGGTTCATGCGATCATTCCTCACTTGGCTGGCCGTTTCGCCACGTGGCGTCTGCGGGCCAGAGCCGGCGTGTCCAACTGTGTTATGACGGGATAGAGTAACGCCCTACTGCCGGTACAATTGCAACATGTGCCGGCCAGTCAACAGGTGCTGTGCCAGAGTTCAAAGGCTAGCAGTGTCCACAGCAGCTTACGATGGTCGCGCCGTTGTGTCTGATGCTCCTGCCAGAGTCGCTGCACGTACTCGGGTTGGAAGTAGCCCTGGCGGCGCAGGACCGCGGGCGACAGCAGGTCCCCGACGAGCTCGCGGAGGTCACCAACGAGCCACTTCGCCACGGGGATGTTAAAGCCTTTTTTCCCGCGACGCAGAATCTTGGGCGGTACCCTCCCGCTCAGGGCACGGCGGAGCAGATATTTAGTCGTGAGGCCCTTGAGCTTTAGGGAGTGGGGCAGGGTACTGACATGGGCTACCAGGCCAGCGTTGAGCAGGGGGACACGCACCTCCAGCGAGGAGGCCATACTGGTCCGGTCAACTTTGGCCAAAATATCACCTTCCAGGTACAACTTCAGGTCACAATACATTACTTTATTTAACATATCATGTGCGGTACACGCCTGCCAATGCTGCTCCACGACCGTGTATGTATCAGGTTGAGTTGGGAGAAAGGCGGGCTGCAACAGCTCAACTTTCTGGTCTGGTGTGAAGGAGCCTAACCAGCGATGATGTCGGATGCTGGGCGGCAGATCGGCGCTACTCAGGAAGCGCCGCAGCTTAAAGTCCAGGCTGATGTTATTGAAGGAACTGGGCAGAGCCCGGTCGGCGAGATCTGCCGTGGCCGCACGCAATGAGGCCGGTGCCAAGCGTAAATACCATTCGGCTAGTCGATGCGCCTGCAGGGTAGAATAGCCACCGAAGAGCTCATCACCACCGTCGCCGCCTAAAGCCACCTTGACAAACTGCCGAGCGAATTGTGCGACCAGGTACGTTGGGATCAGCGACGAATCGCCGAGGGGTTCGTCCATGATCTCGCCTAGGCGCGGCACTACGGCCAACATATCACCAGCGGTCACCGTGAGGGCATGGTGCTCGGTACCAATGCACTCAGCCGCATGCTTGGCCCAATGCGACTCGTCAAAGGAAGGGTCTTCCAGACCAACCGAAAAACTCTGGACCCTTCCTGGGGCCGTCTCGGCCATGAGGGCTGCTACTGCAGAGGAGTCGATGCCGCCAGAGAGCAGTACGCCGACCGGCACATCAGCAATGAGTTCGAGCTTAACAGCCTCGCGCAATTGCTCGAGCAGTAGGGTCGCCTGCTGCTGTGCGTCACCTGGCAGGACAGTTTCACTGGGCGACAGATCAAACTGCCAGTAGGGGTGGCAAGCGAGGCCAGTCCGATCAAACACCAGATAGTGACCAGGAGGAAGTTTCCATACGTCGGCAATGATACTGCGTGGTGTCGGCACATATTCAAAGGACAAGTATTCATACAGTGCTAGCGGGTCCACCCGGTGCTCCACCTGTGGATGCACCAAGATCGCTTTAAGCTCTGAAGCGAAGAGCAAGGTGTCGCCGCGCATGGTGTAATACAGTGGCTTGATACCCATACGGTCTCGCGCTATCACCAGACGCTGTGCGCGGCTGTCCCACAGTGCAAACGCGAACATGCCGTTGAACTCAGTGAGACAGTCCATTCCCCACTGCTCATAGGCGTGCACCACCACTTCGGTATCCGAACTGGTGTAGAAACGATGCCCGAGCGCTTCCAGACGCCGACGCAGCACCGGAAAGTTATACAGCTCCCCGTTGAAGACAATCGCCATGGTGCGATCTTCGTTATAAATCGGCTGTGAGCCGCCTTGCAGGTCGATGATAGAGAGCCGTCGCATCGCCAGTCCGATACCACCAGAGAGGTATTGGCCAGCCTCATCAGGGCCGCGATGGTACAGGCGCTCACGCATGGCTATCAGCGTTGCCTCATCTACCCGTTGGCCGTGCAGATTGACAATGCCGCAGATCCCACACATAGTGGTTTACCCTTGCTGCTCAGGTTCTGCCCGCACTATGTCGCGGATAAAGTATATAGGTTTGCCCTGCGACTCGTGATAAATCCGGACGTTCATCTCTGCCAGCAGGCCAAACGTCAGCAACTGAACACCGAGCAGAAACGTAAATATGGCCAACAGCAGCAGCGGGTTACGGTGTGCGTACACTCCCAGCTCGAAGCGCTGATAGAGCACCACGAGGCTGCACAGCATCCCGAATCCACACAAGAGAGCCGCCAGCCGGCCGAAAAAGTACATCGGCTTGGTCCCATATTCACCCAAGAAGACTGCCGTCAGCAAACCCAGCAACACCTTGAAGGTGCGCGTCCAACCGCCATACTTGGAGCGACCATACAGGCGGGAGTGATGGCGGACGGGGACTTCTGTGATGCGCGCGCCCACCCAGGCGGCATAGATGGGGATCAAACGGTGCATCTCCCCATATAGCGGGATGTTTTTAATCACGTCACTGCGGTAGGCCTTGAGTGTGCAGCCAAGATCATGCAAAGGCACACCCATCAGACGAGCGATCAGCCAGTTGGCGGCTATCGAGGGCAGACGCCGGTTCAGGAAGGGGTCCTGCCGGTCGCGCCGCCAGCCGCTGACCACGTCGTAACCCTTGTGCATTTTGTCGATGAGGAGGGCAATATCATCCGGATCGTTCTGCAGATCGGCATCCATCAGAATAATGATATCGCCAGCGGCTTGCTTCACGCCGGCCGCAATAGCTGCCGTCTGCCCAAAGTTGCGCCGGAAGCGGATCAAGACGACACGCTTGTCAGTGCTCGCGACAGCTTGCAGGTTGGCAAACGTCTCATCCCCACTTCCGTCGTCCACGTAAACAATCTCGCACGGCGTCCCCAGCGCACCTACTGCCTCTATGAGTCTGGCATGGAGTGGGGCCACGTTATCAGCCTCATTATACAGTGGAATAACGATGGAGATGTCTGGTTTCATGAGTTTTCACTTGTTGTGTGGTGGCCGGTCACAGGCAAACCTTCCTGAGAGCGTGGATGCTGGAGGGGCACGATGCCATCGGTTGAGGTGGAGTCATTCCGGCTTCGCCGGTCTCAGATGTGGAATTGAACGTATGCGCTCAATAGTATCCTCAAAAGAAATCCCGATTGTATCGCAGTACCATTGTATTGACTCGAAGCGCGGCTGGTTTTCTGTTCTGACAAGCTCGAGAGCCTGTTCGCGGGTTAAGAGACCCTCGCGTATCTGATTACTACGGAATGTCTCATTCTCGGTAAAACCTGCTACGTTGTAATAGATGTAGTTGTAGAATGCCGCAGTACCATCACCAATTCGCCATGTTGAGCGCGTATCACGGGCACGCTCAAAATCGTAGAGATCAAGGAGTGTGGAATTCACCTCCTGCTCAATCCAGGGAATGAAGGTGTAGAGGTTGCAGTAATTCCTCTCAAGACCATAGTAGCTCAGTGATGCCCAGACGGTGTCGAATAACGAGGCATTAATATACGCGGTATTAGTCAGATATTGCTTGGCATAAAACGTGAAAAGCTTAATTTTACTTGTGGATGGCAATGTATAGACATGGTTCGGGTCCCAATAGGGTGCAACACTAGCAAAGCCTGTTTTGAAGTTGGTCCGCTCAAGCATGTTTTCACCTAAGACGGACAGACCAACTCCCAGCTGCTCGCGTACTTTCTTGAGATAATAGTAGTATTGCTTGTCACCAGCCATGAAGAGTGGGATCATGCCGAGATTGGGACGTTTGAGCCAAGCCAATACATTCTTGCGGATATTCTCCCGTTTACGGACGATATCAGCCGAAACCAGAATATGCTCAACCCCGAGCTGAGCACAAATCCGCGAGATATTGCGCCGAGCTAAGTCAGTCACCATACCCCAATCATAGGTGTAGGCAACTGTATTCATACCAAGAATTTGCTTTATATAGTGCAACGCATATAAGCTGTCGCGCCCTCCGCTGATTCCTATGACACATTCCGATCCACGATCTGCTCTACGAAAAGGCTTAACCGCTTCGCGCAGTGCTGCTTCGCCTTTGTAAGGGATCTTACAGTAGGTTCTGCAATAATTGCAGACACCATGATCGTCAAAGGAGATAAAGGGCATGGTTTCAGGAAGAACGCATTTTGTGCATCGGCGCAAGGTGTCTTGCCATGTCGAATCATGAGGGTATTTACCCGCAATAATTTGGATTCGCTGAACAGTTTCAATGTCAAGCGGAGTCCGACGGCCAGCGATCTGCTGCGCTCCCCTATCGGAGTGGTTCTTTGGAAGAATCCCTTGCAGCTCAACGATGGTGCGTACTACGCCACTTTTCAGATCAAAGGTAGAGGGGCCAGACTGGTCGGAATCAACCAAGCTGAAATCCAGAGCAGTAATACTCTGAATGTCAATCAGGCACCCTCTTCCTGGCTCGATTTTCTTGACACAGGCCTCTTTCGCATACTTCGGGACATGCCTGACAAGCAGCCGGTCGAGGATGTACTTCTCAGAGGCAAAGATGAATGCCTTGAGCGGCGCAAGACTGGTGTAGTACAGAGAACCATTATTTGTCCCCAGCAGCAAGCGGTCAAAGTCCCTGAACAGCACAGCGATGGATGCTGCTCCCTGGATTGCCGTAAAGATCTTTTGAGCAGCCTTGATGATAGATCCCTGTTCTCGCAGAAATTTCCTGAGCAGGGCCAGAATTACTTCGGAATCGACCTGATATTGACGCCGGAGATCGGATTGCTCTTTCCAGATTTCTTCATTGTTAACGATAATCCCATTGTGAATACCAACGCAGTCTCCTGCCAGGACGGGCTGATTGTTACCCTGGTCGTATCGCGACCCGTCAGTGACAAGACGCGAGTGACCAATGATAGTCATTGACTCCTGCAGCTTTTCACCCGTTCCATGCACCGTCTCAGTCATCAACTGTCGATACTGGCTGCTGCGAATCATCGATGATGCGGCAACAGCACTCTTGAGCACCTGAATTTTTTCTCGGCTGCACACCGCGATTCCTGATGCCTCTTTACCCCGTGACTCGGAAAAGAGAAAGAGATCCCTAAGCAGGTTTGGCATCTTTCTGGTGCGCAAAGGACCTTCCCCGATCGTTACTCCGAAGATTCCGCACATATATCACCTAAGATTTCTGGGCCACCACGGTCATGATATCGCCAAGATTAATGTTTATTCTAGCGTTTTGTAAACCACTCAATCGTATAGCCGTCGATAGTGGTTTGATTATACTTCCGAATGACTCCTGCGCTTTGAATAGTACGAATGCCGCGGTAACCCACTTCCTCTGATAGTGTATCTCTTTTACTGAGAAACTATGCCGCTTGAGTAAACCAGACATACTACGCTGTGAGAAAAAGTAGAGATGCTGCGGTGGTGTGAGCAACTGCCATCGTTTTCCTGTAAGGCGCGCCCAGGCGGACGAGACATCACCGGTACTGAACGCGACATACCCTTTGGGTCGCAATGCTCTCATGATTTTCTCAAGAGCCAGGTTGGGATCTGTCAAGTGCTCGATCACGTCCCACATCGTGATCACATCGTAGCTCTCGGGCGCGAGTTCAGCTGAGTAGATGTCGCTATTGGTAACCTTGATGTGCAATCTGGTGCGCGCCTGTTCGGCGGCATACTCGGCGATCTCGACTCCCTCGACCTGAAAGCCATGCTCTTGTGCCACCGCCAGAAACCCGCCGAGGGCGCATCCGACATCTAGTAATGTTCCACGAGAACACCATTGCTTGATAAGCGCGATTTTGTCCTGGTCATTAAGCCAGTTTGGATCGTGCTTCGGATCCAACGCGGCATCATACTTGTTCCCGCGTGAGAAGTATGCTGCCGAATAGAGCTTACCGAGTTCCTCTTTGGAGGGTTGGGGATGAACGAAAAGAAGCTCGCAGTTGCTGCACCGATGAATGGGATAGGAATGCTTGACGATATGCAACTTTGTTCTATTGCCCAGACAACCGGGGCATTGGGCTGCCGATGCCACCGTGTTATCGCTCATGAAACTCTCTCCTCAGCGCCGATACCTGGTCACATAGTAGCCCAAACATGAATACGAGCAGTGTGGAGATAGAGAAGAACACCGTTGTGTTGCTAATCTTGCGGAAGTGAGTCGTAATCATATCATACGAAAAGCTCGTAAAACTGAGCCCGAGCAGTACAGCTGTTATAAAGAGGAACACACGAAGCGGCTCGAAAAGCACCGTCAAACGCAGCATCAACATCATGGTTTGCGGCCCGTGTCTTAACTGCTTAACCGTACTCTCCCCTAGGCGTGCCTGTACCGTGATCGGTACCCACTTCACAGCGTAATCACCTTTCAGTAAAGCAAATGTACTGGTAGTCGAAAAAGAAAAGCCGGTGGGCATGAGATGCAAGCACTTGAGCAAGACGCATTTTTCGATAATCCTCAATCCTGAGTTGATATCCGGAATCTTTTGTCTGGCCAGGATGTTCGCCCAGTGCTGCATGATAAATTTACCGGGGCGCCGATTCCTTGATACATGGGAGTCCCGTGTGCGTGCCCCCACCACCATAGTGCAGTTGTTGCACTCAGCCATCACCCGTGCCACGTCCTCGATGCGGTGCTGCCCATCAGCATCGCAGAACAGCACAAACTCACGAGTCGCAGCAAGAATACCAGACCTCAGTGCTGAACCGTATCCTCGGGGCAACTCATGGGTAATAACTAGCGCTCCCGCTTGACTGGCCAGGATACCAGTTTTGTCCGTTGAGCCATCGTTGACCACAATGATTTCTGCATCAGGAAAACTTGTGACCAACCCTCGCACGACCTGTTCAATTGATTGCTCTTCGTTCAATGCCGGTATGATAATACTGACTTCTTTGGGGGTCATGCTCAATCCTATTCATAATGGATTGTGTTCGTACGGTTGCCCCTTTGTAAGGCAGTTCGGAAAAATAGTGCAAACCTCGTATACACCTCTGGGGAAAGGCCCAAAACTTCAAAACGCGCTATCGGAGAGGGTGCAGGGGCAGCAAATGGCGTTGTACCAGACTAAAACGTCTTCATAGCTCTGACGCTTTTGGCATAGGGCGGTTTCTCGGAACGCACCCGCTCTTTCCCCTCTTCTAAGATCTCTTTGAGACGGCGAAGATAATCTTCTGGGGTGTAAGCAGCCAATTGTTGACGTCCCAAATTGGACAGGGTCCGCCCAAGCTCCTGATCTGTCCAAAGCCGGTGAATCCCGTCAGCTATAGCCTCCACGGAAGTCGGATCGGCTAACAGCGCGGCATCACCAACTTGCTCCCGGACACCTCGAATGTCTGAGGTCAGCACCGGACAGCCAAACGCCCAAGCTTCCAAGACGGGAATATTGGTAGGGCCAAAAAAGGTCGGCATCACCAATGCTGTTGCGCCGGCATACAGCCCTGACATATCTTCGTCTGGTGCATAACCCAGATAGCGGATCTCTTCTTCAAGCCCCAGTTGCGAACTGAACCTCATAACCTCACGGAACGTGGTCTCTCGGATCTCACCGTTATAAGAACCGCAAAACACAACTGGAATCTTGAGCTGGTAGGCTTGTTTTAACAAGCCGAGCGCCTGGACAACACGTATATGATTCTTGTGGGGCCAGAACTGCGCCGGATAGAATATATAGCGCTCTGACAAAGAGTACAGCGCCCGGACCCGCTGCCGCTCGCTTTCGGGAACATCCAGAGCTAGGTAACAAGCCGGTATGAATGGCAAGACCTTCACCCGGTCTGGTGTGACACCATACGGTCCGTAGACGTTGAGGATATCCTCCTTACCCACCTCTGAATCGGCCAACAGTAGCGTGGCGTAACGAGCCCCGTTGCGGAAACAATACTCCCTCTGCTCCCACTCTCCGTTTGCTGAAACCTCGGGGAACTCGGGCTGGAGCCGGTGCTGGAGGTCATGGATCGCCATCACATAAGGAAGTCCTGTCTCGAAGGCGAGCACACTGGATATAGGATAAAGCATGAGATCGATGCCGCAGCGCTGCAACCAGCGCTTCATATCCGGGCGAGACCTAACGATCTCGGGGTCATGCAACAGCGGTTTGTCCCACTGCAGAGATCGAGTTCGTCGCAGCCATCTCCATGCCTCCCGATGCGGCCCTTCGCCGACGATCCGCTGCAGCGCATCCAACGCCCGTTGTGGCAACGACAGTGGCGTCAACGGCTGTAGCGTCCAACCGTGCCCAGTCGTTGACACCAGGTCGGGATGAGCCACGCCAGACGCAAAGACAACAAAGTCGTCCTCACACCCCTCACTCCTCCATGCCTCAAGAGCATGAAGCATCGTGAGACTGTATTGATAAATGCCACCCGAGGTAGGATTGGCTGCGGGGACGATGCCAACGCGCATGATTCGTTCCACCCATCTTTTTCAGGACGACATGGCAGCGGCT
>Ga0157379_10002065_pt1 | contig 16684 bp, 16 predicted proteins | sample S25metaG_FD_121802 | JGI IMG/M metagenome (GOLD analysis project Ga0157379, IMG submission 121802) | Switchgrass rhizosphere microbial communities from Kellogg Biological Station, Michigan, USA - S2-5 metaG | ecosystem: Host-associated > Plants > Roots > Rhizosphere > Soil | place: USA... | reverse complement strand
TGATCAAACCACTGTCGCCCGGGTGTAAATAAAAATGAGCATGAATGGAAGTAAAAGGATGTACCTCATCCGTCTCATAAAACCTTGGTCCCACAAAACTGCTCCCAATACTAGCCATCAACCCACCCCTCTCGTGCGCCATCTCTGCCTTCCGTTGTTTAATCTGCTCCAAAACTATCAGTTACGGCTCACCAACAACATCAAGACAATAAAAAACCTCACATCCAACGAAAATGTATCACTCTCCAAAAACAACTTCAAATCCGGATCATCCCTCAACGCAGGATGGTTCGCTGTCTTCTGAATACATTGATTAAGAGCCGCACGACGGTTCTCCACAAAGGTGTCTTCGAAGCGACCGAAAGCAGATTTTTCGGGGACGGGCGGGACGATTACGCCTGGGTTGTTGAGGGAGAGGGTTTCGTAGAGCCAGAGGAAGTCGGAGTAGCGGCGGAGGACGGAGAAATTGGAACGGCGATAGAGGGGGGAGGATGTCTGGGGGGTGTTAGGATGAATAATGGGTATAAAAGGAGGCCGTACTCTTGTTTGGACGGTGTAGACGATGTATGGTCGGACAGCGTCTCCTACCTTTGTAGGATCACCGACGGTGATAATAAAGGTAGGTTGAATATCGGGCTTTCCAGTCCCAGTTGGTGATTTAGGAGTGTTGACCGCTGCTGCTGCTAAAGCGTTGACCTTATGCTGTAAACACACTTTAACGAATTTGACAAAGTCGTGTTTACAATCACACCTACCCCTATAGGAATATCGTCGTCGTCATCACTTTCTGAAGCCTTAGGTGCTGTCCCGCCATTGACAAAGCCATCACCGCTACCATGAGGAGCCCATCCTTCTGAACCTCCCCATCCTTCATCTTGACTTTGTCCAACAGGTACACTGGCCTGCCATCCTGGCATTTCTGCCCCAAGAGAAATAGCTCTAAAAGATGAATGGCCATTTGTAGATGCACTGTCAAGGGGAGAGACGATAGAGGATGCTGCAGGTTTAGGTTCGGTTTGTTGTTCAGTTTGAGCAGCGACCTGGATGGAGGGTAAGGTGGATTCGGTGCGCGATGGTGTCTTTGGGGAGGCGGGAAGTGAGGCGGGAGATTCTGGAGGTGGAGTAGCGGCTTTGAGAGTCTCGGGAATTGGCTCTGGCTTGGATTCAACAGGTGGCAGCGGTTTGATAGGGCGTTCGGGTTCGGATGGAGAGGGCAGAGTGGGAGGAATTTCAGTAGGAGTCCGTATTAAGGGTGACGTTATGGGTGAAGGGTGTAAGGATGAAGTCGCTTCTGAACTTGTCCGTTGCGGAGGTCGTACATCCGTAGTTTCCTCATCCTCGAGGTTCGCGGCCTTTGCATCCAATGGATCCACAGGCTCCTCTTCCCCTAGCTCAGGTTCTGGAGCAACCTCCTGTATCGTGCGTGTCTCTTCATCTTGATGTCCAACAGAAGATGCATCCCGGGGCTCCGAGAAAGGTGTATGTAGTTCATCTTGGCCAGTCTGAGGTGTGAACGTCAGCCATGGATCTGGGGAGCGAGGTCGAGCAAAAGGATCTTCAAATGGATTATCTAGCTCAAGATTAGGTCGTGAATTGGAGATTAGATCGTCAAAACCATCCATAGTTGCTGTACAAAGCCTGATGTCAGGAGGGGAATGAGACTGACGCCGATCACGTGAGATTACGCGACTGTTTCCTTTCCTGGATATTCCACAATGGTGGGCAGGAATTAAGGTTTACTGAGTACACCGTGCATGTGTACGTACGGGAAGCAGCTCGATTTTTCGTATAAAGAGGGGCGGCTAACAAACTCTAAGGAGTATCCGGAGTGACTAGTAGTTTTGTAGACGAGGCAGCGGCTCAATCGACTTTGGTTGCACTCGGGCGGACTCGTCCAGACTACTAGGCTTTGGATGCAGAGCTTATTTACGTTTTTGGCCATCTGGGGTTGTAGTTGTTTATAACTGTACACCCAACTTTTCAAGTGCTTTGAAATGAAAGTATGGGGAACACTCCAACCACCCAAATCTCACCATCTCTGGTTGAGGAAAGTAATGTAGGCCAGTTGGCCTTCTGTACGTTCCTCGGCCAGTTACTACATTCTACATTTTTTTGTCTCTTCAAGGGAATAGCTTTTAGTGCAAGTAAATCATTTGGCCGGGTAAGTGGCGAAAATGTCCCCGTCGACTGATAATCCACAGTGCTCTGGAGTAATTCACCTAGAATACATTCTATATATTCTTGCGATATCACTAATTATCTGCTTTATCAGACTACAGTCGGAATCAAGGGTCCGAAACCCAAATGCTGAGAACATCATACAAAGCTATGCATTATACACATATTACCAGAACGAAAGGAAATAGTAAGAATGAAGGGGTTTATCAATCGGACCTCCTAACCCTGACCCTTCTTGGCAACGGCACAACGACGCGTTCAGGCGACGAAGAGCCAAAGCCATCGTTCTCCAAACCTGGGACTCGGTGGCGTTTCTTGATGGGATCGGGTGAAACAACAACACGGGTTAATACTGATGGATTTAGGAATGGATTGGCCTGTCGCACACTGGAATTGCAGGTCCAGATAATTAGAGACGTCTCTGAATAGAGGCTTCACCAAACGTACCGTGCTTGTGTAGCCTTAATCTCCGGCCTATTCCCTAGCTTGGGGCGTTGCGGCCGTTGCAGCTTCACAAGGGTTTCATTCGCAAGAGCAAGCTCCTTCTGCATCAATTCCATACGTAGCCTGGCCTGCTTCTCTTTCTCTGCGATGACTTGGTTCGCCCTCATATAAGACTCGCACCGATCCATCAACTGTTCCTTCTGCTCTTCCAGCGACTGAACCCTTTCTGTAAGCACATCTACTTGATCACGCAGTTCCTCCTCGTCAGTCGTATCAGTGTAGATTTTGCGGATATTCGAGTCGATAAATTGGCGATATTTCTCGGGTATAAACATGGCGTTGGGGGTGACTTGAGTAGCATTTCAGCGCGGCTAAGACTTTCAGATGCATATGAGCTCACCTAAACTGAAATCTTTCCTACACGTCGGACATGGTGCCTTCGTCGCATCGGGACTCTTCTCAGAAGAGGTTATGAGGCATCCCAAACAAAAGACATGACCACACGGCGTAACCACTGGTTCTTGGAACGGCTCCAAACAGATACTACACGCCATATAGAGAAAGTCAACCAGATGCTGGTGTCAGCGAGGAGGATGACCGTCGACGAGAGAGGCTTCCCGACAAAGAATGTGATCAGGTAAAGGGAGTGATTAATTGATCCTCGCTTGGCTTTATGGACAGTTATGGACGCGACGCGTTCCATCAAACACTTACATAAATCGTGTCAAGCGCCCAATGACCGTTCTGCTCCTCCTCCGTTCAAGTGTTCGTTCTCGTACTCTTTCCCTAAATCGTTCGTCCAAGCCTTATGCTTATTCATCAATCTTAAGTTATTGTGATTTTCGCTTTACATCGCATCGGAACTATGCAACTCAACCTCAACCTCCACCTCCGCGGCCGTCCTCTCCACCTCCTCAAAAGAAACCATCATTGAGAGAGAATATTTATACCTTGCCGAATTTGTTGACGATTTCAAGGATAGCTGCGTGTCCCGTGGTCGGGTGGTCGATACTAGAGGGGAACTTTACACTTGCCACGGCATTGTTAGCGTATGCGGGCATAACAGATCTGGTGAGCTCTCATCTACCTCCTTTCGCATAGCATCAATCCGATTGTTTATTCAAGGTTGATGGGTTTATTGCAAGACGATATAATCAACGATCCGTGCTTGGAACTATCCTCGATCCAGCGGCAGACAAAGCTCTAATGACAACTTTAACTGTCACACTTGCGATGAAGTCATTACTGCCAGGTTTGTCCTCACACACCCTCTCTCTGAGATTGTTTCTGACACTCTGTTATAGTTCCCTTAGCTATTATTATTATTGGACGAGATGTTCTCCTGAGCCTTTCTGCGTTTTACTACCGCTATATCTCTCTTCCTCCGCCGGTGCGACCCTTCTTTGTCTATATGACCGACCGACCCTAAATAGCATGCTTCTAGAAAACCTTTTCACGATACTGGGACTTTTCGCTTCCTTCAGCAGAAGTCAGACCTACTAATATAAGCAAAGTACCTGCACCACCTTTCTTGACATGCCACATATTTGAATGCTCTGTGTCAGATCAATACCGCTCTTCAACTTCTCCTGATGGGCTCCACAACAATAAGCCCAATATTAGCTTTTGATGCGTCTCTGGCTCTAACATGTTTACAGTAAGTGCAACTTAGCCTTCGCCCTATCACTCCCATTCTCACTCTCGGAATAGATGGACAGTCGGCGGAACGACAATCTGGAGTGGACTCAGCTACGTCTTCTCCAAAGACACTGTCCGCATCATCTCTCAACCCACAAAAGATTCTCAAAAGAAGGACGAATAACTTAAGTTAATGGCTGATTGGGAGAAGTAATGTACAATACAGCTACTTCTATTTATTTGCACGGAAAGATAATACAAGAAAATATAGCCACAATGTCCGATGCGATGATTGTTTGTCTAAAGGAAATGAAGACGATGACGAGTTACGACCGAACCGTGAAACAGTAAGAGAGAGAAAGAGAGATACCGTACAGTGTACAGTGTTCATGAATACCCGAGGGAACCTGCCACTCGTTTTCGACGGACTTCTTGGAGGGCTGCTGTGATTGCTGCTTTGGATGCACTTTGTTCACGCCATTCAAGTGAGGCCTTCCTGTTGAAACGATAAGTAGTTATTACAAAGAATAGTAAGTGAATACACACTTTGTTCTCGAGATGAAGACCACCATTACAGCAATCGTGCGTAATGTCGGTCGTTTCTTCTCTGTCTGTCGACTGGGTAATGGGTAGTCGAGTCTAGCGATTGCGGCTAGAATCTGCTTCTCTCTACAGAAAACGTGAAGACAGAGACCGTCCTACAAAGTAGTCGACCTACCCTTTCTCGAACTTAGATAAAAGCTGGAGCAAGTAATGCTTCTGATAGCCCAAGTCGGCTCTGAAGATGGACTCGCGGGTGAACTTAGCTTTCAGGTATTTGATCTGAACGAGGAGACCCTTGCACTCGTCTTTATGTTGAGATTGTAGCTTCTCGACATCTTGGTTAGTCCTGTAAGAAAGAATTAGTACCGGCCAGAAAGCTAATGAAACAACGTTTACGATTTACAAACGTGACCCTGCAAATCAGCAAGAGCCTTCTTTGCTTTCGTTCGATGCATCTCAGCCTGTTCATTCGCCAGCCTAATCTGAGTCGCCATCTGCTTCTGAACTCTCTCCGCCTTCTGGTGGTCTTCGCGATACTTCGACTCAGCCTTATCACGCTCCTTCTTAAGGTCCTTCAAGTCCTTCCCAAGAGCCTCTGCATCGCGTCGGACGCGCCTCAATTGAGATTCCAGCGCAGCGACAGTTCGTGCAATCTCGCTGCGCTCTGCATGAGCTTGGTTCTTCTCGAGTTGGATTCGTTCGAGCTCCCCTGCTTGTTCGGATAGTTCTCGACGGAGGTCTTCGATTTCGTTGACATGTAAATCGAGTTGATGACGATGGTCCTCATGAACATTTGATGAGGATGCTAGTTCCTGTCGTAGGCGGCTGACTTGCGAGGAGGTTTCTTGGAAACGACGTTGGAGTTGGGCGTGTTCGGATGCAAGGGCTTCGCGTTCGCCACGGAGATGCTCGATCATGCTGTTGTTCTCTGTGACTTTGACTTCTAAGAGACGAGCCTTTTGATCAACGGTGGCGGTTGCTAAACATATGGTCAATGAGAGATCGGCAAAGTAAAGACAATTGGCATACCTCGTAGTTCAGCCTCAAGTTCGCGATTGTTCCTCTTAAGACTTTCAAGCTGAGAACGCACTTCGTCCATGTCCTGAGACGTATATTGTCAAGAAGTCGCGGGAAGAAATATTGAAGAACGTACCGATTGTGCTCGTTGCAACCGAACTTGTATACTCTCCTTCTCGCGAAGAACCCGGTTCTGCTCTGAAGTCAAGGACCGTAACCTCGCCCTTTCATTCTTCAAGGACTCTTCCAAGTCAGCAATGATAGCCTTTGCCTTTGTGAGGTCCTATCCCCCAAAGTCAGCGCTGTAATAGATATATTATGCGGCGGACACTCACAGTCTCGACTGACGCCTTTGCTCCAGCCTCTTCAGCAGCATGTTTCGCTTCGGATTTGGCAGCATTAAGTTGCTCATTCAGACGTTTAGTCGCATCCTGAAGCACTGCCTTCTCGCCCAAAAGCTGTTTGCGTTCACCTTGCCACTGGGAGCGCAATCCTTCCAACTCAGCTGTTTGCTTCTGAAGTGCTTTACCCAGTGCTTCGGCCTTCTTTGCGGGTGGAGTCTTCTGAACGGATGGGACAGTATTTGTTGAACCGGCCAAGGTACTATAGTGGATAGATTAATTTCAAATATTCAAAAGAAACGGGATATCATACCTTTGATCAGCACTCCCACTACTTATCACTCTCGTGGTATCGATCTTCGCGCCACATTCCAGACACCAAAGACTCTCCAACCGTCGTAATCTTCGCTCATCTCTTCTCACTAATCGAGCGAGTTCCTCTTCGAGAGCCACTGTACGAGTACGAGCATCTTCAAGTCTCTCCGTTAGACCGACGATGCCGATACCAGCTTCTTCAAGTTGATTGACCTTATCGTCGATGCTATCGTTTGCATTGTGTAACTCTTGCTGAAGGTGATGAATTTGGTTAACTAGTGGTGTCGTCTGTGCTTGGAAAGTCTTTTCGTTCAGCCAGGAATACTATATCGTGTAATGTCAGAAATATCCCAAGTATCAAAAGAAAACAATGAAGTCACCTCTTTCATAGGACCAGGTGTCTTCGGTGTCTTCCATCCCTGAATGAGTCTGGAGGGAATTGGAGTTAACGGATTTCTGCCTGGTGTACCGACCATACTCCTCTCGGGTGAAGCAGCCAAAATCGCGGTCAAAGACCTAACTCGCTCAGCCAGACCGTCCTTCTCCTTCTCAAGCAACTCAATCCGGACATCCTTAGCCATGTCAATAGCTTTACGACCGGGTGATTGAGCCAACATGTGCTGAAGTCGACCGATCTCCTTATGAGCCTCGTCAAGCTCAGTTTCGAGTTCTTCAACCTCTGCTGCGTCTCGACTGCCGATATTTCGTGATTTTTGTTCCGTAGAGATGTTTCCCCGAGAAGCCTCCCTCCAAGTCGTCAACTCATTCTCCAGGCGGGTGACTTTGGAACGCAACGAAGCGAGCTCTGCTTCATCCTCGATCATTCGTCTTTCGCCATCATCTAGAGCTTCTTCGAGTTGCTTATGAGCTATCTTCAACTGTCCGAAGGCGTTCTTCTCTATCTCCAAGCGAGATTCGAGATTGGACTTCTCGGCGTGGAGGAATTCGACTTCGTTCTTGGAAGCAGTGAGTTCTCCCTCTATTTCTCCAAGCCGTTCTTCCAAGTCTTTGAGCTCCTGTTGAAGCTCCAGTCCGTGTGCATCAGCATTTTGTTGGGCTTCAAGGGCTTCTCGAAGTTCCGCTTCCAGTTCGGCCTTTTGTTCCTCTGCGGCGGACCGTGATTCTTCCTCCCTCTGTTCGACTTCCCTCAGTCTATCAGCGAGCTTCTCAGCTTGGTCCAGAGCTGCACGGGTTTCTTCCGTTTGCGATTCGAGAAGGACGTATACTCGTTTCACTTCACTCCCCAAATCGGAGGAAGTGGCCAAAGCATCCTCAGCTTTCTCGGCGCGACGTTTGGCCAGATCCAGGTCCTCTTGCATATCATTACAACGCTGTTCGAATTCACGGGCCCTCTTCTCCGCATCCTTGGCCTGTTTCGTCGAAGTAAAGAGACTATCCTCGAGCTGCTTGAACTCCTTCTCAAACCCACTCGACAGACGTTCAACGCGTTCTTGTAATCGAAGCTTCCAATCATCGTTATCCTGTTTCCGACCTTCTCGCTCCTCGTCTAGATCTTCTTTCAGCTCGTGGATTTGCTTGCTGAGGGCTGCAACCAGCTCATCGCGTTCTGCTTTCATCTCTGCATTCTCATAATTGCGTTTGTCCAACTCTTCCTTCATAGCTTGTACCTCCCCAAGAACTTCGCCTTCAAGAATATCGCCACTTTCGAGTTGTTCAGCCATCTTGCCCATTTCTACTTCTTCACCAAGCATGCGAAGACGAGAAACGAGCATTTCATTCTCTTCTTGGAGTCTTCTATTCAATCCGTGGAGGTATGAATTAAGCTTGACGGCATTGAAGCGACCTGCATGTTTTGCGCCCATAACAGGATCGAAAGAAGCGTTGGCGCGGGGATGAACGGTCAGATCATGAGATGATGCTGTGGAGATGAATGAACCAGCATCCGAGTGCGCATCTGGAGAGGGAGTCCAGGCCTGAGATAATGGGTGAGCTCGTGGACGAGGAGTGGGTGCCACTCGAGAGAACGGGTGAGGTGTGGTTTGGAATTTCTTCTGAGGGCGGGTGGTAGTGTTCACGAGAGAAAGCAAAAAGGAGTGGCGACGGTTGGCAGGTGTCGCTATATCGTCAGCGGGGTAAAGAGATGCTTGTGCTGGAGTTTCCATGACTCTAACCCCTGGTTTGGGCTGGAAAGTTGTGGGAGTGGAGGTCGTAGGTGAAGAGAACGCGTTTGGGAAGGGTGTACGAGCGCGGCCATTGCTGGTCGATGAGGAACGAGACCGACCTTGTTCTTCATCTGTAAACGTTGGTTCTCGCGATTCACTACGTTGCATTTCGCTCTGCGCTTCCTCTTCCTCGTGTTCGTATTCAAAATCACGCAAAACCTCTGCATTCTCCAGTTCCAAGGACTCGAACAGGTCGTCTGACTGAGTAGAGTGGAATGAGCGTCCATCACTGGCTTCATGTGGAAGAGGATGCGACGCCGCGAAACCAGTATTCTCGCTTTGGGCAGGCGAGGGAGATCGTGTTTGGCAAGAGTGACCACTTCGAGGAGTAGAGGTGGAGGATAGAGAGGTAGGAGAGGGTGTTGTGCGCGTGAGCGAAGGTGTCCGAGTACGCCCTAGTATGGCTCTTGGGTTCCGAATGGATACATTACGGTTCAAAGGTGTTGACTGAATGGATCATGAGTATAAGGAACTCGGTATAAGCGACAGAGTGAGCTACCTTCGCTTCAGATTGCAGACTGATGCTATAATCATATTTCTTGCCAGCAGGTGTCTGGTTATATTCCCCCGGGCTGAAAGTCTGTGGTGGCGAACGCGTCCTCGAGCGAATGTCACTCGTATGCATGGACCCATGTGCAAGCCTCTGGGTGGTCCCATCATCTTCGCCTTCAAGAGCCTGATGCAAACTAAGATCGTATGATACACCAAGGACAGAGTTATCCTCATGGTTCCTGGCTCGAATCGCAGGGATTTCGAAGCTATCATGGGCACTCTTATGCGTCTTGGTGGACATACGCAACGAATTTGCAAACTTAGCAGTGCTAGCAGTAGAAGGTGGTCTCAAGGTGGATCGGGATGGTGCAGGAGTTGATTCGAACTGCGATGAAGGTTCTTCTTCTTGGTCTTCGTTCTGGTCTGAGAAATCGTCTACTTGGGCTTGTTATAAGAAATGAACCGAGACAGACCTATGCTTTCACGGAATGACTCTGATTCAAACGCTGGAAATGATGGCAAGGACGGTAATTCGCCGTTCTGCGCCTCCAGTGCTTCGATTCGACGCATGATTCGAGATGGGGTCTCGAGACCGAGCTCCATAGTGTCACGTCCTACAAAACATTAGCATAAAGTTCTAGTAAGCTTTCTTTCAGCTTACTCTCTGTGTGGTGGGAATACACGCAACAGGTTGGAAGTACAGGAGCTTAAGCGAGGAGAGACGCGATAGTCACGTGAAATGATCTGTTTGGTTTGAACGCGTCGGTCACGATGTGACCGTGACAAAAATACAGAAACAATATAGAAAATGGAAAAGATATAAAATTCGGACAGTTGTTTACAGAAATTTAAGCGCTTTTCTTCATAAGTTTATGTGGTCAATTACGGAAGTCCCAAACAATATTCTTACCCTCGTTGAGGATCAGCGTAAATCGCCATCACCCAGCCGAAGTCAAACTGTTCAGAACATAGAAATATATACGCTACTACCTCCAGAGAGACAAAAGAATTATCGAGATTTATGATCTTCAAAGAATTTCTGTGAAAGGAGTGTCAGCGCTTCTCAACGATAATAGTGTAAGATATTACCCTCAGATGTCGTAATTGCCATGCACAAGTAATAAGCAGCACCAAAATTTCCGCAATGATATACCATACAGCCTTTCCATTCGTCGATTCACTCAAATCCCTGAACGAAGCCTCCCTCTCCCGCTGATACTGCTGCTCCCGCCGAATCTCCTCCAGCCTATTGTTCAGATCACGAATCTTGCTGGCGACCTGACCAACATGTGAGCGGTCATGCTCAAGATCAGGCTTTGTGGATCCGACGACAATATCAAGGTATAGTCGGATGTGGGTATTACTGAACCAGCCAGAGGTGGTGTTGGTGGATAGGCAAATCGAATGGTCTCCGGCGTCGTGAGATGTGAAAGTGAAACGACCTTCACTTGGACCACGAGACTTCACAACTGTATCGCCGCTATGCATCTCCTAATGACCGGTAGAGGATAAGTCAAGGAGGGAGAGGTGAGCTGTCCAATAACGTACTTCAACATTCACTTGGATACCTAGGTCGCTATTAGCCTCATACTTCTGTGTCTTATCATCCCATTGCAAGGCCCGATAGTGACCTAAAAAAAATCCTTCAATTAAGACCGAAATCACAGCATTTGAGCTCATACCTTCCACAATGGTGTCGGTTGGCAACTCCTCAATAAAGCATCGTTTCTCTCCAGCGTCAAGATAGAAATGGAGTGCACCGATTCGTACAACGAAAAGAGCTAATAGGAGGGAGACTCGTTGCCAAAGCATCATTATTTTGAATACGTGAGGCCAAAGGCCGTAGCGGACGTGGAAGTTGGTTAGGCGCTCAAGTAAGCCTCTGGCGTTCAATTGTCCAGCATACCACACCGAATTTTAGAGAGACTGACTAGAGTCCTTGCTACAACGTATTCTCACTTTTTCTGACATTGTGAAATGAAATAGAGGATGATTGGAACCCGATGGTGCCCTTGGTACCAACTGAATACGGGAAAGCGCCTCAATGTAAGTAGAACCATTACACGCAGAACCACTCAAGAAGCCCATCCAAAGCCATTGGAAACTTTCACCTTTAGGTATTTAATTAACGTCCGGAACAATATTGGTCATTCTCTTGGACATAACCAGGCCGTGACTAGTCAACACGACTCAACAATGAGGCGGTGCCACAAGTAGACTTTCAACGGCCAGTAGGGAGTTCCCTCCGAAATTACGGTTTTCGCCAGAACATATCTGTTCTGCTGTGTTCTGCTCCGTAAGTTGAGATGAGATCCCACTTTTTCTGTATAGTTCTTGGTACGGAACCCAATCTCCGAAGAACTTCTAATATCTCACGGAGCGCACTCGGAATGGGATATTTTTCTTTGGTTATCCTGGTGCACATGGTATATTTTCTGACAAATGTTCTACAAAGCCTAGTCTCGAGCAAGTTTTGCTCAAGGCAAGAACACCGAAGCAGCATCCTTGAATAGCTATTGTTCGAACCCGAAAAGATCGGCTGCGCTAACATTTGATCGTATCTTATCAGACCAGACCCAGACTTCGGCGCAATTTGGGCATTGTTTGAACGCTTAGGAGTCATGACATATAAAAGCACAAGGGGCTCCATAATTTTCTTTGTGTTCCACCTCACTCTTTTTTCCTACCCACTTTTCCGTGACCACCTTCCCGTAAGGATTTTCTTCGTCGCTTTGTACCATACAGCATCCTAGCTCTAACACTTTCTCAGTTACTTACGATGTTGTTCCAGACTCTTGCGTTCCTGGTGATCGCGCCTGCATACACCCTCGCTCTTCCCACTGCCGCTCCCGCCCATTATAATATAGCCCGCAGACTCTCCGCCAAGAACCTCCTCGCCTCTCTTCTCCCTGCCGGACAAGGTTCCAAATTTTGGAGCACTTCTGATGGCCTCGTTGACGGAGCTGTCAAGCTCACCATGAACGCTTTCAAGGCATCTGTCAAGTCGTCTAGCGCACCAGCTCTTTTCAAGAGTGCCCCTGATGGTTCTGACTCACTCGCCGTCAAATTCAAGAAAGGTACGCATTTTTAATTCAGTCGCTTCACTTACCATTCTCACTTAAACTTTTTTATATCTCTCAGGCTCCTGGACTTACAAAGGTCCCACTCCCAGCGGCCTTAACGTCTATGCCCAACCCATTGATCTCTCCAGTGCAAAGGAAGTCACCTCCTCTTATCAAATCTTCTTCCCTGAAGGCTTCAACTTCGTCAAAGGCGGAAAGCTACCTGGTCTATACGGAGGTGATAACGCTGAAGTCGCTAAGTCCTGCAGCGGAGGTCGTCGTGCCACCAACTGTTTCAGTGCTCGTTTCATGTGGCGTACAGGTGGTAAAGGCGAACTCTACACTTACCTTCCCGACCCTTCGTTCGGCTCCAAATTCGCTGGAAACAAGAATTTGTGCACCAAAGTCCCAAACAGCGAATGCAATTCGGTGTACGGTGCTTCAGTCGGAAGAGGAAGCTTCACATTCCCTACCGGAGAGTGGACGACAATTGCTCAACGAGTGAAGTTGAATGACGACGGAAAGAGCAATGGTGAATTGGAGTTGATTGTCAATGGGGAGAGCAAGTTCACTCTCGATGGATTGAGATTCACAGATAGTAAAGAGGCAAGGATGTTTGGGCTGCAGATGCAGTCATTCTTCGGCGGTAAGTAACACTATCGTCCAATTTGGCTCTTGTTTTCGTTTCTCATTCAATTCTTTTAGGTTCTACCAATGATTGGGCATCCCCTAAGGATCAAGAACTCTTCATGAAGGACTTCAACATCGTCATCACTGACACCTTCTGAGGATTCCCCCTCCTTCCCATCTGATCCGCATCGAGACAACATCTTTCTTCACCTATCTATTCATCATCACTCATACACACGCATTTTTGACACGGAAAATCACGGAACTAGAAATCACACGCAAGTCATACCATCATTCTTATCACACTCATTCCCTAGACGTAACTCGACATTCGACGCGGTAACGATACGAACGCATCCCATCATTCAGGAAGAAATTGCAGAACCGGTTTCTCCTTTCTTACCGATCCAATCTTTGTACTCTTAGTCATTCTCTGGCCGTCGCTCGGGGTCGTCCTTTACCCTGTCTCCCGCAGAGCACCGTCGCATATACCACCAAGGGTGGCTCTCATTTCCTCACTCATGATGTTCATGGCGTATTTCTTATCGGTTGGCTGGTTTTACATCCCTTTTTCGTCATTATATTATTACTTACTCGAACGGAGTCTAATCTCCTCCAAGACCGATTGTACTACCTGTTAAAGGTGTTCCGGTACTTGTTGGTTGGATTGAGTTAGGGTGGCGCTACGCAGTTGGTTTCTCTATACGCAGGATATTGTATATGTCTATTGTCCGTGTATATAGTGTATCGTAGATACAATTTGAGTATATATTTATTACATTTTATTCTATTTTATCGAAGGAATTGAGTTTTTCTTTTCTTTGGATCGTCAGGCCAGCGGTCTGATCAGCCATGAAATCACCGCTACGAACCTGACAGAGTCAAAGCATGCATCGGAGGGATCCATCATGCTCTCAGGTCGTCCCCTACCAGACACATGTCATAAACAAGTTGGGGGGGTCAGGCAAGGCCTGCCTAAAGACCAAATCCGACCCGATCAGCCACCTTTGGTTTTTGTAACACACCTGTAGCACCCTGAAGGAGAACGAAGGGCATGGCATTTCCCGAATTGGGTGATCCCAGTCGATATCAGAGAACTTTTAGTTTACCGCCCATAGTACTGGGTGTTATCTGCCCGTTATCTGCCCGGGAAAGTTCACGCTGAGGCCTGTTTGCCTTCATTCAACGCGGCAACATGCCTTGATATTCCTGTCAATATTGAAGTTGAATTTCATTGATTGGTGCAGAGGAAGAAACATGGTTGTCCAACATGTTATCTGCCACGGGCGCCGAAAGAAAGAATTCAATGCCCTCGCACTCGATTTCTACAACAACTTCCGACCCAATTCCCTTCCTTCAAATACAGTTTCAATACTACAAATTATCACTTGATATGAGTCAAGTTTGATCGCGGAAAATCCGTGCTTCAACACGGTTGTAATACAATATAACATACTTTGATGATGATTTGGGAGGGTGCATAATAATTGTCGTAGAAATCCATTTTACCTGACGCCCTGAAGGGTCCTGAAGAAGCCTGATCAGGCTCCATCAGGTATTATCAGGATTTTTCCTCCTATGTCAGATTTCGTATGCAGCGTTTTTAGCATAATCTAAACACTTTTTTCTCCTGATCCAAGTCATGAACCATATCAGGCCATATCCGGAAATTTGGATTTTTGCGACATATGTGGTGGAATCATATGCATGCAAGTAGACCAGCCTAGGGTTTCGTGAAAAATTCCCCAGGCAGCGCTTGCCCTACCTTTATTCACGGGGTGATATAAACAGTTATTGTGCAGGAGTCCGGGGCGACGCCCTGGCAATCTAGCTGTTTTTACCAGTGAAAAAGGGTGAAAATTTGTTAATAACAGGGGTTTTAACCCACATGACTAGATCAAGGAAGGGAAATAAACTCATTAGAAGTAACTTCTGACCTACTGCTTTTTAGGAAATCCAAATTTAAATTCAGTATGTGTCAGACTCTTCCTGGAGTGAAATCCGACTAGCCTCTTCATTTTGTTTTATTTCCAAAGCCAGATCTGGGGGCGGGCGCTTGCCATGCCGCTACAGGAGTTTCCGAGTCGAGAGCCATGACTTATCTTTTAGTACAAAGGCCGGTCTAACTTAAGGATTATATTCTCTTCTAAGTTCGACGCTGAATGTATTACTCGGTATTACATTGGAAGCAACATCTTATATATACATGGCATGCCATATGTAAGGGCTGGCAGGCCGGTTCAGGTTTCGTCCGGTCTTCAGGCCGGATCCGGTTTACCCCCCATTCTACTGAAAAGAAAAGAAAGACATTGGGAAGACACTTCGGGGCCGCTATACCGTAAATAGTTTAAATAATTACTTATTGCATGTACATTTTCCGGCCGAAGCTTGAAAATGAAGGGAAAGAAATACAAACGAGAAAAGAGAATAAAGGGATTTGGGGAAAACCCCGGGGCTGCTGTTTTAAATGATTTATATAGTCAAAAATCACTTGTTAGATGCACATGTTTTGGTTAGAGCCCGAAAAAGGACAGAAAGAGAGAAAAAGGAGTAGAGAAGAAAGATATAGGGAGAAACTCCGGTGCCACTGTACAATAAATTGAAGTACCATGAAAAGCTCACCATTATTCACGCTGACTTATTCACACCCATTATTAATCATTATTTACGGCAAATTATGACCAGGCTCCGACTAGGTATGTAAGTAGGTGTGAATATGTCCCTTTGGATAGGGCTCCGCAAAAGGCTTGCACCTTTTTAACCGCTAATTAACAGGACTTTGTAACTGTTTTAAACCGTGAATTATTGGAAGATGAAAATAGTCCTGCGAATAACAGTTACGAAGTGGGTTTTGAATGACCCCAGCGCTGGAGCTGCAGCGTGCTCACAAGGGCCTTGACTTCTGTAGTGAGATGGAATGCTAACTGAAAATTTACATTGTATTGGCTGTCCTAAGAATTTCTTTCCGTTATACCTGCCGCGTTAATGGCCCGGTTTTTGACCGTTTTTAACAGCTAAAAATGCCGGAGCTCCTGGGGCTACAGCCCCCAGACCCCGCATTAATCACTGTTAATAACACCTATGTTAATAAGTCTGCTGGGAGGCAGATGTAATAAACTTGTTTTTAACCCATCAAGATGGTTCTTCGCAGAGCCCTACTTTTGGTATTTGGGCTCCTCCTGATTCTCTAGTGTTTTGTAAGAGTCATGGGAGAGGCCTAGAAGTTTCGTGGAAGACAGCCATTCGGATGGGTGAAGGAATACCAGATGTTGATCCTTTGATGTTTCCTTTATATACAGCCTGAGTTAAAATGTAGTTTTTAACAATTTTTCACACTTCTTCACGGCGAAAACTGCGAGGTTGCCGGGGGCGTTGCACTCAGACCCCATGAATAACGGTTTCTTTCACTCAGTGAATAAGGATCTGCCAGACAATTCCTGTTAATATACTGCCCCAGAGTTTTTCCCAAATCCCCCCCATTTCGTTTTTCTTTCTTTCCCTTCATTTTCAAGCTTTGGCTGAAAATTGTAAATACAGTAAGTAATTTCGACTATTTCAACTACATATTTATCCTGTGGCAGCCCCGAAGTTTCTCCCTCTTTTCGTTTTCCCTTTTTTTTTCAAGCTCCAACACTCAGTTGAATGTGGAATAAACTCACTTTGGGGCGGAATTTTTGTTGAAATAAAAATAGAATTACACGGACTAAAAACCAGGGAAGTTGGATGGTGATGAGAAGAAGTAAATTGTGTGGGTGGATGTCGTCGAATTCAACAGCGAGACCATCGAAGTTGAGGCACGGCACCTGTTTGGCGCCCATGGCAGCGGCCATTCCATTCCTTC
>Ga0157379_10002063_pt1 | contig 16687 bp, 16 predicted proteins | sample S25metaG_FD_121802 | JGI IMG/M metagenome (GOLD analysis project Ga0157379, IMG submission 121802) | Switchgrass rhizosphere microbial communities from Kellogg Biological Station, Michigan, USA - S2-5 metaG | ecosystem: Host-associated > Plants > Roots > Rhizosphere > Soil | place: USA... | reverse complement strand
GAGTTGTGGCGCACGCTGCCAGCCGGCGTCGAACCGCCGGGCGCGCCGGCCATACTCGATCCGGAGGATGAATTCACCGACGAGATGAAGCTGCCGGAAGAAAACCTGCTCTATTTTATCGAAAAGAATTCGCCCACGCTGGCGGCCTGGCAACGCGAGACGCTGCGCATCGTGCGCAATCTGGCGCAGTATTTCTATCCGCAGCGCCAGCTCAAGGTGATGAACGAGGGCTGCGCGACATTCGTGCACTACACGATCATGAACACTCTGTTCGATCGCGGCCAGATCACCGAAGGGTCGTGGCTCGAGTTCATGCACAGCCACACCTCGGTGATCTTCCAGCCCGAATTCAGCGATCGGCGCTACAGCGGCTTCAACCCCTATGCCCTCGGCTACGGGATGATGTCCGACATCCGCCGCATCTGCGAGAATCCCACACCGGAAGACCGCGACTGGTTTCCCGAATTTGCCGGCAACGGCGACTGGATGGGAACGCTGAAGAATGCCTGGGCCAACTATCGCGATGAAAGCTTCATCGAACAGTTCCTGTCGCCAAAGTTGATGCGCGACTTCCGGCTGTTCGCGCTGTACGACAAGGCCGACCAGAGCGTCTACAAGGTTTCAGCGATCCACAATGAGAGCGGCTACCGTGCCGTGCGCACGATGCTCGCCCGTCAGTTCGACGCGGGAGTCGCCGACCCGAACATCCAGGTTGTGGGCGCAGACCTCAAAGGCAACCGCACCTTGTTCCTGTCGCATGGCATGCATCGCGGCGTTCCCTTGCACAACCAGACCAAGGACCTTGTTCTGGGGCACGTCGAGCGCCTTTGGGGACACGACGTCAAGCTCGAGGAGCAAGCCGCCTGACCCGGTTTGCCTTCTCAGTTGGCCCGGGCGAGGCGGTCGATTGGCGCGGCCACTGTCACGGTCTGCGCCGCCGGTGCATTCGGCACCGTTGACAGCGCCTGCGGCCAGGTCACTTCCACCAGCAGCAGCGCGGTCGCGGCGATCATCGCCCAGGTGAGGATTTTCGAGCCGTGCGCTTCGCCGTTTGAATAAGTCGTCATTGCCCACTCCATCGTGTAGCGGTTCGGTGAACGCGTCTTAACCGGCTACAGGCGTCAGATAGGGCGTGCGAGGGACACCACAATAGTCCCAATGGTGCATTGCGGCGGATGTGGGCCATGCGCAAAAAACATGCGTCGAAACCTTGTCGATCCGCCCGCGCATTCCTACGTAGCGGCCTTCAACCAACGCGCGCGGCATGCCACCCTGCTGTCCCTGAAAGTGGAGGGACGCGATGAGCAAGCGCATGCTGGAAACCGGCACCAATGAACTTCAGGCGCATGTCGAAGACGGCGTCGCGGTAATCGCCATGAACCGACCCGAACGGCGCAATGCGTTGTCGGGCGGCATGCTGTCCGCGATGGCGGCAGTTCTTGCGACTTGCGAGACCGATCCTGAGGTGGCCTGCGTCGTGCTGACCGGCACGGGTGGCGCATTTTGCGCCGGCGGCGACGTGAAGGGGATGGCCGACGGGTCGGGCGGCGGCTCGACGGCCGCCGCGGGCAGCGACCTGGACAGTCGCATTCATGCGCAACGCCTCAGCCAGCGCGCGACGGCGGGGCGGCTCTACAAGATGCCCAAACCCACCATCGCTTCCCTACCGGGCGCGGCCGCGGGCGCCGGATTGTCGCTGGCGCTGGCCTGCGACCTGCGGATTGCCGCGGCGAATGCGGTGATGACAACGGCTTTCGCCAAGGTGGGATTTTCAGGCGACTATGGCGGCACGTTCTTCCTCAGCCAGCTGGTCGGATCGGCGAAGGCACGCGAACTCTATTATTTGTCCGATCGCATCGACATGGCGCGGGCGCAGCAGCTTGGTCTCGTCAATTGGGTGGTTCCGGCCGATCAGCTTGCAGGCGAGACGATGGTCCTGGCGCGGCGTCTCGCCAAGGGTCCGCGCGTCGCCTATCGCTACATGAAGGAAAACATCAATCGCGCCCTGAGCGGCGGCGACGTTGATGATTGCCTCGATCTGGAAGCGACCCACCATGTGCACACCGGTTCCACCGAGGATCACCGCGAAGCAGCCAAGGCCTTCGTCGAGAAGCGCGAACCGGTGTTCAAGGGGCGCTAGATCTATTGTGGGGGAGTGACATGAGATTGATCGCGGGGATTTTGGTCGGCGCGGTCGCATGGCTGCTGGCGGTCGCCGCATTGGGCTTGGTGCTTGGCAGGCTCTGGCCGGAAATGGCCGTCGTGACCGACATGATGGCCTTGACGCTACCGATGTTGGTCGCGCGGCTCGGCGTCAGCGGTGTCAGCTCGGTGATCAGCGGCTTGGTTGCGGCGCTGATTTCGCGCGAACGCTTCAAAGCTGCGCTCGGCGCGGGCGTATTGCTACTCGCCGTTTTCGTCCCCTATCACGTGACGATCTGGACGAACTTCCCGCTCTGGTACCACCTGACGTTTTTTGTGTCGCTGCCGGTCTTGAGCCTGCTTGGCGGGCAGCTGAGTCCGAAACGCTAGTCCTCGAGGCCGCGATAGCGGCGCACCTTGGCGCGATTGCCGCAACCCTTCATGTCGCACCAGCGGCGCGAGCGGTTCTTGCTTTTGTCGAGGAACAGCCAGCCGCACGTCTCGCTCGCACATTCGCGCAAGCGAGACCATTCGCCCGACACCAGGATTTCGCCGGTGGCGCGCAGAATGGGCCACAGCGGTGCCTCCAACGCCAAGGCATCGTCCCAACCCCACTCATAATTGCCGTCGATGCGGTGGATGCGGGTATGCGACATGGCGCTGCCGATCACGGCGTTGATCTCGCCCAAAACCTGTCGCGGTGCGGCGCGGCCGTTGGCGAGTGCCAGATATGCGTCATGGATGGACTCGCGGATCGCCCGGGCTCGCGCCAAGGCAGCTGCCGCGCCGCGCGGGTCCTTTCGGGCAGCATGCGAAAGCGCTGCCAAGCGCGTAGGTACAAGCGCACCTGCGAGCGTCGCCCATTGGAGAAGATCGTCGTAGGTGGCGAGCTTGTCCTCGAACACGCCGGAGCGAATGCCGCCAATCGTGTTGACGAAGTCGATGCTGGGATCGCCGCCGATAAATTCGTCTTGCTCGATCATGGGAATAATGTAACCTGTAAAACTGTGCTTGACAAGTTACAGGGCAATCTTTATTGACACCATCATTATTCGGTTTAGATGGTGTCAGAGTGTGTCGGCGCGCGTTTATGGCCGTGGCGGGTTCGGGGTTCGTACATTCGTTTGGCGCCACGTCCCGCGTCCTCGTGGACAATTTCACGAAGGGAGCAGACCCGTGAACGCTGAGCCATTTATCATATGCATTCCGGACGCCGCGCTGGCCGATTTGAAGGCCCGCTTGCAGCGCGCGCGCTGGACCGACGCGATAGCAGGGGCGAACTGGGACGACGGCGCCAATGTCGACTATATGCGCTCGCTCTGCGCCTATTGGGCGAAAGGTTTCGACTGGCGCGCGCAGGAGCATCGCCTCAACGGCTTTCCGCAATTCAAGGCGATGATCGACGGCAGCGCGGTCCACTTCATTCATGCGCGCGGCAAGGGACCCAAGCCATTGCCGATCATAGTCACCCATGGCTGGCCAAGCAGCTTCGCTGAGTTCAGCAAGCTCATTCCGCGCCTCACCGATCCGGTCGCCTTTGGCGGCAACGCCGAAGACTCCTTCGATGTCGTCGTACCCTCGATGCCGGGCTACGGCTTTTCGGAGCGGCCCACCGCGCGCGGCATGACCCCGACAGCGGCCAGCGATGTGATGGCGAAGTTGATGACCGACGTACTCGGCTATGACCGGTTCGTCGCGCATGGCGGCGATATCGGCGCCGGTGTCACCAACCGGCTTGGCCTGAACCATGGTGACCGCGTTGCCGCAATCCACGCCATGGCCGCGCCAGTGCCCGCCAACACGGACAATCTCACGCCGGCCGAACAGGCCTATACCCGATACAATGACGATTGGGAGCGCGACGAAGGCGCCTATGGTCACCAGCAACGCTCGAAGCCGCAAACGCTGGCCATCGGGCTCAATGATTCACCGATCGGACTTGCGGCTTGGATCGTGGAAAAGTGGCGCGGCTGGAGCGAGTGCGGCGGCGATGTCGAACGCAGCTTCACCAAGGACGAGCTTTTGACTCAGGTGAGCATCTACTGGTTCACGGAGACCATCGGTTCGTCGGTGCGGATGTACTATGAATCCGCGCATGCAACCCGCCCGCCTGACCATCGGCGCGTCGAAACCCCGGCGCGCCTTTTCCTCACGCGCGAAAAGGTAGATCTCTGTCCACCGGAATGGGCGCGGCGCAGCTACGCCAATCTTTCCTACGCGGTCGCGGAGAAGGGCGGACATTTTCTAGCGGCTGAGGAACCGGAGCTGCTGTCGGTCGACTTGCGCAACTGGTTTCGCGCTTTTCGCTAGGACGCCTGAATCGCCGGTTCAGGCCGCTGCCGCGGCAACGACGCGCGATGCGGGAAACTTCGCGGTCATCGTCGTTCCCTTACCCGGCACGCTTTCCACACTGAGCGTTCCGCCATGCAATTCGATCAGCGATTTGGAGATCGGCAGGCCGAGCCCCGTGCCCTGATGCTGGCGTGCAACTTTTGAATCGATCTGGCCGAAAGGCGCCAGCGCGACCTTGATGTCGGCTTGGCTCATGCCGATGCCGGTATCGCTGACGGCGACGCATATTCCATCGCCCGTGCGCCGAACGCGGATTGTCACCGTGCCGCCGGCCGGCGTGAACTTGACGGCATTGGACAGGAAATTCAGCAATACCTGTTTCAAAGCACGTTCGTCGCATCTGAGCTTGGGCAGACGCGGTTCGATTTCCGTCACCAGTAGCACATCGCTCTTTTGCGCCCGGTTGCGGATCAGCGTCTGGCATTCCTCAACGACGGTGCGCAGGCTGACATCGGCCTCATGCAATTCCAGCTTGCCGGCCTCGAGCTTCGACAGGTCCAAGATGTCGTTGATGAGGTCCAGCAGGTGGCGGCCGCTGCTATGGATGTCCTTGGCATATTCGGCGTACTTTTTCAGGCCGACCGGTCCGAACATCTCGTCCTTGATGACTTCGGCGAAACCGATGATGGCGTTCAGCGGCGTGCGCAGCTCGTGGCTCATATTGGCCAGGAACTCGGTCTTGGTTCGGTTGGCGAATTCGGCGGCATCCTTGCTGCGGATCAGCTCCTCTTCGACCGCCTTGCGTCGCGAAATGTCGCTGAGCCAGGAAAGCGAGGCGGGCTGGCCGTCCCAATTGACGAGCGCCGCCGATGTGTCGACCCAGACGATCGAGCCATCGCGGCGTTTGAGCCGGAATTCGTAGTTCGACACTGTTTCTTCGCCGGCGAGGCGGCGGCGCAGATGCTCCGTGACCAGCGCGCGGTCGTCGGGATGGATCGCGCCGCTGTTGTTGGCGTTGCGTCCAGCCTTGGTCTCGGCATCGGTATAGGCGCCCATTTCACGTGTCGAAGCAAACCCCATCATGTGCGCAAACGCATCGTTGGCGTACAGAACGTCGGTATTTGTGCGCACGATTATGCCTTGAGCGGAGCCTTCCACCACGCGGCGCAACTGCATTTCGGCGCGGCGTGCCTGCTCGGCTTCATCGGGTTGCAGCAGGACGCGCAGCATCTCGCCGTTATCGCTCGTCAGGCAGACGTTGATCTTGGCCCAGCGCCCGTTGGCGCGCGCCCAGCGCAGCACGATATTTTGTTCGCGACCCGGCCCGTTCAGCACCCATTGGGCGCACCACAGGAAGAAGTCATAGTCGTCGGCGTGAATGTGGCCGTGAAGCGATTCGCCTTCCACCACGTCGCTGACCAGCCGCTGGCTCTCCTGCGTGCTGTCGACGCTCAGAACCACGGCGTTGCCGTCGAGGACGATCTCGACGCTGCTGCCGGGATTGTGCTGTACGCGATTAACTTCCGACACGTCTGTCCTCGACCATGAACGCGGTGGCCAGTGCCGTTTGCGGCACCAGCGTTTGCTCAAGTGTCGAACGCAACGATAGGGTCTCGCGGTTAAGAGTGAATTACGGGAGGGCCACGGAAAGGTTCTGTTAGGGAATGGGGCAGTCGCGCGAGCGTGATGGGATGCCGCCAATTCGCCGCAATCGCGCCGTTTGGCCGACCCGATTGAGGACGAGCGTGCCATCTGCGCTCAGGTAGGGGATGCCGCATGACGAACAACCAGAAATTTCGCCCGCAGCTGGCCGCCTTTGTGGTGGGTGCCGCGCTGACATTGGCGCTTTCTGCCTGCAACACGGAAAAACCCGTTCCGCCCCAGAAGCAAACCGGCACCGTCGACGAAAAGATCGCGCCGCCGGCGAAGGTCGAAGCGGATGCGCTGGGCCGGACATCCAGCGGTCTTGTCAACGCACCGGCAACGATGATGGCCATGGCGCCGCCCCCGCCGGCGCCCGGCTATTGGCAGCCAGCCAATACTTCGAAATTCCCCGACGCCAAACCGAACGTGGTCGTCGTGACCGCCGAACAGCCGGTTTCGACATTCTCCATCGATGTCGACACAGCTTCCTATGGGGTGGTGCGCGATGCGCTGAACGGCGGCGCATTGCCGCCGGCCGACGCGGTGCGCATCGAGGAGATGGTGAACTATTTCGACTACGCCTATCCGTTGCCGGAAAATCGCGACCGGCCGTTCCGCGCCAGCGTGCGGGTCTATCCCACACCCTGGAACAAGAACACGCAGATCCTGCATATCGGCATCAAGGGGTTCGACATTCCCAAGAAGGAACGTCCGGCCGCCAATCTGGTGTTTCTCATCGACACGTCCGGTTCGATGGACGAGCCCAACAAGCTGCCGCTGCTGTTGCGGGCATTCCACTTGCTGGTCGACCAGCTCACCGCCAAGGACCATGTCGCCATCGTGGCCTATGCCGGTTCGGCCGGCGTGGTGCTGCCGCCGACGCCGGGTTCGGACAAGCCCAAGATCATGGCGGCGCTTGACCAGCTCCACGCCGGCGGCTCGACGGCCGGCGGCGAAGGCATCCGCATGGCCTACCAGCTGGCCGCGGCGAATTTCGTGAAGGATGGTGTGAATCGCGTCCTGCTCGCCACGGATGGTGACTTCAACGTCGGCATCACCGATCCCAAGGCGCTGGAGGACTTCGTCGTGCGCGAGCGCGGCGCCGGCATCTATCTCACCTGCCTGGGCTTCGGCAACGACAACTACAATGACGCGATGATGCAGAAGATCGCGCAGGCCGGCAACGGCAACGCCGCCTTCATCGACACGTTGAACGAGGCGCACAAAGTCTTTGTGGACCAGATCTCGGGCACGCTCTTTACCATCGCCAACGATGTGAAGATCCAGATCGAGTTCAACCCGGCGCGCGTCGCCGAGTACCGGCTGATCGGTTACGAGACCCGCCTGCTCAACCGCACCGACTTCAACAATGACAAGGTCGATGCCGGTGACATTGGTTCGGGCACGACCGTGACGGCGCTGTACGAGATCACCCCCGTCGGCTCCAAGGCGCAGATGTCCGATCCGCTGCGTTACGGCAAGCCGGGAACACCAGCCAAGGGCGGCGAGATCGCATTCCTGAAGCTGCGCTACAAGTTGCCGGGCCAGACCGTGTCCAAGCTCATCAATCGCCCCATCAGCGACGCCGATGTTACGACGGATTTCAACACGCTCTCGCCGGACATGCGCTTTGCCGCGTCCGTTGTGGGCACGGCGCAGCTGTTGCGGCATGATCCGTACATCAAGGACTTCAGCTACGACCGCGCCAAAACCATTGCCGTCGCGGCGCGTGGTGACGACAAGTATGGTTATCGCGCGGAGTTCATCCGGCTGCTCGACCTGGCCAACGCGGCCGACAATCAAAAGCGGCTCGAGACACCGCCGACGCCGGACTGAGCTCTAATCGGCGGCGTTGCCGGCCAGCATCAAGGTTGGCACGCCGCCGGTGGCGCTGCGCACGGTGAAGACCGACGTGCCGGGCTTGCGACCCGGGCGGACTTCCGAAACATCGATGCCGGCCGCCGCGATGCGCGCTTGGGCGGATTTGGCATCGCGCACGCGCCAGGCCAGTCCACCGAAGCGATCCGGCGCATCGCTGACGGGTGTCTTCAGGCTGGCACCGACTTCGACAACGGCCGCACCGCAGCGAAAGAAAAGTTGCCGCGCCCCCCATTGCGCGTTGGAACGATCGAGCCGCAGGTCGAGCCCCAACCTGCCGCCATAAAGGCCCACGGCGCGTTCCGGATTGGCGGTGTTGACGACGATATGATCAAGAGTTCCGACCGCGGCGTCTTCCGCCACGTTGGTCGGCGCCACGGGCCATTTGGCCGCGTCGGCCCTGTTCTCGACGAGGAAGAGCGCCACGCCGTTGGCGCTATGGCGCTTCAGGACGGCCAACTCCCAGGTGCGTTCATCGCGTTGCGCATTGGTGGTGCGTGTCGTGTGGCGGGGAAGGAATGCGAGGCCGCGCCGCTCGAAAAGGCGGGTGGCGCCGTCGAGGTCGGGCACCGAGAAGCCCAGGCCCCTTATGGCGTCGCCATACTTTTCGACTTCGGCGCGCGAGGCGTCGGCCGGCGGCCCGGTTCCGGTCGCGCCGATGATGTCGAGTGCGACGTCGGGAAATTGAAACCACGCATGACAACCGCCCGGCATAGAGCCGCGCCAATTGGGCGAGCGGCCAAATATCGTCTCATAGCCGGCAACGGTGACCTCGAAGTCGCGAACCAGGATGGCAATGTGGTCGATGCCAGTGATCATGGACGAGGCCCGCCAGCTATGGGGCCAGAGTGAAGAACGGGACGGGCGGGCCGCCCTCGCTCGGTTTCCAGACCAGCTTGGCCGCGGCGTCGATCCTGATCTTCTTGAAGTCGCAATCGACGAGATTGGTCATTACCCGGGGTCCCTCGGCCAGCGTCACATAGGCGATGGTGTAGGGACCCGTCTGCGAGCGGTACATGATCGAGTAGCTGTAGACCGTGGCGTTGCCGCTGGCCTCGCGCCATTCGACGCGTTCGCTGAAGCAGAACGGGCAGAAGCTGCGCGGATAATAGTGCGGCTCGTGGCATGCGAGACAAAAGCCGTAGAGCAGTTTGCCGGCTGCGGCCGCCTGCCAGAATTTCTCCGTCTCGACCGAAACCGCCGGCGGAGAGATGCGCCGGGCTGCGGGGGCGGGCTTGGGTTCCGACATCGTCTACTCCCGTTCCATGATCACGGTGGCGGCGCCATGCCGGGTGCCGAGCGAGCCGCCGGTGCCGTGCGCGATCGCCAGATCGCAATTCTTGACCTGCACCTTGGGATGCGCCTCGCCGCGCAGCTGGCGCACCGCTTCGATCACTTTAGTGATGCCGCCGCGGTTGGTAGGATGGTTGTTGCACAGTCCGCCACCATCGGTGTTGAACGGCAACTTGCCGACGCCGGAAATGAGATTGCCGTCGGCGACAAACTTGCCGCCCTGGCCCTTTTCGCAGAAGCCCAAATCCTCGATCTGCATCAGCACCGTGATGGTGAAGCTGTCATAGATCGACGCATATTTGATATCCGAAGGCTTGATGCCGGCCTCCGCGAATGCCTTGGGCCCGCTCCATACCGCGCCCGAATAAGTCAGGTCGACCTTGCCACCATAGGTACCCTTGGGCGCTTCGCCGGCGCCGATAACCTTGACGAGCGGGCGCTTCAGCTGGCGCGCGACTTCCGGACTGGTCACCAGCAGCGCGCCGCCGCCGTCCGTGATGACGCAGCAATCCATGCGATGCAGCGGCGTTGCAATCATCGGCGATGCCAGCACGTCTTCGACCGTCACGACCTCCCTCAAGAGGGCATGCGGATTGTGCTGGGCGTGATGTGACGCAGCGACCTTGATCCAGGCGAGCTGCTCGCTGGTGGTGCCGAACTCGTGCATGTGGCGCGTGGCGCACATGGCATACTGGTTATGCGTGGTGCCGCCATAGGGCATTTCGAAGGCCGCTTCGGGCGCTGTGCCGAAACCGCGTGGCGGTCCGCCACGCCCGCCGCCAGGTCCGCCGCGATTCTCGGTCAGCGGCTTGCCGGCGAGCGTGATCAGCGCGACGGAACATTTTCCCGCCGCGATTGCCTCGGCGGCGTGTCCGACATGCAGCAGGTACGACGAGCCGCCGGTCTCGGTGGAATCCATATGCCGCAGATTGCGCAGGCCCAGATAGTCCGCCATCGACATGGCGCCGAAGCCGGGCGCGTCGCCGGCGCAAAAATAGCCGTCGATGTCGTCCTTCTTCAGGCCGGCATCTGCCAAGGCGCCACGCATGCACTCGGCGTGCAGCTGCGGGGTCGATTTGTCGGGCGCTTCGCGCGTGGGATGTTCGAACGCGCCCATGACATAGGCTTTGCCCTTGATGCTCATGCTTGCTGTGTCCGCTGGATATCGCTGGCTAAGGCTCTACAAGCGCTTCGCCTCTGAATCAATCGGCGGCTGCCCTGTGCCGCGATTGTCGCAGCGCCAACCGCCTTGCGGACGTCAGGCCGGATGAGCGTGGCGCCGCACGCCCTGTAACATCAGCCGCACCGCCTCCTAGGCGTTCTGCCCAAGATCGTCGGCAAGGTTTTCGGCTTCTGAGCGGCGCTGTTTGGTTCTAGGCTTGCGCCAGCAGCAACAGGAGCAAGCCATGGAAACCACCCGTCTGGGAAAAACCGGTCTCAAGGTCTCCCGCATCTGCCTTGGCACGATGACCTACGGCTCGCCGAACTGGCGCGATTGGGTGCTGGGCGAGGAAGAGGCGCGGCCCTTCATCAAGCGCGCGCTTGAGGCCGGCATCAATTTCTTCGACTCGGCAGACGTCTATTCTGTCGGACGCAGCGAGGAGATTGTGGGCAAGGCGCTCAAGGACTTCGCGCCATCGCGCGACCGCGTCGTCATCGCGACCAAGGCGTGTGGTGTGATGAGCGATGACGTGAACGATCGCGGCCTATCGCGCAAGCACCTCATGCATGCCATCGACAATTCGCTGCGCCGCATGCAGACCGACTATATCGATCTCTATCAAATCCACCGCTTCGATCCCACAACACCAATCGAGGAGACGATCGAGGCGCTGCATGACATCGTGAAGGCCGGCAAGGCGCGCTATATCGGAGCGTCCTCGATGTATGCCTGGCAGTTTTCGAAATATCTCCACACGCAGGAGAAGATGGGCGTGACCAAGTTCGTGTCGATGCAGGATTTCTACAATCTCGTCTACCGCGAGGAGGAGCGCGAGATGCTGCCACTCTGCCGCGACCAGGGCATCGCCGTCATTCCGTGGAGCCCTCTGGCGCGGGGCTTTCTCGCCGGTAATCGCTCCCGAGACGGGGAGGCGCAGACGACGCGCGCCAAGAGCGATGCCAACATCCTGACCCCCAATGCGTTTCGCGAAGGCGACTATGATATCCGCGATCGCGTCGATCGGTTGGCGAACGAGAAGGGCGTTTCATCTGCGCAGATCGCGCTCGCCTGGCTGCTGCACCAGCCGGTCGTGACCGCACCGATCGTCGGTGCGTCGAAGATGAAACATCTCGATGACGCCATCGCCGCGGTGAACGTGAAGCTGTCGGACGACGAAGTGAAGGCGCTCAGCAAAGGTTACCAGACGCGGCGCATTATGGGCCACGCCTGATCGATCAAAGTGGCCTGAAACCCGTCGAGGGCGGCGCGTTCGGGTCGGTCGCGACGGTCCAGCCGCCGCCTAGCGCGCGGTAGAGGCCGATGCCCGCCTGCAGTCGCGCCAGCCTGATCTGCACCAGCTGGTCCTGCGCGTTGAACAAGGTCTGCTGCGTCTGCAGCACGTTCAGCAGGTCGGTCACACCTTCGCGATATTGCAGCTCCGCGATGCGATAGGCCTCGGCGGCGTTGACTTCCTGGTCGTTGACCAGCCGTTCCCGCTCGGCCAGCGACGATGTCTGGCCGAGCGCCGTCTCCACGTCGGAGAAGGCACTGAACACGGCCTTGCGATAATCAGCGAGAAGCTCCGTCTGGCGCGCCTTTTCGAGATCACTTTCCGCCGACAACCTGCCGGCGTCGAATACCGCCTGCAGCAGCGACGCACCGATGCTCCACACCAGGCTCGTCGGGTTGAACGCCGCGCCGATCGATCCGCTGAGATCGATCTGCGGCAGAAACGCGGCACGTGCCGCGTCGACATTGGCATGCTGCGCGAGCAGGGCGGCTTCGGCTTGCGCGACGTCGGGCCGACGTTCGAGGACGCTGGAGGGAATCCCAGGCTGCACCGCGGGCGCGACGATGCCGTCCAGGTTGACCGCCTTTACGTCGAAACCCTCCGGCGGCCGTCCGAGCAGGATCGCCAACGCGTAGCGCGCCTCGCGTTCCTGTTCCTCGAGCGCCGGGATCGCCGCTTCTTCGCCGGCGACTTGGGCGCGCTGCTGGGCAAGTTCAAGATTTGACGAAACGCCGTTGGTGACCTTCGCCTCGGTGATGGCAAGGATGCGCTTGGCGGCATCGACATTCTGCTTGGCGATGGTGATGCGCTGGCGCAGCGCCAATATGTCGAGATAGGTGTTGGCGACGTCGGCCGTGATCGTCAGCGCCACGGTCTGCTGGGCGTAGCGTGCGGCAAGCTCGGACTGTTCGGCGGCGCGCAGCCCGTTGAGGTTGCGCCCCCAAAGGTCGACTTCATAGCTCGCCTGCGCCGTGGCGCTGGCGGTGTTCTTCGTGTTGCCGCCCGGAACGCCGGGACGGTCGGTGCCGCTGCGCTCTGCATTGGCCGTTGCATCGATACGCGGAAACAGCACCGAGCGGGCAATGCCGGATTGTGCCTGAGCCTGCAGCACACGCGCGGCTGCAGCGAGCAGATCCAGGTTCTGTTCCTTGGCGGTGACTTCCAGCGCCGGCAATTCCGGCGCGTTGAGAGCGGTCCACCACTCGAGTGCGGGCCAACTTGGCGCTGCGGCCGCGGGTGGTGCGGTGAAGGCCGGTGGCACATCGCCGTCTTTCAGCGCGACCGGCGCAGGCGTCGAACATGCCGCGGTGGCAAGCGCCAGAGCAGCGACGGATGTCGAACGCAATAGAAATTTCATGGAGACTCTCTTCATCACTGTTTACATAAAGCCTGTGAGGTTGAACACAAGGCGAGAATGATGCACAGGCGTCGCACGGAAGAACGGCACCGGCGGCTGAACCAAGTGGCCTGACTTGGGGGGCGTCCTAGCCGGTTCAGCCGCCTTGTTGTCCCGGCCCATGGGTGGAGCGCAATGGTGGGCACGGGAAATGTGCACGCGCAGCGAACTGCGGCGCCAGTGTGAGGCCCAAGACGCAGACGAGAAAGTTTGAATTTGTATCGGTGTGTCGCCATGCGGGGAGGCTGGCGAGAGCTCGCGAAATAATTATCGGTAATCTGTCAAAAACGCACCGCGCCCGGTGACGGGCGCGGTGTCAACATCTGTGCAAAAAAATCAGGCGCCCGAGGGCTTTTCGATCACCTTGAAGCGTTTGAGCTCGTCGCTGGCCAGTGTGAAATTCGGCGCGAGGGTCAACGCTTGGCGGTAGTCGTCATAGGCGGCCTGCAGATTGCCGAGCGCTTCGTCGGCGATCGCCCGATCGAAATAAGCGATGTGCGGCTGTTTGGCGCCGAGCGCGATACCTTTGTTGATGTCCTTGATCGCGTCGGCATAACGCTTCTGCGCGATCAAGGTGGCACCGCGGTCGACATAGCCTTCGGCCAGGTCGGGATCAATCGCGATGCCCGCGTTGAAGTCGTCTTGCGCGGCGTTGATCTTAGCGAGGTTCAACTCGAGCACACCGCGATTGATGAACGTCGCCGCGCGATCGCTCGTGGTCAGAATGCCGGCAAGCGCCTCGTTACAGAACATGAGGCCTTCGCGTGAAGCGCGGCCGGAGTCGGCCGCCTCGTAGCAAAGATTCGCCGGACCTGGTCCGATGACCGTCACGGCGGCTTGCACGGTGCCAAGCGAAAACACGCTGGCGGCAGCGCCGATGCAAAGTACTGAAAGCAACCGGTTGCTCATGAGAGCCTCCTCGCTGTAGAGGCCCGCATGATGGCATTTCGCACACCGATTCGTCCACGACTGGAGCAATTTAAAGCGTGCCAAATTCCAGCCGCCGCGCCGACTGGTGCTGACCTTGTCCGGATCTAGAGAGGTATTCGATGACCTGGCCGATGATCTATCCTGTTCTTTTATTGAGCGTATCCAATATCTTCATGACGTTCGCCTGGTACGGGCAGCTGCGGTTTCCCGCGACGCCGGTGTGGATTCTCGTGCTGGCGGGGTGGGGCATTGCATTTTTTGAGTACTGTTTTGCGGTGCCGGCCAATCATTTCGGCCACCAGGTTTATTCGGCAGCGCAGCTCAAGACCATCCAGGAGATCCTCACCCTCATCGTCTTCGCCTTCTTCTCGGTCCTGTATCTGGGCGAAGCGATCCGCTGGAATCATGTGGCGGCGTTTGGCTGTCTCATCGGCGCTGCCTATTTCACCTTCGCCAAGTGGGGCTAGTCAGTGCGGCCAGGGATCGGCGCTGAATTCACTTACCGGATGCAACGGAATGTGAAGCGCAGGTCGGGCGCCGAGATAGACATAGAGCGTCATCATGTTCGACGCCGAATTCCACTCGATCTGGGGCGCGAAGCCATTGGGCTTGCGAAATGTCGTGCCGTCGAAGTCCATCGGCCGGGCCTCGACTTCGCCCCAGGCGCCGGCGAGCCGGTCGGCCATGTTCTGGCGCATCGCAGCACGATCGGGTTCATTGGTGATACTGGGGTCGGTAACGTCGGGTGCGCTGATGCGAACCTGTGCATGGGGCGCCAGTTCCAACCGCGCAGCGATGAAGGTGCCGTCGGACTCATAGGTGCCTTCCCAGCGGCCGACCGGCGGGGTGGGCTTGGAGCATGCTGCGAGCAGCAGAGCACCAAACATCACAGCCAAGAGCGCACGCATTGCAGCGTTTCCTCGAATCGGAGCCGACAGGGTAATCCGGATTTTGCCTTGAGGAACCGTCATACCGGCCAAGCTTGGCCCCGTTCCAGGCATTTGACCCTTGTGCGGCAGGGCTTCTGGTTGATAGGTCATCGCTTCGCCGCGAGAGTTCGCTCCCATGTCGCAGTTCGCCAACAAGGCCTTGCCGCGCGGCTTCCTTTCGGAAGCCCTTGGCCGCATTCAACCGTCGCCCACGATCGCAGTGACGCAGAAGGCGCGCGACTTGAAGGCGGCGGGACGCGATGTAATCGGACTTGGCGCCGGCGAACCGGATTTCGACACGCCCGACAATATCAAGGAAGCCGCGATCGCCGCCATCCGACGCGGCGAAACAAAATACACCGCCGTCGAAGGCATTCCCGAGCTGCGCGCCGCGGTCGCACGTAAGTTCAAGCGCGAGAACAATCTCGACTACACGGTGGCGCAGACGTTCGTCGCGCCCGGGGGCAAGACCATTGTCTATAACGCCTTGATGGCGACGCTCAATCCCGGCGACGAAGTCATTTGCGTGGCGCCCTATTGGGTGAGCTATCCCGACATCGTGCTGCTCGGCGGCGGCAAGCCTGTCATCGTATCGGCGCGGCTCGAAGACGGCTTTCGACTGACCCCGGCCGCGCTGGCTGCGGCAATCACACCGAAGACGAAGTGGCTCATTTTCAATCAGCCGTCCAATCCGACGGGTGCCTGCTACACGCGCGCACAGCTGAAGGCCTTGACCGATGTCCTGCTGCAGCATCCGCAGGTATGGATTCTGACGGACGACATGTACGAGCATCTCGTCTATGGCAGCTTCAAATTTTCCACTGTCGCTGAGGTTGAGCCGAAGCTCTACGAGCGCACCTTGACCATGAACGGCGTATCGAAGGCCTATGCCATGACGGGCTGGCGCATCGGCTATTGCGGCGGACCGGAGTCGCTGATCAAGGCGATGGCCAAGCTGCAATCGCAATCGGCCTCGAATGCCTCGTCGATCTCGCAATGGGCAAGCGTCGAAGCGCTGAACGGCACCCAGGACTTCATTCCAAAATTTCAAAAAGTGTTCGAGGAACGCCGCGACCTGGTGGTCTCGATGCTCAACCAGGCCCATGGCATCGAATGTCCCAAGCCCGAAGGCGCATTCTATGTCTATCCGACGATCCGTAAACTCATCGGCAAAACCGCGCCGAGCGGCAAGCTCATTGCGACAGACGAAGACTTCGCTTCCGAGCTGCTCGAAAGTGAAGGTGTCGCGGTGGTGCACGGCGCCGCGTTCGGAATGTCGCCGTTCTTTCGCGTTTCCTATGCGACGTCGAACAAAGCCTTGGAGGACGCCTGTCATCGCATCCAGCGGTTTTGCGGGAACTTGCGTTGATTTTTGGGAAACTCGATTTTGCTCCGTGTACGAAGTAAATCCATTTTCGAGTTCCGCTTACTTAGTTCCAAAATTCTTACTTAAGATGTTGCGCCTAACGTCGCTAGGTCATGCGTGCGCGGTGGGCCCTTTTTTCATGCGTCTGTCTTGTCTTCGCGAGGCACGCGAGGGCAGGGGACGTTTCATTTGCCGGCTATGTCGATGTGCGACTGGTTGTGCCGGGCAGCGAACGAAGCTGGCTCGACGGTGGTCTCGGAAAACTACGCTTTGGCGTACGACAGCCGTCGCCCAATTTTCGCGTCGCCGAGGCTATAGGTCAGGCCAGCATCGCGTTCACGCAGCAGATTCATACGGTGGTGCT
>Ga0157379_10002062_pt1 | contig 16688 bp, 15 predicted proteins | sample S25metaG_FD_121802 | JGI IMG/M metagenome (GOLD analysis project Ga0157379, IMG submission 121802) | Switchgrass rhizosphere microbial communities from Kellogg Biological Station, Michigan, USA - S2-5 metaG | ecosystem: Host-associated > Plants > Roots > Rhizosphere > Soil | place: USA... | reverse complement strand
TCGGCTTCACCAACCGCGAGGGCGGCCCGGACGGGCCGCTCATGTACTACTACGAGCGCGACCTCTAGCCGGTCCACCAGTCGCGCGCGCCCTCGACGTCCTCGCGCGGAGCGTCGCCGAGGTTGGGCGCGCCGATGACGAGGATCTCGAGACCCTCCGGCCCGGCCTCGTAGCCTCGCCACGTACCGGGCGGGACGCGCACCGCATCCCATTCGTCGAGCGGGACGATCTCGTCGTCGAGCTTCATCCGCCCGCTCCCGCGCAGGACCACGTACACCTCCTCCTGCGTCTTGTGCGTGTGGCCGTAGGGAAAGCGATAGTTGGGCGGGACGCGTTGGTAGCCCAAGCCCGATTGCTCGAGCCCGAGCTCCGCGGTCGCCAGGCGGAACTCCAGGTCCGGCGGGCCACCGAAATTGGAGCCGACGTCCTCCAGGTCCTCCTTGAGGTTCCTGAGCGTGAACGGCATGGCGCGATCGTATGGCACCCCCGCTTTGGCGGCGACCAGCCCTCGCCGCCGATTTCGCTTCTCTTAACGGCTCCAAGTGATGATTGCGCCCGGCGCAATCTCGAGCATCGGAGGAGATATGGCACGCATTGCTCCGGTTGACTGCCTGCCCGGGCCGGAGGCTGAGGACGACAACGCCCTCGCTCTGGTTTCCGCGCAGGCGGCCTCGATCTTTGGTCACCGTCCGGAGGCAATGAATGCATTTGCGGCCCTGCAGTCGCAGATTCTCGAAGGGGGATCCCTGCCGTCGCGGCTGAAGGAGCTGGTGCGGTTGCGGATCGCCTTCCACAATCAGTGCCGGACCTGCATGGCGATGCGCTACGCGGCGGACAGCCTCGACGAGGGCACGATCTGCTCGCTCGAGCGCCCGGCCGAAGCCGAGGACCTCAGCGCCGCCGAGCTGGCGGCACTCGAATACGCCGACCTGATGGCGACGAACCACCTTGCGATCGACGAGGCGACCTTCGATCGGCTTCGCGAGCACTTCGCCGAGGGTGAGATCGTCGAGCTTGGGATGGTTTGCGCACTGTGCGTTGGCTTCGGACGTCTTGCCGCGACCTGGAAGATGGACGACTTCCTCCCGGAGAGCTTCAGGGTCCCGGACGAGGCCGGGCTCGTCGTGCCCTGGGGGCACTCGGCGGTCGTCGACTCGACCCCAGCCCACCTGTCTCAGTAGAACCCCACACTGAGGTGCTACGTGGCGCGCAAGGCGCAGCGAGCCGCACAGCCTGCAGTCGTGGACCTGGGCGCAGCGCAGCCGAGCGGAATCCTCGGCTTGCCGGCGCTCACTGCAGCACCTCGCCGCTGACGATCTCCAGACGCTGCACCATTTCCAGCGCGTAGAGGGAGCCGATGAAGTTGTAGACGTCCTCGGGCGAGTCGTGTTGGAGGAGCGCCGCCACCTGCTCGTCGGAGACGCTGCTGACCGCGGTAACGAACTGTTCGGTGAAGTCGAGGTAGGCGCGCTCGCGCGCTTCGAGTTCATCGGGCTCGGTCCATTCCGATCTCTCCAGGATCGCCTTCGCCCGGGAGATGCAGAGATCCAGCAGCTCCCGGTCGGCCGTCTCGCGCGCGATCTCCTCCACCTTCTCCAGCTCGGTTACGGGCTCGGGCCGCAGCTCGCGCAACTTCTCGAGGCCGGCTCTCATCGCTGCTCTCCCGCCACCATCCCGGAAGCACGGGAGTCCGCGAGCAGCGGCGAGTGCTGCTGGAGGCCCCCGTCGATCCGGATCGTTTGCCCGGTGATGTAGCGGGACGCGTCGGAGGCCAAGAAGCTGACCAGCTCGGCGACGTCCGCCGGTTCGCCGACGTACGGCGTGTCGGAGTGCCGGGCATAGAGCCCGATGATCTCCTCGCCGACCGCCAGGGCCGGCGGGCTGAGGATCAGCCCGGGGGCGACCGCGTTGCAGCGAATTCCGTCCTTGCCCCACTGTGCCGAGACCGAGCGGACCAATTGGTTGACGGCGGCCTTCGCCGCGCCGTAGACCGTCAGGTTGAGCTCGCCCATCTCGCCGGAGACCGAGGTCGTGCAGATGATGCTTCCGCCGCCAGTCCGGAGCATTGCGGGAATCGCGTGCTTGCAGCCGAGCATCGCCCCGAGGACGAGGATCTCGAAAAGCGTCCGCCAGGTCTCGACCGAGAATTCAGTGATCTGTGGATCGCCGGGGTCCCAGAGCAGGTAGGAGTCGTGGGCGTTGTTGTGAAGGACGTCGAGGCGCCCGAACTCGGTCAGCGCGGCGGCGATCATCGCCTCGACCTGCGGCTCTTCGCGGACGTCGACCTGGATCGCGGTGGCACTTCCGCCGGCGTCGCGGATCTCAGCGGCGCGCTTCTCGGCCGCTTCGCCGTTGATGTCTGCCAACACGACCGCAGCGCCGAGCTCGGCGAGCCTGGCGGCGACCGCGCTTCCGGAGCCCGGCGCCGGCAGCTCCGGATCGTTGTGGTAGGAGCCCGCGCCGGTGACGATCGCGACCTTGCCAGCGAGCGACCGGTCGAGTGGAGCCGTCGGTCTGTTCATGTCGGTCCCTTTGGCCACCCTTCGATCGATGTTCGAAGGGTGGCGTTAACGGCGGCGAAATCGGTGCTCGCGCCTCCAGATCTGCGGCGCGTAGGGAGGGTGCATGTAGACCGCGTTCGCCTCCTATCAAGCCCAAAATCGGCTCAACTGCAGGCTTCGGGCCGGAGTCCGCGTCGGTCTCATTTCCGATGGATTAACGCCGCCTTCATAGGTTCAGGTCGGAGTCCCCCGGGCTCTACTGATCGGGACCCGCTCGGGCTCAGCTCGTGGGTAATCACAAGGAGGAGAGAATGACGTCTAGGTCTTGGGCGCTGCTGATTGCCGTGGTCACCTCGGCGCTGCTGCTCGCAGCCTGCGGTGGCAGTGACAGTAGTTCGAGCAGTTCGGAAGCGACGAGCGCCGAAACAACCGAAGCAACCGAAGCAACCACCGAAGAATCGACCGGCGGCGACTTCGAAGCGCCGGTCACCGATCCGAACGCCCCCAAGAACACGATCACCGAACCGCTGCCGAAAACGCCGCCGACCGGGAAGAAAGTGATCTTCCTCCAGTGCGAATTGCCGGCCTGCGAACGCTTCGTCAACGGGATGGAAGAGTCGACCGCGGCACTCGGTTGGCAGCTCGAAACGATCGTCTTCCCCAGCGCCGATCCCGGCAAGGGCCTCGAAACCGCGCTCTCCAAGAAACCCGACTACATCGCCATGAGCGGGATCCCGCAGGAAGTGATCAAAAGCCAGATGGCAAGTGCCGAAAAAGCCGGTGTTCCGATCGCCTCCTGCTCCACGGTGGAACTCGGAAAACCGGGTGGCTACCTAGCTCAGTGCGGGGCGACGCTGCTCCCCGACGCCCAGGAACTCGGGAAATGGATCATCCAGGACTCGGAAGGCAAGGGCCAGGTCGTCGGCTTGACCTTGCCTCTCTATCCAGTCCTCGGCACCGAGACCGACTATTTCGAAGGCGAATTCCTGGAAAAGTGCCCGGAATGCGGCTACCAGAGCCTCGATCTGACGCCTGAAGACCTGGGTGAAGGGAAGGTCGGTCAAAAGGTCGTGGCCGCCCTGCAACAGAACCCCGACATCAACTACGTGTACTCGACGTTTGCCGATCCGACCACTGGATTGAGGCCGGTCCTCGACTCGGCTGGCTTCCAGGACGTGAAAATCGTCACCGCGGCCGGCAACTCCACGACGATGCAGGAAATCCCAAAGAAAATCGCGGCGGCCACCGAGACCCCCAACGAATACATGGCGTGGCAGATGGTCGACGCCCTCGCTCGTGACTCGGTCGGGATCGACGTCGCCAAGGACAAGGCCTACCAGGAGACGGTGTCCAAGACTCCGATCTACGTGATCGACAGCGAGGAAGCCGCCGAAAGGTTGAAGCAGTTTGGATATGACTGGCCGGGACCGGGTGACGGCTCCTACATGCAGGAATTCGAAGAACTCTGGCAAGTCAAGTAGCGGCATCGATCGGATCCGAGACGGGGTGCCACGCAGCACCTCGTCTCGATCCGCATCGCCCCTGACGGATGGCGATCGAGGCCCGCCGGCACCAAGTCCTTTGGGCTCACCGGTTCTCTGCCAGCTAGGAGGCCAGCCAGGCGGTATCGGCGGTCAGGCTCCTGCCAGCTCGCGGGTCGAGCTGGCGGGTGCGGTGCCAAGCTCGGCCAGCGCCGCCTCGCAGCGGCGCAGCGCCATCGTTGCCGCGTCGATGTCGCCGAGTTCGGTCGCGATCCGGATCAGCAGCCGCCAGGTGCGCTCGCGGAAGGGGTCGGCGGCGACGACCTGCTCGCAGAGGCGGCGCGAGAGGGGGTAGTCGCCAGCGGCAAAGGCGAGCTCGGCGGCCTCCAGCCGGGCGTCGAGGCATTGCTCGTCGATCGTAATTGCCCGCTGTCGTGCCCACTCGGCCTCGACACGGGGCAGGTAGCCGCCATGCTCGCTTGGCTCGAGCGCCTCGAGGATCGCGCGCAGCCGCTCGGCGCCGCTCAAACGCATCGCCTCGGCGAGGCTCGCAAGCATCTGGCCGCTCTCGCTGCTGACCGCGACCCGCTCGCCGAGCCGCACGGCGTCGCCTTCAGAGACCAGCGATTCCGCTGGAAGGATGCCGCGCGAGCGATGGATCACCTGCCTCAGGTACGAGCGGGCAGAGCCATCGTCGCGACCGTCGAACAGCGCGTCGAGGAGCTCGGCGCGGTCGGCGCCGGCGCCCCCCCGCGCTGCCAGGAAGGCGAGCAGCTCGACGCACTTGGTCAGCGGCACCTTGGCCGCTTCGCCGTCGACGACGATCGCCGCCTCGCCGAACTCGCGCACCAGCACGGTGTGCTCGCCGTAACCGGGCACGGCGACCCGTTGCGCCATCAGCGCTCGGCCGAGCTCATGCCAGGGCGAGTCGGTGCGCAGCTCGGCGTCGATCTTGCGCGAGACGACGGCGGGGAAGTCGCTCAGGCCCTGGAGCAGGATGTGGTTCGATCCCTGAGCGTGGGCGACCTCGAGCGCCAGGTCGGCCGCCGCGTCGGCTGCCTCCTCGTCGTTGTGGCGCCACTCGGCCTCGGCAAGGTAGACGGCGGCGGCGGGCATCTCGATGTGGCCGCCGATCGAGCGCATCAGCTCAACCGTTGCCCGTAGCCCGCGGAGCGCCGACTCGTCCTTGCCCTCGAGCAGGTCAGCCATGCCGTACCAGATGCCGAGCGTGCAGCGGAAGAGGCGGCCGCCGGCGAACGCACCGGCGTCGATCGCGTCGAGCGCTCGACGCGCGGCAATCGGGTCGTCTTCCGATCGCAGCTCGAGCCGCGCCTCGGCGAAGCTGACGCACGCCGCCCAGCCGGGGGCGCCGATCTCCTGGTACCGCGTCCGCGCCGCCACCATCGCCTGCCGCGCCTTGGCGACCTCGCCGGCGTCTACGTAGAGTTCCGGCCCGAGGAAAGTCAGCATCCCGAGCGGGCAACTGCTCGCCGCAACCGCCCGCTCGTACATCTCGATTGCCTGCCCGGTGCGCCCGTTGGCGCGCAGGACGGCGATCCGCCAGGCGGTCACGACCGAGTCGGCCCAGCGTGAGCCGGCGGCGGGCTCGAAGGCGGCGAGCCGCCCCGAGAAGTAGTCGGCGAAGAGGATGAAGAGGTCGAAAGGCCCGCCGCTCAGCTCCGGCCGCGGCGGTCGCTCGTCGTCACCGGCCACCAGGTATGCGGCGGCTTCGACCTCGGACCCGGAGGAGGCGGCGATCACCGCGTCGGCCTCGACGCGCCGGCCGCGCATGTAGTAGCACCAGATCATCAGCGCCGCCGCGCGTGGCGAGCGGCGGGCGATCTCCTCGCGCTCGCCCCGCGCCGCCAGCTCGTCGGCGATCCGCTCGGTGCCGCGGTAGTCCTCCTCGGCCCAGCAGAGCATCAGCTCGGCGACCGCAAAGGCGGTCGGCCGGGGCTCGTCGGGGACGGTCAGCTCACCCAGCCAGCGGCGCGCCTGCTCGAGGTCGAGGCGTTCGACCACGGCGAGGATCGAGCGCTCGGCGCAGGCGAGCGCCTCACCGCGAGCACCGGCTCGCAGCAGCTCGCCGGTCGCCTCCTCGGCGTGACCTTCGGCTGCCAGGAGCCGGCCATGGAGCAGTCGCAGTCGCCGCAGTCGCTCGCCGTCGCCGCGCTCGAGCAGCGCCAGCAGGTACTCGCGGAAGCGGGGGTGGCAGCGCATCGTGCCCTCGGCGTCGTCCCAGGCGACCGGGAGGTGGGCGGCCCGCAGCTCGGCCAGCCTCGCCGCCGCGCTCTCGAGCTCGAGCGCCGTTGCCCGCGCCGCGCTGACCTCGTCGAGGATCGCGCTCTCGATCAGGAAGGAGCGTGGCTGCGGCCGCAGCTGGTCGAGGATGTGGGAGCCGAGGTAGCCGAAGAGCGGATCTGCCTCGCCGCCGGAACCGGCGACGTGGTCCGAGGCCCGCCAGGACTCGAAGAGGACGCCGGTGACCCAGCCCCCGGTCGCCTCGACCACGCGCTCGGCGTCGAGACCCTGGCGGCCGCTGCTGGCGAGCGCCGCGGCCGCCTCCTCCACCGTGAAGTCGAGCTCACGCTCGTCGAGCCAGGCGACCGCCGGAGGCGGCGGCAGCTCGCAGCTCGCGGGCAGCGAGCGACGGCTGATCAGGACGACACGCACGTCCGGCGGTGCGTGGCGCAGGAACGAGGAGATCACGCCCCAGGCATCGGCGGCGTCGTCGAGGCGCTCGAGGTCGTCGACGACAACGACCAGCTCGCGCTCGCCGAGCGAGTCGACGAGGAGACCTGCCGCCTCGGCGTGGGAGAAGCCGTCGGCGAGCGCGGTGGTGGCCCGGCCGGTGAGCGCCGGGACCCGTTTGGACAGGGCCGACTCGAGGTAGGCGACGAGCCGCCCGGGGGCGGCATCGGAACGGTCGATGGTGAGCCAGGCGAGCTCGAGATCGGTTGCCGCGATCGTCTCCAGCACCGCGGTCGTCTTGCCCGAGCCCGCGGTGGCCGCGACTACGAGGACGCGGTGACGGTCGAGCAGCGAGGCGATCAACTCGCTGAGGCGCGGCCGCGAGACGACCCGCGACGGCACGGTCGGCGGTCGGACCTTGCGGCCAATCGTTGCCGCAGGCACCCGCTTCTCCTCCAATGCAGGCTCCTTCACTGAACTGAGTTTAGGAGCAAAAAGAAGCCGTTGCAACGAGTTTAGATGCCGATTTCGCTGCTGTTAACGGGGGTGAGGCAAGCTCAGCTCGGGAGATCCAAAGGAGGAGATCGGATGCAGGTCGGGCTGCTGGTCAACGTCAACAATCACACCGTCGATCCGGCGACGCTCGCCGGCGCGGTTGAGGACGCCGGTTTCGAGTCCCTGTGGGTCGGCGACCACCCGGCGATCCCCTATGAGACGAAGACGCCGATGCAGGGGTCCGGCGGCGAGATCCCTGAGGCCTATGCGCACGTGAGCGATCCCTTCGTCGCCCTTTCCTTCGCCGCCGCGGCGACCACGACCCTGAAGCTCGGCACCGGGATCTGCATCGTCACCGCCCGCCACCCGGTGCTGACCGCGCTGCAGGTCTCGACCCTCGACTATTTCTCCAGTGGCCGCCTCCTCTTCGGCGTCGGCTGCGGCTGGCTGCCCGAAGAGCTGGAGCTGTTCGGCGTCGACTACCCCCGCCGCCTCGCGCAGGCACGCGAGCACGTCGAGGCGATGCGGGCCCTGTGGAGTGAGCCCGAGCAGGCGTTCGCGGGGGAGTGGACGAGCTTTCCGCAACTGCGGCTGAACCCGAGACCCGCTCAGCAGGGAGGGCCGGACATCCTGCTCGGAACCTGGGGCAACGGAGCGCCGGGACGAGTTGCCGAGTGGGCCGACGGTTGGCTGCCGATGCTGGTCACGCCAGCCGAGCTGGCCGCCGACCTCGAGCGGCTTCGGGTGGAGTGCGAGCGGCGCGGCCGCGACCCCGAGGCGATCGAGGTGACGCTGTTCGAGTACGACCCCGGCGGCGACCGCGACTCCTGCCAGGAGTTCCTCGGCGCCTACGCCGAGGCCGGCGCCGATCGCGTCGTGGTGATCGCCGGGCTCGGCGACCACATGGGCGCCCACGAGTGGGGGACTTGGGGACCGGACCAGTTTCGCGACCGGCTCGACGGCGTCGCCGGTCGCTTCCTTTGACGCCATGGGACGGCTCGCCAACGGCGAAGAAATCAGCAAGGAGTACGAGGACACGATCTACGTCGACCCGACTCTGGAAGGTCGAACAGGAGCCATTTCTCGTTCGTTAACGGGCATGGGCCAAGCTCATGCCGTTAACGAATCGGGTCACGGAGAGGGGATACCTTGATCACCTACAGCGCCACCTGGGGCAATCTCGGGCTGAAGCTGCCGCCACGCCAGTTCGTCCAGCAGGAGCTGGAGATGATGATCCTGGCCGAGGAGCTCGGGTTCGACGCGACCTGGACGCCCGAGCACCACTTCGACGCCAACTACGCCGCCTGCCCGGACAACTTCCTGGCGCTCTCCTACGTCGCCGCCCGCACCGCGACGATCAAGCTCGGCCTCGGGGCGATCATCCTACCCTGGAACGATCCGGTCCGGGTGGTCGAGAAGCTTTCGATGCTCGACCACGCCAGCGCCGGTCGCCTGCTGATGGGGTTCGGCCGCGGGCTGGCGAAGATGGAGTACGCCGGCTTCGGGATCGACATGGAGACCTCGCGCGAGCGCTTCGACGAGGCGGCGCAGATGGTCCTCGAAGGGATCAGGACGGCTGTGGTCGAGAACGACGGGCCCTTCTATCCGCAGGCCCGGGTCGACATTCACCCGGCGCCCGACCCGGCCCTTGCGGAGCGCCTCTTCTGCGTCGGCATGACCCCCGATTCGGCGCTGCACGCAGGTGAGATGGGAGCCTCGCTGCTCTGCTTCGTCACCGCCCCGATCGAGGACATGAAGCCGCTGATCGACGGCTACCGCGAGCGCTTTCGCGAGTGCCACGGCCGAGCGGCGCCGCCCGAGGTCCTGGTCGACTTCCACTACGTCCACGAGGACGCCGCCGAGGCGGCGCGGGTCGGCCGCGAGTTTGCCGGTCGCTACTACGAATCGGTGGTCAGCCACTACAACTTCGACGGCACCCATTTCGCCAAGACGAAGGGCTACGAGGCCTACGCCGAAGGCGCCGAGGCGATCCGCGACGCCGGCCTCGAGGCCGCGACCGACGCCTACGTGGCGCCGCAGGCCGGAATCGGCACGCCCGAGCAGGTGATCGAGAACTTCCGCGCGCGCCGCGAGGTGATCGGCGAGACCCACGTGATGGCGACCTTCCTCTACGGCGCGATGCCGTACGAGACCGCCGAGCGCAGCATGCGGCTGTACTCGGCAGAGGTAATACCGGAGCTGCGAAAGATGGAAGCGGCGGCGGAGGCCGTCCCCGTCGGCTAGGAGGAGGAGTGATGAGTGACCAAGATGCCGCGCTGCGGCAGCGCAACATGGAGATCGTCCGCGAATACCTCGAGGCGATCAACCGCTGGGACTTCGACAAGAAGCGCGAACTGCTCGCCGAGGACGCGGTCCAGGACATGGCCTACGCGCCAGAGCCGTTCGAGCGGGTCTTCCGCGGTCGCGAGACGATCCTCGAGTTCGTCGAAACGATCCCGGCGCTGATCGACTGCGAGAACCTGCACGACATCTGGATGGACACCCTGGCCAGCGACCCGGGTGAGATCGTCTGCACCTACAAGTCGGACATGGAGATCAAGCCCGAGCGGCGGCCATACCGCAACCGCTACATCACCCGCTGGACGGTCCGCGACGAAAAGATCACCTACTTCGGCGAGTTCTTCGACCCGATCCCGCTGTTGGAAGCGCTCGGCGGCAGCGTCGAACCCGGCCAGCTGCAGGCGGAGGAGCCCGCATGAGCGCCGCCCTCGCCAACGGGCCGACCCGGTTCGGCTGCTTCATGGCCCCGTTCCACAAGATGGGGATCAGCCCGACCGCGCTCTACGAGCGTGACCTCGAGCTGATCGTGCGCGCCGACGAGCTCGGCTTCCAGGAAGCCTGGGTCGGCGAGCACCACTCGGGCGGGCACGAGCCGATCGGCTCGCCGGAGCTTTTCCTCGCCGCCGCCGCCCAGCGGACCAAGACGATCAAGCTCGGCACCGCAGTCAACTCGCTGCCGTACCACAACCCGTTCACCCTGGCCTCGCGCCTGACGATGCTCGACCACCTCTCGCACGGCCGCGCGATCATGGGCTTCGGGCCCGGCCAGCTCGCCTCCGACGCCCACATCCTGGCGATCGACCCGCAGCGCCAGCGCGAGATGATGCTCGAGGCCGCCGAGGTGATCGTGGCGCTGATGGAAGGCGAGGTGGTGAGCGCCAAGACCGACTGGTTCGAGCTGCGCGACGCCTACCTGCAGGTCCGCCCCTACCAGCTGCCGACCCTCGACATGGTCGTCGCCGCGGTCGCCTCGCCGTCGGGGCCGCGCACCGCCGGCCGCCTCGGGATCGGGATGATCAACCTGGCGGCGACCAGCCCCGAAGCGTTCGATGCGCTGAACGAGCACTGGGCGATCTGCGAGCGCGAGGCCGCACAGGCGGGCAAAACGGTCAGCCGCGACGACTGGCGGCTCTCGGCGATCATGCACCTGGCCGAGACCGAGGAGCAGGCGCGCGCCGACTGCGCCCACGGCTTTGAGCAGATCTGGCGCTACCTCGGCGAAGTCTCGCCGCTGCCGGTGTCCGACGAGAAGCCGTGGCAGGAGCTGCTCGACGAGGCGATTGCCTCCGGCTACATCGTCGTCGGCACCCCCGACACGGCGATCGAGTTGATCGAGAAGCTGACCGAGCAGACCGGCGGCTTCGGCTCGTTCGTGATGACGCTGACCGACTTCGGCGACTTCGATGCCCGCCTGAAGTCGATCGAGCTGTTCGCCGAACACGTGATCCCGCGCTTCCGCGGCCAGCTCGCCTCACTCGAGCACTCGCATCGCTGGGTGCTCGGCGAGAAGGACGAGGTGGGGACGAAATGGAAGACGCAGACGCTCGAGGCGATCGCCTCGACGACCGAGCGCTACGCCGAGGAAACGGGCGCCAAGGCCGGGTCCTGATGGCAGGGGCGGCGTCCCTCGCCGTCCCGGAGGCGTGCGCGGAGCTGCGCGCCTCCCGGCTGGTCCTGCTGCGCGACGGCGAGGGCGCCACCGCCAGTGGCTATCTGCTCGCCGCCGCCGAGGCGATCGGCGCGGAGGAGGTCAATTTCATGGCCTGCGAGGGACGCGGGCTGATCTGCCTGGCGCTCACCCCCGAGCGCTGCGCCGAGCTCGGCCTCGAGCGGATCCCACCCCGCGGCCTGGCCGAGCCGAGCAAGGAGTTCACCGTCTCGATCGAGGCCCGCGAGGGAGTCAGCACCGGGATCTCGGCCGCGGACCGGGCGCGGACGATCGCCGTCGCCGCCGATCCGGCCAGCGGCCCCGATGACCTGCGCACCCCAGGCCACGTCTTCCCGCTGCGAGCCCGGCCCGGCGGCCTGCGCGAGCGGGCCGGCGAGGCCGAGGCGGCGGTCGAGTTGCTGCGCCTGGCCGGGCTGCGGCCAGCGGCCGTCCTCTGCGAGGTCCTCGACGAGGACGGGCGGTTGGCGCGCGGCGCCGCGCTCGAGCGCTTCCAGGAGCGCCACCGGATCCGCTCGGTCGCGTTCCCGGCGCTGCTCGCGGTGAGCGGCCGCGAGGCGGCGCTCGCCGGCCGGCTCCGCAGCGCGGCGTGAGCAGGCTGGAGCGACTCGACGGCGAGCGCTTCCGCGAGGTGATCGGCCACTTCGCCAGCGGCGTCACCGTGGTCACGGCGCGCGACGGCGACCGCGCCCACGGGACGACCGCCAGCGCCGTCTGCTCGCTCTCGCTCGAGCCGCCGATGCTGCTCGTCTGCATGAACCGCGCCTCGGCGACCGGTGCGGCGATCGACCGCGGCGGCCGCTTCGCGGTCAACATCCTCAGCGCCGAGCAGGCGCCGCTCGCCGTCCGCTTCGCCCGCCCCGGCGGCGACTTCGCCGGCCTTGCCGTTGAGACCGGGGCCGGGGGCGAACCGCTGCTCGCTGAGGCGCTGGCGGCGATCGAGTGCCGGGTGGTCGAGCGGGCAGCCGGTGGCACCCATCAAGTCTTCATTGCCGCAGCCGAGCGCGCCGAGGCTCGGCCCGGCGCGGAACCGCTCGCCTACTTCCGCGGCGAGTTCGGCCGGCTCGGTCCGCTCGAGTCAGCCGCCTCCTAGGACGGATCTGCTGGCCAGGCGGCGGCCGGGCCGAGCACCGCCGGGGTGATCGCGGTGCGGCCGCCGTCGACCGTTAGCGTCGCCCCGGTCACGTAGGAGGCCTCCTCGGAGGCGAGGAAGAGGGCGACGCGGGCGACCTCCTCCGGATCGCCGAGGCGCCGCAGCGGGATCTGCCGCTTCGCGTCCTCGCGGACGCTCGCCGGCACCGCCTCGACCATCGGCGTCGCGATGCCGCCGGAGGCGATGCAGTTGACCCGGACCCCGTCGGCGCCCAGCTCGTATGCCAGCGCCCTCGTCATCGCGATCATTCCCGCTTTGGCGATGTCGTAGACGGGGGCGAAGGGGTGGCCGAGGAGGCCGTCGATCGAGGCGTTGTTGACGACGGCCCCCGCCGCGGCGGCGCGCAGGCTCGGCAGCAGCTCCTTGGTCAGCATGAACGCCCCGCGCAGGTTGGCGTCCACCACCTCGTCCCAGCGCCCGTCGGTTGTCTCGGCCGCGGCCTCGAAGACGACCAGGCCGGCGTTGTTGAAGAGCAGGTCGAGGCGGGGATGGCGGGCGCGGATCTCGGCGCCGATCGCGCTGACGGCGGCGCGGTCGGTGAGGTCGAGGGTCACCGCTTCGGCGCTGTCGCCGCTCGCCCGCAGGCGCTCGACGAGGTCACGGTTGGCCGGCTCGTCGCGGTCGAGGGCGAGGACGTGCGCTCCTTCGGCGGCGAAGAGCCGAGCGCTCGCCGCGCCGATCCCCGACGCCGCGCCGGTGACGACCGCGACGCGTCCCTCGAGCCGCTTGCCTGGGACGGTCATCAGCTCGGCGCCGAGGCGGGGACGGGCCCCGCCTCGACCTCCCGGAACGAGGTGGCCGCGACCAGCGCGGCACAGGCGACGACCAGGGCGAGCGCACCGAGGAAGCCGACCCGGTAGCCGGCAGCGAGCGAGCCTCCGTCCTGCTTGCTGACGGCGGCGGCCAGAGTCGCCAGCACCGCGAGGACGACCGCGGCGCCGACCTGTTGGGCGGTCGGGACGAGCCCGCCGGCGATGCCCCGCTCGCGCGGGGTCACGTTGCCGGTGATGCCGATCGAGATCGCCGGGAAGAGCAGCCCCATCCCGAACGAGTTGAGCAGCAGCCCCGGCAGCACCCCGGTCACATAGGAGGTGCCGGCGTCGATCTGGCTGAAGGCCAGCATCGCCACGCCGGTCGTCACCAGGCCGAGGATCAGGACGCGCTTCAGGCCAAGGCGGGCGATCAGCCGATGGGCGAGCAGCATCGAGGTGCCGAACATCATCAGCCCCGAGGGCACGATCAGCAAGCCGGCCTCGGCGGGCGTGAAGCCGAGGATGTGTTGCATCGTCAGGGCGATGAAGAAGGTGTACGCGGTGGTGATCCCGCCGACCAGGAACATCGTCAGGGTGGAGATGCGGCGCAGGGGCGCGGCCAGGAACCGGAACGAGATCATCGGTTCGGCGACCCGGCCCTCGTTGGCGAAGAAGGCGGCGCCGAGGAGGGCGGAGAGGGCCAGCGGCACCCAGGACCCCGCGCCGCCGAAGCCGTGCTGCTCACCGTTGGTCAGCCCGAGGATCAGCGCCGCGATCGCGAGGGTGATCAGCGCTGCGCCGAGCGGGTCGAGGGCGACGTTGCGGTCGCGACGGCCCTCCGGCAGCACCCGCCTCGCCAGCACCACCAGGACCGCGATGACCGGCAGGTTGACGAGGAAGATCGAGCGCCAGCCGAGGTACTCGGTGAGCAGGCCGCCGACGATCACCCCGGTCGTGCCTCCGACGGCCACCGAGGCGGCCCAGGCACCGAGCGCCCGCGAGCGCTCGGGCCCCTCATAGATCGCGGTCAGCATCGCCAGCACGGTCGGGGCGATCATCGCCGCGCCCGCGCCCTGGACGAAGCGCGCCGCGACCAGCGTCCCGGCGCTCTGGGAGAGGCCGCAGGCGAGCGAGGCGGCGGCGAAGACCAGCAGCCCGGCGATCAGCAGCCGGCGGCGGCCGATCCAGTCGCCGAGCCGCCCGCCGAGCATCAGCAGCGAGCCGAAGGTCAGCGCGTAGCTGGTCGCGACCCACTGCAGGCCGGCGGTCGAGAACCCGACCTCGCTCTGGATCGTCTTCAGGGCGAGGTTGACGATGCTGTAGTCGAGCTGCAGGATCGCCTGCGCGGCGCAGAGGACGACCAGCGGCGTGACGAGCCGTCGGCGCTCCACCCGGTCGCGGTTCTAGGCCGCGACCGAGGGCACCTCGGTGCCGGGGCCCGTCCCGTAGGGGACGCCCTCGATCACCTCGGGCGGCAGCTCGGCGCTGGGGTCGACCGAGATCGTCTTCGGCTGCAGGAACTCCTGGACCGCGGTGATCCCGTGCTCGCGGCCGATCCCCGACTGCTTGTAGCCGCCGAACGGCGAGCCGAGGTCGGCGGCGAAGGTGTTGACCGAGAAGGTCCCGGCGCGGACCTTCCGCGCCACCTCGAAGCCGTGGACCGGGTCGGCGCTGAAGACCGCGCCGGAGAGGCCGTAGGGAGTTTGGTTGGCGATTGCGATCGCCTCCTCCTCGTCGCGGTAGGAGATCAGCGTCGCGACCGGGCCGAAGGTCTCCTCCTGGGCGATCTCCATCTCGTTGGTGACGTTCGTCAACAGGGTCGGCTCGACGTACCAGCCACGCTCGAGGCCCTCGGGCCGGCCGCCACCGACCCGCACGGTGGCGCCCTGCTCGACCGCGCGGGCGATGTGGGCGAGGACCCGTTCGCGGTGCTCCTTGGTCACCAGCGGGCCGACCGCGGTGTCTTCCTCCATCGGGTCGCCCACCTTCAGCCCTTCGAAGGCGGCGGCGAGTGCGTCGGCGTAGTGGTCGTACTTCGACTCGGGGACCAGGAAGCGGGTCAGGGCGACGCAGCTCTGGCCGGTGTTGGTGCCGGCGCTGCAGCCGACCAGCGTCGGCAGCACGACCTCGTCGTCGGCGTCCTCGAGCACGATCGCCGGCGATTTGCCGCCGAGCTCGAGCACGCAGGGCCGGACCAGCTCGCCGCAGGCGGCGCCGATCTTGCGGCCGACCGTGGTCGAGCCGGTGAAGCTGACCATGTCGACGCCAGGGTGGCTGACCAGGTGAGCCGAGGACTCGCCGCGCGCCGCGACGATGTTGAGGACCCCGGCGGGGAAGTCGATCTCGCGCATCAGGTCGCCGAGCGCGAAGGTGGTCAGCGGGTTCGGTTCAGGCACCTTGACGATCACGGTGCAACCGGCGACGAGCGCCGGGCCGGCCTTTTGCCCGACCGCGGCGAGCGCGAAGTTGAAGGCGGGGAAGGCGGCGACGACGCCGACCGGCTCCTTGACGACCAGGCTCTTGCCGGCCATCGGGATGATGCTGCCGCCCTCCGAGCCGCCGGCCAACGGCGTCAGTTCGTTGACCCGCACTTCCTCCAGCTGCAGGTCCTTGGCGAGCTCGGCGTTGTAGTTGAGGCTCATCGTCGGCGCCACCGCCTGGTAGACCTGCGAGAGGAACAGCGTGCTCCCCTGCTCCTCGGTGTAGAGCTCGGCTAGCTCGTCCTTGTTGCGGTGGATCGCCTCGGCGAGGCGGGCGCAGTGCTCCCCGCGTTCGGCCGGGGTCAGGTGCGGCCACTCGCTGTTGTCGAAGGCGTCCCGCGCCGCCGCCACGGCGGCGTCGATGTCGGCGACGGAGGCGGCTGGCACGCCGCCGATCCGCTCCTCCGAGCGCGGCGAGATGACGTCGAACGAGTCGTCTGACTCAGCCTTCCGCCACTCGCCCCCGATGAAGAACGCGTCGTAGTCGCGACCACTCATGTCCAGCTCCTCCTCCGGTCTTTCCCAAGTCTCCCTGAACCAAGTTCATGTTAGCTAACCGCAGATGAGGGCGCCAGTTGACAAATGCAGCCGAGTGCCCGTACAGTCAAAACTGAACTGACTTTGGGAACTAGGAACGGGGTGAGGGAATGCCTAAGGTGGTCGTCTGTGGTGGCGGTTCGGCGGGCTGCGTGGTCGCGGCGCGGCTCAGCGAGGACGCGGAGAACGAGGTTCTGCTGCTCGAGGCGGGCCCCGACTACGAGACGGTCGAGGCGCTGCCCGACGACATCCGCTACGCCTGGAACATCGGCGGCCTCGATCATGACTGGCAGTACCTGGCCGAGGACGAGCTGGTCCAGATCGAGACGGCGAACGAGATCTTCTCCTCACTGCCCGATCGGATCCAGGCCTACCGCGGCAAGGTCCTCGGCGGCTCTTCGGCGACGAATGCCTCGAATGCCCTGCGGCCGACGAGCCAGGACTACGAACGCTGGGCCGGGATGGGCAACGATTGGTGGAACTGGGAGAAAGTGCTGCCGGCGTTCCGGGCGATGGAGAACGACCCGATCGGCGGCGAGCGCCACGGCGACTCCGGGCCGCTGCCGGTGCGCCGCTTCGGCGAGGACGAGATACGCCCCCTCTACAAGGCCTTCATCGAGTCCGCCCAGCG
>Ga0157379_10002061_pt1 | contig 16698 bp, 18 predicted proteins | sample S25metaG_FD_121802 | JGI IMG/M metagenome (GOLD analysis project Ga0157379, IMG submission 121802) | Switchgrass rhizosphere microbial communities from Kellogg Biological Station, Michigan, USA - S2-5 metaG | ecosystem: Host-associated > Plants > Roots > Rhizosphere > Soil | place: USA... | reverse complement strand
ACCTTTGCGTGCATCTCTCCACGTCTGTTCACTATCCTGAAGCAGACTGCGGATCCTTTAAAACTCCGGATTTCAGTCACACTTGGGAAACGAGAGGAACGCTTGGCTTAGTGAGGATCAGTCTACATCTTAGCATTCACGATCATGTCCTGTACCCAAGAACTTAACAGTGGAGCAAGTCAATACCCCTTGCAGCCCTCCGATTCTGATGTAGTTGGAGTCACGGACATATCCGCCTATTCTAATCATCCCGAGCCCTTACTAGATGCTGCCTCTATCTAAACTATCTCACAGAATACACGGAGTGGCACTTGGGAGCCCAGTCACGCTGCTTACTCTCCATCTGCGTCTTTGACAATGGGATTTGGTACCAATATACCCATTTCGGCGGACGATGAACCCAGTTGTCATGACGCCACTCCTCTACCTGTCACCTCTAAAAGCAGGACAAAGGCCAAATTTAATGAGCCTTCCGATACCTAGAAGAATCTTGTAGACACGTCGAAAACATGGCAAGAGGTGTTCCTTGACATACTCATCTTTGAGTTGTGACGTTAAAAAACTGTCGGTGATCATAGGACCTTAACAACAAACGACCAAATTGCAGGAAAAACAGGACCAAATATTAACGGCAATGTATGAGTCTGAGCCGCTTCCACGTGGTCAAAGAGACCTCAGTACACGGTTCTGGAAAGCATATGAGTGCATAGCAAAGCAGAATGACCAGGACTGTTTGGACAGGCGTAATGATGATTTAGATGTTCTCCTCAGTTTCGTACGTATTTCATTTCCTCAAAGCGTCATACACTGATTCACATGAATAGGCCAGCCTCTTCTCTGCTATCAGCTCCACTTTCATAATTGATATGGAGTCGAATCTACGAGCAGATCCTAGTGACTCCACAAACGCTCTCCTTAACCTGCTTGTTATAGCTGCTTTCCACCAATCCACGACACGAGTCCCGATTTCGTCGTTGGATGGACCTGGTATGGTTGTTGTTCGAACGCAATGTCTGGCGCATTTGAGTTTATCCCTGAGTCTTCTTGCAGCATTTGGCGCTGTCCCCGGAAAACAATGGCTAAACCAATTCAAAACATCTCGTTTTGGACTGGGGACTGCTGAAGGACGTGGCCTCAAACATTACGACAAATTTAGTGCTATTAAAGGCTCACATCTACATGCTATACTAGACTCCTTACTGGTGATACTCCAGCTCTCTCTACTGTTATTCGGAATTTCGTTAGCAATCAATATTTTTATGGACCAGGCAGTTCTGGGTATTCTTATGGCTACAATGACTTCCCTTGGAATCGTATTCTATGGATGGATCTTTGTCACGGGAGTTCTTAATCCAAAGTCTCCATTTCAATTTGGATTGACAATACTCACCGAAGCCTCCTCGATGGTATCGACGTTCCGGGTGCAAAGCCAACGTGGGAATCAACGAAGGGAGGTATCAGAGGCATCAAGATTTGGATTATCCTTCCGAATATAAAAAGAGAAGTGGATCTCGAGCGGACTTGTGGTAGGAGCACAATGATTCAGAAATCTCTGCATGCAGAATCTTCACCAGTACCACCTCTATCATTTGGGTCTGCGGATGGGCTTAGTTCCAGATCCGATGCCCTTTCGTTTCATTCCCTCCGTAACTCACCATCCTTGCCTATGTCTGAATCGCTCGAGCAGATAAGCTGCCCGCTCAGCCGGCTAGAGGAACGTGGTTGCGAGGTGATTAGATAGGCCCTCGAGACTTCGACAGATACCGATATTGTTATGGTCTGTGCCCAAATGGTGGTGGAAGTGACAGGGCCACGAAGCATTGATATCCGTGAGCCGACTCGGTAGTTTCAAGAGTCTTTTGAAACTTGCTTCGATGCAAGCAATGTTTTAGTGGTACACTCAGACGAGCGAGCGAGTGCGTGTTACATGGCACTAACTCATTTATTTTTTGTCTGGTTTCTGAATAACGATGACCGACAAGCAAAGCTAGAAGCTCGTACATCCTGGTTTCGGGAGCATGACATCCAGGCCAAATGCCTTCCGGAAGATTTATAAAGACCTATTGGTTCAGTATTGCGCTTGGTCTCACCGCTTTCTGACAATCAATCGAGCTTTCGACATTATCGTGGACTTTCCAAACAAGCGGAATGGGTAAGTAGGATTCACTACCAAGGAATTCTAAACCTTAGTATGGTGCCTCATCTAAACAACGCCTGGAGGGTGTATTTGTTCGCATCCGTCAATATCCAGGCACGTTATTGCTAGTGTGGAATAGCCACGGTACTCGGATACAAAACCGACCCTTACATTTGGGCAAAGCTCGATAAAACGTATGTCACGCATTGACAAAATAATGCCCGTCTAACTTATATCTACTCAGATCTTATGAAGAACCTCTTCTTCAAGAAGTTTTACACCGCTTCATTTACCAAGTAAATATCGACCAGTACTCCAAGATATCCGAACCGTTAAATATGATCCTGCGCTGCTCGTCAGCCCTCATCCAAAATCTTATGCCGCCCGGAAAATATTGTAATAGTCTCCCAGTACGGCTCTGGCTTCCGGTGCTACGGGACCGCGAGAGAAATCCTTCTCGATATATGCGCGACACTATTGAAGCCTTGGATTTGTTCAGTCAGATTGTGCTCATCGACCCCAAAGAACCCAATTACACTCGTCTATTACCGTTGTACGAGGCCTATGAACGGGGATAATTAGGAATGGCGCTGTCAGAAGATGATTTTGGAACCATCTGCCAGGTTCTGTTCTGGACCATATTAAGGATTGACCAATGGAAGAGGGGAAGAGACGGACAGCTATTGCAAATGTTTTCCTTCCAATGGGGATTGCTTCCTTGCCATTGCAATCACCCTCATCGGAGACCAGCGATGAGATCTTTCCAATCAATGTCATATCTGCATTAAATGAGGAACACTCATATCTCAGAATCGCTGCCTTACAAGCCGCTTGGGTTTATCGTGAATGATTAAAGTTCACTGGTCATAAGGGTATTATCACGAACCTTATTTCTATACTTCTGAAAATGATGCCAGAACAAGCAACCAACCCAATTTCTCCTTTGAAATGGCCATCCAGTTTCAACAAACACCTTGATATCCTTCGAGTTCTCCTCGAAACGGAACCTGGGAGTTTAATTCGAGCGAAGAACATGCTATAGCTCTATTTAACACCGTTCATGGGAGGCTAAATTACTCTGGTTCTGCCACAGAATTACTGGGTCTACTCAGTGTGGCTATCCCTTGAAGCTTGAGTTCATGCAATCTTTGGGAGCAGCTATGCTCACATTAGGATCTTTCCCATATAGAGTATCCAACTTCTTCGCAACTTGGGTAGAAACCGTTTTCGGGCATAGCTCCGAGTCTGTCGGTCTCGACATTAAATGGATGACCACCGACTGCCTTCGTATTATCAAGATATTGTCCCCGATGCTCGTTGCAGACATGGAATCCACCCCTTTCTTCGTCGAGCCCGGGATGCAGCCATTGATTTCTCGCAACACCACTCAACTCGCTCTATTACTGAAAAAGAAAGTTATTATCAAAAAACTAAACTTTTTACCCCAAAAAAGTCTCACATCGCAGATAGAGGATGTGCTCGGCCATATGCCGGAAAAGGAGGGACTGTAATGCCCCAGGAACACTTCCTCGGCTTCATGGCACTTAATTTCGGTTCAAAAATATGTTGAGATGCGTCCCGTTACCCTGCTACACCGAACTTTTTTTTCATTTGTACCGAACATGCTCCAGAAAATATTTGATTTGGATATTCTGTTGGAAACCATAGCCCAACAACACAATATCAGTGAAACATCTCATAGTGCTGATAGAGGGGGAGTGGTCTGCATTACCTAGCAGTTTAATTTTATAATAGATCCATGGGCCAACCGGATGATATTAGGGTAAGTTAACTAAGCATTCTTCTTGAATTTATGGGCTGGGAAACTTTATTATCTCCATCTCCGGTTCACGTCTATTATAAGTAACAATAGAAACTATGATAACAAAAACCGAAACTGAGAATGCAATAGGGAGATTAACTGGAAAGGAGGTGTATGAGTGGGTCAAAAATGCTAGCACGGAGAAATGAGTGGTTAAAGGAAATAATAATATATGGGAAAGAGAGGGTTCTCGCTCAGGAATGTGGGTTTCTTATTTAAGAAGATAGTCGCTCAGCTTGGAGGCAAGGGGTAGGGAGTTGAAGTCCATCCCTTCACGGCTGACGGAATCCTTCGGGGGATGACACTCTTTAGGCGGCAACGTCGCGGTCTAGTCGCCTCCATCTTTCCACGAACCACGCCTCTCCCTTCTCTTTGAGATAGGTGCACTCGAAAACCTTGCGGTAATGAATAGGCATCTAGATGCTAGGAGCATTAATACCAACAGCTTCTTCAATCGTGACCAAGCCGCCCTCCATACCTCGTTCCTGCCAGGCACAGTGTACTGTCGCGATATGACGAAGAACATTTCTCCCTCCTATGCTAAGGCTATCGCAGGGTTTGGGTCTTTTTTGCCGAGGGACTTGAACGGAGTTCTTTCTAGTGCCTTTTCATTTCAACTGGACATACGTAGTTGCATCAGAATTTGTGGCTTAGACTTCGGTGCCGTCGTCTGCTTTGTGCGAGAAAGGTCATTAAGACTTGAACCAAACCTCTTTTTGGGTTTGGGCTTGGTTCGACATGATGTGGTCTTGGGAATAACTGGCGAAAGTGGTGCGAGGGCTGGATATGACAACGCACATGGTTAAAATGGTACGGCAGGTGAATGCTTCATGACTATTCATCATGTTGAAAACGCCATGCATACCAGCCGGGCTGATCCATTGTCGGTAGTCCATGTCGCCTGAGTAATGCTCTGGGAATGGCTGGTTTAACAATGGCGGACTCTGCGTCGCGGTAGGATTACCGGGTCATGGCAGAAAAATGCAATCGATGCATACCTTCTGCCTGATTTAAAGAGAGCCTGAATCATATGAATATAACGCGTCGTTCAATATCTAGACGATGTTGGTAAGCATACATGATCATGAGGAGTGACGGGAAGGGAATGAGGCGTGCTCGGCTGTGATAGAAAGAAGTGTCACATAACATATCATGAGCCAAAGATATTTGCCACAGAATTCAACGGAGGTATTTGGGTGTGAATCGTATGTATCTTGTGCGTCTGGCTTCGCTTCTTTGGCGGATAACACAACGACAGAAATCGAGCGCTTCTTTAAACCACTACGGCCGAATTCCACACTTCTACCACGATACTCCATCTTTGTCTCCGATCTAGTGAGCAAAGTACATAGTAGACATATCGGTGACTCGACCTTACTTCCACATCCTTGATTCCGGATTCCACGCATCAAGCACCGACCACTTAGTTTAAATTTTTTTTCCCGCTCGACAATTCTCTCACTTTCTCAGAGCTGCAGGGAGCGCATCCCTTCAACCTATGGAGATTATTTCAGGATCTATTCCCAGTCTTGATATTCATATATTATACCGGCATTAGAGTCATTCTTAAACGCTGCTGGAAATGAGGACCAATCGTACATGACTCAGCTTTTACTTTCAAGATACGTTTTGTAACGATATTGGTCGTTCCTCTTTACTTTTTCACCTCCCTCCAAAGCTTCCAGCTGACAGTTGGCGGTTGAACGGTTGGTAAAACTATGTCGAATGAGTTTGGCTATCGCTAAACCTGAATTCTCCCTTTTTCGGAAGGAAAATATCCCACTCTTATAGAGTGCGTCTCGGAACATAAACTCTCAATGATTTGGAGTCACCAGGAAGCATAATTTTGCAACGGATGAAGTCATGACTGATTATATATATAGGATGCCAGATATAACCAGGGATCAAGAAATTTTCATAGAATATTCCCAGATGCAACTTTGTCCGTTTGTTCCTGAAACTGTCAGGATGAGTTGCGTATTTCTCAATGCTTTTATTTATACGGTATATGTTCCAGCTCTTTGACCTCAACTCCCGCTGCAATTGAGATCTCTTCAACTGCTGCGAGGAATCATAATGGTCCTATCATAAACGTTGGCAACTGCAACGCGAAGAAGCTGCAACTCGACCTCCTGTGAGGGGCTTCTACAAACATGGCGAGAATCAACCTTCAATGGAAATTGGGAGTTAAACTCGTTTCTATTCTTGACATATCACCAAACCGATTTGGTTGAGGCTACCTGGTCTCCACGTAATCTCCCCGAAACAGTTGTAAATGACAGACCCTCTCTGCGGACTTTATATGATGGATGCTCTTTATTCGCTGCGCTATCAGTGCATTGGAGCCATGCGAGACAGCAGTATGACGAGTCAAGCGCCACGAAGACCAGGATAATATAAGCTACTAATCGGTTAACGAAAGAAACGCTTTTGCAACAAATTCCTACGCCAATACCATCTCAAACAGGTTATAGTGGATTTTTATATCCCACGAATTAATTTGCTCTGGAGGTGAATTCTTCACACGCGCACCACTGCAGAGGCACCCCGTCTTTGGTATCGGCGCGCCTGCTCCTCGTGCTGACAATCTAGCCTACTCTCAACGCCCTACCATATGTCTGGAGGCAGAAGACTTTGACTCAGAGGGAGAGCACCTTCATGCAGATTCGTGTTTCTTCCTAAAGGTGGCGCGTTTCACACTTCGCAGATTAGTGAGGATCAGAAGAGATGTATTAGCATGTACCTGGAAACTAGAATGGAAATAGAACATCTACGTATATGGACATTTTCCGTTCAGAGTTTAAGTTTGTGGTCGCTGATAGCTTGACCACTTGACCACTTTCGAACACCCTAATTCCTAGGACTGCACCGAGCCTGATGCCAGTCGCGATAGTCTTTCCTCGCAAAGCTGTTGTTGCTGAAGGTACATAGGATCCTTGTAAGTACGGGACAATACTCTATGTGTAGATGTGCTTACCAGCTCGTGCAAAGGTATGCTTTGCTGTCAGTAGTGTCTCTGTGACGCTTAGCTGCATCCTCCGACCCGAAGGTCTTGCCGCTGTTGAAGATAGGCGCGACAAGAATGAGACGATTATATGGATAGATATCAGAGAAGCTAAACGCACCAGCTTGGAATGACACACTGGAAGAGCTTCTCTGAACCAAAGTGTTTGTGGACGTGAACGCGAGCATTATCTTTCGACTTAAAGACTTCTCCTCGTGCGGCCTTTTCGCAGTTTTGGACAGTGCACTGATAAGCCCGTTTATGACGGGCCGAAAAGTCTTGATTTTCCTCGGTATCAGGGAGCCTGATGATCTTGATATAGGTGTCTATAGTATCTTGGGGGGTTGAAGGGAGGCGAGTATAACTGTGAACTTCAGGGGTCCCTCGACCCCCTTGTGCATTATATGCCCATTGAGCTGAACCACTGGAACCACCTGCAGCCTATATTGTATACAATAAATAAGTATTCGCTGCGCGTCAGATCTCACTGGACTCGTCTCACCTGAGGAGGATATTCCGATCCCGTGGTGTTCCATTGCTGAGAGGCGCTTGGATGTCCTATGGGGACAAGACGCAAGATCAGTGTCGGGTATCTTGATCTTAAAAATAAATATCTACCTGGTCCGTATGAGGCAGAGGCTAGAAAATTAAGCAACCCTCATTTAGTCAAAGTAGATCTTGAAATTGTTCAAAACCTACAGGGTGGGTAATATCCTGTGTTTTGTGCTCCGGTATAACCAGTTTCCCATGCAGCGTATCCGCCGCCCTGCCCTGTGGAGTATGTCTGGTTTTGCGAATTTGGGGGGTACTGGGACCATCCTTGCGATTGGGACGAAGAATTGGTGGAAGACCAATTCTGGTCACCTGTGGAGGACCAGTTGGGATGCATTTGAGCTATATATCAGAGTAAGAGTCGGGAAGAAAAGGAGCCTATCAGGTGAATGATTACAAACTCACCGTTCTGCTGTCCACCTTGACCGTGATAACCTTGGTTGCTGTAGTTATACCCTTGTCCTTGCATATTGGATAGGCTTTCTAGTCTATGGAGATGAGATACAAGGATGGAAGGAGGTCCAGTTGTTAAGGGTATAGGTCAGCTCATTAATGCTTTTATGTCTCTTCTTGCTTGCTTTACCTCCAGGAAAGCCTCTTCCGGTGGAATTTTGCTTGCGGTTCGGACGCCAGCGATGGCCGCACCCAACACTAGAGCAGGATTGAGCGCAAGTGGCGCAGTGCAATACAAATCCTCAGTGGTACCGCTTTCTCTTACTGAAGATGTGGTACCAAGAAGGCCATCTCTGGAGGTGTTGACAATGACATGAACAGATTTGGTCGGTTACCAGTGTCATAGCATCCGGTGGTGGTCAGTCACAGGCAAAATACACAGGTTGGTCTCATGAAAATAGTAAAAAGGTGTCCTGGAGGAAATTGAAGAGGTCGGGAGAAATCCAGTTGAAGAAAGGCAGTGAGGTCCAAGCAGTAGAAGTAGAACGAAGCTAAAGCAACCCCGAAGTCTTCACCGATGTTTGCAAATGAGATTCTACGGACTGCCACATAGTAGGATGCCACAAGGAGATGTCCATTTCTCAACACGATAACCTCGCGGTAGTCGTGGCTATGAAATGCCGTCGAAATAGAACGATAGCTGTTGTCGTAAGATTATGCCTTTGCCCTGGCGATGACTCTCAGTCTGAACCTTTGCCACTTGAATAAATTTGAGATTAGGAACTCTCGGGAGGAATGGAGCTGCGTTGCTACTTGGAGAGATACTCCCCGTCCATATTCCCGATGATGAGCTATCCTTAACAAGGATTTTGGCAGGATTCAACACGGACATTTCTTTGTGGTATTGCTCCGTGACAATTTTGAGAAATAAGGGTTTCGATCTCCACGAGGAATGAACGCATGAGGTGCCGTATTGGTAATCTGGAGGTGGACTGATCGGCACTGGCCACATGGCAATTGACGCAAGCAACTCATCTAAAAATGAGGGCACACAGAAAAATGTCAGAAAAAAGTTTTCCAGACACTGCAAGATGCCTTCCTTTTATCCATTATCTACCAGATTTGTTAGAGATTCACAAGCTTGTGAACAAAGTTGGAGACCTTCGTTTAGCCGAGTTACGTCAGCGAGGATGTCGCCAATATGTGGTCCTGATTGGGTCCTGATTGCATTCAGAACACCATTTCGGTTAGTGATCAAGAAGGCGAGAAGTTCGACTAGATAGTCGGACGCAGAGAAGGACCGATCAGGGACTCTCACCATCAACGATGTCTTGTAAGCTCTTGGGAAGGTCATGGTGAGTGGACGGACGACTTGTTTCATGAAAAAAGGAGAAAATTATAGCTGTATGAAGAGGACTTACATCTTCAATATGAAGAGTACTTTATTTGGCTTTTTACGGTATTTTTCATCCCATATAACAGTAAGGGGTTGTTTGGGCTGCACTTGGATCGAGAGGAGCATATCTTGGACTTCATATTCAACGCGGCGTTACATCCATCCGATCCGTATTTGGGACAACGATGGACGCCATCGGCTGCAGAAGACGTCCGACCTATCCTAGACATGGGTGAGTTTATCCCTCAGATCTAAAGGGCATTACAGTTGACCATGTGTTAAGATATTACAACCCACCCTAGAGGCCTGGCAGTATCGATGAGTAACGGTCGGAAAGAGAAAACGGCGATTCACTTGCAATATTGCGATACATGGTACCCTCATGGAAAGAGCACAAGAAATATCGGCAGCAGGCGTACCAAGAAATAATGAGCATCCACCCCACCATCGTCCAGTGTATCTCTTGTCCACAGAGAGGATCATAATCCAGCGGTAGTCTGTGGGCAACGTCGAAGGGAAGAGTGTATCTCCTTGTCTCCTATACGCATAGGGTTATATAGAAGTCAAGTGACTTTTTGGGGACGACGCACTGATGGTTGCTCTACCCTACCACCAGGATCGGGCAGCAGGTAGACCGTTCTTCTTAGACCCCGAAGAATCCCTTATTTATGAAGGATAGGTGTTTGCCTTGTAGGATAGGGGGCTGGAAGCCTCCTCGCCGGGACACTCCAGCCCGGAGGTGGTCAGCTTCCAAGGGACCGAGGCTCAAATACATCTCGGCCACGAGTAAAGGCGAGGGGACACTCGCTGTTTATACTCGATATCGGTGTTATCGGTGGCAGATACTGAAGACGGGAGGTGCATCTCGCTGGTCGAGGAGATTTGGATGCTGATACTTGAGGGTTTATACCTCGTGGGATGAGCGGACTATCCAGAGAGATGATGCATATTCAGACGTTTCTTCGGTAAGTGGTCTAATATGATGTGCAGACGCTCATAGACACCAGGTTTTTCTGGATCATTATTTGGATACAGGAGTAAATCATCGTGTTCCCAATCGAATCTGTGACAAGACTTCTTCGTGTCGAATACTGACGCCAGCAAATAAGCAATATTAAGATATAGGGTCCGAACATACTCATTGAGTTTAAATAAAAATACAGCACCTCTAATAGGTGGATAGCTTCACAGCCATTGGAAGCTACATTGTGCCCAGGACTGACAGTTGTGACCGCGTTTGTGAACTAGAGAGAAAGACTGCCGAGGTACCATTTTGAGTTTATATCAAGGTGCCATCTTGTCAGAAAATAATTGGATCGATATATAACTCCGAGAAAGCTCGTTTTGTGTGTTTCTTTAAAGGGAGGTCAAACCACGCTGCTCAATAATGCTGAACTGAATGCGACGGTCCGACGCACGCGTGAGCAATCTATTTCTTCATCCACTCTAATTCTGCCCTAGTACTGTACAGTAAGCCTGCCTCTATCTGACACTAATAGAAGAAATGAATTTTGTACTGATATATATAGCCTCAGGGATTGGGCTGGGACGATTTTTCAATCATATCAAACCCTTTACCTTCTGCCTTCTGTATTCCCTCATGAAGCTATTCCCTCGCTCTTAACCGTGTTGTAATATTTCCCGATAAATTGGAGAAAAGAGGCCTTCGCCTTTATGTAGACATCTTATTTGACTGGGGGCTTACTTTCAGAAATCACCCGAAAGAAACTGTTTAATAATTCTAGTATTCGAATAATGCCTCATCCTTGGTGATATTAGTTCACTTTGTGTCTCGCTGAGATTTCAAGTTCTGCGCGACTTACTGAATCTCCCAGACTAAACCCAGCTAGATGATTTATAGAGTTAAAATAAATGAGCCTAATCATATATTTTATTTCTCAAACGGTATTGAAAGAAGTCTCTATCTAGGGACCAGCAGTTTGACCAATCTGCTCCACAGCATGGTTGACGGCGGTGCACGTTCTTATCAAGGTGATTCAGGAATTTGGATAAAAGTAAAGAGAGCTAGCTATGTGTATACTTCCAGATTATCCTGTAAGTCGCTCCAAAATGATGCCTTTTGACGCCACCCAGCCAAAAGTGGACAAATACAAAGAAAGGGAATGTCCTCGGATGATACTAACAAATCATGGATATTCTCAGTACAATGCAATAATCCCCATGCACAGCTTTTGATCCTCCATTCTTTTCCCTATTGTCTTGGTCTCGGGCATATCATTATGGGGACCTGTATCCAACTAATCTCCCTTCGATACCTTGAAGAAACGTTTCGCCCTGGACGGATAGTGACAGAAGCCGTTTACCCTCACCACTTCATTTCAGAAATTCATTCTACTTCAGGGCACTAATTACTCACCGCCACCCTCTTCAACCTTTCATCCCAAGTTGTTGCCAGAGGACGACGAAGTACCATCACTAGTACGCGTCAGTTATTGAACTCATCTTGGTTACAGGCTGACAATGTCGCAAAAATCCATTTTACCTGACGCCCCGAAGGTCCTGATTCAGCCTGATCAGGCTCCGTCAGGCGTATCAGGGCCTTCCCTCCTCTGTCAGTTTTCGTATACAGCGTTTTTAGCACAAGCCAAATACCCTTTGTGTCCTGATCCAAGTCATGAACCATATCAGGCCATATCCGGAAATTTGGATTTTTGCGACAGACGCAGTTTAAATACTACTCCGCTCCGCTTGTTGGTCTTCTCCCTTTCCAATGCGTCCCACTCTGTTCACTGTTCACTCCTACTGGAGGATACAGGGCATGATTCACCTAATGGACAAGGTGAGTTTAAATTCACCCAATTTCTTCATTTTGTTCCCTTAGAACTCTTACCCCAGTATTTTCTGGAGTGGAGTCTTCTGGTCTGTAATGACATAGTTGAAATAAGGTCGCTCATATTATTGATTTTTTTTTTAACGGGTACGAGCGATCGAAAAAATAAGTCGGCTCTGCCAATGGACTTTTGAGGGTAAATGAATTCAAAAGTGAACCCATGAACTCTATTTCCCCTAGTCAGGGACGAACTTTGGAAGAGAATCAGACAACGGAGGAGTGACGAAGTACCTCCTTTCTCTCCAGCAGCACGCATCAACATGGTCTAATGAAAGAGAAAGGCACAAAGAAAAGCAGCGAGCTTACGATAGTTTACTTTCCCGGCGAAGAGTTGACTCTTGATTTAAAACTGAGCAAAGTGGGTTCACTTGACGAAGACACCGACACTTTTTCCGAGAGCGATTCCGAAACTGCTGGGGAACGTCAGCTCCTGGAAATAGTTCCATTACAGCAACTTCCAATGTCTGGGGAAATGCCATCCTTTCCGCTAGTGTCAGAATAGGAGACACCGAAGAATTCTGCGAGGAACTACACAGATATCAATTGCGGGGTGAAAGGATCTAGTGCCCGTTGGAAACTGTAATTCGACACTCCATGGATATCGCAACATGAAACATCATTTAAATTCGGGACATGGCTCCGGTCGATTAACCTGTTCTGAGCGCGGGTGTATGTTTAGCAACAGACCAGATGTACTCGCATGACACATGAGAGCAGGTTGAAAAACGACGGCCATAGCGCCTAATGGTATATAAATCACCAATTATCAGGCTGGTATTACTATGACTTTATTTCTTCCTTTTCATTCACACTCTAAAAATCCCGTCGCCCTCTCAGTTTTGAGGTTTCATTCCGCTACCATCCCCTGGCATTCGCTTTTGTAACCTGTGTGATTACATTAGATACGGAACATTATGTTTTTTATTATGACTCTGCATGTACAACATAATTTTCTACGGTGAAAAGAAATCTCGCGAATGTCGGGCTTGTCCGTAGTTACTTGTTAAGATGAGGGGGACTTCGACCCTTACCCGGGATATATGCAGGGACCCTCGCAATCGCGCGAGGGGCATTTCTTTCACTAGCTAGTCTAAATACAATGTATGTAGCGAATTTAGAACTAATAACAGAGCCAAATGAATAGAACAAAAGTGAGGGGGACCAATTCTGGTGATAAGATGGTGTATAGCACTGGCACTTGTGCAGTGCTCGGTTTAATAATCCAACATTACTTAGTTCAATTTTTTGACTTCATCGCCGAGGCAGACTTCCTTTAATTGGAATGGATGAGACAGGATACTATACTGTTTCATACCTTTCCATAAGTCGTTATGTAATTGTCAAGGCCGTACCCATTCTTTGGTGAGCTGACAGGTAGGATCCAAGCCCGTTCAAATTATGTACCATCCAGAGGAAAATATCCTTTTTAATGATATAGAACATGTATATATAAATAAATATATGGAGAGGATATCTTGAGAAGTATATTTTTCGAAAAAAAAAAGTGCGCTGTGGATGCAATGCCGAGGAGGGAGTGCCGCTGATGTAACGGTGCCTACTCGTGTCATGGTTTGCTCTACGCGATTCAAATTGGCCCGTAGAGTTTGGTAAATGCTACTGCGGCTCCTCCTATATCGAGTGTTGGAATATTAAAATGAGAATTGCGAGCGCACGCAATGTCTGTGACTCCGAGCACAGCCGCGCGCAGTTTCACTGCATGGGATAGTTCATTCCAGGTATAATTTCCGCTCATTTCGTTTATTACTTTTCCTTTTATTCTGTTCAAGCAGTATAAGTAGTTTACATTCGATGTATGTACAGTATCCGTTTGCCTCACGAGCTCACCGAGGCCAAACGCGAATTTTATTCCTTTTATTTGCGATGTTTATTTCAACATCGAGGCCATCAAATGCTCTACGAGTACATTGCTAATACCAGTCAGAGTTTTAGTATAACACAGACGATCTCTCGAGACTCCAGCTTGGAAATTTGAAATTTCGAAACCCAGTCTGAATTGGATACTTCGGATAGTTTTTCGCAAATATTTCCAACCCTGCAGCGAACCGAATTTATTGAAACAATGTTGCAGAAGCTTTTTTGTTACTAGGCAATCTACCACCTGTGAAGCAGATATATGCGGAAATAATTGCTGCTATCTTGCGGAAAGTCCAATTCGTCCCCGAGAAGACTATTCTCATGGATTTTGCTTGCGGGATTGGTGAGTGGCATCATTTGGGAGAGTGCAGGTAATAACGGACGATGTTGTATTAGGAGCCGTGTCTATTCCATAGGCAAAACGCTGTAAGCAGATTGTTGGGGTGGATATCAATCAACAATCATGGTGAACCGATTCAATCGAGCCGTTGAAAAGGAAGGGGTCACCAATGCGTCTGTCACCATTGAAGATAATGTGGGGATAACACGCATCTCGAGCTCCTACCTTTAACCTGTAAGTGTACTCCTCGTCGTTGATCCTGTCAAGGGGAAAGCACAACCCGGTCAAGCCCTTCCTGACGTCGCCGAGTTCTTCAAGACCACATTTCAAAAAGTACTCAATCTCGTGGCTCATGCATAAATTTACGACACGCAGAAGATAAAAGGTCTCTTTGAACTTTGAAGAGGGAGGGCTAGAGAATGTTGAGCGTGGGAAAATGTATGCGACGGGAAGGGGCGAAGTTTTCTCTTTTCATCGCTAAAGGCATCAACCCCTTATGAAGGATATGGTTGTTTGTTCGTCTTATAAAGGAGGTGGAAATGTCTCTCGGTAGTACATCTCGCCTCATTGCAGTTGCTTAGTAGAAAAATATTGGCTGATTATATTCTGGCACCCATTTCTTAGGGAATATTTTTTCAAACAGTCCCGACGCACCCCAGGGAGAAGAAGCTCGAGGGTGCGTCTTCTCAGGATCTGTCATATTCAGGGAGATAAAAACTCCAGCTATCTATGGAGCCGACTGGAAATATGCAGAAGACGATATCTCTTCCCGGACTAGCTTCGGTATACGAATCGAGCTTGAGCCATCTTTGCACCATAATTATTCTGACCCTTTTCATCATAGTTACGATGTTCCGAATCTAAGAATAGGTTACACTAAATCTGCCCATCTCTTGCAGCTCTCAGCCGCGAGCTATTAGTACCGATTTGGAATCCTTGACGATTATCAGAAGCATACATATATCGATCGGCTGCAGGCTCGCACGACGGCTAGTTGATATTGAGCTTCGACTACACATCAAATTCTCCACCGTGGTGCCAACATGTTCTTCTCGAGGCTAGTAGGTGCTGAATACCACTCTATATCCAGTGGAGGTGGCATGCAACATTGTTCTAATAGCAATAATGATGGGTGAACTAGTACTCCAGTACATGTTTGCATACCTCCGCTATCGCTCCAACCTAAGCTAACTATGTTCCTAAAACGGGAATCAAAGCCTCTAACCTTCCCTCTTTTTATTTACCCAAAGAAGAAGTTTTTCTTTTTCTGAGAGAGGTCATTATGACGCATCCCGGATGAATATTTGAATCTCTGGACGATCCGTCCAGACCTACCAACCTAAGAAGCTGTGATTTAGCAGCTCGCAATTTCTCTGATCCAAATAAGGCTCACCGCTCTAGAAAGGGGATGTATTCGCCTGGAAATCTTCGTGCAATTGAGCTTGAGCGATCCTTATAGGTTCCATCTCTGTCACAAAAGAAAATGACTATTCGCCTTTGATTCGCCTTCACTACTATTAGCTCCACCCCAACATCTGCGTGAGGATGGAAGAATTGTCTAAAATTCTTTGGTACATGGCCCGGAGCTGCTACCGAAAACTGAGTAACCAAATAGGGAGATATTTGCGGGAAGAAGAGCTGAAAGAAGTGGTGCAGGTATCTCCGCGTTGGAGTGAGAGCTATAATTTGATGACATCTGGCTAGCGACAGATACCCTAGAAATAGAAAGTGTTTATAGTCGCTTTGTAGGATTCGGCAATCGAGGAGATGCGGTGCACCGATCCGCTTCCAACAACCTGTCGATTAGCCAATGTGTGTTGAACTTAACAAAGGCTTTCATCGGTCATCGCCATGCAAAGAAATCACGAATGTTTGAATGAAGTTAATGAAATTTATATAAAGCTGCGTAATATTGTTGACCCGGATGCCCCCACCTAAAATAATAAAATTTAGGTTGATCCTCAATACTTTCAAACCCACAATCACCCTGCTGGTTTTTGGTCGAGACTTTTAAAGTAGGTTCACCTCTCAATCAGTTATGATCAAAATAACCAGAGCTATCAGTTTTCTCTGTCCTTTTAATTGGATGTCTTCAGTTACGACTATCTACTGGATATCTGCAAAAGTCTCTGTGTCTCTGACCATCGAAAATACAGGAGGGCGCCGTCATGTCCACATTCGGAATGGCCGGTTGACCGCCCATTTTGCTGGGTTGTTATCTGCCCGTTATCTGCCTGGGAAAGTTGGCGCTTAAGAGTTTTCCCCTCCTCCTGTAGCCAAAGATCCATCTATATTCCTGTAGATATTTGAGTGGATAATAATACATTT
>Ga0157379_10002060_pt1 | contig 16701 bp, 10 predicted proteins | sample S25metaG_FD_121802 | JGI IMG/M metagenome (GOLD analysis project Ga0157379, IMG submission 121802) | Switchgrass rhizosphere microbial communities from Kellogg Biological Station, Michigan, USA - S2-5 metaG | ecosystem: Host-associated > Plants > Roots > Rhizosphere > Soil | place: USA... | reverse complement strand
ATATATTGAAAAAGGTATAGAATATTTTTTAATTCACAATAAAACCCTCACTCCGTTTTTTGTAAATCCCCAAACCCCTAAAAAAAGGGGGGGGGGGGGGGGGGAATGGTCGAAGGAAGGGGGAGGGGATCTATGGTAGTTAAGGTGGCTTCGCACGCTTCGCAGCCTCACAGTAAAAGGGAAAGATAAGTAATTAAAACAATACGTAAAGTTTCACCATATGCTGGAAACTTCTAAAGCCTTAAGTATCAATATTAGGGCTTCGCTTCGCCCTCCCCTGCCCCTCCCCTCTCTACACTCATTGAGTAGACTATGCATACGTAAGAGGATAGTGGGATTGATAAAAATCTTAATGGATGAAACAATGAACAATCAGCAGGAAACCAAAATAATATCATGTTATGAGTAGGTTCCTCAGAGACTACACGTGAAAAGTTACTTAATTTTATTCCTCTATCAGGGTAAGGGCTTGCGTCCTTAATAAGTAATTAAGATATAGTCCAATTTGATAAGCCTATTATCGAAGTAGCCCAAAAAAATTTATTACATTTTACATTAGTTTTTATATGAATTTACTTAGTGGACGAATTAATCCGAATCTTTTCTTCGCAGGTGATCGTTTACTAACTTACCCTACAATACAGGGGGTGAGATATCGTAAGTTTGCAGCAATTAGACGTTTTCATCACCATGTTCAAATTATTGGAAACAGACGACTATTTAGTACCGCCTCCGGTGGTACCGCCCTTGCGGCCGGTACTATTTAAAGATCACCAAGATCCAAATTTAGTGAGCCTTCAGCTGCTAGATAAAGAAATTACTTTATCTATAAATTTTATTGAATGGTTACGAGGATTCACGGATGCTGAAGGTAGCTTTATGACTACCAAAATAACTAATGGTAGTAATACCTTCCAATTTAAATACCAAATTAGCTTACATATTGATGACTTGAAAGTACTGGAATACATTAAAAGAATTTTGAACGTAGGAAGAATTAAAATGGATCCTCAAAATTCTGCAGCAGTTTTTTATGTTACAGCTAAGGATGAATTAAAAGTCATAGTTGGTATCTTTACGAATTTCACTTTGAATACAACTAAATACTTAGATTTTTTATCTTTTGCTGAAGCTTTCACACTTTATACAAAAGATAATAGTCGTAAAGCTAGGAAAGGGGCTAATTCACTCATTACGGAAATAATTGGAGGAATGAACAGAAACCGAAAAAACTTCAATATGAATCTACCTAATCATCGGCTAAAAGTGACTCCCTACTGATTACTTGGATTTGTAGAAGGCGATGGTTCCTTTTATCTACACACAATTAGTAATATTTTATATTTTTCCGTGAAACAAAAAGGTAATCAAACTTTGTTGGAAGCCATTAAACACTTTCTATTATCCGCGGATCCTTCACAATCATTTAGTAGCCCTGAATACCAGCCAACCTTAAATCCTTCTACTGCAGTCTAAGTCGATCATAGTGAATATATAAAGATTAATTTAGACAAATCAGGGGTAAATGAATTACGAATCTCAAATGTTTATTTTTTGGATAATGTACTAATACCTTTTTTTGATGGTCTAGTATGACAATCGAAAAAATATTTGGACTACTGCGATTGAAAAGTTTTATTTAAAATTATTAAACTAGGGCATCACTACACTCCTGAAGGGCTAGCTTTAATCAAAGGTATCGCAAGTCAAATGAATAATAATAGATTATCTACTTCAAAAGCACCAAAAGTAGGGGATAGATCTAAACTTTTGGATGAAATTGAAGTATTTTTAAAAAACAACCCTTCTAATTATGAAATAAGAGACGGGAGAACCTTTATTAAGTCTTCCAATAGATTCTTAAAAAATCCTAGGCCGGTATCTGTCAGCATAAAAAGTGTTTTGTCGGGAGATATTCTTTATTCATTTGAAAGCTTTAGCTGCTGTGGTAAATTTTTAGGTTTAAGTGGTTGAAAGGTAAATAGTCATGTACAAAGAGGAACAGAATTCGAATTTGAGGGGAAATTAATTTCTATTATTAAAACTGAAAATAAAGATTAATTTCGAGGGCTCTCCGTCACGAACCTTTATAAAGGGTAGCTGGGCTTCGTGTGGAAGCCCACCCTTAGCCGCTTGTACCTCTTTTCCCCCTTTAAAAAAGGGGGGGGGAAGGTTAGGAGGCGTCCTAGGTCTGTAAAGGAGACGTACTTTTATCTAATTGTAAAAAATCTAAATGTAAAATTAATTTTTAAAGTTCTACAGATAAAAATAAGGCTTGAAAAATAGTCCATACAGTTTTGCATCGACCGCTCATTTTGCAGTTACATTTTATCTTAGTTTTACAATAGTCTTAGGTGCGACTCTATTAGGACTTTTCAAACATAAACTAGAATTTTTTTCTTTATTTGTACCAGCTGGTTGTCCATTAGCATTATTACGTGTGCCGCGAGAGGTGTCATTGTATTCTAAGATCCGGTCCGATCTTTCATGTATATTTGACCAGGTTATAAAATTTTTGCACGCTTATTATAACCTTGATACATGCAGTCAACATTCACGACATTCAAAGCTAATAATTTTGATTGAACGGGTAGCTGAATGTCAAAGGGTGCTTAGACTTGGACTGCCCCAAGAAGAGTTCCTGAACTGAAATAGACATGCCGAGGTTGACGAACCTGTTATTTATATACGCCCCCTTGCTAAGGATAATATTTTAAGCAGAATAATTGTGTATTATTTTAGTATTGCTAGTGAATATGGTAATTTATTCACTAGTTGTCAAAAAGCTAAACGTACCCTTTCTAAGGGCTCATTCGAGTGTAAACAGGCGGCTAAATCTATGTGGACTTTAAATAGTACAATATCACAACCGTGGGATTCAACCGCCTATGTTAGGGTATGTAACCCCATTACGCGGAAACGGAGTCTCAGTACTAGTATGATAACTCATACGAAGGGAGACAGCATAACTTTTCCAGTTGCAGATGCAGTATATAGTAATAAAGTATCGGTTAGGGAGGCCAAACCGTTAAAGGTGGCTAAACAAGTCGATGTTACTAGTATTGTGAGAAAACAGCTGGACCAGATAAAAAAGTCGGATCAGAAATATTATAAAATAATTAATTTGATAGCTAATCCCCAATTTTTAGCGGCCCCCTTATACTACATTCTATTAACTCTAAAGAAAGTTGGTATTGTACGTCAGAATAAACAGCAGTCTTTTATTCCACGTGGTCTCTATCATATGCAAAATTTGAGTAAGTATGAAATCATAAAATTTTATAACTTTAAAATACGTGAAATTCTAAATTTTTATAGATTTGTATCTAATCGTCGCAGCCTACACTACGTTATTTGACTATTAAAGATGTCGTATGGGAAAACTTTAGCTCGTAAAATGAAATTAAGGGGTAACATTAAAACCTGTGTCAAATTAGGGCGTGACCTTAGAGCTGCCGACCTTAATATTAAGCTTAATACTGCTTCGAAATCTCTTAGTGATATGCCGCTGTATTACCCAGAGGGGGTTAGGTCTCCGTACGCAGGTAGTGTTGAACTTAGTTTAAAAGGAAAACTTTCAAACTCAAGGGTTACATTTTTAAGCTTTGTTAGAAGTTATTCAACTATTATTGCTTATGGTTCTATTCTGGACAAGAATATGTTTATCAATAACGTTCGATGTTATAGTAAAATCTCTGATAGAAGCACTGATACGAAGGCCGTAAAAGTCTATACTGATTTGCAGAATAACAAAGTTAGCCTTATTAGAGAGAATAATAAATTGACAGGGATATACATGTGAATACATAATAAATCGGGTAAAAAGTATGTAGGAAGTTCTTTAAATCTCGGTCGAAGACTTGGAAGTTATTTCAATAAATCTTCTTTAATTAAAAGTAAAACCATGCGTATTTGTAGATCCCTTCTCAAGTATGGATATTCTGAATTTACTTTAGTAATATTAGAATATGTTAATGGACAACCCCTATCCGAACTTATCGCGCGAGAGAATTTTTACATACAAAAGTACAACCCGCAACTCAATGTATTAAAAGTCGCAGGAATTCCTCCTATACCTGTGTATACTGCTCAAATGAGAAGGCTATTAAGTAAAAATCACAAGTCAAGTCAAACAGTTTTAGTAATAGATTTTTTTCTCAATAAAACCTTTAATTTTCATTCTATTAACGAGGCTAGTAGAAAATTAGGAATCTTCGCACCTATTATTAGTAATTACATAAATATGCAAAAGTATTGAGGTTATTTAAACCTAAAAATTAATGATAGATATGCAATTTTTCCTATAGGAAAACCTTTGCAACAGTCTCTTTTACACAGTAAATTATCGAAAAAGGTGATTGTAATTGACACAATTAATGGTAATAAACAAACTAGTTACCCTTCTCTAGGAGCGTTTGCTAGAACTATAAGAAGGTCAAGGTCAATTGTCGCAAGATTTATTAGTAGAAATTTAGCGTCGGGCTTGTACACTAATTCAACTAAACTACCTAAGTTATTTTTATCTAGATACTTTATTTTATTGCCTGCGGAGGAAAACAGCCGATTAATTAAGGGGTCTGACTCCTTTTGTTTAAATCCGTTGATTAAGGTTACTAATCTGAATACGGGAAATACTACTAATTATTTTTCTATTACCCAAGCGGCTAATGCCTTAGCAATTTCGAGAAAGTACCTATTAGAATATTTATTTTTAACAGGAGAAAATAAACCAATTTTGGGTAAATACATTATTACTTATATAGGAAAATATAATAAATACCAATTAATTAATCCTAAAAAATTCCCACTCCGTGGTAATCCTTATACTATTGAAATTACCAATATAGATAGTTCTGAAAAATTAGTATTTTCTTCTTTAACTGAAGCAGCTAGAAACTTAGGAGTTCGTTTTATTAGCTTAAAATCTAATTTAAATGGTAAGAGATCTAAGTTTTTTAAAGGTAAATATATTATTCATAAAATTAGCTCCAGCGGGTTAGTTATTTCAAAAGATTATTTAGTAGGAGATAATTTATCAGCCACAGTCGGAAAACAAGTAGAAGTTAAGAATACGGTGACTAATGAAATACATCTTTTCTCTTCTATTAAGGATGCCGCAAAATTTATCGGGTGTGATGTATCTCATGCAGCCAAATGAGCTAAAGGAAAATATATTAAACCTATAAAAGATAAGTTTACTGTAAATTTAATAGCCGCCCCTAGTGAACAGAGCAGCGGAGCTGGGGGTGGATATGCTTTATTAGAACGTACAACAAATAAACCCAAACTTAACCAAGTAGAGGTTACTAATCTTGAGACTAAAGAGGTTAAAATTTATCCTTTTGTTAAAGATGCTGCGGAGGCTATAGGTTGTGACCCTTCTAATCTAGGTAAACACCTAAAAGGTAAGTTTAAAACCATGAAAGGTAAGTATGTTTGTAAATATGTAGGACCTGAAATTAGATCCAATGTCCCCACGGGAGTGGAGATTACTAATATTGAAACTAATAAAGTTGACATATTTCCTACTTTGAGCTCCGCAGCTAAATATCTAGGGAATTCTTCAGCTTCTACCCTTTCAGCATATTTTAGGGATAAACGAACTAAGCCTTTTAAGGGAAAATATCTTTTGAGAAAAATATAATCTTAATGTTAACTGTTTATGACTCTCCGCACAAAAATCTTAATATAAAAATACATACAATTGGCAATTTAGTTAGGGTCAATATTTGTACAGGTTTTGTTAATTATTTCTGATACTTTTTATTTATCTGGACATCGTTATGTGGCGAGCCGTATGATGGGAAACTATCACGTACGGTTCTGAGGGCAGTTGCAAAATAAATCGCGCTGACCCTACCTTTATTAGTAATAATAGAATTCATAATTGTAGATTCGGCTACTTAATATTGTGAACAAGAGCCAAACTCTGGGGATACCCTAAAGCTCTAGTAACCAAGGTTATATTGTAAAGATATAACTGGCCTAACTAATCACTAGCTTTTTTTACTGTGAGAGGTGGTAAATGAGTCTTTTAAGAAAATTTTGTAAGTATCAAAATTTTTTTTTGTTAGAGGTATGGTAATATCACTAGAGATAATCGAAAGAGCGAGCAATGGGTAATCGCGGATCTAAATCAAATATTTTATGTACTGTAAAACTAGTGATCCTTTCGGTGGGTTACGCGCTACACACGGGGGGCTTCGGCCTCCTTCCATTTTATAAAGTATTTGTAAAAGAGCAACGAGTAGACGGTTCTTTGGTATTGTGTTCAATACTGTAAGGTGTACTCTAGTCGCCTTAAAAGAGGTTTTGAGTAGAATTAAGTAACTCAAATTAAAGTTTCTGCATAGTCTTGGTTTTAAAAAATTAAATTTAGAATTTTACGCGTATTAATTGGCCTATTTAAGCTCTTTTGTTCTTTCCTGAGCGCAGCACCCTCCAGCCGTATAACAGCGCCCGGAGGTCGCTTGGACACGCCTAGGGAAAAGACATATTTAATTCGTAATTTAATACTTATATTTAACTATAACTTTATGACTGTGACAACTAAGTATCAGACTATTCCTTGCAGGATTCTCATCAGGGATCTTAAAGGATCCCGGATAGATACACTATTAAGTCGGGCTTATAGCCCAGTTATTTTTACCTATAACGATAAAAGAACTATATCCACAACCTCTAAACCAGTATCTGTTAGAATTTATTTTAATCCTGATAAGGAAAAAGAATCAATTGTTAATGAAAATAAAGGACGAACAGGTATCTACCGGTGAGTGCATATAGAATCTGGAAAATCTTATGTCGGATCAGCTAAAAATTTAAGTATAAGATTTAAGCAATATTTTAATTATAATCATCTTACATACCCTAAACGGAATATGATTATCTATAAGGCGTTGTTGAAATATGGTTATGCAGGGTTTAGACTAGAAATTTTAGAGTACTGCGCTGTAGAGGTGTTAATTAAAAAAGAACAATTTTATTTTGATACTTTTAACCCCGAATATAATATATTAAAAGTTGCAGGATCTCCTCTAGGTTATAGACATAGTGAAGCGTCTAAAAAACTAATAAGTATAGCTTTAAAAAATATTAAAGTATCCGAATCTAGTCGTGAGTTAAAGAGAAAAGCTTTATTAGGTAAAACTTTTGATAAGGTGCGAATTGAAAAAATGCGCCTAAGCAATACATTTAGAAAACCTGTCCTAGTCACTAATACGGAGACAGGGGAGGTACAAGAATTTGCTTCTATTATAGATGCAGGGTATTATCTAAGAATATCTAAAACTACGGTTAGAAAATATTTATTAAATAATCTAACTTACAATAAATATACAATTTCAGCGAAGGGTCCCTCTTTAGCAGATAAGGAAATTAGCGATGAATCTAATCCATCTAAGGGTGGTAAAATCTCGCAGCAGCCTGTCTTAGTGACTAACCAAAAAACAGGAGATAAAAAAGAATTTTCTTCTATGTCAGAAGCAGCTAAATATTTGGGTGTATCTAATAGACGTTTATGATATTTCTTTAATAAAACTGTAAAAACAGGAAATGAAACCTTAAAAGGATATACTATATCAAAATTATCTTATAATCTAAATGAAATTAATAGAAAAACAAAAAATATAGAGGTTACAGATATAGAAACAAATAAAGTAACTAGATACCCTTCTATAAGCTTAGCTGGGAAAGCTTTAGATATACCTCGAACAAGCATATCTCTATATATATCAAAGAAACGTAGTAATCCTTTTAGAAAAAAGTATATTTTTAAATTAGTTTAACAATACAAGCTTCCTATTTCGTAATTCTGCATTAAGTTTTGTGCACGAATAATCTACGAGGGTTTCGGTCCACTCCCCGCATTTTACCATTCCACCTGAAGGTGGTAGGAAAAAAGGCGGCGCCCGATAAGCAGAATGTCAGGGTCCTCTACCTATAAAAATATATACATATTTTTTCTTATTTAGAGATTCGGTCGCTTGCGCATTAACGCGGGGCCGAAGGCTCCTCGCGAGTTATGCGAAACTAAATTAGGATATTTAGAATGCACCAGCTCCGCGACGAAAATAGGTAGATCTTATCCCTCCTTCTCAAGCAGGCTGCTACACGAGGGAAAGGCTTTCCATGATTAAAAATTAAAATAAACCAAGAGTGCAGGGCGCAGTTATTTAGCACGAAACGTTTCTTTGGGTTTACGATTAGCAGCAAACATAAAAAATGAGATTAGGTGCCTCAATTTTTTATTGTGTTTAAGAACCAAATTCAGGGGAAACCCTAAAGCTCCAATAACTAAAGATAAGACGGAAACTTTTATCCGGCTATAGGGAGGGAATAGTAATATCATTGGAGATTCGGCCTCCGGTCGAATCCAGGAACCACCTGTGGTTCCCGGATTCTAGTAACAAGAATGGGTAATCGCGGATCTAAATCAGTAATATTTTAAATTATTATTGTAAAAGAGCAACGAGTAGACGGTTCTTCCATTATATTTAATTAATGGTAAGGTGTACTCTAGTCGCCGGGAAAGCCGGTTCTTAGACGAATTTCAGTAATCTAAGATTAAAGATATCACACAATAGCCTTTCCTTGTTTTATAATATTCGCGCACTTCGTGTCGCACCAAATTCATATTATAATACCTTTAAAGAAAGGATAAAGTATATAAACACTTTTAAATAAAGGGACAAAGTTTACATATACCTTTAAAGAAAGGATAAAGTTCTGAACGATTTATATTCGTTTTCACATACTCTTTAGGCTACCCACAATCATCATACGACGCTCGAGGTTTGGTTAAAAATTCTATCAAAACCCCTCCAATAAATGTGGTGGGGGTAATTCGATCTGGGCGAAGCGCTTCTGCAGTAGGCTATTTAGGAGCCGTTTTTTCTAGCCTTCCAGGTACTTTTTTTTTATTTTTAATAAAAAAAAATTATATGACGTTAGCGCTTCGCACACGTAGTCTATTTTATCAATCTAAAAGTTATGCCTTTTCTACTAAGTGTCTCAGGCCAATTGACGTAAAGGCGTTTTCAACGCTTCGAGCCCCAACAAAAAGTGATCGTTCCTATTCTACAGACTCTTCCGGTTTAGCTGTTTTTTCTGATGCGGACAAAGACAAACTAAATATCCTTAAATACGTTAAAGGTAAATCTGGAATTTATCTGTGAACTAATAAATTGAATGGTAAGAAGTACGTTGGAAGTTCTATGGATTTAAGGCGTAGGTTTTTAGAATATTACAATGTAAATAGGCTACTAAACGAAAAAAGTATGCCTATTAACGTTGCATTATTAAAGTACGGTTATACTAACTTTAGTCTGACTATCTTAGAAATTTGTAACCAAGATAGTCTTATGTTTAGAGAAAAACACTTTTTTGAAGTATACTCTCCTGAGTATAATATATTAAAAACACCCGGAAGCCCTGATCGAGGATCTGGATGAAAACATTCTGAAGCTGCAATAGAAAAGATGCGTATAGCTGCTTCTAAGACATTCAAATCTCCGGAATTTTTAGCTAAATTATCTAAAGGTCAATCTAGTGGTATCAAAATTGAAGTAACAGACATAGAAACAAATACTTCTACTACTTACCACGCCATTAGAGCTGCTGCGAGAGCTTTAAGTATTGACAAAAAATATATAGAACATTACATTTACTTGAAACAGGTTAAACCTGTTTTAGGAAGATATACTTTTAAATTAGTAAACTTAAACTCAGTCGCTTGCTGCGGGCTACGCCGAAGAAAAAAGTACAAATTTAGTTAAAGATGCTTCGCAACAAAAAACTTCTATGAAAGTGGAGGTTACTAACGTCGAGACTAAAGAGGTTACAATATACTCTTCTATTAGCGCAGCAGCTAGAGCATTGTCTTATCGTCAACCTAGTATTTCTTTATACTTAAAAGAAAATAGAACTAAACCTTTTAAAGGAAAATATTTATTCAAATTAGTCAAATAGTTTCCAAGCGCGGAGCGACCAACCTAGTTACGTAGCGAAGCTCAACCGTCGTAGGATAAAAATGTCAGGCTGCAACCTGCGCTAATAAATTAGGGCGCTGGACCTAGGTTGAATTTGAAAACGTGCTCCGTTCGAATACTGTGATATACGCCTTAGACGAGTTTTTGATGATACCCGAGTTTTACACAAAATATATATATTTTGTGCGAAACTCGGCACGCCTATTACATGAGGATAAATTTGTGGAACGATTGGTATATCTTCTTGGTTTTATCAGGTATAAAGATAAGTTTGTGGAACGATTATATTTGCTTTTTTTTCTCTTATATTCAACAGTTTGATTTATATTCTTCAATTTATACCGCGGCTTTTTATACGTATTAACTAATTATGGTATTATACTAAAAAACTTGTATGATTCCTTAATTTTTAATTATGAAAATTTCTGTCTAGGCGTCAACCAGTTCTATGTGCTAAAAATACTACGAAGTAAAACTATATATTCAATTGATTTTCAACGTGCTAGTAGAAGAGGCCTTTACTTCAAATCATGAAAAAGAGAAGGGGTAATCTTTCAACAGGTAAGACATTCTTCTACCAAAACTCCTGTTTTATCTTTTGAGAATGCCGATCAGGATAAATTAGAAATACTTTCAACTATTAAGGGGAAAAGTGGAGTTTACATGTGAACTAACAAAATAAACGGAAAAAAGTATGTAGGTAGCTCTGTAAATCTGAGGCGGCGTATTACTGAGTATTACAACATTAATAATTTATTAAAAAAAAAGGGTGAGAATATGCTGATTCATCGTGCATTATTAAAATATAGTTATTCAAACTTTAGATTTGAAATCTTAGAATTTTGTGAGAAAAATCTCGTTATACCACGAGAAAAATATTATTGATCTTTTTTTTCTCCTGAATATAATATCCAGACACCGGGAGATACAGATAAAGGTTGAGATCATTCAAAAGAAACTATTGAAAGAATGCGAATAGCTGCTCTGAGGACTGGGTTGTCCCCTGAGACTAAAATGAAAAGATCTTTAGGTCAGTCCCACGGTATTAAAGTTGAAGTAACTGATGTAAGCACAGGTGTCAAGAGTAGCTACCATGCTATAAGGGCTGCAGCGAGAGCTTTGGGTATAGATAGAAAATATATAGAGAATTATATTTACTTGAAACAGGAGGTTCCTGTTTTCGAGAGATATACTTTTAAACTGTTGGGTGCGACTAAGGATATTAGTTCTAACACAAAAATTGAATTTGATAAAAATAGTATAAGAAAACAAAGTTCAGCTCTCAAATTAGAAGTTTTAGACGTTGAAACTAATGTTAAGACAATTTATTCTTCAATTACTTCGGCAGCCAAAGATTTGTCTATCCGTCAGCCGAGTATTTCTTTATATTTAAAAGATAAACGTACTAAACCTTTTAAAGGTAAATATATATTTAAATTAATTTAAATATTAAAACGAACCCTAGATAATACTGACGGGCTTTGATATAGATGGTAAACGAAGTTTGGGGTTATTATTCAAATCAACACAGCTTTTCTTTTTTCACTGCAGCTAAGCAAAGGATGTTTAGGACTAATAAGTCTTTGCCCCCCCCCTGCGAGTTCTGCACGTTTTCTTCCTTCGGATAAGCGCATGACCCCTGGGCCCCTCCTAAGGAGGGCAGTCAGCACGCGCTACCCTAAGGTAGCTGCTTCGCGACTGCGCAGGATTGTACGGATCATCGCTTCACCCCTTCGGGGTTGAAAACTCATTAAAGGTACTTCGATGGAATATTTTGTTGGGAGGGCGAAAATATTTCCTCTTTCGCCCTCGGACCTAAAATATTCAAATTTTTAAGTTTATACGTAGGGGCTGCGAAAATACGTATGTACATACGTATTTTCCTATTAAAGTGTTTTAAAAACAACCTCCGAACCACGGACGCCGCTTAAGGCGGCTGAGGGTAGTTTAAAAATTCGAGAAATATATATTATAATTTAAGGATAAATTTGTGTAAGCGATTGTCTGGCCACATGCTGTTAAATATCTTAGCGGGTTTTACTTACAATATAATGACAGGTGGAATAGTTTTATTTTTTTTTGGCCTTTTACCGCTAGCCTTTATAATTGCCTTCTCTGGATTGGAGTTAGGAATAGCACTTATACAAAGTCAAGTTTTTGTGGTTTTAGCTTCAAGTTATATAAAAAATGCTCTAGATTTACATTAATTTCGAGCAAGTCAAAAAAAATTAGCTTTTTATAGTAAAGTAGTTAAATTAAGTATAATAGCGATAGATTTAGGTGTATTAGCATGAATAACTAGTTCAGGACTAGGATTCTTTATATTGATAATGTATTGCTTTATCTTTTTATGCTTTAATAAATTAGATTTAGATACAAAACTGTCAATTTTACTAAATGCAATTAGTAAAGCATTAGAAAAACACTTTACATTAAAAAACTTTATAAGAATAGGAATTTTAATATTTTTCGGACTACTAATGAACGGGTTATTAAATGTTGACATATTATTATTAGTTAATTTGTATTATTCTATAAAAATTTTGTTTAATGTTGTAATGAATTTACGTTATATATGTTGAAATTCTAACGAAAAAGAATTAGAAAGTATATTTACAAAATTATTTACAGATTTATTTAATGAAATATCTAGTAATTTATTTATTAGATTTACCAGATGTATAATATATCTAATTTTATTAATTAATAGTATAGTATGGATCGGAAGGGGTGCAAATTCTTTTGGTGGATCAGCAGGAGGCGGGGGGGGGCCACCTGGTGACCAGGGAGGAGGGATGCCAAATAATATTCCGGCAGTAGACCCTAATAGCAGAAAAAGGAAAAGAGATAATTATGAATCTTCGGATCTTAACGGTTGAGAGTTAAAGCGACAAGAACCATATAAAAAGTGAAAGCGTTTAAATTAAGAATTAAAGAATAAATATGGGAATTTTAGTAGAAGTGGAATATATAATCGTATAAAATTCAATTTAAATGTTCAAGCTTCACAAGAAGATAGTGTCTATTCTGATACGGGTAATTTATTATTAAATAGATATAGGGAGCTAGAAAATTTTGGCAAGGAACCAAGATCTTGATCAAATTATTATATAAAATTTGGTCCTTATAGTGACAAGGAGCCAACAGTTGAAGGTGGTACTATGTTTACCGCTGCTGTAATCAGACGTGTATTAGGTAAGGGTATATTAAGTGAATTAGTTACTGAGGAAGCCAAAAAAAATACGAGACTATAAAAATTAGCCCTTACCTTCGGACGCAGTGCCTATCGAGCTTTGCTTTTTTTACCGTAACATCGTCCCTGCGCAAAGCGAGGGAGGAAGTCCCCGAGTTTCATATTATTTTTACGCGGCTAGCCGATTAAATATAAAAATAATATGAAACTCGATATAAAAAAATGGTGCTTCTTCGGTGGCTAAAAAATTCTGTATAACCTCGGTCGTAGAGGCTTACATAAATTACTGAGGGTGCCCAAGGCTCGTATTATACATAATTTTTTTAGGTGGGGGGGGGGAGAATTTTAGAGACTATGTGTTGGTGGTTGATAGTCATAGGGAGGCGCCGAGACCGGGGCGCCCAACGGGGGGGCTGCCCGACCTCTCTAGCGGAGCTAGTGCTTGCGCGAGTTTTTTTAAACACGTTTCTAGTCCGCAAGTAGGAGTTGGTAAAATTTTATTTAACTAGGCAAGCCGGCCCTCCGGAGGCACGCCAGTTTATAACACAAATCATTATCTTCTAACGTAGCGTGCCTATAAAGCGAAGCACGGTTTGTATTATAATCTCGAAGATAAGCTCGAAACTTCGGACTTTTAAGCAGTAATTTAATGCTGAGGGTGTCCGTGCATGGCGCTAAGGCCCTTTGACCCCTGCGCGTAATAATTAAGGCTGAGGTAGGCTTAGTCTTTAAAAATATTTTTTTCCTGTTTTGAGCACGAGTTATCTCTCTCGCTCTTAAATATTGGTTTAGTCTTTTATAATTAAAAATATGTATAGTTTATATTTAATTTGTGATATGTTAACTAGTGGGTTTTCAGATAATATCTTAATCATATTGGCCATCTTGGCGATTTATTTTGGTATATCTGTTATAATTAATAATAATCCAGTTATTTCAATATTGTATTTAATAGGATTAATTGCTAGCATTAGTAGTTATTTAATTTCAGAGGGTTTTAGTTTTTTAGGTTTATCTTACCTAATTGTGTATTTAGGGGCGGTATCAATTTTATTTTTGTTTATATTAATGTTAATAGACATTAGACTTAGTGAACTTCAAAGTAATACTAGTAATAGTATACCTTTAACACTAATAATTGGAATTTTTTTTTGCTATTATTTATTTCAATTCTTACCTTATAATATAGCAATCAGCCAAGGTGGTACTAACCGATTTGGAGCTTTAAATTTTAAATTATTTAATTTGCTGAATGAAAAAGTTACTGTAACTGAGCAAGCGAAAGAACTTTCCGAGCAGTCTAATTTTCTTAGAAAAAGCTCTTCTTCAAACGTAATTTTGGTCGCTAGCCAAGCAAATTTATTTAATACGATTTCTTTAAGGAATTATCAGCCTAGTGGCCTAGATTTGAGCATTAGTAAATATATTACGCATAGCGTAGCTAGTCCTAAAAATAATAATCTCGCAACAGCGAGTAGTAAGGGATGAGATGCATATTTAGTAGAAAGTAATCATATGGCAAGTATAGGAAATGTGATGTATACTATATATGTTTTATGGTTACTTCAAGCAGTCTTAATTCTTCTTTTAGCGATGGTGGGTAGCATAGTAATCACAATTAAACCCAATTCTTCGGGCCCTTCGGGCGGTTTCCAACCTATAAAATTTCCATCTAATGTTATATCTTATAGTACGATTGCTGAAAATAAAACATTACATCCTAATTGAATAACCGGATTCAGCGATGGTGTAGCATCTTTTTCAGTATCAATTAGTAAAGCTAAAAATACTAAAACAGGTTGACAAGTTATTCCTACATTTGCTATAGAACTACACTATAGAGATATTGATTTATTATATAGAATCAAAGAATTCTTTGGAGTTGGAAATGTATATTTAATAGAAAATAAAGGTCACGCAGTATTTGTTGTAGGTTCTATAAAAGATTTATTAAATGTAATTATACCTCATTATGCAAATTATTCTTTATTAACAATAAAAAGAGTAAATTTTTTACTTTTTAAAGAAATTCTAGAATTAATGGGAAAAAAAAAACATTTAACAGAAGAAGGATTACAAAGAATTGTTAGTATTAGAGCTATAATGAATAAAAAAACATTAATAGCCTCTTATACTAGTCCTTTAATAAAAATAGATGTACCGATAGTTCCAGATTTAATTAAAGAAGATATAACTCGAGAGTGATTAGTCGGATTTACGGATGCTGAGGGATGTTTTTTTCTTAACGTTAGGCCAAATATAAGTAAATTGGGTTCTGGAGCATCACTGATGTTTAGTATTACACAACATTCAAGAGATTTATTATTATTTAAATTAATTATAGAATATTTAGGTTTTGGTATATTAGTAGAGGAAAAACTTAGAGATGTAGTTAGAATAAAAACAGAAAATTTACAAATAATATCTGAACATGTAATACCGTTTTTTACTAATTACCCTTTAGAAAGTAGTAAATTATTAAATTTCCAAGATTTATGTAAAGCATGTGAATTAATAAAAGAAAAAGCACATTTAACTGAAGAAGGAATAGCTAAATTAAAAATAATAAAATCTGGAATGAACACTGGAAGGAGCCATAGTAATTACGATACTATAGGATCCGCTTCGCCATACGACGAAGCGGATAATAAATATTTACATTATATATCTCGGCTTAATAAAACTACTAAACCCATCACCCTTGAGGGTAATGGCTGATGAGCTCTATTAATAATTTTATTTTATTATATGGCTAATTTAGTTTGATTTATATCTCATCCGGAATCTGCATTACAACCAGAGTTATTACAGGGTATAATAGACACTTTAGAATCCATCAGTAATTTAGTAACTAATAACGAAATTAGTAAAGAAACAGCTCAGCTTTTTTTAGATGCTTTAAATCAATTATCCTATCAACTACCTGGTGTTATCGATTTCTTAAAGAATATAACCATTAACCATGATACTATTTTCGATGTTCTAGCTGATATGTTGGAAAATGTTATTTTACCTATGATAGAACGGTTAATAAAGATAATAATCGAGTATATTTCAAGTAGATAATTATTTATCCGCACTTATCGCGTTAGAAATTTTTTTATTAGCCAAAAATATTTAGTTACAACAAAAATATTATATATATATCCCCCCCTAAGGGGGGGGGGACAAGTGTAAAATTATATTATCTTTAGTACCCGCGGGTTTAAGATATTATAATTTGAGGGGGTTTAGGTAAGCTACGAATTCGAAGAATACCCTTCATTATCCCCTTCCCCTCTACGTAGGAAAGGGGGGGGGGGACATAATGAAAGTAAGGTAGCTTATCTAAATCCGTGCAGCGGAGGGTGAAAGTGGGGTGCTGTACAAAATACGAGTGGGGAGGAGCTACATTATTAGCGGCGACGCAAGCTCTTATTAGGCGACTTTATATCGCGTTAGTAATAAATTCCAAAGGAAGGGGGGGGGGGAATAAGGGGAGGGAGGCTCGGGGGGGGGGGGGGGAAAAAGTTTGTGTGT
>Ga0157379_10002059_pt1 | contig 16704 bp, 11 predicted proteins | sample S25metaG_FD_121802 | JGI IMG/M metagenome (GOLD analysis project Ga0157379, IMG submission 121802) | Switchgrass rhizosphere microbial communities from Kellogg Biological Station, Michigan, USA - S2-5 metaG | ecosystem: Host-associated > Plants > Roots > Rhizosphere > Soil | place: USA... | reverse complement strand
GTGGTTCAAACCCTTGAACAGTTTCGCAAACTCTTGACACCATAACAACTACACCATTCAAACTATACAATTTTGATAATTTTGTCAATCAAAGACTGTGAATCAACTACGAATAGACGCTGAGAGAGTGGCTTGAACACCCTAAATAATGTAGAATTTGACTTTTTTTTTTGCTATATTTTTGTCTCTGAAATAACAAAATAAATGTTACGCTAACAGCTAGGCTCAGACCCCTGGCGTAACGCGTAACATGGGCCAAATTAGGCGAGGCTCGAATCCCAAGCGTAACGCGTAACCGAGCCCACGGTCGAAACAGTACAGTATTTAAGATGTCACCAGAGTATTTGGAGAAGCCTTATAGAATAACCCCAGTGCTAACCCATGAGAATACAAATCACAACATAAAAATAATAATTGGAGACCACAGGAGTATTCTATGAAACGGGGCAATTTTTAGTCTGTCCACAAATTTTTTTTGAACAATAGGGACTGAACTCAGTACATAGTTTGAGGGAGGCTCTACAATGCTGGAATATAAACCCTAGTCGGAATTTCATTCCTTGCTGTGATACTGAAGGCCAAACATGGTCATTTAGTGTGATTTTTGCTAGTTTACTAGTAGCCTCGTTATTGGGCTGCCCTGGAGCAGGACTAAGGCAAAATCAGATAAGTGTTCTTAAGCTCGTTTTGTAGAGATTTTGAATGTATAAAACAACATCAATCCCAAGTGATAAAAAGATGGTACACTAACCCGCAAAATATACTGGAAAGCAAAATATCCCTAGATTGCTTAGACCCAGATTTTATGCAAGGCTTTATATTCCAGACTTATACTTCCAAATATACTCTTTAACCCATCCCTTTTCCCTGTGGAAAGAGATATCTGAATCAATGCGATTGTATTACTTTTGGCAGTCACAGTCGTGTATTTGGTTAGAATTTCGAGCGGAAGTGACTGGTATGGCAGGCTCTAAGATATCAGTAAGTGGGTATGCCCGTCCTGAGTCAAATAAAGTTCAAACTAGGGAATTCTACGCCTAGCTAACTATTTATAATTTTGTTATGGTCCATAGGATATACTACACGGTATTGTAGTTCAGGAGTATTTTGGTTGTTACTCTCGAAGCGAACGTTTGCAATCTTGGTAATTGGCGGGTAGCACTTGATTAAAAGTTCACGGTAGGTCCGTAAAGTACGAGGCAGCGAGGAAATCTTTTCAGATTCTGTTGAGCGGCCTGACGAGATGAAAGAAGCCGCGCTGAAGGAGGGGATGATGCAGGGGTTGAATTTCACTAACATTCAATTAAGAGAGGGTTAGGGTCTGACCCAGTCTCTCTAAAGACCCAACAGAGTTCTCTAAGAGTCTGACACTGAGTGAAAGATTTCCAAAGGGGTTTCCAACGTCGAAAATTCACTCATCCTGTTACACCAGTGGTGTATCCGGTTAAAGCTTGTTCGATCGGGGTAGCCCTATGCCACTGGCCTTCCCCACTGACTCTCACAGTTTATTGTCTTTCTGGGTCTCTATCATAATAACCCTCATAGCCATATATTTAACGGCAGTCGAATGGGAGCTATTTGACTTCACGCTTCTTTCAAGGATGTCGACTTTCTCTAGATGAAATAGTTCTCCCGCCGATTTCTCTGCCGCAAACACCTGCCAGAAATTTCAGGATCTGGGAATCTGGGAAAAGGGAGTTATTGATAAACGCAAGCACACATGACAATCCCAAGGTGTCAGACCTAAGTCGAGAAAAGATCGCCACGTGTGATTTGTGAAGAAGAATTCATGATACTGATGATAACTGACGCAGCAGGTCACCATAGGAGTTGAGATGTGAGTATATGTCTCGGGATGATATGATATCACAGAAACACTGGATAAGATACTTGAACTCCCTTTAGACGGTTTCAAAGAAGAGGGGAGGTCGGGGAACTGGACCGGAAGAGCAGAGAAATAGGAAAATGCACCAAATGGTTTTCTATATTCCCCGCTCAGTCGTATGCCTGGTGCGGAAAAAATCTTGTTCAACCAATGGAAGGTGTGTGTGAATTCGCACGGATCTAGATTGTTATCTGAGGGTGTAGGGCATACACGGCATCCAGCGGTGTATCTCTTCTGGAACTGACTATCAGAGAAGATCTAGAAATGGAATCCGATTTGGATATCGATTTTAAATAAAACTCTCATTGTTGAATAGACGGCTCTTAGAGGGAAAGGTTCGGATGAAGTACACACCAAATAGTATTGTTGAATGCGGGAAACTTTCGAATGTCATGTGTGCATGAAATGCCCTTTCCAGTGCTCCCATATCTAACCGTCCAATCATCCCGTTTTTGGGTCAAAGATTGTTGGGAATGTATTCTTTCCCGCAAAGTAACCCTCCGAGCCCTCTATCCGGAATCTATCTCAACTGGCAGGATGGGAAAATCTGAAAGACGTTAGCCAATCAATCTTGAGGACAATCCAGTTCCGGATGCTGGTCAAATATGTCAAGACTTTCGGCGATGTGGCGTTCACGGCTGATATATAATGTTGGTGCCCTTTGGCTCTGGGCGCGGTTTCTGGATCGAGAAGGACCAGATCTACACTACTGGTGGGTGAAAGGGATCTTCTATCCACAATGGGGCAGTTGAGCCCCTCTTGTTTTATTTATCTCTTACTCCCTATTATTATGATAAAGAGGAATTCCTGGGTGACGCAAACTTGATATCCTGAAAGGATAATGTATCAGCACACTTGACATTTTTGATTCCGAGACGGTGCCACAAGCAATCAGGCCAAATTTGGTGATCAAAGAGAAGCAGGCAAAGCAATGCGCCGTGGCGATTCCTAAACGGGTAACAAGGGCACCCCGACAGGTCTGAACGGGTTCCCCGTATTTTGTTCAGGGAAGGAATTTCAAGTTTTAACAGAATTGAGCGTACTTGTGACCTTGAAGCATCAAGGGCAAATAAACTCGTTGGCGGCCCGTCTCTCAATTTGATAATATAAAAGAGAGGGATGGCTTTTGGACTAAGCGAACCTGATTGGAGACGGCATGGATACAGGTTGACAGTACCTGTGTATCTGCCAGTTTTGGCAGCCCCCTTCTTCTTTCACATCGATATTGTTCTTGTCTGTCCAATTGTCTCCGGCACTCCTAAGCAAGTCATTTTTCTAAAATAGCACAGCACCCTTCAATTATCACTATTTTCCTTTTAAGGAAACTGCGGGGCGGTCCGACTCATTGGACCCTCTTCCATCACCATATCGGCGTACTCTTAATAATGTGGTGGAGCCTTTAACTTTGTTTATCCACTGATACAATTCAGATTCAGAGGGAAATAATTCAAGAAATGTCCGTTGGCGGGTTTAAGTAAGAACGACGGTGAATGAGCTGTTCACCGGGACTGGGAAACGGCTAGGATCCGATAAATACTGGTCCACAACGCTTCGCATGGAGGAAAGTGGGGATATTTCGACAATTCAGACAAAGGACGATCATAGCGATGCCTTGGTGCTTTAGCCCGCCTCGTTCTTTCAAATTAGTTATAGGCTGGTGGAGACTCTGAGAGCACGGGTTCACAAGTGGGCCTCCTGAATTAATCTGTATAGGAGTCTCAGAACTCCACTTGAGCTGACTTTGCTGAAGTTAAGATAAGGTAGGAAGGGTACCACAAGGTCTATAATAGTCCACATAGTTGCATTCAAGAAGGCTTCAGAGTGATATAACAAACAGATTGGAACCAGTTTAGCCGTCACCTTACGAAAATTCCATGTGGCGGTATAGTCATTATGCTCAGTCACAACTTGGAGATAGGACCTTGCTGCGGCTATCAGATATTCAGATCTCAAATAGGATCTCGATGCTTCACTTACAGGGTGGACTAGCGACAGCTAACTTTAGGCAACGGTTTGTCTGTTGCGGAATAAAGCAATAAAATAGGACCTGTGGATGAAAAGACGGGTTGAACATTATCCATAATAGTTTGGAGGGCTCAGACAAAAGAAGCAGGAGGACTTGCGCAGGAATCTGGAGATATCGGGTGGTCTTCTGTGGGCGCTTGATGGGAGAAGGTTCGAAACAATATTGCCACCCCTTTCGAAATTCAAACTCAGACATATATATCCTATGTTGGTCCACGCTGGAAACTCGTCTCAACTGCACTCTCCCACCTTCTATCATTTTGCAGAATCATTCTGCAAAGTCCCCCATCAATTCGCCGAAACCGCAACAGTATACGACTTCCCAACAACGTAGAATAGCTACAGACGTCTTTGCCCGCCTCGTTATTCATCTCCATCCCCGTCATCTTGATTCATTGGCTGAAATGCACAACATATTTCCCAGCAGAAATCACCAAGAAATATCCCGCACCCTACCTTCCAGCCTCCTCTTCGATATCTCCACACCTGAGCAGTATGCTGATGGGCCCAATCGTTCACGGAGAAATGGCATTGCCGCGAGCAAACGGAGGCGGTCAGACATCAATGTAGAACAAAGAGAGAGAGCCAGTGGAGAGCAGTCCATTAATTTTTCAAAGTCTGGTGGTTATTCTGGCGCCGCAGATACGAAAATTCGATCGTGGGCCCCACAGTCTTACGCCACAGAGTCTCCCCCTCGGAACGTCGCAGCTCTCATTGATCATAGAGAAGACGCGCTGTACCCTAGAGTCTATGTCCCCCACAGTGCCACACATCCTCGGACTTTACCTCCTATTCGCTCTTCATCGGTAGTGGTCGATAGTTCGTCACAATTGTCTGCTTTCCATCCAATATCCTCTGTTTCTCGTGTTTCCCCGCCAAGGACCATTAATTACACTCGGCTATTCTACAATACATCTTCATACGGTATGTACTCGTTTTGTTGAGTCATCTTGTCCGAAGCGCCCGATTAACTCTTTCCGCAGACAATCCGCAACAGCACAGCACAGCCTCCCCACCTACCCCGACCCGGTCTGTCTCCTCGCTGACCTCGGACAGCTCCTACCGCAGACTTCAGACTCCAGACGGTGGGGAAGCTGTTCAGGACTCCCAGTACCTTTGGAATAAATATTCCTGCGCCGTTACAGATATGGCGACTGAAAAACAATCCGAACGAACTAATGCCAAGGAATTCTTCTGTGGCGAATTTCCTGCCGCTGTTCCGTATGATCATTCCCCCCGGATGGAGCTTGGTGTCCAACTTCCATCCCATGGAAGCGCTCAGGTGCCACCTTCTCAATCGAGCTATACGCAGAGTCCAAAGTGGCCATCATCTGTCGTACATCAATCCCCAACAGCTAACAATAATATTTCCCATACGACAACGCATATACACTCTTTGACACGCATTTTGAACCTCGACGATGGGGGTAATTTATTGAGGGGCTATAGCCAACCTACATCCGCTGGTTTGATTTCGGGCTTTGGGGAAATTTATAACTCAATGCAGGATAGTCCGAATCCGGCTCCTCCACCCGTTCCAGCTCCGATTCCGCCTTCAACGTCATCGTCATTGGCTCACAGACGAACCGCTCTCTCATTGGCTGGACTTCTATCACCCCTAACACCCCCATATGGCTCGCCAAAGTCGTTCCCTTTCCCTCTACAAACCACCTCCATTGGCTCTACTACAGCGAAGACGGCGTCCGCCTCAGTTATTTCTTCAATACCAGTGGCAGAAGACCACCAAACACTGGAAAACCCCTGTTCTCCCTCTCCTGCTATTTCTGAATCCCAAGAACTAGAATATCCTACGTATGACTCTCCAAAATTGCCGCCTTCCTCTTTTTCCGCCTCAAATACGTCCAATTCTACTAGCTCAACACCAAGGCGGCTCCTAGGTAGAAACGATGATGCCGAGAAGGATCTTCCCTCCAGTGCATCACCGAAACTGAAAGAATCGCTACCCCTACCACCTCGATCTATCTCGGCGTTCCCATGCTCAGATTCTGAAATGGTAACATTGGAGGAAACCACCACGTTTGTATCAACTAACCCTGAGACAAATCCAACGGTAACGGCCCCAGTGCCCCCTCCAATGGCAAAAGCTGATAATCAACCTACGGTTACTATTTTGGAAGGCATCGTAGATGAAGCGCCCATGACAAGAATGGATGTGGATCTACAGGACGACTCATCGAAGCCTCCCGTGCCGGGGACCGTGGGGAAGTACTCTGGGATGTTGGATGATTCTCCAGAGCCCTTTTCGGCTGACGAGGGAAAGGAGGATGAACTTAGGATGGTTGCTATTCCCTGCCAGACGGAGGAGCCTTTGGAAGATCTGGACGAAGATTTGGAAGGCGAGGCCCTGTTGAAGACGAAGAAGCGGAGTCGAACGCTTATGGTTATTCAGAGTGACGACGAAGATAGTGAATGGGGTGAGAAGAAAGAGCACGGTCTATCCTTCAAGAAACAGAGGGAAGAGAAGGAAAGGGAGAAGGTGGACCCGAAGTTTTCGTCGAAGAAACTCACCCTCAAGCGGAACGTTGGTAAGAAGAGGATTCGCGGCGAACTTTCCTCTCTTGATCTCTCGACGCCAAATCCACAGGATCCTTCCCCCTCCCCCTCTACTCTTGCGTCAGCTGTCACTGTTATGTCACCCAATAACTTGTCCTCCGTCTCTTCATCCCATTTCCCTTTCCCCGTTCAATGCAAGAGAAATTCCACCAAGAAAGGGTGGAAAGGGTGGACTTTAGTGGCAGAAGATGAAGTTGAGTTGGCTCCAAAAGCGTTCAGTTTGGATAAGTTGCCTCCAGCAACAAGGTCAACTAGGAGCGGCAGGCAGTTTAACTAAGGTTGAGGTTGGGGGATCTATGTCGCGACTAAACGCGTTTTATCCTTGGTTTGCTTTCGGGTAGTATGACTTATGCCTCGGAGGGTTGACTTCAGAATATAGCTTCTTTTTTTGTTGTCTAATAGCTTACAAGTAACAATCACTTCGGTTTTTGTTGACAAAATTATACGGCAGGGTTTCGTAACTGGGAATATTGCGGTTCTTTATAATATGGTTTTCGAAGATTCGCTTCAGAATCAGCTGAATGGATACGCATATTTCAAGGTTCCTTTTTTGATTACTCTCACCGTCACTTCGTCAATGCTGATATATACTTCGTCATTGACGACCACAAGTCTCTTAAATCTCTTGGAGCCATCATATCCGACACTATAAAATGACCGGACCACTGATTTGTCTTGATTGATCCTCCGCAAGCCCCTGGTTCTTATGGCCGTGTTGTCTGAAATAAACCTAAAGATCTGATTCCAGTTGGGGACGATCTCATGGAAACATATTCAAAATGGCGAAACTTAAAAACATAGACAAGTCACTCTGCATAATTCCATGATATACCAAGAAAATTGAGAGCGGGGAATTAGCAAGGAATTCTAGGGATAATGTTTCGGTCCCGAAGGAAGCGCCCAACGGACCCCTCCTCATCTCCGATTTTTTTTCTTCGACTCGTCGCACTGCACTTCTGGTGCCTATACTTTTTCAAGAATTAACGCAGACTGTGCTGGATTTTTGAGAAAAGCTCAAGGATCTCTTCTGCCTCTGCCCACTGTATTGCGGTGAGGCAACCACCAATGAGGCAGAACGCAGATGTCGTGTCTTACGCATTTCCTCTCTTCATAGATATTTTGTATTGAACCAAGATATCGGAAGGTTGTTTTCCTAACAGGAATTAATAAAAGTAAGTCTTAAGACATCTCTTACGATATATCTAACTCGTGACTGACCCTTGATTCTCGTCCATTCCGGGATCCCGCCAATACCTTCGCAAACAAGTAAACCTGGCTACTCTTACCAAATTGATATATAATTTCCCAGCATGACCCTTAACGTTTTGATTCCCCATGTGTAGCAGAACCTTTTTATAGACCCATCAGTTAGGGGTGGATTATTTTGCAGAGCAAGATTAGGGGAAAGAAGACACCCAAGTGTTTGGGAACGTTTTATTATGGCAATTGGGTGTCTTAGTGTCTGCTTCTTCATTTCACTCTGCTCCGCCTTTAACCTTCATTACTGTCTCCCTTCCTATTTCTGCTTATACCTCAGTTTCTTATTAAATTAGAATCCACCATTTAAGTCTCTATTTGCCATATTCAAGGCTTATTAATAAGTACTGATCTACACCAAACAAAGAAATGGCTCAACTTTCAATTAGGCACTGGAGCCGTCTGTATGCCAATCCATAGGGGCTTGTCAAACTCCGACAGTCTCCATCTATGAAGCTTTATCCAACGCATCTTCTGCCACTCATCTTAGATTTGAAATTGTCATGGAGACTTACGTGCCAAATCTGAGACTGGAGTCGCCATTCTCACAATTACCGTAATGTCCAATATACACACAGACGGAGTCTGTCGTGACTTCGGCATTTGAGGGGGAAGAATAAAACATTCTAGCCAATATATTATAAGAAAAGAAAATGATAAGCAGTCCCTTCGTATTGTCAGATCTTCGTCACCCTAACGTTGGAGGTATTATGGAGGCTTACCGACCTCTCCAGGGTCTGGAATCGTGGTTCTGAAGAGGTCTTCTTTTGACGAATCATCATATTGCTTTGTAGAGCTCATATTTACTTAATCTACACTGTCTATGACCAGATATTCAGTCATACAGTACCAAGGCTAATCACATGGAAATTCTAATTTACTCGACTCAGACCTACTGTAATATTTCATAACTTAGGTACCAAGAGAGTTTTAGCTCCCCTTTTTCTTTCTCTCAAAGTTTACTCGACATTTTCCAAAGCATCCTTACCTAGTCTCGTAGTATCATCCTGACTTATCCCAGTTATCTACTCTAATATTTTTCATGGCCACGGGTTTTTATCTCAATGTCTTCCGCGATGCTTCGTGATTCAGATGAAAGCCCATGGATATGCCAAGACATTGCATGAGTTTCCTACCAGACGAAATATCAAAGGGTGAATGTATATTCCGACGCACCTGAATGGGAAATATTAGATGGGCGGCGCATCCTTGAAAACGGGAGACGACGATATGGACTAGCGATAGATGGTCCATCTTGCAAGGGGCGGGTATTGTGAGCACCTTTCAGTTACCTTTTATTGAGATGTATTGTCATCTAATTGTATATCGAGACACGATCAATTAACAAATACAGACCACCGGTTTTAAGCCAATATCGTCTTCTCCTGTTTTTACTGATGCTGGGCCGAGCAGAACACTTCATCTTCAAATCAATAGAAGAAACCACACGTCTCCCTCGTTTCTCCCTGAAGATCCCCAACTCTTTCACAGAATTAATATGTGAGGACAGTGATTATTTGGAAGGGGTTTCTCCACATCCGCCATTCTTGTGATAGGAATGAAGCTAAATAAACCCTGTTTCGAAAGCGCGTTCCCTATTCGACGTGGACACGTTGCTTCAAAATTAATGAAACGGTTGACACTTCGTATAAACATGAACGGTACTTTCTGCACTAGATGCTTGAACAGTGAGGACTGCGTGACTGCCTTGCCTGATCCACGCGGTGGGAGTTTCCACCCGGCAACCATGTGGGTTCTGTAGAATGGTCATAAATGAGAGCACTTCTTGAACGAAGTCTTCAAGGGTGTATCATCCTACCTTTTACTTCTGAAAATTCAGGCTTGCCATGGAGTTTGCCATCACCAACCCGTTCGTCCCTCGGTATGTCGTATGTTGCCAGAATATTTGTAGAGATGCTTCTAATCACCTTCACAGTGCCTCCATCATAAGGTTCCCTAATGGAGTCTTTGAAATGCGAATCCACACCCATGGGATCTGCTCCGCTGTCGAAGTCGTCCCCCACGACAATTATGTTTTGGTGACTGGCCGTATGATTCCTCGGGCTCGAAGAGACTTTTTTGGACACCCTTCAGCACTTGTTTGGTCTGATAACTCTTGTGGATACTTTTCCAGAGATATTCCGATTAGGTTGAGCCCAGGTACCAGGGTACGTGGAGCTATAAAAAGTCAAGGTGGACCCCAGTTGAAAAGTAATTCTCCAGATTGTGATTTTGGAGCGTCGTCAAGACTGCGATGATCTTGTCATCCGTTACACACTTCGCAACAACTACGCCCCTCTATCGAATTGTGGAAACGCAGCACAATTCGATGGATATAGTTCCAGGCCTTATTCAGGCTGCAGCGGCTGTGGAGGACAGAACACTTTCTATGGGGAAGGTTTCAACCAGAATTGGGGTGGCTACGGAGGTCCCGGGTTGAATGGAAATCACCACTGTGACAAAGGGGTGAATTGCTCATGCAAACTTGGGCCATTTGGGGCATCCTTTAACGCAGGAGTTCATTATGATGTAGGCGGAGGAATTCAGGCAAGCATGAACCGTGGGGTACCGTCTGGCGTTGGTGTACCTGCGGGAGCTCCTCAGGTTGGAGTCTCCGTCCAAGAGGGATTTGCAACGCAGCCTCTTGTCTGAAGTAGTCAGTTGGGCTGTACTTTTCCTGTAGTTATTTTTCCTCTCTTTGGGTTTGGGTTTGGGTTTGGGACTATAGTGTTGGTCCATGCTGATTGTACAGATTCATTTCACTTGATTTTAAGCTTGAGAACTTGCTTGTGAATAGTATGGAATGATGTCGGAGTTGTATGTTTGCATGTTTGCACTTTTGAACACTGAGCAAAAAGGTAAAGATAAGGGATGCAGATATAAATGTAAATTATGCCTTTGAGATCAAAAATATTTAAGAAAACCTGAGACCTCCATTTTCAGGAATGGTTAAAAGCGGATAACAGACAATGCTCCAGGAAAACTTGTGACATAATGTGACCCGGATGCGTAGTGCGCGCTTGAGTAAAACCCTTCCACAAGCAATGTCACTCAAAGTCCCAAAAGCAAATAACGTACAGATTTTCAAGTCTGGGTATAAAGTGGGGTTGTTATTTGAGTTGAGCTAGCTGCAAATTGAGCTGATCTTTGATATAGTACCTGCAAGGACTTGAAGACGCTGTGCTACGAAACATTCAAGCAGTTGCTGAGCTCTCCGATTTGGTCCGGACAAGTTTTGGTCCTAACGGTATGGATATTTGCTTTGAATCGGTATAGTGAAGCTAAAATCCTGTAAAGGACGCAATAAATTGATTATTAACCACCTTGGACGGTTGTTTGTAACATCCGATGCTGCGACCATTATTCGGGAGATCGAGGTGGTACATCCTGCTGCAAAGCTCTTAGTTATGGCCAGTCAGTCCCAGGAGATTGAGGTGTGTGGATATCTATTTCAATTTCTGAAGTGCTCCTCTGTCGTCTAATTATCGACTATATAGATGGGTGACGCAACCAATTTCGTCCTTATCTTCGCTGGAGAACTGTTAAAGATGGCAGAACCACTCCTCGTTATGGGATTACATCCAAGTGAAGTGATCCAAGGTTATGAGCTCGGAAGCATCAAGGCGTTAGCAGAACTCGAGAGTATGTTACCATTCAGATTCTTATGGCCACAGTTTAATCTAACACACGGCGTTGTATCATAGGTCTCTCCGTCCACAACCTTCCCTCCCCCCTTACTCAAGAATCTTTAACGACCGCTTTGAAACCCGCCATCGCTTCAAAACAATATGGGTCGGAAGATCTTCTTGCTCCCTTGGTGGCAGAAGCTGCGTTGGCCGTCATGCCATCGAACCCCAAAAACTTCAATGTGGACAATGTTCGTGTTGTGAAGATCATGGGAGGCAGCTTGTCACAAAGCAAGGTCGTTCGTGGTATGGTTTTCCCTCGTGAACCTGAAGGTATGCCATGAAATATTCTCTATTGGAGCGAGCCTAAATTCCTTTATAGGCATCGTCAAAAAGGCCAATAAGGCCAAGGTTGTCGTCTTCACATGTGGTTTAGATATTGCACAGACAGAGACCAAGGGAACCGTGTTATTGAAGAACGCTGACGAAATGCTGAACTTCACCCGGGGAGAGGAACAACATATGGAGAAGGTGTGCTTAAAACAGCTTATCTCAGTCGCCACTTGCTTACTTCTCTTCTTAGATCATCAAAGAGATCGCAGCCTCCGGTGTAAAGGTCATCATTGCCGGATCTTCAGTTGGCGAGCTTGCCCTGCACTACCTCAACCGCATGTCCATCGTAGTTGTCAAAGTTCTTTCGAAGTTCGATCTCCGCCGACTATGTCGCGTCGTCAACGCCACACCACTAGCTCGTATGGGCGCCCCGACACCTGAGGAAGCAGGATACGTCGACCTTCTCGAATGCATCGAAATTGGCGGCGACCGCGTCACAGTCATTCGCCAATTATCCGACGAGGAACGCGATGGGGCCAAGGCTGACGGTGAAAAGTCACGTACAGCGACGATCGTCCTTCGTGGAGCAACCCAAAACTCTCTAGATGACCAAGAGCGCGCCGTGGATGATGGTGTCAATGTCCTCAAAGCCTTGTTGAAGGATGGACGTCTCGTTGCTGGTGCTGGTGCCACGGAGTTGGAACTTGCCCGTCGTGTAGAGTCGTACGGAAGCAGTTTGAAGGGTCTAAGCCAACACGCTGTTCGCAAGTTCGCTGCTGCTCTTGAAGTTGTGCCAAGGACACTGGCCGAAAATGCGTTGGGTGGGGCTGAAGGTGATGAAGTCCTTGGTCGATTATGGGCGGTGCACAATAGCGGTCAACAGGGAAGTGCCACATGGGGAGTTGACGTTGAGGTAAGTTAGAAGCCTTCAGTTTAGTTCTCGTTTACTGACGACAATTGTGATAGGTCGACTCTGGCACAGACGGTACCCTCGATGCGCCTGCTCATAATATCTACGATTCCCTGGCCGCCAAGTCATGGGCTATCAAACTCGCCACCGAAGCTGCTGTTTCCGTATTGAGTGTGGATAGTATTATTATGAGCAAGCCTGCTGGCGGACCCAAGATACCTCAACAAGCAGGCAACTGGGACGAGGATGACTAGGGTTCCTTGTTGATTACTTATGTTTTATATCACATTTCGATTAATCAAAACAATACATTGGTAGATGTATTTAGATTCCGTATCTTTCTTTCGAGTTTGATTCTGAAGTTAAACATACTTTACATATTTGTAGAAAGGATTGAGATGTTAGATGAGATCGAGCTGAGTGTGTCAGAGCTTAGCTCCAGATTTAGGTGGCCTCCATTCAACACCTTCAACCTTCACGCTACTTTCCTGTCCATGAGGAACCGCCCAAGCATCCAATGCTTTTTCTGCAATGGGACCTCCCCACTCCTGAACGAAGTGACCTGCTTCTGGGTGTTTAAAGACAAACGCGCCAGTGGAAGAGAAAGCGAGTTTAGTAAGAGATTCCATGACGGCTTCACCCAATACTGGATCCTTCAAACCGATAGCGACGAAGATGCGCATCTTTGAGGGAAGAAGGTGGCTGAAATATCCAAGGGCTGCGAAGGAAGATGGGACACCAGGCATGTCGGGGGTTCGAGGAACGATTGGGGGAAAACGGCGGACGCTCGCCTGCAAGATAAAAATTCCATGAGATCATGGTCGAGTCAAGAACACAGAACTATTACCTTGCTATGGATATCCGGATGGGGGGAATCATAAGCTGCAATTTCCTTAGGAGTAAGATGCTTCGTTCCTCGAGCAATGATTGCTCCAACATTGGCATCTGCGGTGCGTTTGATAAAATCGTGGAAATCTTGCCATCCTTTGCTCGGAGATTTACCCAGGCCCAGCCCGGTGTTCATGACAAGAAATCGGGTAAATAGGTTGGGAAAAATTGGAGCAAGGGTGAGTCCAAGAATTCCTCCTGTAGTCCGGTGTTACATTAATATTCTGTGAAACAATTTAGACACATACCCCAGTCCATAAAAATAAAGTGAGTACATCGAAACTTGCCTAGGAAGAAGGTGAAGAAAGCTACCTTGAACCACTGGGATTACATCACCTGAACGAGGGCCTTCTTCGAGAATGTGATGACGAACGACTAGAAAAATACGAATATTACTACGAAGACTTATGGACCTGCAATGAACATACAAGTAATCAAGAAGCTTTGATGCATATCAAATGTGTAAAATTCGTCGTCAATTGGCTGAGATATTTTGCAATAAACGATTTGACTGGTAGAGAACTGATAAATGACCAACTTTATCAGACCGACCACACCCAAAGTAATCAGGAGCGAGGACCCGGCGACGAATGTACTTTTTGTCGCCAGGAGTAGAATGATTCAAGAGCACGGGAATTATTCGACGATATAGATAGGACCAAGTGGGTTGCCCGCTAATTAGTGAAGATTAAATCAAAATCATCTCCGCAGAACCGAAGGCCTGTCTTACTGAAGACACAAGAATGTTTCCCAATTAATCTGGTCCTTTGGAATCTTCTTGGCTTCTTCAATGGACAATTCCTTTCCGTCATGTAAGATTCCAGAGGTTTCGTCTATAAAGGCGTAGCGCAACCCCTCGAGAAACTCATAGCGAGGGATGTACGGGAAACCTGGTAGATCAAAGAATCGTTCGTCTGGAGTTCGGACAATCCTAGAAGGCGGAACATCGAATTTTTGAATGGGCATAACGGATGACCAGGATAGAGGTGGTGGTAAAGGCTAAAGCGAACCTATTTGAGAACTACCCAGTTAAGTAGACTCGGCCTCGGCAATCGTCAGTTCCGAAGGATCCACTTTTCCCATTACTCGAGTTGGAGGGTAACAAGATCGAATTGAAATTCCCTAGATATAAACGGGTGAGATGCTTCCTGATGAGACAGGTCTTTCCAGTATACATAGGCCCCGATGAGAAATAGAGTCTAGTTATATTGGAGATGAACTTGGTTGTTCCTAACCTTTCTGAATTAAGGAAAAGTATTTTTGACCTCTGAAAATCGGGTCAATCTGCGAGCTCTTTAGTGCAGTATTCGACTTCATAGTTCACCTGTAAATACTGGGTAGTGGAGGAATATGGGCTGTGTCCTGGGTTGTTAAAAGAAGAGCGGGGAAGGGCGCTAAGATGAAGATAAGATAAAGCATTTTCAGTGTTTAGGCAAGCAGACAAGCGCGCGAGACCTCATCATCCTCTCGTCACTTGATTATGTCCTTTCTTGGGAGCGGTGGTCCTTCTGAACCTTCGCAGGTAGATGTCACAACAGTAGAGTGAGTGGATCCAACCCATTGACTGCATATCTGACAACATAAATCCCAATGATCAGGCTGGAAATGATGTCCAGCACTTTTAACAATGTGCTGCAGTATGTATCTCTTTACTTCAGTCGGGAGATGTTTCATTGTGTGTATTAACTTTATTTTTAAGGTCATGTCATAGTAAATGCATCTCCAGTAAATACTGGTCAGAGGGCGACCTGAATAAAGGGGAAATGGCATGCGTTGATAGATGCGTTGGAAAATACATCCAAGCCAGCAGAATCGTCGAAGAGCGAATGAGGGCCACACAACAAGGAAATGCATCTAGTGGATTTTGATCTATGGATTTTTATAACCGACTTGGTATGTCAGTCTATTCTGAGGAGATTTACTTGATTTTCTCAAACTTGTCTTCAAAATAGGATATTGACATGTTTGTCTATTTGGAGACACCGATCCATGGCTCAACGAATCCGTCAGCAGTTTCGACATATTCCATGATTCGACATAAAAAAAAAAGGAATTGTCCTGAAGCCAGCAGCCATGATGTCGCCATCAGAACTCATTCTTGTTTCCTGTCCGATGCTCTGCCCGCTAAATTCCTCTGCTGTCTCTCAGAATCTATATTATCATTTATTTGGGATCTTATTAAACATATCTTGTAGCTCTCACTTGAAACTCTGGACTCACTGTTCCTCGAATCTCCGATTTGAACTGCCTGTTAGCGGACCCGCGCAAACTTTCTTCGTCCCACTTTTCTTGCAACAAAGGTTGCTCAGATATACACCACCAAGGCCGGCGCTGTATCTTTCATCCCAATTAACAGAATAAACATTAGTCTTCTGATTCAGAGAGTATCTCTACAAGTATTGGCTATCCACATTACAAGAGGGTCCATGCACCGTATTCAAACTAGCCTAATGAATCATCTACTCGCTTTCGTACAATTATATATCCCAATAGCTAAAAACCCTAAGAGGAGAAAACCGATGAGACACAATGCGATGAGACCTCCATAATCGGGTTGGTCAATGGTGTACTGATCAACGCGTTTGTCGAGCTTGTTCGTGAAATGCTGTTGGGAAGGACGTGCTGGTACATGGTGATCTGGATATCCAGTTGGTTCAACGATAGTGGTGTTGGAAACGAGTGGCTTGACTGGTGATGTGTCTTGGTTGGGGGGACAGGAGTGGCTGGTATCGTGGGTGGCTGATTGGACATCTGAGAGAAAAGACCGAATAATAGCACGAGAAACCGAGGAAAAACTCTGGAAATGAAGGAATGATTAGGTTCTTGATTTGTATACGCGTCGTAACGCGTCGCACCTTTTTGAAGAGCTCGTGGCCAGACTCGGATGCACTGTCGGGCTGACGATTTGTCTGAGCGAGGCTTGAGGCTGAATAGAGCAACACGTTTAGAAAATATATCTCCACATGTATAAAATTCACATTTCACATACCAGGACGAAATGTTTCGCTAGATGGTGCACTGGCGGAGATGTCTGGCAGTCTCGCGGATGCTTCGAGTTGCTGGGGCAGGTTCGTTATGGGAAGAGGTTTAGAGAACGTAGAAGTCGATAGCAAGAGTAACAGACAAAGAAATAATGTGGGATGCATATCGTTTGAAGTAGGATGCAGGTGGGTGGAGAGGAGTGACTGGGGGAAAGCTAGAACTAT
>Ga0157379_10002058_pt1 | contig 16705 bp, 19 predicted proteins | sample S25metaG_FD_121802 | JGI IMG/M metagenome (GOLD analysis project Ga0157379, IMG submission 121802) | Switchgrass rhizosphere microbial communities from Kellogg Biological Station, Michigan, USA - S2-5 metaG | ecosystem: Host-associated > Plants > Roots > Rhizosphere > Soil | place: USA... | reverse complement strand
GATAAGGCTCGAGTACATCCTCGATCGTGTCGGCCTCCTCGCCGATCGCTACGGCGAGGGTCGAGAGGCCCACCGGGCCGCCGGAGAACTTGGTCGCAACGACGTCGAGCAGAGCGCGGTCGCTGCGGTCGAGTCCGCCGGCATCGACCTCGAGCATGGCCAGTGCCGCGTCGGCGACCGTAGCGTCGATCGTGCCCTGCTCCTTGACCTGGGCAAAATCGCGCACTCGCTTCAGTAGCCGGTTGGCGACCCGGGGCGTGCCGCGCGAGCGTTCGGCGATCGTCCGCGCGCCCTCGGTGTCGATCTCAACCCCGAGGATGCCGGCCGAGCGGACGATGATCTGGCTTAGATGCTCGGGCCCGTAGTGCTCGAGGCGATGGGAGAGGCCGAAGCGATCGCGCAGCGGCGTCGTCAACAGCCCGGCGCGGGTCGTCGCGCCAATCAGGGTGAAGGGCGGCAGCGGCAGGGTGACGGTGCGGGCGCCGGCGCCCTGGCCAAGCACGACCGGCAGCTCGCCGTCCTCCATCGCCGGATAGAGCGTCTCCTCGACCGCCCGCCCGAGGCGGTGAATCTCGTCGACGAAGAAAACGCTGCCGGGCTCGAGCGAGGTGAGGAAGGAGGCAACATCGGCCTTGCGCTCCAGCGCTGGGCCGGCAGTCTGCACCAGCGGCACCCCCATCTCCTCGGCGACGATGTGGGCGAGCGAGGTCTTGCCAAGGCCGGGAGGGCCCGCCAGCAATACGTGATCGAGCGGCTCGTCGCGACCGCGCGCTGCCTCGATGAAGATCGCCAGTTGCTCGGTCACCTGCTCCTGGTTGACGAAGTCGGCGAGTGTGCGGGGACGGAGCGAGCGGTCGAGTTCCTCGTCGGGAACATTGGCCCGCGCATCGTGCACCCGCACGTCATCCGGCGGCGTGTCGTCGCCCGGCGGGAAAGGCCCGTCGATCCCCGGGGTTCGGATCCGCTCGCTCATGCCTTGCTCCGCGAGGAGCCGGCCTTGCGTAGGGCTGCCGCGAGCAGTTGCTCGGCGTCACCACCATCGACGCCTTCGAGCAGCTGCTCCGCTTCCAGCGGCGCGTAGCCGAGATTGACCAAGCCGTCGCGAGCGAGCCCGCGCGCGTCCGCCCCCTCGACCGCGGCAGCGGCGACCTCTTCCTCGAGCGAGCCGGCGACCTTCTCGCGCAGCTCGACGATGATCCGCTCCGAAGTGCGTTTGCCGATGCCCGGCACGGCCTGGAAACGCTTAGCGTCACCAGCGGCGATCGCCCGCAATAGTTCCCGCGTCGGCCCGCCCGAGAGAGCGGCGATCGCGACCTTGGGCCCGATCCCGCTGACTGAGATCAGCAGGCCAAAGAGATCGCGCTCCTCCTCGGAGGCAAAACCGAAGAGCGCCAAAGAGTCCTCGCGCGAGATCAGCTCGGCGTGGAGGAAGACTTCGTTGCCGGCAGCCGGCACCGCTTTCAGCGTCTCGGCTGAGACGGCGAGCCGGTAGCCGACGCCACCGGCGTCGACGACGACGTGATCGGGACGGCGCACCATCACCTCGCCCTTGACCGCGGCGATCATCCGGCCAGCCTCGCCGCGTCGTGCTCTTCTTCGACGCCCTGTATGGCCGCCTCGCGACCAGCGGCGCCGCCGTGGCAGATCGCCACTGCGAGGGCATCGGCAGCGTGGTCCGGCGTCGGCGGCTCGGGCAGCCCAAGCAAGGTGGCAACCATCCGCTGCACCTGCTGCTTGCCGGCGGCGCCGGAGCCGCAGACCGCCATCTTGATCGCTTGCGGCGTGTAGGTGAAGCAGCGCACGTCGCGTTGGGCCGCAGCGAGCATCGCTGCGCCGCTCGCCCTGCCGACCGCCATCGCCGAGTGCACGTTCTTGCCGAAGTAGAGGTCCTCCAGCGCCATCGCCGCCGGCTGGTGCCAATCGATCAACTCGGCCAAGGAGCTATGGATGCGCGCCAAGCGCCGCTCCATCGGCGTCTCGGGCGAGGTCTCAACGACGCCGCCATCGAGCGCCACCATGCGGCTGCCCTCGACCCTGACCACGCCGAAACCGAGGTTCGCCGCTCCAGGGTCAATCCCCATCACGACTTGCATAGAAGCTGATTCTGGAACCAGCTCCGGATGCCTCCCCGCATCGACCCTTAAGCCGCGGCCAGTTTTTCGATGATCTCGGCGGGCACGTCGAAGTTGGCGTGGACCGAGTCGACGTCGTCGTGCTCCTCCAAAGCGTCGACGAGCTTGAGCAGCCACTCGGCATCAGTGCCCTTGACTTCCACCGTGTTCTTTGGCTCCATCGTCAGATCGGCGGACTGCACCTCCACCCCCGCCTCCTCGAGCGCTTTGCGCACCACTCCGAGGTCGGCCGGTTCACAGATCACCCGCAGCTGCTCGCCCTCGTCGAGGACGTCCTCGGCACCGGCGTCGATCGCGACGATCAGGTCGTCCTCGCCGTAACGGGACGCGTCAACGGCAATCGCGCCGCGTTTCTCAAAGATCCAGGCGACCGAGCCGGGCTCGCCGAGGTTGCCGTGGTGCTTGGTGAAGGCGTGGCGGACGTCAGCACTGGTGCGATTGCGGTTGTCGGTCAGCGCGTCGACCAGGATCGCGGCCCCGCCGGGACCGTAGCCCTCGAAGGTGATCGATTCGATCGCAGCCGCATCGGTGCCAACGCCGCTGCCACGGTCGACGGCACGCTGGATGTTGTCCTTCGGCATCGAGGCGTCGCGCGCCTTCTGAATTGCCGTGGCGAGGGGCGGGTTGCCCTCGGGATCGGGCCCGCCATCGCGCGCTGCAACGGTGATCGCACGGGCGAGCTTGGTGAAGAGCTTGCCGCGCTTGGCATCGGCGGCGCCCTTCTTGTGCTTAATAGAAGACCACTTAGAGTGACCAGACATAGCCTGGCATTCTATGAATGTGGAAATGGCCACCGACTCCCATAGGGCCGGAGCGGCCAGGGGACTGGCCGCGAGCTTCATATTCGTGCTGATGCTGCTGGCTGCGCTTTCGCTCTGGACCGCGATTCCGCTGGGCTGGATCTACATCGGCTCCAAGGTCTCCCTCTCCCTGTTCACCAGGCAGGGCCCCTACTTCGTGGTCGCGGTCGGGATCATCATCTCGGTTCTCCTCGTCGCCTGGCTGATCGGCCGCCTCAACCGCCTCTACGAACAGGTGACCGGCACCAACCGGCTCGCCCCGATGCGCCCCGCCTGGCTCAAGAGCCTGCGCGACACGGAGCCCCGTGCCGGCACCACGACCGTGGTCGAGGCCGTGCTGATGGGCTCGGTCCTGCTCGCCGCCCTCTGCCTCACGTTCTGGTTCTTCCTACTGGCGGGATCCCCGATCCCGAACCAGTAGGAGCTAGCGGCCTGCGCCCGCAGACCTGGTCGCGCGCCGAGCGCTAAACGACAAATTTCCCGTCTTCCTGCATGACCGTGCCGTCGACTTCGAGCTTGCCGCCGAGGCGGAGGTCACAGACGAGGTCGGTGTGGACAGCTGAGTCGTTGACGCCGCCGGACTCCGGGTAGGACTTACCGACCGCCATGTGGACGGTGCCGCCAATCTTCTCGTCGAGCAGGACCTCAAGCGTGCCACGGTCGATCGCGTAGTTGGTGCCGATGCCAAGCTCGCCGAGGCGGCGAGCGCCCTCGTCGGTGTCGAGCATCTGGATCAGGAACTCCTCGCCGCGCTCGGCGCTGGCGTCGACGACCTTGCCGGCCTCAAAGCGCAGGCGCACGCCGGAGACCTCGCGGCCGCCGATAACGGCCGGCAGGTGGAAGGTCACCTCACCCTCGACCGAGTCCTCGACCGGGCCGGTGAAGAACTCGCCGTCGGGCATATTGTGGTCGCCTACACAGGGGATGAAAGTTCGGCCGGCAATGCCGAGCTTGATGTCAGTGCCGGGAGCGGTGATGTGGACCTCCTCGTGGCCCTGGATCCAGTCGGCGAGGCGTTCGCACTCGCTGGAGGCGCGCTTCCAGGCGGTGAGTGGATCGGAATCGGTCGCCAGGCAAGCGCCGAAGTAGAAGTCTTCGTAGTCGCGCAGGCTCATCTCCGCCTCGGAGGCGTAGGCGTTGGTCGGGAAGAGCGTGTAGCACCAGCGGAACTCACCGGCGGCGCTGCGCTCCATCATCTTGTTGAGCACCGGACCAGTGGCGGTCTGGCGGCGCATCTGGCGCTCGGGCGGGACCGCGGAGAGCTCGCGGGTGTTGGCGCTGGCGCCGATGCCGATCCGCACGTCGGCGTTCTCGACCGTCCACTTCATCAGCGGCGAGATCCACTCCAGCTGCTCGTCGGAGGCGTGCTCGTAATAGGTCGCGGCGAGGCCGTCGAGGCCGACGTTGAGGATCGGGTGGGCACCCGCCTTCAAGACCTCCTCGTAGACGGCGCGCAACAGCGGCTCGGCGCCGATCTCACCGTCGATCGAGACCACCTCCCCCGCTTTCACCTTGGTCGAATAGCCGACCAGGATCTTCGCCAGGTTCTCTGCTCTGGGGTCTCTCACGTCTCCGCCTCCTCGCGCGCGTTGTTCTCACGCGCCGTCGTGGTCATCGCCATGAATAGCGCGTGCAGCCTCGGATCGTCTGTTAGCTCCGGATGAAAAGAGCAGGCGAGGGCGCCGCCTTCGCGGAGCACTACCGGGTACCCCTCGTAGTCGGCCAGGACCTCGACCCCGACACCCCGGCGCGCCACGCGGGGAGCGCGGATAAATACCGCCCTCAGCGGCTCGTCACCGATACCGTCGATCGCGAGGTCGGCCTCAAAGCTCTGCAACTGACGACCGAAGGCATTGCGCTCGGTCGCGATGTCGATCAGGCAGAGGTGCATGTCGTCGCAGACGATCATCCCCGCGCAGGTACCGAAGATGGTGGCACCGCGCTCGCGCAAGGCGCGGATCGGCTCGGCCAGCCCAGCCGATTCGATCCCCATCGAAATCGTCGTGCTCTCACCGCCCGGGATGACCAGACCATCGAGCCCCTCAAGATCAGGGGGCAGTCGGACTTCCCGCACCTCAGCGCCGAGGTCGCGCAGCACTTCGCAGTGCGCCTGGAAGCCCCCCTGAATCGCGAGCACGCCGAGGCGCAGCTCAGGCACCGCGGTCCTGCAGGAGTGCATCGGCGGCAGCGAGGTCGGCTATCTCAAGACCGGGCATCGCCTCACCGAGGCCAATCGAAGCAGCCGCGACCCGCTCGGGGTCGTTGAAGTGAGTGGTCGCCTCGACGATCGCCTTGGCGCGGCGCTCGGGATCGGCGCTCTTGAAGATTCCGGAGCCGACGAAGTTGCCTTCGGCGCCGAGCTGCATCATCAGCGCCGCGTCGGCAGGCGTGGCGATGCCGCCTGCGCAGAAAAGCGGCACGGGCAGGTGGCCCTTGCCGGCCACCTCGTGGACGACTTCGAGCGGCGCCTGGTGCTCCTTTGCCGCGGCCGAGAGCTCCTCGGGGCCGAGCTGGGCCAGTCGCTTGATCCCGGAAGTGATTTCGCGCATGTGGCGGACCGCCTCGACTACGTTGCCGGTGCCAGCCTCGCCCTTGGAGCGGATCATCGCCGCGCCCTCGCCGATCCGCCGCAGCGCCTCGCCGAGGTTGGTGGCGCCACAGACGAAAGGCACCTCAAAAGCCAGCTTGTCGATGTGGTTGCGCTCATCAGCCGGGGTTAGCACCTCGGACTCGTCGATGTAGTCGACTTCGAGCGATTGCAGGACCTGGGCCTCGGCGAAGTGGCCGATCCGCGCCTTGGCCATGACCGGGATCGTCACCTCCTCCTGGATGCCCTTGATCATTGCCGGGTCCGACATGCGGGCGACGCCGCCGTCCTTGCGAATGTCGGAGGGCACGCGCTCGAGCGCCATCACCGCGCAAGCGCCGGCATCCTCGGCAATCCGCGCCTGCTCGGGCGTGACCACGTCCATGATCACGCCGCCCTTGAGCATCTCGGCGAGACCCGTCTTTACGCGAAACGTCGCTCTCTCAGTCATCGGCGGCCAATACTACGCGTCACCCCACCTCGGTGACTTCGCCTTTTTGGGGGCATACGGAGCTGGAAAGGCGAAGTCAGCTGGGGGGCGCTACTTGAGCTTGTAGGCGCGGATGCGGTCTTTGTGGGTGTCTTCGTCCCGGGCGTAGAGGCCGTGGGCCAGGGCCTGGACGAGAGCCATCAGAGCCGTGTTGGAGCGGGCGAAAGAAGGGCTGTTCGACGAGTAGTAGAGGGTCAGCTCGGCGTGCTCGCCCACCTCCGACATTGAGGCGTCGGAGACCGCGAGCGTGCGAGCGCCGCGGTGAAGCGCCAGCTTCATCGCCCGCAGCAAGAGCGGGTGGGCGCGACCGGAAGAGAGCACGATGACGAGTGTTTCCTCGTCAATCCGTCCCAGTCGCTGCAGCGACTCGCCGCCGGTGCTAGCGACGATCTCGGCCCGGATGTCGAGCAGGCTCAGGGTGTGTCGCAGGTAACTGGCAAAGAAGGCCATCTGGTCGACGCCGACGATGACGACGCGCTGCGCTTCCGCCAGCGCCGCGACGGCGCCGTCAACCTGCTCACGGGTGAGCTTGCGCGCGGTTTCCTCGAGGTTGGCGTAGTCGGCGCCGAGTGAACCCTCCAGCTCCGAGTGGTCGAAGGAGAAGAGTGAGCCGGCGCTTGCGGCGCCGGCAGAGACGCCGACGGTGCGGTACTCCTCGATTGCCGCCTGCTGAAGCTCGGGGTATCCCTCGAAGCCGAGGGCCTGGGAGAAGCGCACCACCGTCGATGACGAGGTGCTCGCTCTCCGGGCCAGCTCCTCGGCGGTGAGGAAGGCTGCCTCGTCGAGGTGATCGACGATGTAGCGGGCGACGTCTTTCTGTGACCGGGAGAACTCGTCGAAGCGCTCCTGGATGTACTCGGAAAGACTCTTTAGCTGTTGGGGGGTCTTGGTTGCGGTCTTGCTCACGGCCGTCCATTTCGTCGGCCCTCTCACTTTCCCTTCCGCAATTTGGTTGGATTGGGCTCGAGATGACCCTTGAGCAAGCGCTGCGCCTCACCAACCGCAACATGATCGCCTTCGATCTCGCCCTCGGCGGCGGCGCACTTCTCGCTCCGGCGGCGACGTTGAAGGTGCTTGGTCACGATCATCCCTCCCCGGACGCGGAACACCTCTTCCGGCGCTGCGCGCCGATCTGGCTCACCTTCGCCGCCGCCCACGCGATCGCCGACCGGCGTGGAGAGCCCCGCGACTGGTGGGCGCTGGCCTGGCTGCGCGGCACTGAGATCGCCACCGATGCAATTTGGGCCGAGTCCCCCGCTGTCAGCCGCCCAGGCGCCAAGCTCGGTCTTCGCTTCGCTGGAGTCGCCAACGTGGCGATGGCCGCGGGGTTCGCCTGGCTCTCGAGGCGGTAGGCCGCTTTGGCCGACTTCGCCGGCCTCCCGGATAAACGTTGGAGTCTGCGCGGCATCACCGAAGAGGGCGATGAGGCCTGGCTGATCCGCGGCATCTCCCGCAAGCTCTACCGCTGCCCCGCCTGCCACGGCGATATCGAGATTGGCTCCGAGCATGTCGTCGTCCAGTACGTCTTTCGCCTCGGCGGCACCGAACACCACCACTGGCACCGTGGCTGTGCCGAAGAACTGCTGGTCGGCGAGCTCGGCGACCTGCGCAAGGTCCCGACCTCGGAATCGGGCCAGTCGAAGCTGGAGCGGCGCGGGCGTCACCCCTCCGGCCGGCGACGCCGGCGCTGAGATGACCCGCCGCGCCCAGCTCGCCTCGACCTACCTGCGGATCGGCCGCACCTACTGGCGTTGGGCTCCTTCGTTGGTGCTGCTCGCCGTCATCGTTTTCGTCCCGCTCGGACTGATCCACGCGCTGACGCTTGAAGCCAACATTGGCTCGTTCGACCTCGAGGGTGGACTCAAGCTGCTCGCGATCCTCGGCGCGGTGCTGGCACTCGCGGCCACCGGCCTGATCGGCGAGGTCTTCTACACCGGCGCCGTGTCGATCCTGTTGACCCATCCGCACGACGGAGAACCACCGTCGATGCGTGAAATCGCCGGGATGATCAAGTACGGGCCGCTAGTCGCGATCGACCTTCTCTATGGATTCATGGTGGCCATCGGCCTGATCCTCTTTTTCTTCCCCGGCATCCTCGTCTTCGTCTGGCTTGGCCTCACCGCGCCGGTGGTCGAGATCGAGCACCGGGGCATCCGTGCCGCCTTCCGGCGTAGCGTCGAGCTGGTCCGACACAAATTCTGGCTCGTCGCCTTGGTACTGATCCCGATCGAGCTGATCGGCGACGCGATGACCAACCTCGCCACCGAGGCCACTCACGGTCTCTTCGGCAGCGAACTCATCTGCGAGTGGCTCGCCGACGTCCTGGCCAACGTCGCCTTCACGCCGTTTTACGCAGTCGCCGCGGTGCTGCTCACCGTCGACCTGATTCGCGAAAAGGGTGGCGGCGCCGCACTACACTCGGCGCCGGTTGCCGGCGGACCGGCTCCAGCAGTCGTTACTCCCCCATCGCCTTGATCACCAAGCGCTTCTGACGGCCGCCGTCGAACTCGCAGTAGAAGACCTGCTGCCAGGGCCCGAGGTCAAGCCTGCCGGCGGTCACAGGGACGATCACCTGATGGTGCATCAGCAGGTTCTTCAGGTGGGCATCGCCGTTGTCCTCGCCGCCGCGGTGGTGGCGGTAATCGCCCTCGTCGGGCGACAGCTCGGCGGCGACCTCGTTGGCGGCCGGCTTCCAGCTCGGCGGCGCCACCTTGTCGAGCCATTCGAGCGTGTCCTCGTGCAGGCCGGGCTCGTCGTCGTTGACCCAGACCCCGGCAGTGATGTGCATCGCCGAGACCAAGACCATCCCCTCCTCGATCCCAGCTTCATCGACCGCCGCCTGCACCTCCTCGGTGATGCGGATCAGTTCACGGCGCCGCTCGGTGTTGAAGGTCATGTAGGCGGTGTGGGATTTCATCTCGCTCCTTCTTTAGCCACGGTTGGCGCTGCATTGTTCGAGGCCGACCTCGCGAGCGAGGTCATAGCGTTCTCCGGCCTCGGCATCGCGCCTATGACGGGCGGCGACATAGGCGTTTGCGTTGTCGACTTCGGCCGCTTCGAGCGCTTGGCGGTCGTAGCGCATGACTCGCTCCTGAGCCCGTACGTATCTGGCGAAGGCCGGTTCGACCGAGGGCGGCGCCTTCGGCTCGAGCTGGCGAAAGCGTTCGACCCCGCGCCGCGAGATCCCGGAGAGCGTCGTCGCATAACCAACGTTCGGGACTTTTTCGAGTTCAGGCGAGCGCACGCTCGCGTAGGTGCTCTGACTCGTTTCGCAGATCGCGTCTGCCTTGGCGACCAGCTCGGACTTGCTCAGTGGCTTGGGCTTGGGCTTCGCTGGCGCTTTCTGCTTCGTCGATGCGGCGGACGATTCGGGGCCGCTACCCGCGGTGTTGGCCGAATCACCACCACCGTCGACACTGACCAGAATGACGACGACGACCACGGCGGCGACGACGCCGGCAATAACCCAGCGACGGGAACCTCCCGGGGACCCCTTTCCAGGCGCGGTAACCGCGGGTGTCGCGGTGGTGGCGGTCCCGCCCGTAAGGCGACGAGTGGACTCAGTGGGCGTCGCGGATTCGCGCGTCGCCGCTGGGCGGGGCGCGATGGTCTTCGCCGTGCGGGTCGCGGCGGCACCGGTCGCGACTGTGTGCTCGGGCACCGTCGTGTGCTCCCCGCGCTGAGCGGCTTGCGCGGCCCGACCAAGGTCGCCGGCCGACGGATAGCGATCGTCGGGCTGCTTCGACATCGCGCGGACGACGACGTCGTCAAGCGCCATCGAGACCTCGGGCACGTAGAGGGACGGTGCCGGCGGCGGGTCATGGAGATGGGCATAGAGACGCGCCGCCTCACCCTCCTTGGGGAAAGGCACCTCGCCAGTGAGCAGCTTGAAGAGCAGGCAACCAAGCGCGTAGACGTCAACCCGGGCGTCGATCGGGCCGCCGGAGATCTGCTCGGGGGCTACGTAGTCGAGAGTGCCGACGAAGCGACCGGTCTGGGTCAAGCCCGACTCGGTGGCGACGTTGCGGGCGACGCCGAAGTCGGTGATGTAGGCGTGCTCCGCCCCCGCCTCACCGGCGAGCAAGACGTTGGCCGGCTTGACGTCGCGATGAATCAGGCCGGCGGCGTGGATCGCGTCGAGACCGTTACCGATCTGGGCGATCAGCACAACCGCATCGGCGGGCTCGAGCCGCCCGTCACGGGCCAGCCGCCGCGCCAGGTCAGCCCCTGCGACGTAACGCATCGCGATGAACGGCACGCCGTCCTCTTCGCCGGCGGCGTAGATCGGCACCACGTTGGGATGCTCGATCGAGGCGGCGATCTTCGACTCCTCGGCAAAGCGGCGCGCGAAGACCTCGTCGGCGGCTGCCTCGGGAGCAATCAGCTTCAGCGCCACGCGGCGTTCGAGGCCGGGCTCAACCGCCAGGTAGAGCACGCCCATCCCGCCTCGGCCAAGGCGACGCTCTATGCGATAGCCGGAGAACTCATCGCCCTCTGCGAGCTCAATCATCGGCCGGGACCATAACTCCGGTTAACCCAGGCGCAACCTCGGTCGACCTAAACTTGAAGTCGACCATGCGTCGCCTAGCCGTTGCTGCCGTATTTCTCGTTTGCCTGCCGCTTGGGGTGGCCTCGGCGCGGCAATTTGTCCAGAACGGGAACCTGCGAGTCGCCTTCGAAGCCCGCTTGCTGCCCTACGCCCTCCCGCGCGAACGCGCGGCGCCGGTCACGGTGCAGCTCTCCGGCGCAATTCGCACCACAGACGGCAGCACCCCTCCACCGCTGCGCGAAATCTCGATCGCGATGAACCGAGCGGGGGTCGTCTCAGTGGCCGGCCTGCCGAGCTGCCACGCCGCGGAACTGCAACAGACCAGCACCTCAGCCGCCCTGGCTGAGTGCCGTCGTGCGCTCGTTGGCAGCGGTCACTTCGCCGCCAACGTCAACTTCCCCGGCACGCCGGTCTTCCCGGCGCGAGGCAGGGTGCTCGTCTTCAACAGCAGCAGCAAGAAGGGACCGGGTCTACTGCTGCACCTCTATGGCTCCAGCCCGGTCCGGGCCGCCTTCGTCCTCCCGTTCAAAATCACGCGCCAGCGGCACGGCAGGTTCGGGACCGTCTTCTCTACCCGAATTCCCGAACTAGCCGCCAACCAGGGCTACGTCACCGATATCGAACTGGAAATCGGCCGCCAGTACTCCTATCGAGGTCACAGGCGCAGCTTCATCAGCGCCAGCTGCGCGGCGCCGCAGGGATTCTCGGTGGTGCCCTTCGAACTCGCCAAGGCGACCTTCTCCTTCGCCAGCGGCCAGCATCTGGTCACCCGCCTGCCGGGCAACTGCAAGGTCCGCTAGCCCCCGCCATCGCCTTTGGGGCTCAAAGCCCGAGGCCGCTGACCCCGCCCTCATCCCAGCCCAAGTGGTGAGCGAGCTCGTGGCGCAGGGTGCGCTCCACCTCGGCGGCGAGCAGGACCGGATCGTGGCCAAAGTCCCGCTCCAGCGTGTCCCGGTAGATCACGATCCGGTCCTCGAAAGCGTCGCGGGCGACGCCATCGCCGTAATACTGGCCGTAGGCGCGAGTCTCGGTGCCAAGCTCGGAGACGACGATCGCCACCCCTTCCAGGACACGCTGGAATTCCTCTGGTAGGGCGTCGATCGCGTCGGCGACCAGCGCCTCGAAGCTGTCGTCGCCGTTACTTGGCGTTTTCCACCTGTTCCTTGGCTTCTTCGATCGCGCTTTCGGCTTCTGCCTGGCCTTGTTCGACGCCTTCCTTGGCGGATTCCCCGGCTTCTTTGGCGGATTCCTTGGCTTTCTTGAAGCCCTTGTTCACTTCTTCTTTGGCCTTTTCAAGGCCCTTTTCGGCTTCTTCCGCGCCCTTTTCAATGTTCTTTTCAGCTTCTGAGGAAAGGCTGTCGGTCTTGTCATTGCCACCGCACCCGGCCACCACCCCGGCCGCGATTCCAATCGCCAGCACAAGGGTGAGCAGGCGAACGATCCGCATACCCCTCTGGCTCAAGCTCTCTCCTGACACATCAGCTCCTCTCAGTCGCAGTTGAATTGGCGATCTTCGCATCGTCAGCGGCGCGTCGCTAGGGTGCCGCCGTGGCTCGGCGGCTGATCCGCATTGCGCTTTGGCTCTGCGGCGTAGCCGCACTTCTAGGTGTACTCCAGTTGCTTGGCGTACCCGCCCTCGATTGGATCGAAGACCTCTTCGACCGGGTTGCCGAGGTGCCTGCCTGGGCGATTGTTGCCGGCGTTTTGCTCGAGAGCGGCCAGACCAGCCTTGCCGCACTCGCCTGGTACGGAATCTTGCGCGCGGCCCTACCCGATGCGGTCATGCCCTTCCGGCTAGTGCTCGCCTCCTACGCCGTCGCAGTCGCACTCAACGGCTTCCTGCCGGCGAACCTGGGCACCTTCGTGATGCTGGCGATGTTCACGACCCTGATCGCCGGAGCGACCTTCCCGCTCGTCTTCTCCGGCCTGATCGTCGAGAAGATCCCCTTCTCGGTCTTCAACATCGCGCTCTACCTCTATCTTTTCCTCACCGTCAGCGGCTCCTTCTCGATCAAGCTCGGGTTTCTCGCTGACCACACCGCCCTCGTCGTCGCCCTGGTGCTCGGCGCGATCGTTCTGCTCGTCCTCCTCGCCCGCATCTTCTGGGAGCGCTTGGCGAAACTGCGCCAGCAATTGCTCAGCGGAGGCGCCATCCTGCGCTCTCCGCACCGTACCTTGACCCGCCTCTTCCTGCCCGTCCTCGGCAGCTACGCCGCTCGTCTGGCGATCGTTGCGGTCTTCCTAGGGGCCTACTCGATCCCGGTCAGCTTCGAGAACGTGGCCACCGTGACCGCTTCGAACTCGATCTCAAACAGCGTCTCCGCAACACCGGGTGGGGTCGGCGTAACCCAGGCAATGAACTCAGCGGCGCTCGCTGGCGAAACCTCGGCCAAGGATGCCACCGCCTACTCAATTGGCCAGCAGTTGATCATTTCCGCCTGGGACGTGATCTTCGCCATCGTCCTCGTCTCCTGGGTCTTCGGCTGGTCGGGTGGCAAGCAGCTTGTCGAGTCCTCCTACGGCGAGGCGAAGGAGAAGAGTCGCGAGATGCGGGCGCGCAGACAGCGAGACGGGACAGCTTCGGGAGACACGGAGTCCGGCTAGGGAGCCGCCGCACAGGCACGGATCGAGCTGCCTACCAACCGAGTGTCGTCAGCAAAGATTCCGGTGAAGCGAAAGGCGAGATGTTCGTCCGGGCAGCTCGCGCTGATGATCCCGGTCTGATGCACTCCGGGAGCTCGGCGCCGTAGACCGAACCCCAAGGAAACGATCGAGCCGTTTCCTTCGGCGATGCGGGGGAAGGCGATCGACATGCTCGTTCCAAATCGACCTCTTTGATCCGGCCGTGACTTTGCGACGGCGAGCAGTGGGACCCTCGACGGCGCCAGCGGCTCAAATCGGAACAACAGTGTCGTCGTCGAACCTTGAGACCCGCCGGCGAAGATGGTGAGAGGTGATGCGGCGCTGTGCCGGGCTTGACTTTCTGGATCTTCTACCTCGACCCGGGCGTTGCCCACGCCGACGATCGAGTCGGGACACAGCCGTACCGCTCGTGCAATTTCCCCGTGTGCAACGAATTCCCTGGGGCAGGCGCGAAATCTCGAGGCGTCGATCGTCACGTGCTTGTCGAAGGCGAGCACGCCTTCGCGCAGTGCCGGCGGACGTTCTCCGGTGGTACTGATTTTGCTCTTGAGGTGAAACCCGATCGGCGCACGCCCGGAGCGCGGCAGCGCCTTTGGCACGAACGCGGCTTGCGCTTCAAACAGAAGGCTCCCCGGACAGTCAACGTAGAGGCCAGGCCCAGGCGCCCTGAGCAGGCAAGTGGGCAACGGATTGGCGCTACTTCCGGGAACGCTCGCGACAAGCGATGCGGATGAAACCAGGGCCACGGCGACGGCAGCCCGGCCTACAGTGCGCAGCGTCCCATTTACCAATCCCATAATTCGGATCATAGGCCCGCCTCGGAGCGCTATGTGACTTCAACACCAAGGCGCAACATTTCGGAGGGACCTGGTTTTCGACTCTCGATGCTCCCGGTCACCGCAGGGGTGCGGGAGAACAAACCTAAGGAGGCAGGTTGATTATGTGTCGGAAAGGACACACGGATGACGCACGCGCCCAACGGGCGGTGCGAAAGATGTTGGGGCGACTTGGCTTCACCGCGGCAGTCGCAACGAGCGCCGTGGCGCTACTAGCGCCGGCGACAGGACAGGCGTCAACAGTCACAGTGGGCAGTGTGCTGCCACCAGGATCCACTCCGACTGAATTCGGTCAGGTCCAAACGCTTTTCAACACCGCGCTGCCCGAGAAAGGGGCAAATCTGACCTCACCAGTGGACGGAGCAATCGTACGCTGGCGAATGCAGGACGCCAGCGGCGGACCGTTCTACCTTCGCGTCCTTCGGCCCAACGGCTCAGGCGGGTACATGGCCGCGGGCACGAGCAATGCAGTAACTCCCTCGGGACCGGGACTGCAGACCTTCACCGCCAACCTGCCGATCAAGGCCGGCGACCTGATCGGCGTCGATCCCACCAATGCCACCGACAAAGTCGGAGTCGTCGAAGCAGCCGGGGCCAACTACGGCTTCATCTTCCCGCCGCCCTTCGACGGCGCCACCGTGGCGCCGAGCGGAGCCATAAATGGTAAGGAGATCGAGCTTACCGCTGAAGTCCAACCGACTCCTACCGTCACTTCGATTGCCCCGGACTTCGGCCCGGTCGGAGGTGGCACAACGGTGACGATCACCGGCACCGACCTTGCTTCGGCGAGCGCCGTCAAGTTCGGTGAACTGCCAGCCGCGAGCTTCAAAGCCGAATCCGAAACCAAGATCACCGCCGTTGCCCCGGCCAACACCAAGGTCGGCGCCGTCGACGTGACCGTCTCAACCCTGGCGGGCACCAGCGCCACGGGCAACCCCGATCGCTTCGACTACGAAGGTTGCGTGGTGCCCAAGCTGAAGGGCAAGAACGTACGCAACTCCAAGCGCGCCCTCGGCCGTGCCGGCTGCAAGCTCGGCAAAGTCAGCAAGCGCACCGCCGCCAAAAAGAAGAAGGGCAAGGTCCTCACCCAGAGCGCCAAGGCGCACAAGGTCCTAGCTCCGGGCACGAAAGTGAACATCGCGATCGGCAAGCTGTAACCGATCGGGCCGGCGCTCCCGCATCGTCGGGGCGCCGGCTTCGCCGTTCGAAGCCGAAGGTGGCCGTTTGCCATCCTTGACGCACAGGGATGGCGACGCTCGATTTGCGTCGCCCCAGGGATGATTCGCGCAAGCAAGGCAAGAGCGGCGACGGGACGCGGGCTGGCATTTGCCGCTCTCACTTTTCTCTGCCTGCTCCTGCCCGACAGCCGGGCGGAGGCGAGGGTTTCCAGTTGCGCCGACAAGCGCGCGACGATCGTCGCCGACGGTCCGAGGGTCACGGGCACCAAAGGGAACGACGTGATCGTCGCCGGTCCCGGACGCCAGACGATCCGCGGGATGGGCGGCAACGACACGATCTGCGGCGGATCCGGCGGCGATCGGATCTTCGGCGGCCGCGGCAACGACATCCTTTTCGGCGGGCTCGGTGACGATTCGCTGGACGGAGAGCGCGGCTCCGACGACCTCGAAGGCGGCAGGGGTGAGGATCTGCTTCTCGGCTCGAGCGGCAATGACGAGCTGCGAGGAGGCACCGGCAACCACGACGACCTCGACGGCGGCCCCGGTGACGACTCGCTCGCGGGCGGAGACGGCGGTTTCGACGTGCTCACCGGCGGACCCGGCAACGATGTGATCGACGGCGGCTCCGGCAACCACGACATCGCTTCCTATGCGGGGACCGGTGGCGCCGTAGCGATCGACCTCGGGGCCGGCACCGTTTCCGGAGCCGAGGGCGAGCGCCTGAGCGGAATTGAGGATGCCGTCGGCAGTTCCGGTGACGACACGCTAATCGGCGCTGCCGGATCCGCCAACCGGCTCGATGGCGGCCCTGGCGACGACAACATCGTCGGCATCGGGCCCGGCGACGAGGCCTACGGTGGCCCCGGTGGCGACAGCTGCACCGGTTTCGGCGCCCCGGTCTCCTGTGGTCCGGCCCAGAGCGACGCCGGCACGACGGTCGAGCTCTACGTCAGCATCGACGATGCCAGCAGCCTTGTCGTCACTGGCAACGGCGGCGACGACAAGGCGACGGTGAGCTTGTCCGACGACACCTACACGGTGCGTAGTCAGCCGGGTGGCAACGAGGTCCTGGTCGGCGACCACGGCTCGGGCTGCTCCCGCGACGTGCGGGAGAACGCAGTTTCCTGTCGGGGACCGATCGACTCGATACGCGCCTCGCTGGGAGGAGGCGATGACACCTTCGCGCTCGATGCCAACGTGCCGCCTGCAGTCCCTGCGTCGATCGACGGTGGGTCGGGCTCGGACTCCCTCAGCGGCGGCGAAGGGGACGACACGATCTACGGCGGCGACGACCAGTCGCCCGACAGCCTCGAGGGCGGTGGCGGGGACGATGTCCTCTATGGCGTCAACATCTTCCACCCGCGCCACGACAGCGGCAGCACCTGGATGTCAGGAGGAACCGGAGATGACCTCTTGGTCGGTGGCCAGCCGTGCGACGGCGACCGCTTCTACGGCGGAACAAGCGACAACGACAGCGCTTCCTTTGCCCG
>Ga0157379_10002056_pt1 | contig 16707 bp, 21 predicted proteins | sample S25metaG_FD_121802 | JGI IMG/M metagenome (GOLD analysis project Ga0157379, IMG submission 121802) | Switchgrass rhizosphere microbial communities from Kellogg Biological Station, Michigan, USA - S2-5 metaG | ecosystem: Host-associated > Plants > Roots > Rhizosphere > Soil | place: USA... | reverse complement strand
TTGTATTTTACCTATATATATATATATTGACTTTGGATTCCCCCCTGCTAGTCTGCATATATTGCAGCTGTGATTAGGGTTGCCCTTACAGATTGCAGAGCACACCAGATTGGATTCTTTCCCTGAATCTCATTTCAATATTATGCTTCCAAGCCCTGCTGGTGAAATAATTAACTTTCAAGTGTGTATTGCATTTTCTTTCAGCTGTCTTAATTCGATAGAACTGTTGTATTTAATGATATTTACAAATTTCCTAATAGCTTCAGGCAATAAAACCTCATTAGCTGCAACTCAAGCCCTCTCTATAGAATTGGTGCCTGGCACCAATTCTCTTAATACAGTTCAATTTTCTGTTGAGGGGCCATACATGGCTAAGCTCCAGGTTTTGTTTAGAGTGCTATATTAAAGGTCAAAAAATCTCTGTAAAATTGACATACGGTTTCTAATCAGTAGGCACGGAGCTTGGGCCTTGAGAGCTTATTCTACATTAAATGAATATAATATATGTATTATCTTCCCTGCATTCTTGTTTCCTCTTCTCAGTATATGCTCCTGACATACCCCTTTCCATCGTCCCGCTGACTCAAAAGAACACTTACAGGCGGGAAAGGAGTCTTGGGGTTGGGCAGATTGCTGATGGATCTCGCAAACCAGTCAAGTCAATCTGCCGAGTGGTACCAATCGACTGTGGTCACAGCTGCAGATATACCCTAATCATAATGGCTGGCATATGTTTAAGGGGCAGGGTTTGATGGGCAAGAAGGCAGAATTTGCAGTCAAAAAGTATTCATCTCACCGCCGGATCTCAGTTAAAGTCGACCTTCAATTTTTTTTGCATCCACTTTCATGGTCCTTTTCTTGTTTCCGACTGTTTATAAATACATTTATAAGCCTGGAAAATGTATATAAAATTTTTCTGAGTGCTCGCTTTACTTCAATAATGCAAAAGTAATATTTGTTTCAATTTTGGGGATGTAAAACCAAAAATTTGACGGGACAGCTTAGTCCTTCACACCCGTTTCTTTTACACTTAAATAGACTACAATGACAAAATATATCCCCTTTTATGCTTGACCTCTCTGAGGAATAAGAACTGAAAAAAGCGGAGACTTTTACTATGAAGCGCTGTGGCGAGAAGTGGTGCAGGGCACCATACCTTCATGGGTGAGCGGAGGTTACCCTGCAGCATAGCGTGGAACAGAGCTTGCGAGCAGATCTGCAGAGCGCTCGTTAATTTAACAATTCGACGCTACATGAATGATCTTTTCTTTTCATCGCGTCTGAGAAATTCAGCTGGTGACTTGCTACGAATAGTGATGGACTCCGTGGGAACCCGGAAACCATGTATGCCCTTTATACTATAAGAAGATATTTAACATAGCGAACTTCTCCTCCTTGTCCGTTTGGGAATCATGGTCCTCTCTCCCCCTCCTGTTGTTGCCGTCGCACTTGCCTTCGTCCTGTTCCTATATCTACGATGGCGGAACCAAGCTCCTCTTCCTCCAGGACCTCGGAAGCTTCCCATAGTAGGAAATGCCTTTAATATGCCCAAGAAGAAGGCATGGCTGGCCTGGATGGCCTTGAGAAAATGTTATGGTTAGTCACTATGGCTTGCTTTTATACCTGTCGTTCGAGTTTGAAGCTGATGAGCATCATTCAAGGCGATATTATCAGTTTTTCGTTCTTTGGTCGTCATATCATTGTCCTTAATTCTGCAAAGGTCGCTGTTGAGCTCCTTGAGAAACGATCTTCCATCTACTCCGACCGGCCTTACTTGGCCATGGGCGGAGATCTGTAAGCGATACCCATGCTCATCTGTTATATATTTATTCTCATTTGTCTGGTGATTTCACCAGCGTGGGATGGAGTAATGCTCTTTCACTTACTCCATATAGCCAACAATTCCGTACGCGGCGCAAACTAATGCACCAAGTCCTAAGTCCCCGTCCTGTCCAGGCACATTTCCCTTCCATTGAACGAAATATGACAAGGTTAATCATCCACACCCTGGAAACTCCGAGGGACTTCGTAAATCATATTCGGAAGTGAGTGGTGCTTGATAACGAAACTCCAGAACTGCTGGTTCACTAAACTCTAGCGCCGCCACCGCAACTGTTTTAAGTATCGCGTATGGTTATTTCCTCAAAGACAGTGACAATGAAGATTTCGTCGATGGTGGTCATGAAGCATTAGACCACTTCTCAGCATCGACTGTACCTGGTGCATTCTTGGTCGATATAATACCCGTTCGTAAGTGAGAATCGTTTCATGGCGAGGCAAACCAATGTTTATTCTATCCGAGTTAAATATGTACCCGCGTGGATGCCTGGAGCGGGATTTCGCCGACTAGCAACGCAATGGCGGAAATCCAGCTATAGTACTGTCGAGGCTGCCTTTTCATACGCAAAGGATCAAGTGGTTTGTTCTGATATTTACTGACTATCGAATATTCCTTTCACATTCTTATAGGCAAAAGGAACTGCCGCACCATCCTTTGTCGCCGAACATCTAGCGCAGCCCCTCTCTGAAGAAACCGAGTTTCTTGTTAAGTGGACTGCATTCTCTATCTTTGGAGGTGTTATCATATATATTGTTAGTTGGAATGGATGTTCTCACCCTCTTTTATGACAGGTGGATTTGACACAGTGAATCACCCTGTTCCTGCGCTTTTGTGTCGACAAGTCTAATTCCCAGCAGACTTTCGCAGCTGTTTGCACCTTCTTTTTAGCCATGGCTATGCATCCTGAAGCCCAAGCTGCTGGGCAATCTGAGATAGACCGGGTTATCGGTAACCGAAGGATGCCCACCATGGCGGATAGGCCCTCACTGCCCTACATAGAAGCGATCGTCAAGGAAGTTTTTAGATGGGGACCTCCGGCCCCAGGAGGTATAGTTCTGACCACATATTTTCTCCCTGAATTCAGGCTTATGGAGCATTAGGCGTTCCACATCGAGTGATGGAAAATGACATCGTGAGAACTGTTCCAGTCAAGTTTGAATTTTAGTTTCATATGAGAGTAATCGGACAGTATATGGGATATCGAATTCCTGCGGGCTCCACGGTAGTGACAAACATCTGGTATATGACCGTCAAATTTATCCATTTAGTCGTTCTCATTAGTCGAACAGGGCCATGACTCACGACGAAGAAGTCTTTCCTGAACCAAACAAGTTCCTTCCTGAACGGTTCTTGGGTGGGGATGTTCAGCCTGATCCTCTTAGCATAATATTCGGGTTCGGAAGAAGGTAAGTAGTCAGTATGCTATAACAAGCGTACCCCTTTTATATCACCTCCAGAATATGCCCTGGTCAATATTTTGCTGTACCATCGCTCTTTCTAGCCGTAACTATGACTCTGGCTACTCTTAACATTAGCAAGTCTCGCGATGCGGATGGAGAGATAATTGAACCTAAGGCAGAATGGCTCTCAGGAACAATCAGGTATGATTCGCATTTTGGGGATTATAATCAATACAACCGTTGAATTCTGTATAGTCATCCTGCTCCTTTCCAATGCACGATTACTCCGAGGTTTGTTGATACTAAATCGACAGTTCAAAGTGCTTTGGATGGGAGTGAATGATTCATGTTGTCTGCGAAGTTCTATTGGTTTATTATAAAACGATTTCGAATATGGAGGTATTCTGTGAAGTTGTCTCTCTGCTTTATTTAGTGGAAGGTGCCCACTATCGGAGGTTACAGATGTCCTTTCATTTTCCCTACATGACCGTATTAGTACTCTAACAGTGTACTTTACATTAATACGTCAGCATTGATGTAACCTCCCAGTAATGTTCTTGTCAGTAAAGCCTTCCCTACCGTAAGTTCTTCGTCCTGGAACGATCAGGACGCACACATTCTTGCGAATCACTTCTTATCATGTAGCTTCTCTTCCAAACCACCACCTTCTAGTCTAGGCCCGGCGTTGAAGGAGCAGTCATTACTTATTAGCTATGGAACTGTCCGCTTATGCTTCACATACACTGTAGTTCCACATGATGAACAGAGGAAGAGCACAGCTTTCTATTGATCAATGTCCGCACATCAGTGAGATTGACGCGATTCTTAAATAGGGAGCCGCGATATCGAGCTTTGCTTCTCCTTCATCCAACATGTTTACAGACTTTATGCCATTCAATGCATTGGCGGGTCATTGGGACTGGTCCAGCGCAGTGGTTGGACTTGTTTCCACCTTGGGGCTTCGCGGCGCGCCACTCCTTTCCAATCCATTGATAGGAGATGCCGTAAAACTTATGCTTTTAGGCTCAATCATTGAAACTGGCAAACGAATTATCCAATGGATCAGTGAACGTTTTGAACCAAGTAGGTTCGAAATTTCTTATTCTCCCTTTGAGTCTTATATTCCAACTATAAGGATATTTTGTGACCGCCTCCTTCGCTCCTCCCGATGAAACCTACGAATGGTTAGTGAACTATTTGGTGAGTAGCAGCCTCGCAAGATGTCTTCATTCGATAATATTCTCATAGATGAAAGAGAAAGTATGGGATAAACCTCGTGGGATATACGTGAAATCAAAGAACTTGCGCAGGAAATGGAAATTTCAGACAACGTCCGGAACTGTCGATTACGTCCCCCATTATGGTCCAATCCAAATTTTTCGCTGGAAGGGTTACTGGGTAGAAATAACGCGAACTCGATTCGGTGTTCCTTATCATCCAAACCAAGGAGAATTCGAACCGATCCAAGGCGGCGAGAGCGATGCTGCACTGACCTTGAGGTCAGTCTCCATTACTTGCTGTTTATTTGTTATTGTTATCTAAACACCATACAGGATATATTCGTTTAACATATCTGTCCTTTTCGATTTTGTGGAGGAATGCCGTTCGAAGTACTTGGAAGACACGTACGAATCTTCTACAATCTTATATCAACACAACTAACCAACATTTGCAGCAAATCAGCTATTAACATTTTTTCAATTCGCTCAGTAGGATAAATCCGTATCTAAGTTTGATTAATATTAATGAACTCCGCTTTTAGTACGAAAAGTATTATTCCTCTAGAGAGGGAGAGGATTGGCAGAAGGTCAAGTCAAAACCCCGTCGGCCGTTGGAGTCACTTGTATTGGAAGAAAGAGTCGCAGAGTCTATTCTAGCAGATGCTCAGGAATTCATTCGCATGGAAGAATGGTATATTTTTGGCCGCAACTCACGTTCATCAGTTGACTTGCAGTAGGTATTCTGAAGCAGGTATACCATATCACCGTGGCTATTTGTTATATGGTCCACCGGGGTCCGGAAAAAGTGAGTGTATATAGCCAAGGTTGAAGATAGACACTTTACTAGACTTCCCTTTAGCATCAACAGTTTTTGCATTGGTACGATATATATGATCAATCAACTACCAAATTCGCTGACAAGATATTGCAGGCAGGGGAATTAGGTCTAGACATTTACTCGCTCTCTCTTGCAAATGGAAAGTAAGTGGAGGCTTCTCCTGAGAAATCTGTCCAATAATATAGCGAACTTTCTCGCTAGCATGGACGATGCGTTTCTCATCCGCTTGGTTTCTCAGCTTCCTCCGAAGGCGATTTTATTGATTGAAGATATCGACTGTGCATTTCCGTCAAGAGACGAGGACGAAATAGACGAGGACGACCTTCCCTACGAGCTTCGTCGAAATCAGAAAGGTTCAGAGGTAACCTTGTCTGGTCTCCTGAATATATTGGACGGGATTAGCTCAGGTGGATATATTCATCCCTTACGATGCCTGATAAACGTTGACTCGGCCTTTCACGCCATTACTAGAGGACGGAAAATTATTCTTCGCGACGGTATGTCCCTGAATTTGTTCAGCTTTTGTTGTTGTCAAAATTCTAATTGGTAACGTTTTCCGAATGATGGTTCTCTTACAATCTAGACGAATTATTTTAATCGGCTCGACCCGGCGCTAATTCGACCTGGACGAATCGATTACAAAGTGGAGTACACCTACACTACACCCAGACAAAGTTATGCGCTCTTTATGCGCTTTTTCCATTTGCCAAAATTCTTGGCTTCCCGGTCGTTGGAGAAAAGCACATCACATATCGAGGCTTTAGCTCGTGACTTTTCGGACGCGATTCCAGAGAATACTTTCAGCATGGCGGAAATTCAAGGATTCCTCTTGGACCACAAAATGGACCCCGATGCGGCTTTGAAAGCTGTTGGATCTTGGGTGGATCAGGAGAAAAGGAAAAAGCATGAAGTCGAATTGCTTCTACAGAGGCGTAAAGAAAGAACCTTGAAGATCGCAAGGAGAAGGCGGCGGCAACGGGAGAAGGAGCTAGAATACGATTCAGACTCGGGTCAAGAGGATTCCAAGGACAAACCAGCATCGGGGGAATCTCATGATCAGTCAAATGTGCCAACGAAAACGGGAACTGAGACCGAGATTGAAGTGTCTACTTAGGTTGGCAGTTTTGAATCCGAAGAGCCAAGGTGTCACTGATAGATCTTAGAATTCTATACTCTGTTCACCACCCTAGTAACCTGCACAATCAACGTAGAAAGAAAAGAAAAGAAACAGTATACATTCCATGGCCAAAGCACTGATATCAATGGGTCGTATACGTCCACTATTCCACAATCGGCATCCCTTCCCTCCCGAGGTTGCAGCTTCTCTGTCTCCCTGTTAGTCGAGGAGTGGGCGGCTTTGTCCATTTCTCTATAACCATATCAAACACTTCTTCATCTTCGCGCGTTCGTTTCTGAGGGACCCATGACGCCGATTCGGGTGTCAATGATCTATTGGGATCGTGCCCCATCAGTTTTGAATCCGGTTGCTCGACATGCATTGCGAAATTATCTCCAAATCTTTCTCCGTGGGATAAGCTATAATCACCAGCATCGTTGATGACGGACGACAAACGATCGGAGGCGTTCAAATCTTTTGCAAGTTGACAAAGATATTGCTGGAGCTTCACGTTGATGTCTCCTTTCTCTATAGGTGAGGGTAAAGATGTTATTTCTGGCGGAGAAAGCTGCCCAAACATCGCCAGAGGGTTTACATCAAGAGGTGCAGTAAAGACGGCCATTGGACGAGGTCGGGGGGCTGAAGATGCATCTGAGTCGTCCGAATCGCTAGAGCTTTCCATGGCTACAGCATCGCGAGAACGCGGACTTTCTTGCGTACTTGTTTTCCCGATTTTGCGTCTCTTCACGGTACGGTCGGTGAAGGGAATCTGAGCACAGCGAGCCCGATGTGCACGCCAATGGGATCCTTCGTACTTGTAGATTGTATCCAGTCGTATCTGCGTGCCACAAGCCTTGCAAGTGACACGGTGTGGTCCTATATCCATGACATAGGGATCTTCTTCAAGCATTTCTCGGCGTATGTCTTCTTTTTGGGTCTTAGCACGGATCCGAGGGTCTCCAGGACTAGGGGGGTGTCAATGAACTAAAAGTATGCAAACAGCGACGAGACATACGCAATCGTTTGAGAATTCTTGCAGGCAAGTTTGTGCCGCGGCCATATACTTTGAGAATAACGAATAATCGGGTGAAGCCGTATCCAGCAGTTACAGTTTTTGCATAATAAACGATGCGGTTCAATTTTTAGGACGTTTGGATCATCCAAGAACTGTTGCTTCCTCTCATCTTCACTAGGCCATCGCGGTCTGGTCGGTAAAGGAGGTAATGCCATGGGAGAAGGTCCCCGCTTGGCGGATGTCTTCCCTTTGCCTTTGGGTAACGGGCGCACCTGTCGTACAGAGTGTACATTGGGCCGTACACGAAGGGACGTTCGGGAAGACGAAGGGACGGACTGCGCCCCGTTCCGTGATCCCTTACTGAGATACACTCAGTTCTAACCATGACATATGACGAATACAGAAACCCACATCAAGACACCAGGGCAACTTGACTTGTGTTGCAACCACCTGGATACATCGCACAAGATCTGCTCTTCAAGGGCCACCCAGGTCAAACACCGGCCACAGAGCACTCTATGAGTCTCAACGCTGAGAATGTCGAGTTGTTGGAGTAGATACTTCAGCCGATCGTCCGCACTTTCTCCCGAAGTACTGCGAAGGATAAGACATCAGGCTGTAAAGCAGACCGAAAACTAACCTAAATGTGGTAACAACTAGTTGTTGTATTTTCTTCACCGCATCCGCATGCTCACCGTCGTTTACTTCGCGGCTGCAGGGAAGGTTAGATAAAGAAGGTCCTGGATGTGAAAGCGCTTACGAGGCAGAGGCGAGGTCTTTCATGACTATATCCTCGCCGTCATCAACGCGGGAATGGCTATTTATGTGACATGAATCGATACAACGTAAGACAAGTCTACGTTTGGTTAATGAGATCCAACGCACCCCATTGCTACTTGATCAGGAACGGTGTCCTTAAGAGTGGACAATTCTGGCAAAATGTCATCGCTGTCGACGGTGATTGAATTATGGACATGCAAACAATCCGGAAGAGGAACACGCACCATGGCGTCCCACTATTATCTGGGCTTGTCGCTGTATTTTCGATCAGTGACGAGAGAAATCTAGGCGTCGATTAACTCACGGTTCAAAGCTTGTTCCACAAAACTTGCTTCATGGTCATCTTCACCTCCTCCTTGGAGTGTTCTGCCAGGACATCAAGAGTTACTACCGAGGGGTCACGAAGAAAGTAATAAACATACCCGATCGTGGGGATCCCATTACTACCACATTGCAACAGATGAGACTCCCACCCAGAAAGACTGTACGGAGTAGATCCGTCTAGATCCACCCGGGAATCGCAGGAGCCGCAGTGAACACGACGGTCATCGACTTCAACCACTCTCTTATCATTCCGAAGAAGCTGCTCGCGAAGCCTTGCAACATCTCCCAGTCTCGCATTGATTCTACGAAACAGGAGTCAGCGGGATAACTTCGAATCTATGCTACTCACAGAGCGTCTTTCTCCGAGCATGCTGCCTTATGAGCGAGCCAACGGTCAGGCATGTATGGGACGGTTTCCGACAAAGATACCGTCTCTCGGCAGTGTTTGCAGACGACCCTAGCTGACTGAAGTTCGAGAATATCAGGATCCGTAGAGAGAGCAAGGCGACGGGCCTCAGAGAGATCAGAGAATCTTTACATGCTATCATCAGAAAACGTCAAAGGTATGGTGAATAAACTCTTACCCATTGGATAAGCTTGCCGTACTGTCTACACTCCTAGGACAGGTTTTCTTGTGCTGGACCCAATGGCTCATCGAATATCTGGTGCGTCCACATAGCTTAACCCACTAGGAAGGGTAGGTTATCTTCATAATTATATCGAAGACAAGATGTTGTTTACCTTTCCACACTTCCCACAAAGTGCACGATGTGCCTCCAAGCCTTGGATATCTTCCTCTTTCTCCATCTCTGCCTTCCTTGCGGCCACGACCTCCTGCGATTCTTCAACGGAGCCCCCTTTGCTATTTCGTGCACACTTCTTCCTATGCTTGACCCAATGATGCAAAGAGTATTCCTGTGTATTACTACCCTTAATCCAACGATCACAAATTCCGCATTTCACACGTCTAGATTCGACAATCGCGGCGTCCGGATCATCTAGCATTGTCTGACGTCGCTTTCCAAGGGCAATTAGAGAAGCTCTGCAGAGAGAGACAAGAAACGTAAGGAGGGTAACAGGCAAAGAAGATTATAGCATACTGTTTCTGTGGAGTAAGGTTGGGTTTGCGTTCATCATCACCGTTTTGAGGTATGTTAGATGAAACAGCTTTAATCAGAGAGCCGGACAGTCCCCCTGTGTCGATGCTGGGCAAGATGTCCACGTTATCTTGCTCGATTTTCGTTGAGGGTATGTCAGAAGTGGAATTTGCGGTGGGAATCGGATCTACATTAGTATGCTGAGATTTCCCCGGTCCCTCAGCTGCCATATTCTCCTGGGATGTAGCAGTCAAACGGGCAGCAGATTCCGATTTATGATTACGCGAGATAATAGTGCCCTTCTTCGATACATGTGGGGCAAATATAATCGTTTCTTCAGGCCTTCGCAATCCAGTCCTCCTTGAGGGACGAGAGGTCCCTCTGGTGCCTTCTTCTTGTGAATGGTTACTGGCAGTATCATCCTCTTCGTCGGCATTGCTTGTTTGTACGCTACTGTAACCAAATTAGCACGCCGAAATAACTGCGGCGAAACTAGCACTCACTGCATCTTTCTGACATGACCCTTCCACACGCCATAGCTGTACGGAGTGCGAGAGGATAGAGTAACCCAAACGTTGCATAATGTGCAGAGAGCACGATAGGGCTCGAGGTTTCCGATGTAGGGTTCCGCGATGAGTCTCTTATAGCTCACTTTCCGTTGAGAATCTAGGTGCTCCGGGGAGGACAAAGCTATTTTTGATCCAGTTATGTTCGACGACGAGCCACTCTCTTTGACAGATGCTGATGCCGAACGCTGAAAGGAGGGAATTTTGAAACTAGTAGACACTGCGGAAAGCTCTGGAGAGACTCCAAGGTCTTTTTGCGGAACTGGGCTTTCTGATGGACGATTGGATCTGCTATTATAATCCATGGGAATGGTGGATTGCCCTGATATGGAAGAATAATCGACTCTCGAATTTGCCTGAAGCTTGGAACCTAAAAGAAATCCTGTTGGTCGAAAAACAATATTTCTGTTGAATAAATCAATTACCTTCGCTTGACTCAGCGGTAAGTGGATTCTGTGGGGTTCCATTAGAGGTTCCCTCTTCGATAGAATTAGGTATCTTGAGTCTGAGTAATAAAATAAGACTGCTTTTAAGGTAAGACAAAATAAAGAGAAATATACTTCAAGCGAGGAAGTGACGTTGAAGCGGATGATGAGTCTGTCTGAGACCGGGATACTTCTCCGGTAGAGGTTGGACAATTCTCGTTAGAAGATTGCAAGGGGGAGACTGAGCTACCCGACGTCCACTCCTCTGCCGCAACTCTTCGAACAGTCTCGATGTCTGGAGAGCTAGGTGGAGTTGGACGAGAGTTGCTACACAGGGTAATCATTAAAAAAGACGAAAGAGTTAAGGGAAAGGAAAGGAAAGCCAGTGAGCTTACTACGTGGAAATCACTTACTGGGATTTTGTACTTTTGTGGCAACGCCAAACAGAGGCGGCGTACAACTTTACCTCGTCTAACTTTAGCCATTTCTTGCATCGATTGCAATAAACACGATGCGGCTCCACGATCAAGATGTCAGGATCGTGAAGGAGCTGCTCTCTGCGCTCGTCGGAGGTCGACATGCTGGCCTAGAGATCAATAAAGTACAAAGCAACGCGCGAGGGACGACCCAAATTTGTCACGCGGACCAAAAAATGTAACAGAAAGAAAGGGGGAAGGGGGAATGAAGGGGAATCGCGTTTTCGCGTGGGGGAGTACTCTATACTACTAAGGCGAAGCTTATTACGCAAGCCGCTACTGAAGCAGTACTATTACTAAGTGCTATAAAAGAGTAAGGGGAGGTTTCTACGGTGGAGGGGCGAGGTATTGCGGCTCAGAATGGCGGGCCACAATGCAGGTGCAAAGAAAGCCCTGTGGAGGGTGAGGGGAAAGAGCAAGGACGGATAAGATACCCTTCCTGGGAACCCAAGTAACTCCGCCGCTCCGCGGCGGCGATTGCCGGTGTATGCACAGTGAGGATGTCCGGGAAGTGAGCGCTCAGGTCATTGCTGAACTTCACAATACACATCCTAACTTGTGTTATAAGTTCCCCCTTGTGAATAGGTATTGAGTACTAAGAGTGGTTATCCTAATTTCAGTATTTTCTGTCACGGGAAAGACGCGAAACTATGTGCAAAGACTCAGATTGCTGCTTTCACGAGACGTTTGCACTGCTTCGAACTCTTATTTGTATTAATAATGTCCTAAAACCCATTTCTAAAGTCTTTCCATCCGGAGGGGGATGGTTAGGGCTCCCCAGTTGCCTTGTACTTCTCCCCCGGGTTGGCCATCTTCAAACCGCCTGATCTCATTTCTACGATCAGGCAATCGAGTCTTGTGAGCGATAGTTACGAAACGTCTTGTAAGCTTTCCATTTAGCCAACCCTACTCTCAGTGAGTAACCGTCTTCCCATGGTGTGACCTCGACACTTCAAGGGAGAATTTGAAGCCTCTTGCCTGATCCCAGAGCACGGGGCACCAGTGATGCATTGACAGACCTTGCAAACAGGAACACTCAGACTTCCTGCATCATTCTCTACAACTCTCCAGCTGCCATGAAACAATCCCGCTTGGGGATTCCACTGCGGCTTTCCCTTGCCCTCGCTTCAGTGGTGAGCACCGCATGCGCGCTGGATTGATTCGGACAAGTATCTGCCAAGTTGTGAACCGTGATTGACCCTTCGAATTAATACCAGGCACTCTCCTGGGCTCTCTGACACTTCTTTAGGATGCATGCCACAACGCCGTATATTGGTGATCCAGAGACTATGGACATATATCACTGTACTCCCTTTGTCAATAAGTAGAACAGCTACAGTTCCATTCGGTCCTATTCATTATAAAGCGCAACTACCACCAGCCCATTGCTCGCTGAAGCTATCTTATGTTTGTTGCATTGATGGTAGTTCACGGCTGTACTAACCCTTACAGTTTAAAGTAAGGGGCTTTCCAACATCACTTCAACTCCTTAACGGATAAGCTCCTCGAGTTATGGTCAAAGAAGTGATACATAACTAGCAATACCACAGGTGATGGATGGCGGAAGGCACTTATCCTCACCTTTATCGAGTGACTCTTTCGCAGCTTAGTCGGTTTCTTGAAGAAGCTCTTCGAAATTTCAATGCTTGTGGGCGCAATAACTTACAGGAATCTCCGATGCGGAAGGGGAGCCTTGCTGGAGGACCCCTTCTGCGTTTCATACAACAATTATTATACTCTGTACACATTGACTTTACAATCCCAACTGCAACTTGCAAGTAACCCCTCCTCAAAAAGAGACCATGCACAACCTACAACAAATTCTGTGTGTGTGTCATTAATATGTACCAGTGACGGAGCTGGAGGGTTGGGTATAGTCGACCACCTATCAGAAATAAGCAAAAAAGTGAGAAAGGGAGGGGAAGGAAAAGCAGTTGAAAGTCCGTACACTCGACAAGTCATATCATAACTAGCACTGGCAAGGAGATCCGGACGATGGGGACTCCATTGAATTTTTCGGACAGCATACTCATGACCTCTAAATTCCTTTTCACAAAGTCCACCAACTTCAGGAGATCCCCCTATTTTGATCATTCTGCAATCCCAGGTTTTGATAACTTTATCCACTCCCGCTGTGGCGATACAAAATGGCTTATACTTGTTCCAGTCCAGGGCGAGAACTTCTGTAACGCTAGCTGGGACGGTGAGTGCAGCCTGAATGGGCGGTTGAGCGGGTCCGGGAGCACCAGCAGGGGGAGCAGGAAATGAAGGGGAGCGAAGATCGAATATCTTCATCGTCCCGTCTAATGAGCAAGTCGCAACCACGGACGGTTGATGAGGGGAGAATACGGCCTGATATATACATGCATCATGGGCATGCAATGTTTGGACAGAATGTGGTCTTTGTGGACTCCACTGAAAGGAAATCAAAATTCAATAACATACCCGGTAAAGATGCAGAAGGACACACAAGTTTAATTGACCCATCCCAGGAGGCAGAAATGAAGAATTCTTTATCCAGATTGGACCAATCCACGGAGAAGACTTCACGAGTATGCTCATGCCATGCACATATTGGAAGATCCTAACCCTTGCGCGAGCTGCGTCTCAGTCTGGGGGATAAGAATACAAATGTGGACTACTCACGTTTAACATTACATCCCACAGCTTTATAGAACCATCCCCCGATGCTGAAACAAGTTGATTTTCATGAATCTCTGACCAGGCAATATCATAAAGTCCATCCTGAGTATCATATTTCTTGTCCAGTTGTAAGGAGGGCGGAGAGAGTGAAGCGAGATGTAAACGGCCATTCCCGACGAGGCCATAGTTTGCTGCAGATGCTGCGGCGAGTCTGCCATTATGAAAGGGCGACCATGCAATAGAATAGTGGGCGAAAGCTGGAGTATGCAGAGTTCCTGGTATGTTCATAGTACAGTTCGAGGTAACTTCTGCATCGGCGTTCAAAAAGTTCGTTACCGACGCTGCTGACTAACCCAGAATCATGTGCAAGTTGCTTTGACCAATCCAATACGGCACTCCTGACAAGACACTTTAGGAGTATTTGAGAATTTACAGAAAGCTCTCTTTGAAATGGGAGGATTGTAAAAAATACTTCTTCCACTGAATTGTGAGTGAATTATAAAGAAAAAATAAATCATATCTCTCGTTGAGTACTTCAGTCACAATTTCCGACATTCCGTAATAACTTACCAACTAAGATCAATTCCTTCAGAACTCCTGAAGAAGTTATCATCTCAGTAAGCCTTGCAAGGTTGATTTCGGCCTTGTATCTGTTTTCCATTCACCTGCAAGTCATTGCAAAGTGACTAAAAGGCCTATTATGGAACTTGCAAGGTCCACTCTGAGACGTTAATCATGTTCAGCCAAGAGATTTTGTGATGGAATTGCCGTTTCGCATCTGATTTTGCAAGGGTCGAAGAAAAGATGCAAAATGTCTCGCCCAAATAATTGCGACATGAGTAAGCATTCGGCAATAAAAGGCCACTAGCAATGCGAATCCAATCACTCAACATGAGCAAGAATATTAATATGAAGTAAAATCATTTCCAAATCAAACCACTCACCTCCGAGAAAGACATCATCACGGGCATCGAATACTAGTTACCCCCTAAGACTATCTGACAGAGACATGAAGAAGCAGGTAAGGGAGGGAGCGCCGCGGTGTGGAACGGCGAGGTGAACAATTTTAGTTGTCAGTCATGATATTGAACTGTGGAATACGCCAGAAAGTTGGACCCGCCAGGAGGTGACACGAAGTCACAATCGATGTATGTACATAGCCGACACTGACAGAAGTGCTTCGCGATTTCTAGGTCCGGCCGAGAGGGGGTCGTCCATGTATGCATAGTGGTCATATTCTTGGAGTCTTGCTCAGCGACGGGGAAGGCTTTATGTTGTAGATCTCGGACCAAATCACAGGATTAAAAATGGCCGGCGCGGAATTTACGAATTACACTCGCCGCAATGGTAAAAAAGTAACGGAAGCGGAGCTAGCACAGAATCAAGGGGCAAGAAATATCGCCTCTTGGTTATTCCAAATGATCCTGAGAGGTCCACGTCGAAGAAGCTTTTCCCAAGCTCAGAATTTCTCGGAAAGGTGATATTGAATTAGAAAGACCACAGGACTGAAAATAAAGAATGGCAACATGCCCACAGAAGAAATAAGGGCAAAAAAATCGAGAGGGACACCAAAGGTGGAAAGCGCGTTAAATCGAACTGGCGGCGGGCCGGAAGAGGAAACGTATCATGCGCGATTGGCATAGATAACGGGGGGACGTAAGCGCAACAAGGAGACCATATGTGCCAAACATTTGCTGGAAAACCTGATGACGGCTGCTAGCCCGTTCCGGATAGTTTCGCGAGTGAAAGTCCTTCGAGCAATATAACAAACCTACAAGAGGGTGGACATTTGGCATGCGTCAACGCACGGAAAAACTCGTCCAAGCAGAAGGAAAGGGAGTGGTCGAAGACCCTGGTTTACAGCCAAGGGGAACGGAAGACCAGCTAGACGACTCCGACTCATGCGTTCCCATCAATGGCGGGCGAGCCTATCAAAAATACTGGTGTTGGAGGGGCCAGTCTGGTAAGGAAGTCTTCGTAACCAGAACAATAAGACCGAGCCTACCTTCGTTGTGCTTGAGGGTGGGTTTTGTCAAGAGAAAAAATGATGTCACGTTATTCGGCGAAGGAAAATCGGGGAAATTAAAACTTGGGAATTAAACGAAGGAAGAGAAGAAACAACTCAAAATGTCCTCAACGCGTCCACCAAGAATAGGCCTACCCATCATCAAAGCAGGTGAATTCGAAATCGCGCGGAGAAAATCATCGGGCGGAATAATCCATGTCAAAGAGGCGAAAATGCAAAGACGGGGGTCGAAGTCCAAAGAGAAAAATGGAAGGAAGGGTTTGACCAGACAGACAGATGTAATTGCGCACAGACAGGAAGAGATGGTCAATTTAGTCGAAGGTCGAAGAATTATTGATAAATTCGCCTATCAGCGGCACGAACAGGGGAAGGATGCGCGGGAAAGGACGCGGGGCTGGGTCTCTCATACGAGAAGACCCATTTCGGGGTCACGGACGTAGCCGAACCCTGAGGTCTCCGTCTGTAGGCAATGGTGATAGCGGGGTGTCTAACGGAATAACTCGAAGGATGCACCTTAGCAAGTCGGATGAACACGCGTCGAGGGATGTGTGAAGAAAGGTACGGTATCACATATATGTGGTCACTCTTGGTAAAGGCATCGATGTGGCATTATATCTGGTAATGATGGTACAGCGCGACAAAGTCAACATTCGGGGGGATGTGGAAGAGGGGCAACACTATACGATTGGTGGGCGCGTCTCACGGATCCTTTTCAGAATTGGGACGTGTCCAATAGAAAAGCGAGAGAGAGAGGAAGTTTCGCAAGGTGATGACAAGCATGTGCTGCGGACAAATGGGCGACGAGTACTGGTTTTCGCAAGAAAGAGACGGTGAATACAGGCCAGTAGTGAGGCGCCAGAAGAACAGTGGGTGGACCTGTATAAAAGTTGATGGGTGTTTCCGAGAGGAACTTTCTGAGGCGGTTTTCCAAAGTAAGATA
>Ga0157379_10002053_pt1 | contig 16725 bp, 13 predicted proteins | sample S25metaG_FD_121802 | JGI IMG/M metagenome (GOLD analysis project Ga0157379, IMG submission 121802) | Switchgrass rhizosphere microbial communities from Kellogg Biological Station, Michigan, USA - S2-5 metaG | ecosystem: Host-associated > Plants > Roots > Rhizosphere > Soil | place: USA... | reverse complement strand
CCGCGTTCGCCGTGGTCCCCGGCCTGCTCGGGCCGATGACCCGGTACCGGACGACCCGCTAGCCGATTCTGGCACCGGGGACGGATGTGGCCCGCCGCCCGCTGCGCTGCGGGCCGCGGGCCACATCCGGCCAGCCGGCCTGCCTACCCGGCGGCGGTCGGCTGGCCGGCCTTGACCTCGGGGTAGTCCGCCGGGACCGCGCCGATCACGGCCAGGCACTCGGCGAAGAAGTAGATGGCCTTGAAGAACTCGAGCAGGTCACCGTCCTCGAGCAGGACCTTGCGGTACATGACCGTGCGCTGCGCGTCGTAGCCCTCGTGCAGCGCCTTCCAGTCCGCGTAGTCCATGCCGAGCACGAAGGTCGCCTCGAGCGGGTCGTCCGGGCCGATGATCGCGGTGCTCGCGACCGTGCCGCCCGCCCACTGCACGAACAGGTAGGACGGGCCGCCGCCGAGCTCCGCGGGCAGGTCCCGGCAGCCCAGCGCCCACGACGCCGGGTACATGCTCTTGACCAGCTCGTAGAAGTCCCAGTACATCTGCAGCTTCTCGGACTTGGCCTGCTCAGACGGCCCGGCGATCAGCGCCTCGCGGACCGCGTCCGCCCACTCCGGGCTGAAGAACCTCGGCTCGCCCACGGCTCAGCCACCCGCCAGGACCGGCTGGACCTGCGCGAGCAGCTCCTCGAGGTCCGGGGACAGGCCGATGCCGACGTCGTTCAGCTTGCGGCGCAGCTGCTGGAAGAACAGCATCCGGACCTCATCCTCGGTCCAGCCCAGCGGCTCGTAGTAGATCTCACGGCTGTTCACCCCGGACACGAACAGGATCGTGCGCAGCGTGTCGTGGATCTCGTTGATCATCTTCGGGTCCTTGCGCACCGCGTCCTGCAGGTACTTCATGCCGCCCTGGACGTGCCGCGACTCGTCCCGGCAGGTCGCGGTGAAACCGGTGTAGTACGCCGGCAGGAACCCGCGCCACCGGGCGTAGGACAGCGTCACCTTCATCACCGACAGCGCCAGGACGCCCTCGATCCACAGGAAGTAGTTGGTCCCGTAGCGGACCCGCGCCCGCTCGTCGTACGGGTTCCTGCGCACCTCGTCGGCCTGGTAGGCGAGCAGCCCGAACGGGCCGACGAACGTCTCGGCCACCCACGGGAACGACGCGTCCAGGATGTCCATGATGTTGTCGCCCTTGAGGCCGACCACCTCACGGTAGAAACGGTCGAAGAACACCGTGTGCCGGGCCTCGTCCTCGATCTGCGCGGCGATGTGCAGCTTCTCTTCCTCGCTGGCGCCGAGCATGAACACCGGCAGCTCGACCTCGACCTGCCGCTCGCCGTGGTGGAACCCGGACGCGATGGCCATGAACGACTGGCGCTCGTCCTCGGTCATCTTCTCGGTCCAGTCGATCTTGTCCTGGGTGAAGTCCAGGTCGTAGACGTTCCACCGCTGCTTGAGGTACTTGCGGTAGAGCGTGGTGAAGTCCGGCAGTGACCGCAGGTCCTTGTGCACGTACTCGATGACGTCGTCGATGTCGACGTCACGGACGGCCGCCAGATCGGACTCCTCGATTTCCCTGACCTGCTCGTCGGTCAGCGCGCGGGGCCCTTCGTGGAGCACCGCCGTGGGGCTCTTCAGTTCGGTCACGTGGCGAACCTCCAGTTCATGACCACTATTTGCGGATCTAGTGCGCTAATTTCCCAGGTTAGTAGCGGGTGCGGTGCCGGCCAAGGAAGCGGCTGCGCCACCGGCGGCGGCATCCGTGGCGGCGCCCGCGGCGGGCCCTGACGGGCGGGCCAGCCGGGAGAACCGCATCACACCGTCGTTGACCGCCCGGTGGCGCAGGGTGACGTAGTCGTGGAAGTAGCTCATGCCGAGCCGCCACGGGGTGCGGTCGCCCGCCCGCGGGAACTGGTCGATGGACCGCAGCACGTAGCCCGCGGAGAAGTCCAGCAGCGGCCGCCGGGCCAGGCCCGGGTCCTCGTTCACCGGGACGGCGACGTCGTAGCCGCGGTTGTCCATGTGCCGCAGCAGCCGGCACACGAACGCGCTGACCAGGTCGGCCTTGAGCGTCCACGACGCGTTCGTGTACCCGACGGTGAACGCGAAGTTCGGGATGCCGCTGAGCATCATGCCCTTGTAGGCCATGGTCTCCGGCAGCGCGACCGGCTGACCATCGACGGCCAGCTCCGCGCCGCCGAACGCGATCAGCTGCAGCCCGGTCGCGGTCACCACGATGTCCGCGTCCAGTTCCTCCCCGGACTCCAGCCGCACGCCGTGCTCGGTGAACGTGGCGATCCGGCCGGTGGCCACCGACGCGTGCCCGTCCTTGATGACCCGGAACAGGTCACCGTCGGGGACGATGCACATCCGCTGGTCCCACGGTTTGTAGGACGGGTTGAAGTGGGTGTCGACGTCGTACCCGGCGGGCAGCTGGCGGACCGCCATGCCGCGCAGGAACTTGCGCATGAGCTGCGGCCGCCGCTGGCTGAGCTCGTAGACGACCGTGCCCTGCAGGGCGTTTTTCCAGCGGGCGGCGGCGTAGGCCCGCCGCTGGCCGAGCAGCCGGCGCAGCAGCCGGGCGACCACGTCCTCGGACGGCAGCGACACCACGTAGCTGGGCGAGCGCTGCAGCATGGTCACGTGCGCCGCGGTCTCCGCCATCGCGGGCACGATCGTCACCGCGGTCGCGCCGCTGCCGACGACCACCACCCGCTTGCCCGCGTAGTCCAGGTCCGCGGGCCAGAACTGCGGGTGCACGACCTGGCCGCGGAAGTCCTCCAGGCCGGGCAGCTCGGCCTGGTAGCCGTGGTCGTAGCGGTAGTAGCCGCTGCACATCATCAGGAACCCGCAGGTCAGCGTGACCGTCCCGGCGCTGCTCTCCGCGGTGACCGTCCACCGGGCGGTCTCGCCGGACCACTCCGCCCTGATCACCCGGTGGCCGAACCTGATGTGCCGGTCGATCCCGGCCTCGGCCGCGGTGTCGCGCACGTAGCGCAGCACCGAGGGCCCGTCGGTGATCGCCTTGTCGCCGGTCCACGGCCGGAACCGGTAGCCAAGCGTGAACATGTCCGAGTCGGACCGCACGCCCGGGTAGCGGAACAGGTCCCAGGTCCCGCCGATCGCCTCGCGGGCCTCCAGGATCACGTAGGTCTTGCCCGGGAACGCCTCCTGCAGGTGGTGGGCCAGGCCCACGCCGGACAGCCCAGCCCCCACGATGACGACGTCGGCGTGCTCGCTCACCGGCGGGGCACCGCTCACCGGCCGCTCCCGGCGGGCTGCGCCGCCCCGGCACCGGCCGGGCCCGCGGCCTGCTCGCCGGCCGCCGCCCGCCGGGACCGGCGCCGGTCCAGCGCCTGGAGCACGTCGTAGTAGTGCGTTGGCGTGACCCGGGCCAGCGCGTCGAACAGGTAGGCGTCCGGCCCGACCAGGATCCTGGCCTTGCCCTGCTCCACCCCGCGGCAGATGATCTCGGCCGCCTTCTCCGGCGTGGTCCTGACCATCGCGTCGAACTCGGCCACCAGCTGGTCGCGGGTCAGCCCGCCGTCACCCGGCTCGCGGCGCACCCGCGCGTTGCGCGCGATGTTGGTCGCGATCCCGCCCGGGTGCACGTTGACCGCGGACACGCCGGTGCCGCGCAGTTCCTGGCGCAGCGCGTCGGTGAACCCGCGGACGGCGAACTTCGAGGCGCAGTAGGCGCTCTGGTACGGCATCCCGACCAGGCCGAACACGCTGGACGTGTTCACGATCACGCCCTCGTCCTGCTCGAGCAGGATCGGCAGGAAGGCCCGGGTGCCGTTGACCACGCCGTCGAAGTTGATCCGCCGCAGCCATTCGTCGTCGGCCGGGTCGCCGCCGGCCACCGTGGCCGCGACCGTCACCCCGGCGTTGTTGAACACCGAGCCGAGCGGGGCCGGCCGCCAGTCCCTGACCTCCGCCGCGAACGTGAGCAGCGCCCCGGCGTCGCTGACGTCCAGCACCCGGGTGAGCACCGGCCCGGGCAGCGACTCCGCGGTTTCCTTGAGCCCGGCCTCGTCGAGGTCCGCGATCGCCACCGGGGAACCCGCCTGGGACAGCCGCCGGGCGAGGGCCCGGCCGATGCCGGAGGCCGCCCCGGTGATCATCACCGACCGGCCCGCGATCGTCCTGCGCTTACCTGGCATCGCCGCTCCTTGCTCACCCGGGTCGCGATGTCGTTAGCTGGATGTCCGGCGGCGACTGCCCGGTGGCCGCCAGACTGAGCTAACCGGCGACCAGCCTGCGGTACGCACGCGTACCAGTCTGACGGTACGCCGGAGTAACATAACGTTCAACCCGCGTACACGGGCCCCCAGCGAGGAGGTCCAGGCTGACCACCGCGACCAGCCCCCGGCGGGGCCCCGCGGCCGCTGAGCCGGCCGCCGGAACCGCCGCCGAATCCCGCCGGCGGCTGCTGGCCGGGATGGCGGCCGCCATCCGCGACCGCGGTTACCGTGACTGCACCGTGGCCGACGTCGTGCGGCACGCGCGCACCTCGCGGCGCACGTTCTACGCGCACTTCGCCAGCCGCGAGGACTGCTACATCGCGCTGCTGCGCCAGTCGAACACCGAGATGGCCCGGCAGATCGCGGCCGCGGTGGACCGGCACGAGACGTGGGAAACCCAGGTGCGGCAGGCCATTGAGGGCTGGATCGCGGCGGCCGAGTCCGACTTGGTGCTGACGCTGAGCTGGATCCGTGACGTCCCGGCGCTCGGCGAGGGCGCCCGCCAGCTGCAGCGCGAGTCGCAGGACGTGTTCATCGAGCTCGTCCAGGCGCTGACCGGCACGCCCGAGCTGCACGCGGCCGGCATCAGGCCGCCGTCCCGCCAGCTCGCGATCATGCTGCTCGGCGGGCTGCACGAGCTGATCGCCACCACCGTCGAGGACGGCGGCCGGATCAGCGACATCACTGAGATCGCCGTCCAGGCCACCACGGTCCTGCTCAGCCCGGCCCGCTAGGCCCGCCGGTCAGTCGATCTCGACGCTGAAGTCCCAGCTGACGGTGTTCCGGCCAGCCGGGGCCCAGATCAGCTGTCCGTTGCCGGTCGGCAGCCGGCCCGTCATGATCACCGAAACCGTCTGGCCCGCCGTGACCTGTGCCGGCAGCGGGCCGCCGCCGCGCAGGTGCAGGCGCAGCCGGTGCAGCTGGCCGCGCTCGTCCACGGCGGCGAAGTCCGCCGCGCGCAGCGCGATGGTGCCGGTCGCCTTGGCGAAGGTGATCGTGAACGTGCACCTGGTCGTCTCGGGGACCGGGAACTGGCCCTCCTCGGGCACCTGCGGGCCGACCGCGGTGGCCAGCACCTGCGCGCCGGTCAGCAGCACGCGCACGGTGTCGCCCTGGATGGCCAGCTTGGGGTGCGCAGCGCTGGCCGTCACCACCCGGCCGACGGGCACCGAGGGCTTGGGCAGCCAGCTGGGCAGGCCGCCGTAGGTCTGAACGGGAGCCGGCGGCGGCCCCGGCCGGGTCACCACGAAGGTGGTAATCCCGGCCACGGCCACCACTGCGACGCCAAGTGCGGCCGCGGCCGCACGGAGACCCGCGCCGCGGGAGCCAGGCCGGCTGGCCTGGCTCCCGCGGCGCGTGGCAGATGCCGTTTTCACCGGCTGGCGTGGAATCCGGTCGGGTTGGTGAACACGTCAGGGCCGAACGGGGCCAGGCCCAGTTGCGCGGCAAAGCCGAGGTGCCCCTGGAAGTCCAGCCCGGGGGAGTGGCGCCCGACGCTGAACAGGTCCTCCATCGTCCGCAGCCAGCTGTAGTGGTTGTAGAACACGCTGCTGACCGTGCCCGGCTTGATGAACGGGCTGATCAGCACACTGCCGGTGTCGCCGCCGCCGTTGGTGGCGTCGGTCGCATCGAACAGCGGGTCGGTCGCTGGGGTGCGGGCGCCGAGGGTGACCCCGCTGACCGGGCCTGTGGTGGTCAGCGGCGCGCCGTGCGCGTCGACCAGGGTGAACGAGCCGGTGTCGGCGAGCCCGCCGCTCTGGGACGGCGCAGTCGCGGTGGCCGGAGTGTCGGTCACCGTGCCCACGAACGCCCCGGCCGGGATGCCGTTGCCGGTCACCGAGCGGCCCTGGTCGGTGATGACCGCCGAGTTGTCGGTGATGGTGGAGACGCCGGAGGCGGCCGTCGCCCCGGCGTCGGTGCGCGGTCCTGGCACGGGGTTGCCGCCGCCGAGGAGGCAGGTGCCGGCCGGCTTCGACGGGACGGTCTGGGCCACGCAGTTCGCCGGGCGGTCGAGGAAGGCGTTGTCGCCGGGGCCTGGGTACAGCTCGTTGCCCTGAGCGTCCTTCAGCAGTGGCGTGTTCGGGCCCGTCGGCTCGAAGTGGACCGTGTGGCCGAACAGGGTCTCGCCCGCGGAGTCCGAGGCCACCGAGGTCGCGGCGGTCGCCGGGTCGGTGGCCGAGTTGGCGAAGCTGTTGCCGGTGAAGGTGAACGGCGGGAAGCCCTCGTCGAAGGTGACGTCGATCAGGCCGCCGTCCTTGAACGCGGGCGACGCCTCGATTTCCGGGATGACGTGCTCGAGGAACAGGTCAGCCGCGTACAGGCCGCCGGTGAAGTTGACCGGCGCATTGGGCGTGTTCGGGTCGGAGAACCCGCCGGACAGGTTGTTGCCGTGGCACACCGCGTCGTGCGCGTCGCTGCAGTTGTTCGGCGAGATCCAGCTGAACGCCGGGGTGGTCCTGGCGCTCTGCAGGTCCTTGAACAGGCCGTTGGCCGGGTCGAAGAGGTTCGCGATGTGCTTGGCGTTGCAGTCGCCGGAGTTCAGGACCGAGCTGAACCACGGGAACGGGAAGTGCTTGGGCACGTACTGGTCGGTGGCGTTGGCGCTGCCCGGGTTGACCTGGGCGGTGCTGCCGGTCGGGCCCGGCTGGGCGAACGGGGCGCCGCAGGCGCTCACCCCGGCACTGTGCGGCGCGCTGCCGGTCTCCGGGTTGCCCAGGTCCTGGGCGTAGCCCTTCCAGCTCACGTGCGCCGCGTCCAGCTGGTTGAACAGCGTCTGGACGCTGTCCGGGTAGACGCAGCCGTTGGAGCCCACCGCCGCGTTCGGCCCGGCGGCCGAGGCCAGCTGGCCGCGGTCGGGGCCGTGCCTGACGACGCTGCCCGCGAACGTGTCGTAGAACGGGCAGTCCGCCTGGGTGTCGGGCTGGGTGGCCTGGCCGGACACCATCGAGACGTAGTTGTCCAGGCTGAAATGGCCGGTGCCGTAGTAGTTCTTCAGCAGCGCGCCCTGCGAGGGCAGCGTCTTCCACAGGAACGTGTTGTTGTTCAGCCCGGTGAACGTCGCGTCGAACGACTTGTTCTCCAGGATGATCAGCCATACGTGCTTGATCTTGCCCGGCTGGATGCCCAGGCCATCAGGGCCGCGCCCAGCGGCGGCACTGGCCGTAGGCGCCGCACTGCCGGCGGTAGCGGACAAGACAATTCCGGAGAGGGCGAGGGCCCCGGCAGCCGCGACCGTAAGGGTCCTGCGGCGCCAGCCCGAGCTGAGCGAAAGTCTCATGCCCCGTTCGTAGCGTGCTCCGCCCAAAACCTCCACCAATACCCGCAAGCACGCAGGTAAACAATTGTCACAATCCCAGGCCCGGCGTATTTAGGCATAGCGTGTTAGCAGGGCTAACTACAGTGGGTCAGCATTGCTAGCTACAGGGAACGGCGGATTGGCCGCGGCGGGGCCTGACGGCTGTCTTACGGCGCCCGGTCAGACCCGGTAGCTCAGGTCCTTCGCGGTCAGCCAGGCGGGCCGCAGCCGCAGCCAGGCGGTGCCCCGCACGGCCGGGTCGTCGTGCAGGTAGCGGCGGAACCGCTCGTCCCAGCGGCTCTCGTCCGGGCCCAGGTAGCGGGCCAGCTTGCGGCGGCCGCGGGGCACGTCGAACGGCACCTGCTCGGCCTGGCCGCGGGCGATGACCTGGCGGACCGTCCCGGTGATCAGGTCGCACTCGTCGACCACGATGGCCACCGCGGGGTCGGCCTGCACCCGGCTCAGCAGCCGCGCCCACGGGCCGGTGAGCAGCCAGAACGCGCCGTCCTCCCACAGATACCAGGCCGGCCGCACGGTCGGCCCGTTGGTGGCTACCCGCGCGGTCAGCGGCTGGGCCAGGAACTCGTCGACACCGAAGTCACGGTCCGCCACCCTCGTCATCACCCCTGCCACAGCCCGGCCGTCCGCCGGCTTGATCATGATCATGGATTACGGAACCGCCGGGGTTGGGCACCCCGCCCGGGCCTGCCGGGTCCAGCATGGGACCTCAGCCGCAGTTGAGGTCAAGCCCCGCCAGGAGGCCCCGCCAGGAAGGCCAGCCCATGACCAGGTCGCAGCGCCTGCTGACGGTGCTGGCGCTGAACCTGGCCCTGGTGGCGGGGCTAGTCGCGGCGGGCGCCGTGGCCGGGTCGCTCGCCACGGCGGCCACCGGGGGCGACTACCTGCTGGACGCCGCCGCGGTGGGCATCGCGCTGCTGGCGGCCTGGCTGGCCGGGCGGGCCCCGGAAGCGGCCAGGACGGCCCGGCCGCGTGGACCCGGTCAGCGCCGCCGCGCTGATCAACGCCGGGTGGCTGCTCGTGCTGGAACTGCTGGTCGCCGCCGCGGCGGTGACCCGGCTGGCGGCCGGGACCCCGCGCGTGTCGGGGCTGCCGGTGCTGCTGGTCAGCGGCCTGGCCGCGGTGGTGATGACGGCCGCCGCGCTGATCCTGCGCGGTGATGATCCGGATCCCGGCGGCGACGGGGACCGCGACGTGTCCGTGGCCGCGGTGCTGCTCGACACCGTGGCGGACGCGGCCGCGGCGGCCGGGACCGCCGTGGCGGGCGGGATCATCCTGGCCACCGGCGGCTGGTACTGGCTGGACCCGGCGGTGGCCCTGGTCATCGCGCTGGTCGTGGCCGGCCATGCGGCCGCGCTGATCAGGAAGGTGCTGGCGCGGCTCCGCGCCGCCCGGGGCGGCGAGCCTGGGACAACGGGCTGAACTGTGGCGTTTCCGTAATCCATGATCATGATCAGGCGAAGAGGCGGTCGGCCTTTACTGATCCGGGGCGGCCATCCAGGCGGCAATCTGGGCCCGTGAGCTGAAGCCGAGCTTGTTCAGGATGCTGCGGACGTGGCTGTCCACGGTCCGCTCGGAGATGAACAGGCGGCTGCCGATCTCCTTGTTGGTCAGGCCCTCGGCGATCAGCCGGGCCACGTCGGCTTCCCGCTTCGCCAGCGGCCCCAGCCCGGCTGGCCCTCGCCCGGCTGGCCCCTGCCCGGCTGGCCCCCGCCCGGCTGGCCCCCGCCCGGCTGGCACTGCGGCGGGATCCGCGGCCGCGGCCGGCTCCGGCCCAAGCCCGCCGAGGGCAAGGTCCGCGGCCGCGTCGCGGCTGAGCTGCCGGCCGGCCTCGTGCTCGGCTGCGAACCGGGCGGGCCCGAGGGCCGCCTCGGTCTCCTGCCGGATCCTGGCCACCAGCGGGGCCAGGAACGGCATGATGTTGGCGCCCGCGTCGGTGCCGGCCGTGGCCGCCGCCCCGAACAGCTGCGCGGCCCGCCGCGGGTGGCCGGTCAGCGCGGCGTGGCAGCCGGTCGCGTCCATCAGGCAGAACTGGGCCATCCGGTCATCGAGTTCGCGGGCCATCCTCAGCGCGCTGGCCAGCCGCGGCCCGGCCCCGGCCGGAGACCCGCCGGCCAGGTCCGCCAGGGCCAGGTTGAGCAGCATGATGCCCTGGCCGTAGCGGTCGCCGATCTGCTCGGCCCGCCGGAGCGCCTCGGCGGACGCCGACCTGACCGTGTCCAGGTCGGCCTCGGTGAAGCCGCTGAGCGCGCGGGCCTGCAGCACTGAGATCGGGCCGGACGGGTAGTCCAGGCCGTCGGTGGCCGCCGCTGCCTCGGCCAGCAGCCGGCGGGCCGCGGCGTGCTGGCCGGCCATGTTCTCCGCGACCGAGGCCATGGCCAGCGCTTCGACCAGGACGTCAGGCTGCCCGGTGGCCCTGGCCACCCCGACGGCGTCGTGCAGCAGCGGCCCGGCGGCGGCCGGATCGGCCTTCAGCACGGCCAGGAAGCCGCGCAGGAAATGCCCCCAGGCGCGGATCCGCGGATCACCGCCCGGCGCCGCGATGAACGCCGCCAGCCAGCGCATGCCTTCGGTGGTGGCCCGGGTGATCCAGTACCAGGCCAGCCCGACCGCCAGCTCGAGCCCGCCGGCCAGGTCCCCGCGATCCTGGCAGCGCCGCATGACCGCACGGAGGTTGTCGATCTCCAGGTCGGCCCACCGGAGCAGGCTGAGCAGCTCGGCCCGCCCCCCGGCCGCGGCCAGCAGCGACGCCATCCGGTAGTGCGCGGCACAGCGCTGCTCGGTCTCCTCCTGCTCGCCGGCCGCGGCGAGCTGCAGCCGGGCGAACTCGCGCATGGTCTCGTGCAGCCGGTAGCAGGCTTCGCCACCGGCCTCCTCCTTCATCACCAGTGACTTGTCGACCAGCGAGGACAGCACGTCCAGCGCCCCGGGCGCGGCCAGGCCCGTGCCCGTGCCTGGGCCCGGGCCCGTGCACACGCCCTCGACGTCGTCCAGCGTGAACCGTCCCGCGAACACGCAGGCCCGGCGCAGCACCGCGCGCTCGGCGCCATCCAGCAGGTCGTGGCTCCACTCGATGGTGGTCCGCAGCGTCTGGTGCCGGGGCAGCGCGGCCCGGCTGCCGCCGGTCAGCAGGCCGAACCGGTCACCGAGCCGGCCCGCGATCTGGGCCACGGTCAGCACCCGGGTGCGCACCGCGGCCAGCTCGAGGGCCAGCGGCAGGCCGTCGAGCCTCCGGCACAGGTCGACCACGGCCGCCTGGTTGGCGGCGGTCAGCCCGAACGAGCCCGACGCCGCGGCGGCCCGCTCGGTGAACAGCCGGACGGTCTCGTTCTGCCGCAGCCGCTCCAGCGGCTCGGCGCTGTCCGGGACCGGCAGGTCCAGCGGCGGCACCGGGACCACGTGCTCGCCCGGCACCGACAGCGGCTCCCGGCTGGTAGCGATCACCCGCAGGCCGGGCGCGGCCGACAGCAGGCCGGCCACCAGCCCGGCGGACGCGGTCAGCAGGTGCTCGCAGTTGTCCACGACCAGCAGCAGCTCCCGGTCCTGCAGGTAGCCGGCCAGCAGCGTGGCCGGGGCGGCCGCGGCCTGGTCGCGCAGGTCCAGCGCGGCCAGCAGGGCGCTGCTGACCAGCGCCGGGTCGGTCACCTCGGCCAGCTCGGCCAGCCACGCCCCGTGCCGGAACCCGCGGCTCAGGTCCGCGGCGAGCCGCAGCGCCAGCCGGGTTTTGCCGACCCCGCCGGGCCCGGTCAGCGTGATCAGCCGGGCCTGGGTGAGCGTCCGCCGGACCTCGGCGGTCTCGCGGCGCCGGCCGATGAAACTGGTCGTCTCGGCGGGCAGGTTGCCCGGTCGCCGGGTGGGCCTCGCCATGCGCTGATCCTGCCTGCTCGCTGATGGCCGGTGGCCGGCTCGGCACCAGGCCGGCTCGGTACCGGGCCGGCAATTCCGCCGATGCCGGCCCGAGGGCTGCGCTCCTAGCGTCACGAGCATGCCTGAGGAACTGCCGGTTCGGCGAGTCGAGATCAGCTTCGTCGGGGCCGCGCCTGCTCAGCAGGTGCAGCGCGCGTCCGGCGTCAGAGAGGTCGAGGCCGAGGGCTCGGTGCTGCGGTGCCTGGTCTGCGGCAGCTTCCAGCCGTTCCTCGAAGCGCTGCGCGGTCATGAGGTCGTCGGCTTGAGCTCGACGCCGCCGCTGCCGAACCCCGGCCCGCGGGCCGGCCGACCCAACCGGAGATCATCGCAATGACCAGCTTCTTCGCCGCCGCCGGGCGGTTCGCCGTGCGCTTCCGCTGGGCGGTAGTGGCGGCCTGGGTGGCCGCCGCCGTGCTCGCCACCGCCTTCCTTCCCTCGCTGTCCAGCGTGACCAGCGACAGCAGCACCGGCTACCTGCCCGCCAGTGCGCCTGTGGTGCAGGCGGCCCGGCTGGCCGCGCCGTTCCAGGCCGCGGACCAGACCCCGGTCCCGGTGCTGGTGGCCCGCGACGGCGGGCCGCTGACCGCCGCGGACACCGCCGCGACCGGACGGCTAGCCGCCCGGCTGGCCGCGGTGCCGGCGGTCCGCCAGGTCCAGAACCTGGGCGTCAGCGCCGACCGGCGGGCGGTCCAGCTGCTGGTGCTGGCCCGGATCGACGTGAGCAACCCGGGCCCGTCGCAGCAGCTGGTGGACGGCTTGCGCCGGGCCATCACGGCCCGCGCGCTGCCACCTGGCCTGCGCGCGCACCTGGCCGGCCCGGTCGCCGTGCAAACTGACGTCAACCGGTCGGCGCACTCGTCCGGGAACCTGGGCGAGGACCTGACGATCGTGTTCATCCTGGTCCTGCTGATGGCTGTGTTCCGGGCCGTGCTGGCGCCGCTGCTCACCCTGGCGCCCGCTGTGCTCGTCACCCAGCTGGCCGGGCCGGTGATCGCCGAGGCCAGCAAGGCCGGGCTCCAGGTTTCGTCGCTGACCCAGATCCTCCTGCTGATCCTGGTGATCGGCGCGGGCACGGACTACGGCCTGTTCCTGGTCTTCCGGGTGCGCGAGGAGCTTAGGGCCGGCCTGGCCCCGCACGACGCGGTAGTCAGGGCGCTGGCCCGGGTCGGCGAGTCGGTCACGTTCTCTGCCGCGACCGTCATCGCCGCTCTGCTGACCCTGCTGCTCGCGGTGTTCGGGCTGTTCTCCGCCCTGGGCGTGCCGCTGACCATCGCGATCGCGCTGATGCTGGCGGCGGGCCTGACCCTGACGCCCGCGCTGCTGGCCATCTTCGGCCGGGCTGCGTTCTGGCCGTCGCGCGTCACGGCAAGCGCCGGGCGGCCCGGCTGGTGGGGGCGTACGGCGAGCCGGATCGTGGCCCGCCCGGCCGCGGTGCTGGCCCTGGGCCTGGCGGTGTTCGGCGGCCTGGCCCTGGCCGCGGTGGGCTATACGCCCACCGGGTTCGGCGCCACGCCGCCCGCCCCGGCCGGGTCGGACTCCGCGGCCGGGCAGGCGCTGCTCGCCGCGCACTTCCCAACGGCCAGCAGCAACCCGACCGTGATCCTGCTGCGGTTCCCGGCGCCGGTCTGGCGCGACCCGGGCCCAGCCGCGCGGGCCGAGCAGAGCCTCGCCGCCAGCCCGCTGTTCGCCAGCCTGGGCGGCCCGCTGGAGGTCAACGGGGTCACGCTGGCGCCCGGCCAGCTCACCGCGCTGCACGCCCGGCTCGGCGACCCCCGCACGCTGCCCGCCCAGCCGCGGCCGGGCGCCGGGGTGACCGCCGCCACCTGGGCCGCCTACCGCGCCGAGAGCCAGTTCATCAGCCCGGACGGGCGGACCGTCAGGCTGGCGGCCGGCCTCGCGATCGGCGACCCTAACTCGGACGCCGCGCTGCGCCAGGTCCCGGCCATCCGCGCTGCGGCCGCCGCCGCGGCCCGCGCGGGCGGTGCCACCGGCTACGGCGTCGGGGGGGACGCTCCGGTCACCTACGACGTCAGCCGGGTCTCCGGCCAGGACCTGCTGCGCATCGTCCCGGTCGCGATCATTGTCATCGGGCTCCTGCTCGCGCTGGTGCTGCGCAGCGCGGTGGCGCCGGTGTACCTGATCGCCTCGGTGGTGCTCAGCTACCTGGCCGCGCTCGGCGTCTCCGTGCTGATCTTCCAGGATGCGCTGGGCGGCAGCGGGCTGCCGTACTTCGTGCCGTTCCTGATGTTCGTGTTCCTCCTGGCGCTGGGCGAGGACTACAACATCCTGGTCATGTCCAGGATCAGGGAAGAGGCCGCGCGGCTGCCGCTGCGTCAGGCGGTGCCGCTGGCGCTGAGCCGGACCGGGTCCACGGTCAGCTCGGCCGGGCTGGTGCTGGCGGGCACGTTCGCGGTGTTCGCGGTGGTCGTCAGCCTCCAGCCGGGCGGCGCCCCGTACCGGGCCGTGCTCGGCTCGCTCGCGATCGGCATCCTGATGGACGCGTTCCTGGTCCGCACCCTGCTGGTGCCGTCGGCGGTGGTGCTGCTCGGCCGGTGGAACTGGTGGCCGTCCCGGCTCGGCGAGCCCGGTAGCGGCCCGCCGGATCGCGAGGTCACGCTGGCCCGGGCCGGTTGATCAAGGCTGGTTCGGCCGGTTGATCACGGCCGGTCCGGCCGGCTGATCACGGCCGCCGCAGCCCGCCGGGCCCCACCGGGCCGGCGGGCTGCGGGCTGGCCACGCGGATGACCAGCCCGGTCAGCACCCCGGCCAGGAAGCCGATGACATGGGCCAGGTAAGCCACCGAGCCGGCGCCGTCCGAGGCCAGGCCGGTCGAGTACGCCCACTGCAGCAGGAACCACAGGCCCAGCACCAGCCACGCCGGGATACGCAGCGGGATGAACAGCAGGAATGGCACCAGGCTCCACACCCGGGCCCGCGGGTACAGCACCAGGTACGCGCCGAGCACGCCGGAGATCGCGCCGGACGCGCCGATCAGCGGCGTAACCGAGTGCGGGTTGGCCAGCGCGAACCCGTACGCCGAGGCGTACCCGCAGGCCAGGTAGAAGAGCAGGAACGGCAGCTTGCGCATGCGGTCCTCGACGTTGTTGCCGAACACCACCAGGAACAGCATGTTGCCGAGCAGGTGCAGCCAGCCCGAGTGCAGGAACATCGACCACAGCACCGACAGCGGCGGCGACTTGTGGTACGTGGGCCGTTCCAGCACGCAGCCGACGCCCTGCGCGCTGACCGCCGTCCGGCCGGTCGGCACCAGCCGCAGCGGCTGGTCGCGGACCAGCTCGCGAGGGATCGCCGCGTACCGGTCGTAGAACGCGGCCTGCCTGCACTGCGCGGCCGGGCCGGGGCTGCCCATCAGGGTGCCCAGCGCGACCGGGGTGAGCAGCAGGACGGCCACGTTGATCGCGACCAGCGCGTAGGTCACCCACGGGGTCCGGCGGACCGGGTTGACGTCGTGGACCGGGATCACCACAACGCCATCGTGCCCTATGCCCGCAAAGCGCCCCACGAACACGGAGGATTTCCGGTGCTGGGAGTCGTGTTCCAAATGCGAAATCCCTGACGGGCAAACCTCAGCCGCGCCTGTGCAGCCGGGCACGAGGAAGGAGCCGCAACTGTAGCCGACCAGCCTCTTGACAGTGGAGTGCGCCCTCTCTACCACTGGTAGTGATCTGAGCGCTTGCGCTGCTGAAAACGCCTGCTGACCGCAGCCGTCATGACACCGGCCGTTGCTCGGGATGGTGAGGCAGATGGCTGAACCCCCGGGGAGGTCGTCCCGGCAGCGGTGGACCCTGGTGCTGGTGTGCACGGCGGCGTTCATGTTGCTGCTGGATATCACCGTGGTCAGCGTGGCGCTGCCGTCGATTCAGCGGGATCTGCGGGCGAGCCTGCCGGATCTGCAGTGGGTGAGCGCCGCCTACGCCCTGGTGCTGGCCGTGCTGCTGCTGCCTGCGGCCACCCTGGGTGACCGGCTGGGCCGGCGCCGGCTGTTCCTGACCGGCCTGGTCATCTTCACCGCCGGGTCGCTGGCGTGTGCGCTGGCCTGGACCGCGCTGGCGCTGGAGTTGTTCCGCGCGCTGCAGGGAGTCGGCGGGGCGGTGCTGTTCGCCACCGCCACGCCGCTGCTGCGTGCGGAGTTCTCCGGCGCCGCCCTGGCCCGGGCGCTGGGCGCCTTCGGCGCCACGCTGGGCGGCGCCACCGCTATCGGGCCGCTGGCCGGCGGGGTGCTGACCGACACGCTGGGCTGGCGGTCCATCTTCTTCATCAACCTGCCCATCGGCGTGGCGGCGTTCGCGGGCGGGGTCGCCCACCTGCGCGAATCCCGCGACCCGGCCGGCGGCCGGGCCGACTGGGTGGGCACGGTCCTGATCACCGGGGCGCTGACCGCGCTGATGTTCGCGCTGATCCGCGGCAACTCGCTGGGCTGGGCGAGCCCGGTGATCGTGACTCTGCTGGCGACCGCAGCCGTGGCCCTTGCCGGGTTCGTGATCTACGAGCTGCGCATCGCCGCTGCGCCCATGGCCGACCTGCGCCTGTTCGCCCGGCGCAGCTTTGCCGCGACCGGGTTCGTGGCGTTCGCGATCTCGGCGACGGTCATCGGGATGATCATCTACCTGTCGCTGTTCGTGCAGAACACCCTCGGCTACTCCCCGGTTCAGGCCGGGCTGCGGTTCCTGCCGCTGTCGCTGGTCTCCTTCGCGGTTGCCCTCCTGACCGGCCGCCTGATCGGCAAAGTGGCGATGCGGGTGCTGCTGGCCACGGCCATGGCCGCGGCCGCGGCCGGGCTGGCCTCGATGGCTCACCTGACCGCCACGTCCACCTGGCTGGTGCTGCTGCCCGGCTTCATCCTGGCCGGGGTCGGCCTGGGTATCACCTCCACCGGCCTGGCCTCGGCAGCGCTATCGGCGGTGGAGCCGGCCCGTGCCGGGATGGCCGCCGGGATGGTGAACACGCTGCGCCAGGTCGGCACCGCCACCGGCGTGGCCGTGCTCGGCGTCATCTACGCCTCCCGCGTCACCGCCGCCACCTTGCACGCCGCGGCGGGCCTGCCCGCCCCGCCCGGCGCCGCCGCCCGGCTGGCCGCCGCGGTCGCCTCCGGCGCGGGCGTTCGGGTCGCCGCCGCGGTCCCGCCCGCCGCCCGCGCCGCGGTCACCCACGCCGCCCACGCCGGCACCGCCAGCGGGCTCAACGACGTCCTCCTCGCCGCGGCCGCGTTCGCCGCCCTCGGGGCGATAGCCGGCTTCGCGTTCGG
>Ga0157379_10002052_pt1 | contig 16726 bp, 17 predicted proteins | sample S25metaG_FD_121802 | JGI IMG/M metagenome (GOLD analysis project Ga0157379, IMG submission 121802) | Switchgrass rhizosphere microbial communities from Kellogg Biological Station, Michigan, USA - S2-5 metaG | ecosystem: Host-associated > Plants > Roots > Rhizosphere > Soil | place: USA... | reverse complement strand
TGAAAGTGCATCTCAATATACCCCCCCGAGAGGTGCACCAGCACCGCGGAGGCTGTGATCAAGCCCAGGCTTGCCAGTACCGCACGCACCCGGCGACTCCCCCGTCCCCAGCTGCTCAGGAGTGTGGGCCAGGCGACCAGGCCGGCCTCGGCAAGACTGTGCCAGAGCCCGGCGCCACTCAGGAGGCCAAAGCTGAGGAGGCCCACGACGTGGAGCCACAGCACCACGAGGATACCCTGATGCCGACGCTGCCAGACGGCTGTGGGCAGCGGCCGCCCTTCTGGGACGAGATGCCAGAGGTAACGCCGCCAGCGCGCCGCACGTGTGGCCGGGAGCTGGCGCGCATGGGTGATCGTCATGGGCATCATCTGGTCTCTCCTCGCTCTATGAGAGGCGCGCCACAGACGGGCTTGGGCGTAGGCTCCGAGGCCCCGCGACCTCTCCCGGTGATGGGCTGTGCATGCGGCGCCGTGTGCGTCAGGACTAGACGCGCGCTGCCGCCACGCGACCACGGGGCGCCCCGCGGTCTAGTCTCTTATCGGGTGCAACCCAGGAAAAATTGAGCCGGGGTCTCCAGCTGCCCTCCCCATCCTGGGGCCATGTGCCTACACACTGCGAACAAATACAACGGGCTCACCCACAGACCGTCACAGGTCACGGGTTGCGAGTTGGCTCATAAGGCCTACAGTGTCCCTCGTGTCAGTCAAAATAGGTCATGACGCGTGGCTTTGACACCCAGGCATTGGCACGGCAACGCTCTGCGTGTCAAGACGGGGCGACACGCTGTGCTGCTCGCCCCGACACCTAGCATAGCCAGGAACACGCGGACGCATAGCGCCGTGCACAACCAGAAGAGCTACAAGCAGGGTGAGCGGATCTGCGCAGTGGTCGCTCGCAAGCGGGGACGGGGTGTGCGAGACGCGTTCATCTACAGGCCGCGCCCTGAAAAAGGAACCATATTGTGGGTTTGGGGTCGCACGGTGGTACAGGAAGAATTACCGAGAAAGATGGGGGTACTTCATCTTGCGCAGTATTTTGTAACCTTGTATGTGCATGCGGCAACGGCTCCTCACCTGCACGATACATATCCATACACGGGCAAGGCGGCAACCATGATGGCTTCAGGCCTAAAAAAATGTAACATACCGCCATGGAAATACACTATAATGAGCGACACCATGAGTTAACGCCTCGTGGAGAGGGGGCGAGTGAGGGTTGCCGGCCAAAGCTGCCTCGCTCGCCCTTCAGTACTCTAGGTACGCCTGTGGTCTGGTCGCGCCTGGATAAAGGTATAGTAGGGGAGCCGGGCATAGAGAGCAAGCTTTTTTTATGCGACGCCCGCATCTGGGTTGCCCCATGAGCTGAGCGCCTCAGCGCTGTTGTGCTCACATGCGCATCTGTGCTCCCGTCTGCCCTGCCTCACTGCCCCAGCATCCCCCGTCTCGCACACGGTCCCATCGTCCGCAGGGTCCGCGCCTCTTCTGACGCCAGCGATCGCTTCTTCACACCCCCCACGGGGTCAAGGTGCACCGGCGTGGCGGAGGGGTTAGGGAGGCTGACGCATGCAGAGGTGACGAGCACCCTCGCGCTGGAGCCTCCGCAGTGCAAGCGATCGGTTCACGGTATGACTAGAAAGTCTGTTGGCTCGCCCGACGCATCTGTCAAGGAGGAGAAGCCATGCCACCTACCCAGGCACTCAGCACCATCCACGCGCACCACCATGGCCAGGTCCGCGGTGCGGACCTCAGCCCACGTTCCCGCATGTTTGAAGGCCGCTTCGGCCGTCTGTTCCGCACCTTGCCAGCGGCGGAGTTCGCGCCCAACGATTTGCACCTCCTTGCGGAGGCCATAGCGGCTGACCCAGACGAGACGTCAGCTGATGACCTCGATGCTGAAGAAAACAGCGGTATCAGCGCTGGCTACACATACCTGGGCCAATTCATCGATCACGATCTGACCTTTGACCCCGCAAGCAGTCTGCAACAGCAGAACGATCCGGATGCACTCGTCGATTTCCGGACGCCGCGCTTCGACCTCGATTGCCTCTATGGGCGCGGCCCCGCCGATCAGCCCTACCTCTATCGGGCTGACGGCGTCCACATGCTGCTTGGCAATGCGCTGACCGGCGCCGACAACGATCCGCACGCCCGCAGCGTCCCGCGCAACCAGCCCGAACCGAGTGAGCCGGCCCGTGCGCTCATTGGCGACCCGCGCAACGACGAAAATATCATTGTCAGCCAGCTGCATGCCATCTTCCTGCGCTTCCACAACAAAGTGGTTGAGGTGTTGCAGCACGGGGCGACGCTCCCAGACTTCGCCCAGGTCCAACGCTTCGTGCGTTGGCATTACCAATGGGTCGTCCTGCATGATTTCCTCCCCACCATGATCCTGGCCGAGGTCCTCGCTGAGGTCGCGCCGCATATTGGCAACCACACTAACATCGTGACGGACCCACCCCAGTTGCGTTTGTACAAGCCGAAGCACGACGCCTTCATCCCGGTCGAGTTCTCTGTCGCGGCCTATCGTTTTGGTCACTCGATGGTGCGCCCTAATTACCGCTTAAACGCGACGACGGCGCAGTTGCCCATTTTTGCGAGTACAGGGCCAAGTTTGGTGGGCTTTCAGGCGTTCCCGACGGATTTGGCCATTGACTGGGGCAAGTTCTTCGCGATGGAGGCACGGCCCGCCACCGGTGCCACACGGCTGATGCCGGCGTACAAAATCGATACCTCGCTCGTCAATCCGCTCAAGACACTGCCGCTGTCGGTCGCCGGCGATCCGCCGCCGTCCCTGGCCGAGCGCAATTTGCTACGCGGACTCAGCATGGGGTTGCCGTCGGGTCAGGCAGTGGCGTTGGCGATGGGATTTGAGCCTATTGCCGACGCGGATCTGCATGTGGGCAAGGCGACGGAAGAAGATACCCCCACGAACCCGCTCTTGACCGACATTTCGCCAGCGTTCACGGAGGCTGCCCCGCTGTGGTATTACATCCTCGCCGAAGCACAGCAGGCGTTTGAGGACGACACCACACCGATCCAACTCGGCGCGGTCGGCGGCCGTATCGTGGCGGAAGTGTTCCTGGGCCTGCTGTTGGAGGACAAGCATTCCTTCCTACGGCAGAACCCGCTGTGGGAACCGTTTGACCAGTTTCGCCGGCCTGACGGGACATTCGGCATGGCCGAACTGATCCGAGCGGCGCAGTCGTAGACTGGGGGCATGTCAGCCAAACTCTGCGGTGATGTGATACGTGCCAGAGTGATATCGGGCGTGTTCTCAAAGTGGAGATAGCGGCTTAACGCAGAGGTTTTAGTGCTATTCATAGACAGGCTTGGGCCTTTTGTGAGCGGCGTATCTCCACATGTGGAACACTGCCCGGCTACGATAGGCCCCTGTGAAACGTGCTGTATCACGCCCGACATGAAGATGGCATAAGGAGACGATCACGATGATGCACGCGGCCAAAGACTCGATTGATCTCGGAATCATTTGTGGGGATATTCACGCGAGCCTGCACTTTTATCACGACCTGCTGGGGCTCCCCAACGTCGGCGTCACCGAGGCGACCACTGGCACCATGCATCGCCTGCGCTTTGGCACCAGTGATGTCAAGCTCATCGATCCCACGCACCGGCCGGGCTCAGGCCCCATCGGCATCGACCGCCAACTCGGCTTTCGCTACCTGACCTTTGTCGTCACCAATCTGGACGAGGTGATCCAACGGTTGGAAGCCGAGCACATTGCCTTCACCCGGCCCAAAACTACCATTAGGCCCGGGACCACCATTGCCATGGTCCAAGATCCCGATGGCAACATTGTTGAATTCGTCGAGCGCAGTTAAGGGAAGCCGCGCCATCAGCCGGCTGATGGCGCGGTCACGCCGCCGTCGGTCCCCAGTTGGGGCTTGGCAAAGCCCTGTGGCATTTTGTTGATCGCCTCGTCGCGTGGGCTCAAAACGATGGCTTTGGTCACACGCCACCGTTGTTCTCAAAGCAACAAGGTCAGCAGCATCAATGCCATAGCGGACGCGTCACGCGCCCAGCCGAGACGGCCCCAAGGGAGGAGGCGAGGACTCTAGGCCACAAGCAGTCCTTGGGCGATGGCGTGGGCGCGGAGATCGCCTTCCTTCTCCAGGTGCACCCTCACAGCTTCTAAGGCAGAGGTAAGCATCGCGGGGTCCAGCGACGCGGCCTCGGCAGGATAGCCGGCGTCCGCCAGGAGCTGCTGGCCGTGCTCGCGGAGGTGCGCCAAGGACCAGGCGAGCTGGGACGCCGTCTCGACCACGCCCTCGGGGAAGTCTTGGTGGGAGCCGCCAGCCCCGAGTTTGTCATAGCCGCCCTTGTGCCAATGCCCGCGTGGCCCGTGCGCATCAAAGCGGAGAATTTCTTCCCCCTTGATATCAATGCCGAAGGTGGGGCCCCCCATTTGGCTCTTCAGGCACCGCAAGGGCCAGAGATACAGGGTGAGGTCACCTGATTGGGACAACGGCCGAATCAGTACTCGGCCCACATAGGACTCGCCATCGATCATCGTCGTCATCGCCATCCTCCTCGGTTATAGGAAGAACTCACATGTTGCAGCCCTATAGTACCACAAAACCTGCCAGGCGTTGCGAGGGTGGACGCGGATTGCGCCACGGTGAGCTGACTGCTGCCTTCTACCACCGCAAGGCGCTCCGCCATAGGCTGACAGGTCTCTGCCGCACCCCGGAGTTTCGCCAGGTCAGTATAGCCGCGCTGTACGTCGCGGAGGTTGACGCCAGTGCGGGCACAGAGCAGAGGCCTGGCAGCTTAAGGAAAAGGCCCGCCTTGACAAAGCTGGCGTTCCGTCAGGGTACAGAGGCTACCGCATGCGTCACCAGTTAGCCTTGGAGATGTTGGCAAAAAACGGCGCCTGTCTTCCGCATAGCTGGATTGCCGGTAACGACGAGATGGGGAGCCCCTATGGGTTGTGGCGGCGGCTTGCGGCCTTCCGCTGGTGCTGGACAGGCGCCGCCGCATGGGGTAGGGTAGCGCCGCTGGGGTGGCTCCAGAGGGACGGCCGTGAGACAGGAGGTTGTGGAAGGCTGTGGGGGAGAAGGCTGGATGACCCGAGTTCGTCGGTATCCAGAGAAAGGCCACGCGCAAGAACCGAGGCAAAAGCCACAACCCTCACGACGGCATGTGACGGCTCTACCGGCTTGTCGATCCCCGGACGAGGCGCCTCTGGAAGGCAGGGCCGATGCGATTTTCATCCGCGACGTGGTCGAACTGCTGGACGAGCCCAGATGGATGGACGTAACGTACGGCGACAGATTGCGCACAGGCCTGTCGACCGGAACGGCGGCAGGGGGGGCTTGACCTCGCCGATCACTGTGCACGGTGCGCAGCGGGGGCTGTAACAGTCACACGCGATTTGAGAGGGTAGCCAATGCAAAAGATTGCCGAAGATACACGCTTACCGGTCGATATCGACGCTCAACCCCCAGTGCAGGCCGCGGCCGCCCTGCGGCCGGTGATCCGCGGCTATCATGAGGAGATCGAACGCGAGCAGCGCCTGCCGAAAGCATTGGTCGAGCAGTTGCACGCCGCCGGCTTCTACAGCCTGGTGATCCCGCGCGAGCTGGGCGGCCTGCAGGCTGACCCGCTGACCTACCTGCGCGTTGTGGAGCTCTTGTCCGAGGGCGCCGGCTCGGTCGGTTGGAACCTGGCCAACAACAGCATCGGTCAACTCGTCACGCTCGGTTTGCCGGACGAGGGCGTCCACGAGATCTACGCGCACGGGGCCGACACCGTCATCGCCGGCACCGCCGTGCAGGGGGGCGGGCAGGCGGTGCCGGTCGATGGTGGCTACCGCGTCAGCGGTTGCTGGCGCTTCGGCAGCGGCTGTCAGGAGAGCTCCTGGATGCTGGGGAGCTTCCAGATTCTCGACGGCGGCCAGCCGCGCCGCAGCCCGGACGGCACCTCGATTTACTGGCGTGGAGTCTTCCCGCGTTCGGAAGCACAGGTCGTCGAGGGGAGCTGGGACGTGTCCGGGCTGCGCGGGACCGGCAGCTTTGACTGGACGGTCGAGGACGTCTTCCTGCCGGAGCGGCGGACGATGGTCCATGCCGGCGTCCCGCTGGACAACCAGTGGAAGCGCTGGCCGGGGGTCACCTACGCCTTGCCGACCCAGGCCTGGGTTGGGCCCCACCACAGCGCCGTGATCACAGGAATCGCTCAGGCCGGCATCGACGCGCTGATCCAGCTGGCCGGCGGGAAGACCCCGCGTGGCCGGACTGGTTTGCTTTGCGAGAATCCCCAGGTCCAGGACGCCGTTGGTCGGGCCGACGCGACGCTGAACGCCGGGCGCGTCTACCGCAGCGCGATGATCACCGAGATCTGGAACACTGTCGCGGCCGGCCAGGAGACCACCCTCGAGCAACGGGCCCGCTGCCGGCTGGCCGCCGTCTACGCCGCCGACAACGCTCGCGAGGCGATGGACCTGATGTACCGGCACGGTGGCAGCACGGCGTTCCAGCGCGAGAGCCGCCTGGCCGAGTGCTGGCGCGATCTGCACGTCGTCGGCCAGACGGTCACGATCGCGCCGGAGTGGTACCCCATCGGCGGCCGGGTGTACCTGGGGATGGACCCGAGCCCGCGTCTGCGCTAGCCACAACTGCATGTAGCAATCGACGGCCGGGCGGCCGCATCAACCCAAAACCAGGCGCGTGCAACCGTAGGTCGGGCGTTTCCGAGCTCCGCTACCATAGGAGGATGGCCCCATGAGCACCCATGCCGAACTGTACGACCAGGACTTGTACGCCTGGACGCAGGAGCAAGCCGCACGCTTGCAGGAAGACGCTGTGCACGAGCTGGACCTGGAGCACCTCATTGAGGAGTGTGGAAGAGCCTTCACTGGGAACGCCACGCTCCAGCGTGGCTACTGGAGCTGGGCTGGAGCCCGGCGCTCCCAGGAGAATGCCCAAGCACTCCTGTGGAGATGCACTAGGTCACACACGCGATGTTTCTCCACTGGCAGTGTCCATACCAGATATCACGGCCCTCATGTGAGGGAGGTTACACGCACAATGTGACCCCTATCATAGGCCTTCGCACTCCTCAGAGGTACAGTCTATGTCGAATCGGGTGCACAGCACGAGGCGGCGCAGGACGCCGTTTGGTTCTCAGCCGCACTGATGCTGTCGCACATTGGCCTGTGAGATGGCACGTCCCTGATTGGACGGCGCCAAAGCGCACCAGGGGATGAGCACAGAAACAGTTCCTCTACAGGAGGTCGGACCATGAGTGAGCACGAAAGACAGCTTCGCGAGGCTCTCGCCCAGATTGCCGCCGTAGCCAGCACGGCCGTCAACGGTGGCACCTATCCGGAGGACAATCCCGACCATGACCAGGCGCCGGAGGACACCCCAGCGCCGGGTGAGCTCGTATGCACGCCGAAAACCCTCCCCACGCGACTCTTGGTGAAGGCGGCGGAGACCGCCAAGCATATCAATCCGGCCAACGCGCCAGTGCTCGGGCCCCTCGCCGCGGTGGCCGGGGGGTTCCAAGTGGCCGACCCCCTCCGCATTGCTGTGGTCACCTCGAAGTACTGGGGACCGACGCCGCGTCAGCTGACAGTCAGCTTTCTGGAGACCACCCCGGCCGACCTGAAAGCTCGGATCCTGAGCCACATGAACGCGTGGACCAAGACGTCGGGTATCTCGTTCGTCGGGACAAGCGGGACGGGGAACGTCCGCATCTCCCGGGGCCCGGGCGGCTACTATTCCTACCTCGGGACGGATATCCTGCACATCCCGAGAAATCGCCAGACGATGAATCTCCAGGGGTTCACCATGAACACCCCTGAGTCGGAGTACAAGCGAGTCGTCCGGCACGAGACGGGACATACCCTCGGCTTTCCGCATGAGCACATGCGGAAGGACCTCGTCGCCCGGATCGATCCGACGAAGGCATACACCTGGTTCTGGGAGACGTACGGGTGGGACAAAGCCACGGTAGACGCCCAAGTCCTCACCCCGCTGAGCGAGGCATCGCTCATGAGTACCCCGGTGGATCAGACCTCGATCATGTGTTACCAGCTTCCGGGACTGATCACCAAGGACGGCAAGCCGATCCTCGGCGGGACGGACATCAACCAGACGGACTACGCGTTCGCCGGGAAGATCTACCCCAAGCCGGGCCATAGGGCGGCCGTACACGAGGAGGACTGGGCGGAAGCGGAGGATGTCGAGGTGGCAGTCTGACTGCCCCAGGACCTGCGAGGAGCCTCGACGGCGACTGAGACGTGGGGGGCAAGACCGATGGCACGGCTGATCGAAGTGCAGGACGCGCGCGCATGTCCGTCGCCGCTCCTGGTCTCCCTGGGCGACGTCCTCCTGTTTTACGTGGCCGGTGGCCGTGTCCGGTCCGACGGTGACGTTATCGAGCTATTGGGTCCGTTCCTCCCGGCGGTCCTGGGAGACGACGGCACCATCGTGACACCGATGGGGCCTCCGACCACAGTCCTGTGTCGCGCCCGACAGCCCGGTCGGGCGCAGCTCGACGTGGTCACGGGCGACCCCTTCCACATGCCGCAGACGACTACCCTGTACATCACCGTCGAGCCGTGAGCCACGACAGGTGACCGGGGTACAGGCGTCCGCGGGGTCGCCATTGGCCCGTAGCACAAAACCCCCCAGCCTATCCTCCAAGGACCGTCTCCACTGCGACCACAATGACGAGGCGTGTGAGCGCCTCGTCGCTGACCCAGTTATGGCAGCTGGCCCCGCCAGCGGTGCTCCAGGACTGTCTCGTCCATGAGCCAACGGCAGCAGAGAGGCGAAGCGGGGAGCGAGGGCCTGACGGCGGCCGAACCGTTCTCCGCCCTGCTGCCTCAGCACCCCTGCTGTCCAGAGCAGCTCCCCCAAATCGGTGCCACACCAAAATTTGCGACGGAACCTGCTAGGGAACTTCCTAGACAATCAAGTGAGAAAATGATTAAGCAAGTGTGTCCTGACATCGGAGTACCATCAAAAAATTTGTGCTGGACATACTGTTTAGTTTTATATTATTGTACGAATAAAGTTCACAATCTTCTCCGCCATAGTAGACCCTCCATATGAAGGATATGTATAAGATGACGGAGCAAGCTTGTAATCCGATGCACCGTCCTAGCCATAGACGCCTTCGCACGCGACAGCGCTCCTTCAATGGCGACGACGCGGTATATATTCCTCACATCATATCGCAGATCCAGCAGGCAGAGGCTGCATCTGAAGCATCCCTGCGATTCGAGTCACTCCTGGCCAGTCTCTCTACGACTTTCATCAAGACACCTGTGCCAGACATTGAGAGACAAATCGAGGTGGGCCTGCAGCGTGTGGTGGAATATTTTGCCCTCGATTGTGGGGTGCTCTCAGAGTTACTGGACGAGTCCACGACACCGCGGGTACGATACTGGTATAGCATGCCAGGGGTTGCTGTTCCTCCAGGCCTCTTGTCGTTGAATAAGTTTTTCCCCTGGTACGCTAGCCAACTCACCCAGGGGAACAATGTGGGCTGTGCACACATTGATGAGTTACCTGCTGAAGCTGGGGCAGATAGGCAGTACTGGCTATGCAGCGGTCTGCAATCGTTCCTCGCCATTCCACTCCCCGTGGATGGCGTAGTCGTCTATGTGCTCTCTGTGGCTACATTGTGCTCCGAATATACGTGGACAAGGGAACTGATTGTACGTCTGCAACTCATTGGGGATCTCTTCGTATCTGCCTTGATGCGTAAGCTTAACCAGGAAAAGCTTGAGAAACACCTCTTACTTGAGACCTTAGTTGCTGACCTCTCTACCGTATTCACCAAGGCGCCTGCCAGTAACGTCGACACAGAGATTGAGGACGCGCTCCGATATGTGGCGGAATGCTTCGGCGTTGACCAGAACTTTCTGCTCGAATTCTCTGCCGATCACATGGCCCTGTCTACCACCTATGGCTACGTCGTGTCCAGGGACAGCCATATCTCTCCGTCCAAGATATGCATCGATCAAGAACTGCCCTGGTTTACAGACCAGTTGCTCCGGGGCGAGCTTGTGCGCTTCCACCGGCTGGACGAGCTGCCAGTGGAGGCGGCTCTGGCGAAGGAAGCCTGGCTGAAAAGAGGCATCAAGTCGGCGTTGATCGTCCCGGTATCAGTGAGCAATACGACGATCTGTGCGTTTGGTGTTGCGGCGTTTCGCACCGAAATCGACTGGCCGCCTACATGGATTCTGTTCCTACGCTTGATCGGTGAGATCTTGGCCAACGCCCTGGCCCGTAAGCGGGCCGAAGAGGTGTCGAGCCGTCTGTGGCACGAACTCACCCATGCCGCCCGTATCGCTATGCTAGGAGAACTCACGGCCTCTATGGCGCATGAGCTCAATCAGCCCCTGGCGGGGATCCTGAACAATGCGCAGGCGGCCCACCGGCGCCTGGCCATGGAGTCCCCGGATCTGGTGGAAACACGAGAGGCGCTGCTGGACAGCATCGCTGACGACCAGCGGGCGGGGAAAATCGTCCAGCTATTGCGGGCGCTCGGAAAGAAGGGTGTCGTGGAACGCACCCCTCTGAACTTCAACACGCTCGTGCAGCAAGTCATCCGTCTCGTACAGAGTAATATGTTTGAGAAACAGGTGACACTCTCGCTTGACCTGGCCATGGACCTTCCGACGGTCTACGGCGACCCTGTGCAGATGCAACAGGTCGTTTTAAATGTGATGCTCAACGCCTTTGACGCGATGCAACATAGAACACGTTGTCCGCGCGTGTTGGCAATACGTACGGCACACGAGGCTTCCACCGCAATCACCGTGTCGTTCCAAGATACCGGTATTGGAGTCAATGAGACGACCATGCGAAATATGTTCGCTGCCTTCTTCACCACCAAAGCGGAGGGCATGGGCATGGGGTTGGCTATCAGTCGGACCATTGTGGAAGCCCACGGCGGCCGGATTTGGGCAAGACCGAATGCAGACTGTGGTACCACCGTATGCTTCACTCTCCCGGTGAGTTGTGAGGTCGCCGTATGAACATCGCTGATGCAGTTGTTTTCGTCGTCGATGATGACACCTTGTTTCGGCGTTCGATGGAACGCTTACTGTCCTCGGTTGGCTACCCTGTCGAAACGTTTGTCTCGGCGTGGGAGTTTTTACAACGTGAGCCGCCTACTGGCCCGGCGTGCCTTATACTTGACGTACAGATGCCCGAGGTCAACGGGCTCGCCCTGCAGGAACTCTTGGCTGGCGCAGAGCGCCTTATGCCGATCATCTTCCTCACAGGGTATGGTACCGTCCCCATAAGCGTCAAAGCCCTGAAGGCCGGTGCTGCGGACTTTCTCCAGAAACCCTGTACTGATCAGGTACTCCTGGACACTATTGATCGGGCCCTCTTGCAGGCGCAACAGGCATGGTGTGAGCATGCCAAACAGACCACAGTGCAACAATATCTCAAGACCCTAACAACGCGTGAGCGTGAGGTGTTGGCCCTCGTAGTGACCGGTATGCTGAACAAACAAGTCGCTGATGCCTTAGGAATGAGCGAAAAAACCGTGAAGGTCCACCGTGGCCGCATCATGAAGAAGATGCACGCCGTCTCGCTTGCCGAACTCGTACGCCTGGCTGACCAGGGAGGTATCACACCGTAACTGGCGCGCCGCCTCAGCACTTGACGGTTGCTGTGCTGCGCCACATACCTTCGCTCGCCGTTCCGCCTCGTTCTCCTTGCAACATTCCTCCTCGCCATTTTCAGACCGTGGCTGTATCACAGCCACCGCAGCCTGGCATTGGACTAAAGTCCGATCTCTATAGTCCCAAAGTCCTATTGTTGCCGCCGTGCTCTAGGGGTAAGTTTCCTCCTTACTGGACAGGCAGAGTCATCAGGTACTCTGCACGCGGGAATATCCCAGATTTTATCGAAAGCGTGCGAGAGGTTGGCCATAATCACTGTCGTCATCAAGGATTCTCCGTGGAGCTATCAAATCTTATTGCTTATCTCGTGGATGATGATCTGTCCATACGCAGATCCTTGCCGCGGTTGCTGAAAGCCCACGGGGTGAAGACAGTCACTTTTGCCTCTGCGGAAGCCTTTCTGCAGGCAGAACCCTGGGTGCCAGAGGCCTGTCTCATCCTGGATGTGCAGATGCCTGGGATGAAAGGGTGGGACTTGCTGGAACATTTACATACGATTGGTATCGCCCTGCCAGTCATCATTATCACAGCCTATCACGATGTGCAGACGCCTCACCGTGCGATGCAAGCTGGCATCGTGGCCTACCTGCGGAAACCTTTTGATCAGGAAGAGCTGCTTGAGGCACTAGAACAGGCGTATACGCAGAGGCGCAGAGGCTCCCTGTGACCCTATCGATTGCTCAAGATGGCATGCTTGTCTGGTGATAAGTCAAGTTCTGTACGGCGAGTGAAAGCGACCCGTTGTATCCGGCGGCCATCGGCTTTTGTCATGGCTATGCGGCCGGTGCCTATCAATATCACCAGGCAATCACCCTCAGGACGTACACGCCTGATCTGAAAATCCGTGTGATCAATGTGGTGGACCTCATGAAGCTCCAGCCGTCGAGCGAACACCCCCACGGCTTGAGCGACGCAGCCTTCGACGTGCTGTTCACACCGGACAAGTCGATTATCTTTGCCTTCCGTGGGTATCCCTGGCTCATCCACCGCCTGCTCTACCGTCGCACCAATCATGCCAACCTGCACGTACGTGGCTACAAGGAAGAAGGGACCACCACCCCCTTTGATATGGTGGTGTTGAATGATCTCGACCGCTTTCATCTCGTAGAGGATGTCATCGAGCTGCGTGCCGCAGCTCGGTGCCTGCATGGCCTACGCCAAGCAGGCGATGCGTGACAAGCACATCGAGCACCAGCACTACATTGCCGACCATGGCGAGGAGCTGCCTGAGGTGCGCAACTGGCAGTGGGGTAAGAGAGACTGAGGCGGGGAGAGAGCGCTTCAGCCCTGGATCAGAACAGGTCCTCGGCGTTTCATGGATTGAGTGGTGGCACCACGGCGCGGCGCGGAGACTGCCGGCGACTGGCTTGGAGACGCCGTTGGCGTGCTTGAGTCATGCCACGCAGGAGCGGCGCGGCGTCCCATACTTCCTGGCGCCCGGTGGCCACGAGACGCTCCAGTTGCTGCGCCTCGTGCCACACAGCCTCGTCGCCATAGCGCTGCGCGAAATGCCCCAGTTGCGCCGGGGCCGTACCGGCTTCCAGCCGGTCGAGCCAGCGCAGCAGGGTGTTGAGGGTGCGGTGCACGTCACCGGTGCGCGCCGCAGCGGTGAAACGGCGGAAGCGAGAGTCTGCCCAGCCTCGAGCCGGGTGGTGCTGATAAGGCCGCGCTCCTGGTCAGCGCCGGGCGGCAGCCCGGCCTGGAAGACCACCATCGGGGTTTTTTGGTCTGGCACTAGCGTGGCCTCCTGAGTCGCCAGGTCCTTCGTCTCCACATCCACAACAATGGGCGGAATGGGGATGGTACCGGCACGCTGCGGAAACACCAGCCATTTGTAATGTTGCCCAGTCCAGGGGGCGCCCGACACCGTATCGGTGAGGCGTGTGCCCTGGCTCTCGACCTGCAAAACGCTCGCACCGGGCACTTCGAAGGGGTGGAACTTGCGAATCTGCGCCCAGCCATCCCGCGCCAGCACATCGATCAGCAGGCGTACTTGCTGGCCAACCCAGATGCCGGCCTGGGGCTCGATAGAGGCGCGCAGGATAACGCCCGCATCCGCTGCGCTCAAGGACGGGGCCAGCGCCAAGCACAGCCCGAGAGCGAGCAGCAAACGCAGCATGGAATACCGTCGTAGACGCTTCATGGTTTGCTGTCCTGCATCGCCGCCTGGTAGGCGAATTTGGCCCTGAGGAAATCTGCCGGCGCAGTCTGTACACGGCGCAACCAGCGATTGCGCAGCTCCGCGTCACTCATCGCTCCCCCCGTGTTCGTGTCCTGCTCGCCTTCCTGTTGGCTGGGATTCTTGCCCTGGGTGAACACGATAGCGTCGGCGCTGAGCTGGCCGCCAGTCCCTTCCCCGCCTTCCTGTTTCACCCGCTCGGCCCGCTGCCGCGCAATCTCGCGGTTGACCTGCGCCGCCTCCCAGCCGGGGCGCAGTTGTAAGGCATGGTCATAACGGGCCATAGCTGGCTCATACTGGCCCAGCATGACCAGCGCGTTGCCATGGTTGAACGCCACCTGTGGCGTATCCAGCCCCGTATAAATGCCAGCCACCTGTTTGAAATCACCGGCCCGGTAATAGGCCGCCGCCTGCCAGTACGGATCCGTGAAGCGCTGCGCCGCCTTGGCAAACGCCCCGCGACGAAATTGCCGCTGCGCCTGCTGATCGGGTGTCAGGACCAGCCCGAGGAGTGAGAAGCGCTCCGGCTGCCGCAGGGCGTGAACCAGCAAAGCGGTGAGTAAGACAAGCGAGGCGGCGCTGGCACTGCGCCGGATGAGGCGTGGCGTGGGGAGTAGTTTCACGAGTTTCTCTCCAGTGACTGTTGCCAGCGGATGCTCCAGCCGCGCCTAGCCCATAGCAGGGCGGCGAGGGCGAGCAGCGGCACCAGCGCGTATCCTTCGTCCCGCCAGCGGGCCTCTGGTTTATCAGCTTTGGACACGGCTACGCTAGTCGTGGCCCGGGCCGCCAGGCGCTGTACGTCGCTATCGTCCACCGTCACGAGTTCGAGCCAGGCGTCCAGACTGCGGGCGCCAGTGTCGAGACCGTTCGCGGCGGCAGCCTGGCGACTGCCCACCATGGCCAGCACCTGCACAGGCGGTCCGCCGGCCTGGTGATAGCCGGCGAGCGTGGGCAACTGGCTGGCGGTAATGCTGTCCGTCATCACGACGATCGATCCCGGCACGCCGGCGCGCTCGAGCTGCCGTTGCGCTAGCTTCAGAGCGTCGGCCAAGGCCTCGCCTTGCATCGGCATGACAGACGGCTCCAGGGCATGGGCCATCTGCTCCACAATGCGGCTATCGCGGGTCAGGGGCATCACCAGGTGCGCGCTGCCGCTGTATGCAATCAGACCAGCTCGGGCGCCCGGACGCAGGGCCAGCCAGTCGTGCAGCTTGTGCTGCGCCCGCTCCAGGCGGGATGGCTGCAGGTCGCTGGCCTGCATAGAGGGAGCGATCTTCATCACCACGATAGCGGCGGCTTGATCTTCCGCGAAGGGCGACGGTTCCTGCCGCCAGCTCGGTCCGGCCAGGGCCAGGATGCTCAGCGGGATGATACACAGCAGCACGACCTCCGGGCGCAGAAAGCTCGTTTTCCCGACCCTGATGACCAGGTGTGCGAGCACAGGCGCCTGTGGCCACCAGGAGATAGATGCCGGCTCGACAATAGCGCGCAGGTGATCGAGACTATATGGATCGGGAGTCATGGGATGACGCTCTGTTGTTTGCCAGTCCGTGCTCCCGTGCGGCTGCCCAGCAGACGGCTCACTTGCAGAACGACATCCTCAGCGTGCTGAGTGGCAGCATCGGCACACCAATCTCCTCCTGCCACGCCAGCACGCGGGCAATGCGACCAGAGGCGAGTTCGTGGATGTCGCGGCGGATGCGCTGCCGGCCCATGGGCAATTCGATCTGCAGATGTCCGTCGGTAATCACCAGATCCTGGCTAGATGGCAGGTGCGTGGCACTGGGATCGTGCACCAGCACGCCGAGCACGTCGTTGTGCTGCGCCAGTTTCATGAGACACCGTCGGGTGTCATCATCAGCGCCGTCAAAATCGCTGATGACCATCACGAGATAATCGTGCCCGGCCAATTGCGCCGCGGACTCCAGGACGCGGTTGAGCATGGCAGAGTTGGGTGAGGTATCGAGGTCCGCCTGCAACGAGCCGTTCATGGCCACGATAGCCTCCAGTATACGCATGACCGTGGCCTGGCTACGGTGCGGCCGGATATGCGTGACCTGCGTGTCGTTGAACACCAGCGCGCCTACCCGGTCAGTGGCCTTGAGGAGGCGCCAGGCACTGAGCGCCGCCGCCTCGGCAGCAGTGACGGATTTCATGTACACGCGCGTGCCAAAGAACATGTTTACCCGCTGGTCTACCAGCAGCAGCCCGGGGCGGTCGCGTTCCTCGGTGAACACGCGGCTGTGCGCCTCGCGGGTGCGGGCGGTGACTTTCCAGTCGATCATGCGAATGTCGTCGCCGGCCCGATAGGCGCGAATCTCCTCAAAATTGAGTCCGCGTCCGCGCCGGCGTGACGCGTGCCGGCCGCTGAGCAGGCTGGTAACCGGCTGACGCGGCAAGAAGGAGAAGCCCGCCGCGGCGTGCTGCAGGCGCAGCAGCCGGTGCAGACTCACGTGCACGCGCTCGTCGACTGGATGTCTCACCTGCTGTGCTGTCGCCTGCGCGGTGTCCCGGCGGATGATCTCGTTCGGGCTCATCGGTGCGTCCTCTCCAGGCTGGCCCTAGTACAACTCGGTGGAGCTCCTTATGTCGCTTTTAGAATTGTATGGCACGTCAAAACAACGGTTTCTTCCGCGCCAAACTGGCACAGCAATTGCGGTACGCAGTACTAGGCCACGGCCACCAGCTTGACCATGTCATTGATCGCCTGGTCGGTGGAGATGCCCTCGGCATTGGCTTCATAGCTCAGCGCCAGGCGATGGCGGAGGCAGTCGTTCACCACCGCGCGCATGTCGTCGGGGGTCACGTAATCGCGTCCGTGCAGCCAGGCATGGGCGCGGGAGACGGAGTCCAACGCCAGCGAGCCGCGCGGGCTGG
>Ga0157379_10002051_pt1 | contig 16726 bp, 20 predicted proteins | sample S25metaG_FD_121802 | JGI IMG/M metagenome (GOLD analysis project Ga0157379, IMG submission 121802) | Switchgrass rhizosphere microbial communities from Kellogg Biological Station, Michigan, USA - S2-5 metaG | ecosystem: Host-associated > Plants > Roots > Rhizosphere > Soil | place: USA... | reverse complement strand
GTGTCCTCCCTCTCTCTCCCCAGGCGGCGCGCATGGCGGCACGAATCGGCACAAATCTATCCCGGCTGCGATCATCGGCCCGCACCGCGAAAATCCCCGCCACGGACACCGCGGCGCTGCGCCTGGCGGAACACCTGGCGCAGCTCCTGGACGTCGCCGCGGCCGCCGGCAGCGATGACCTGGCTGATGAGATCACCGTCTATGCCAAGCTCGGCCCGCTCTACCTGCGCACCCTGACCGCCCTCGCCCTGACCCGCGACGGCCGCGGCCTGGGCGACACGCAGGGCGCCCCCGGCGGCGTGTCCGCCGACGTCGCCGCCCGCGACCAGCTGGAGGCGCGGCGCGCGGCGCGCGACGCAGCGCGGCACACCGGGTGACGTAGCCGGTGGTGGCCACCTCGCCCGCCTCCCCCGCGGCCGGTGTGGTCGGCGCGACCGTGCCGCGGGTGTTCACCCCGCCCCTGGTGACCGGGCCGCCCGGGCCCTGCGGCTGCGGCTGCGCCCTGACCCCCGACACCAGCGAGGGATACGACCTGGTCGACTGGGCGACCGACGTGCTGCACGCGCCGCCCCGGCCGTGGCAGCGGTGGGCGGCGATCCACGGCCTGGAGCTGCTGCCCGACGGCCGACCCCGGTTCCGGACTCTGCTGGTCGTCGCGGGCCGCCAGTCGGGTAAGACGTGGCTGCCTAGCACCCTGTCCACCTGGTGGCAGTTCTGCTGCCACGTCCCCCTGACCCTGGGCACGTCCACGAAACTCGACTACGCGCGGGAGTCCTGGAACCGGGCGTGTGTGCTGGTCGAGTCGGCGCCCGCCCTCGCGGACCGGCGCGGCCGCAGGTGGCGGCGCGAGGCGAACGGCGAGCAGGAGTCCTGGACGAAGAGACGCGCCCGCTACAAAATCGCCCCGGCCAACGCCGAGGGTGGCAGGTCGCTGACCGTGCACCGGCTGATCCTGGACGAGCTGCGCCAGCACCACACACACGACGCGTGGTCCGCCAGCGTCTACGCCGGCAACGCCGTCGCCGACTTTCAAGCGTGGGCGCTGTCCAACGCCGGCACCGCGCAGAGCGTGGTGCTGAATGAGTTGCAGGACGCGTGTGAGCTGCAGATCACCACCGGCGTCGGCGACCCCCGCACCGGGATGTTCGCCTGGTCGGCGCCGGACGACGCGGATCCCCTGGACGTCTACGCGCTCGCCCAGGCCAACCCGAGCATGAACCTTCCCGGCGGGCCCACCTCAGAGTTGCTGCTGCAGCAGGCCGCTACCGCCCTGGCCGCGGGCGGCCGGATGCTCGCCGAATACAAAACCGAGGTGATGTGCATCCGGGTGACCAGCATGGCGCCGGCCCTGGACGCCGCGGCGTGGCAGACGGCCAACCGGCCCGCCCCGCTGTCCGGCGCCGCCGGCCGGGTCGCCGCGTGTGTGGACGTTGCCCCCGACGGCGCACACGCCGCCCTGGTCCTCGCCGCCCTGGTCGACGTGGACGGTGAGCAGCGGGTGCGCGTCGAGGTGGCCGCCGGGTGGGACGACCTGGCGCAGGCCCGGGCGGCGCTGCCCGCGCTGGTCGCCCGGATCCGCCCCTACACGATCGGGTGGTTTCCGTCCGGCCCGGCCGCGGCCCTCGACGCGGACCTGCGGGATCGCCGCAAGAGCGGGGTGCGGGGCTGGCCACCGCGGGGGGTGCGCGTCGCGGAGATCACCGCGGCGGTGCCCGCGGTGTGCCTCGGGTTCGCGTCGCTGCTGGCTGCGGGCGGGATCGTCCACTCGGGCCAGGACCTGCTGGACGCGCAGGTGCTGGCGGCGCAGCGCCGCGGCCGCGGCGACGGATGGGTGTTCGATCGCCGGCCGGGCGACCCCGTCCACGTCGACGCCGTGTACGCCGCGGCCGGGGCGGTGCACCTGGCCCGCACGGTGCCGCCCCGGCGCGCGTCGGCGCCATTGACGATCGTCGGTGACTGAGTCAGGGTTGGATCAGGCACCCCGGGGTGTCTGGTCTCCGTTGACGACCCGACACACAGGTTCGCGTTGCTGCTGAATCCGCGGCTGTCGCGGAGGGCCCCCCGTCCCGTTCGCTACGTCGGGGGTTCTCTCTCTTTACCGGCGCCCCGGGGTACCGTCCACACCCGCACCGCGGTACTAAGCGCGCTTAGCACCGGGGGTCCAGATCGGAGCGGTCCCCTCCGGACACGCGGTACCCGGCTCGGTACTAAGTGCACTTAGTACCCGTCCAGGTGGGAACGGTTTCCAACACCGGGCCTTACACTGCGCGTGTGACCTGGTGGGCGGCGATGCGGGACACCGTGCGGCGTTGGGTGCGCCCGTCCCGAACTTTCGTGTCCCCGACGCTGCGCGAATTCTCCGCGCAGTCGATGCCCATCGATGCGATGTTCGCGCAGATGTTCGGTGCGGACTCCACCGCGGCGCGGGTGGGGCGCGACGAATCGCTGCAGGTGGCGTCGCTGCTGCGGGCCCGCAACGAAATCTGCGCGATCGCCACGCTGCCGTTGCGCCAGTACCGCACCGCCACCGCCCAGGTGGTCCCGAACACGTTCCTGCAGCAGATCGATCCGGACGTGCCCAACGTGGTCACGTTCGCGCAGACCCTCGAAGATCTGCTCTTCGAGGGGATCGCCTGGTGGCGGATCACCGCGACCGACTTCCGCGGGTATCCCCTCGCCGGGCGCCACGTCGCCGCCAGCTCGGTGTCGCTGCACCCGCCCGACGACGCGCCGTCCCCGGCGCCGCTGCCGGCCGGCGGCACCGACCCGCGCGGCGCCACCGTGTGGGTGGACGGCCAGCCCGTCGACGCGCAGGTGATGAAACGGTTCGACTCCCCGAACCCGGGGCTGCTCAAGTCGGGGTCCCGGTCGGTGCGCAGGGCGCTGCTGCTGGACAAGCTGGCCGCCACCTACGCCGACAGCCCGCGGCCGCTGGACTACTTCACCGACAATGACGACTCGCCCGTGGACCCGATGCAACCCGAGGAAGTACCCGGGTTCCTGGCCCGCTGGCGGGCCGGCCGCAAACGGTCCGGGACCGGCTGGATCCCGTCCAACGTGAAGCACGTCGACATCAGCGCGCCGTCGCCGGCCGAGCTGCAACTGGTCGAGCTGCAGAAACAGGCAACCCTGGACGTCGCCAACGGCAGCGGCCTGGACGCCGAGGACCTGGGCGTCAGCGTCACCTCGCGGACGTACTTCAACGCGATCGACCGGCGCCAGGAGAAAATCAACCGGTCGTACGCCCCGTACATGGCGGCGATCTCGCAGCGGCTGTCGATGGGCGACATGACGCCGGCCGGCAATGAGGTCCGCTGGGACCTCAGCGACTACTTGAAATCGGACCCGCAGGGTCAGGCCACGTACTGGGAGGCGCTACTTCGGATGGGCGTCACGAACGCGGAGGAGATCCGCTCCTGGGCGGGCCTGCCGGGCCCGCCACCAGCTACCGAATCGGCGCCGCCAGAGCCGGAATCACCGGCGGCGCCGCCTCCGGACTCGACATCGGAGTCGGGTCCCGGGCATGCGGCGTCGGGTGCGGTGCGGACGTTCAACCACCCGATGTCGCATGCCCCGAACCCGGCGCCGTGGCGGATGACGTTCGCCGGGCACCGGTTCGCCGTCGACGCGCAGGGCCGCACCATCACCGGCCTGGCCGTGCCGTGGGGAGCGCTGTCCTCACCGATGTTCGGCCTGCGGGTGTCGTTCGCCGCGGGCAGCTTGGAGTGGTCCGACGTCGGCCGGGTCAAACACCTGCGCGATCACATGCTGCCCGTCGGCAAGGCCCTCGCGTTGACCGCGCAGCCGGACGGCCTGGCCGCGACGGTGGACGTCCAACCGGGTCAGGCTGGCGACGACCTGCTCGCCGCGGCGCAGCATGGCACGGTGGATGGATTCAGCGTCGGTGTGGAATTCTCCGAGGATCCAGCCGACGGTGACGTCACCGTGGACGAGCAGTCCCGGGTGATGACGGTGCACCGGGCCACCCTGCGGGAGATATCCAGTACCGCCCTGCCGGCGTTCGATGACGCCCGGCATTTAGTCGTCCGTGCGTCGATCGGAGGCGTCATGCCCTGTCCTGTGTGCGGCCAGCCGCACGTGCCCGGCGTGGCGTGTGTGCGCGCCACCGCCGCATACCCGGTGCAGCAGTACCGCGCCCCGCAGCCGGCCCCGCAGCAGTACGCGCCGGCCCCGCAGCAGTACGCGCCCGCACCCGCACCGGCGCCCGCGCCGGCGTCCGGCGCCGCGGTTACCGACCAGACGGCGCAGGTGTTCGCGGCGCTGCCCGCCGGCACCACCGAGGACCAGCTCGCCCAGGCCCTCGCCGCGGTCACCGCGACGGCGACGCCGGCGCCCGGTCCGCCGGCCCGGGCCACGTTCGTGGACCCGACGCACCGGCCGTCGCCGGCGCAGGTCACCGAACCTGACCCCTACGTGCTGGTCCACTCGCGGCGCGGGGACATCCTGCGCCGCGGCACCCACGATTTTTCGACGGACCTGCGGTCCTACTGGTCCGACGGGGACGCCGCAGCCGGGCACCGCGCCCTCGCCTGGGTGCAACGCCAGTTCGATGTGACCACCGGCAACGTGGCCACGCTGAACCCGCCCCGGCAGCGGCCCGAGCTCTACGTCGACCAGCAGGAGTTCAGCTACCCGATCTGGTCCGCGATAGACAAGGGGACCCTCGCCGACATCACCCCGTTTATTTTCCCGAAGTACCAGGCCAGCAGCGGCCTGGTCGCCCCGCACACCGAGGGCACTGAGCCGACGTCGGGGACGTTGACCACCACCAGCCAAACGGTCACCCCCACCGGGGTCAGCGGCAAAGCCAAGATCACCAGAGAGGTGTGGGACCAGGGCGGGAACCCGCAGGTGTCCACACTGATCTGGCAGCAGATGGTGCGCGGCTGGTATGAGGCCCTGGAGGCGTCCGCGGTGGCGCTGCTCGACGCGGCGACCCCCCCACAGATCCCGCTGACCGCCGGGGGCGGCACCACCGGGCAGACCCTGGTCGCGGAGCTGCTCGCCGCGATGACCCGGCTGCAGTTCGTGCGGGGCGGGTTCCGGATGCGCGACGCGTTCGGCCAGATCGACCTGTATCAGGCCCTGACCGCGGCGGCCGACAACGCGGGGGCGCCGCTGCTGCCCATGATCGGGCCGGCGAACCGTAACGGCACCACCGACACGGACCTGTCCGCGGTCCGGACCGGCCCGGTGGCGTGGCTGCCCGCCTGGGCCCTCGCCGCGTCCGGCACGGTGGTGGCGTCCAGCTACCTGTTCGATGCGACGTACGTCCACGGTTGGGCCAGCGCCCCGCAGCGCCTCACCATGGACACCAGCGAGATTGCGCATGTCTACCTGGGCATCTGGGGCTACAAAGCCACCGCGATCAGCGACATCGCCGGCGTCCGGGAGGTCACCTACAAGCCGACCGCCGGTGCGGTCGAATAACCAGAGGGGACATGACCATGGCACGCCGCGACACCGAACCGACCCCGCTGCCCGAACCGACCCCGCAACCCGAGCCCGCTCCGCAGCCGGATCCGGGCCCGGACGCGACCGCGTCCACCGGCATCACCCGCCCGGCCCCCACCGATCCGTCGTTCGGCCTGTCCGCGGGGGAGGCCGCCGACCTGGAGGTCCGCGGGGTCACCGGTAGCCCGTTCACCGGCGAGCAGCGCCTGGCCTCCGATCACGGGATCACCCCCGCCACGCAGGAGGCGCAGGACAACGAGGACCGGGCCCGGGCGGGTGGGCGCCGCCTGGACGCGGCGAACGCCGCGGCGCCGGCCGGCGAGTAGCCACCGTGGGGTGGGCGCCCGCGTACGCGACCCTGGAGCAGGGCCGGCAGTATCTGCAGGTCCCGGCCGACAATCAGGCCGACGACGCGTGGCTGATGGACCTGCTGGCGTCCGCGTCGCGGGCCGTGGACGCCACGTGTAACCGGCAGTTCGGGTGGGCTGCGGCGACCCGCACCTATCCGGGTTCGGACGCGGTGCCGTTGACCACGGGGGAGGCGGGTTGGCTGCTCGGCACCACCGACATCACCGAGCTACTAGGCGCGACTGTCTCCGTGGGCGGCCTGGTCCTGGACGCGTCCGCGTACGCCGGGTATCCGCGCAACAACGTCGCCGACGGCAGGCCGTTCACCGGGCTGCTGCTCGCGGCGGCGCCGACCGCGGACGTGGCGATCACCACGACCTGGGGGTGGCTGGCCGTCCCGCCGCAGGTGACCAGCGCGACGCTGCTGCAGATGTCGCGGTGGCACGTGCGCCGCCAGTCGCCCTACGGCACGGCCGGCACCCCCGGCGACGGCTCCGAAATGCGGCTGCTGGCCCGCCTCGACCCGGACGTGGCGACGCTGCTGGTCGGCCTGGTCCGCCCCCGGGACCCGCAGTGATCGTCGCGGACGTCCTGACGGAGCTGCTGCAGGCGGTCAAGGCGACCGGGCTGCAGGTGCCGAACCGGTGGGGGGAACGCCCGAACCAGCCACCGATGGCGCTGGTGGAGATGCCGGCCCGGGTGGATTTCGACGTCGGCGGCCGCGGCCTGGACCGGATCCCCGATATCAACCTGGTGGTGCTGGTCGGTGACCCCACCCGCGACGATTCGTTCCGGCAGGCCGCCCCGTACATGGACGGCGCCGGCCCGCGGTCACTCAAGCAGGCCCTGGAGGCGCACCGCTACGTCTCCTGTTCCACGGTGCGCCTGGCGTGGCTGGAGCCGACCGTGGCGAGCCTGCAGGACACCAAACACCTGGCGATCATCGCCCATATCGACGTGACCGGCAGCAGAACGAAAGGGGCCCCGCGATGACGCAACCCGCACCGGAAGCGGCGCACGGGATGGACACCATATTGAAGGTCAACGGGGTGGACATCTCCCATGCGACGAAAACGTCCACCTTGGAACTGAACCCGGACATCCACGACATCTCTGGGTACGGGGTGAGCGCGAAACGCAAGCGCGGCGGCCTGACCGACGGAACGTTCAGCGCGTCCGGCTGGTATGACACGGTGGAGATGGCCAAACCGACGTGGCTGCGCACCCGCTCCGGTGAGCGGGTGCCCGTGGTGCGGCAACTCCTGGGCGAGGGCGCCACCCTGCCGCAGGACAGCTTCCAAGCCATCATCGGCAAGTACAGCGAGACGGCGCCGGTGGACGACATCGTTACCTGGGCCTGCGATTTCGCCATTGACGGGCCGGTGGACTTCACCCCGCAGGCGGCCTGACCATGGCGATCCTGTCCCGCGACGACCTGCTGTCCGGCGGCAACCTGGCCACCGACACCGTCGCCATCACCACCGGTGAGGTGCGGATCCGGGCGGTGACCCGCGGCGAGGCGGTGCAGATCCGCACCCGCGGCAAGGGCTGGCAGCAGCAGGAACCCCACATCCTGCACTTCGGCCTGGTGGAGCCGGAGCTGTCCGTGGAAGACGCCGAGAAATGGATCATGGTGGCGCCGGCCGGCGACGTGCAACGCGTCGTGCAGGAGATTTCCCGGCTGTCCGGCATGGACCCCGCCACCCCCAAGGGGGCCACCAAAAGCGCTGCTCGACGGCGGTGAACTGGCGTTCGAGTTCCACCTGGCGCAGTCGTTGGGGATGACGGTGGGGGAGTTGAGGCAACGCATGTCCTACGCCGAGTTTGTGGTGTGGTCGCGGGTGTTCGCGGTGCGCCACCAGGCGGAGCAGCTCGCCGCGGCCCGGGCCGCGCCGTGACCGGGCTGGACGTCCGCGGCCTGGACGACTACCGCCAGGCCCTGACCCGGATGGCCGATGGCACCGACCAGATGTGCCGCACCGTCCTGGACCAGGCCCTGGACATGGTCGTGTCGTATGCCCGGCCGCGGATCCCCCGCCGTACCGGCGCCACCGCGGGCAGCCTGCAGCGCCGCGCGGGCGGTAACCGCGCCGGTGTGGAAGCCACCGCGGTCCATTTCGGCTGGCTGGACTACGGCGGCGACGTCGGCCGCGCCCTGGCCGTGCACCGCCGGTACGACCCGGGCGGCCGCTACCTGTATCCGGGGCTGCACGTGCACCACGACGACATCACCGACGCCATGCAACGCGCCTACCTCGACCTGGCCCGGGCGTCCGGCCTGGAGGTGACCTAGGTGGCGAACACCGTTGCCCTCACGTTCGAGGCGGACGCGGCACCCGCCACCGGGGCGTTCGATGACGTCGGCGCGTCGGCCCGCAGGATGTCCGACGACATGGACGAATCCGCATCCGGTTACGACCGGGCCGGTGAGGCCGCCGACGGTGCTGAGGGTAAGGCCCGCGGGTTCGCCGACACCCTGGGCGGGTCGATGGGCATGGCGGCCGGGTTCGGGCAGATCATGTCCGGTGACGTCGCGGGGGGGCTCGCCGCGGTCGGTACCGGCGCCGCGGACCTGGCCGGCGGGTTCAAAGAGTTCCTGCTGCCCATGCTGGAGAAGTCGCGGGTGGTGACCCTGGCGAAAGCGGCCGCCGACCGGGTCGCCGCGGCCGGCAGCCGCGCGTGGGCCATGGCCCAAAACATGATGAACCTGTCCCTGCTCGCCTCACCGATCACGTGGATCATCGTGGGGATCGTCGCGCTGATCGCCGTGATCGTCCTGATCGCCACCAAAACGACCTGGTTCAAAGACGCCTGGAACGCGGCGTGGCGGAGCGCGAAAGCGGCCGCGTCGGCGGTGTGGGAGTGGCTGAAAAAGCTCCCCGGCTGGATCGGCGACGCGTTCGGCGCGATCCCCGACTTCATCACCGCCCCGTTCACCCGGGCGTTTGGCCTGGTCACGGACACGGTCAACACCTGGTGGAAGTGGTTGGGCACCATGATCGGCAAGATCGGGCCGATGTTCGCCAAGGTCAGCGACGCGATCACCGCCCCGTTCAAAGCCGCGTTCAACATGGTCAGCGACGCGTGGAACAACACCGTGGGCAAGCTGAAGTGGACGGTGCCGAAATGGGTGCCGAAGTTGGGCGGGAACACGATCTCCGCCCCGCAGCTCCCGAAGTTCCACGCCGGGGGGATCGTGCCCGGCATCGCCGGCACGGAGGTGCCCATCCTGGCGATGGCGGGGGAGCGGGTGTCCACGTCGGCGAGCAGCAGCAGCGGCGCCACCATCACCCTCGGCTCGGACGGCGGCCGCCTGGGCGACGCCCTGATCGACCTGATCGCCCTGGCGATGGTCGGGCGCGCCGGTGACCCGGCCGCGCTGGGGTTGCGCGTCGCCCGCACCGCGACCGGGTTGTGACCGGTGGCGACCCTGTTCACGCTGGCCGTTCGGCTGTTCTACGGCGGCGCCTGGCACACCATCGACCAGACCGAAATACTCGAGGTCAGTCCACTGTCGACGACCCGCGGCTACGCCGAGGAAGGGTCGATCCGGCCGACGGAGATCCGGTTGCGGGTCCACGACGACGACCAGGTGTACGACCCGGACAACGTCCTGTCCCCCCTGTACGGGCTGATCGGGCGGCGCACCCCGATCACCGTCGCCGTGGACGGGCAGGCCGAAGCGGCCGGCGAGGTCGCGTCGTGGCGGGCGGGCGCGAGCGCCGACTGGCTCCCGGACACCGGGTCGGGCCCGCGCGGCTACCGCTACGTCGACATTGTCGCCGCGGGGCTGCTGCGCCGGGTCGGCAACTGGGCCCGGGAGATCCGCTCCCCGATGACCCGGCAACTGTCCCGGTCGAAACAGTGGCGCGCGTACTGGCCGTGTGAAGACCTCAAATCGGCGGGCAACACCCTGGTGAACCTGCGCCCCGGTGGGGAACCCGCCGAGACCGAGGTGGTCACCCTGCAGGGTGACAACGGCCCGGCCGGGTCCGCCCCGATCGTCACGATCGGCACCAACGGCCTGGTCCGCGGCAACGTGCTGGTGACCGGCACGTCCACGGCCTGGCAGTGGGGCATGGCGTTCGATCTGACCGACGTCACCCTGCCCGCAGCGCCGGGCCTGGCGGGCCTGCTGGTGGTGCGCAGCTCGAATGGGTGGCGGTGGACGATCGGGGTGGGCGCCGCGAACGTCGCGCTGACCGCGTACGACTCGGACGGCGACCAGGTGGGGCAGATCTTCCGCACCTGGTCGGAGTCGGTGGGCGGGCATGACCGGTGGGTGTGGGCGCGAGTCCTGCTCACCTTCACCACCGGCAACGTCAACGCCAACCTCGGCCTCACCTATGAGGGAGCGGACTCGCGCTGGCAGTACGTCATGGACGTCCCCGCCTCGAACATGGGCCAGCCGATCACCGTCCAGGCGGCCCTGGACAACGCGCACATCGGCCACCTGATCGTCACCGGCGCCGGCGACGACCTGCTCGGCCCGGACCTGCGCCAGTCGCTGAACGCGTACATCGAGGAGACCGCGGCGGCGCGGGTGGTCCGGCTGTGCGCCCAGGAGGGCGTCCCCCTGACTGTGCAGGGCCTCGCCAGTGCCACCGAGCCGATGGGCCCGCAAACCCCGGACACGCTGCTGTCGCTGCTGCGTGAGTGCGCCGACACCGAAGACGCGCTGATCTTCGAGCCGCGCGACCAGGTCGCCCTGACGATGCGCACCCGCCGGCACCTGTACGCCGCGCCGAAGCTGGCGTTGACCTTCCCGGACCACCTGGCGCAGCCGTTCGCCGCGACCAGCGACGATCTGAGCATCGCCAATATCGTCACGGTGAAGCAGGCCGACGGGGGGCAGGCCACCGCCACCGCGGCGCCCGGTTCCCCGATGGACCCGGATGAGGTGGGCGAGGAACGCCGCGAGCACACCGTGAACGTGGCCCACGAGCGGCAGACCCTGCCCGGCATGGCCGACTACTGGCTGAACCGGCTCGGCGTGTTGGGCGCCCGGTATCCGTCGGTGGTCCTGGACTCCCTCGCCAACCCGGTCCAGGCGCGGGCCGCGGCGGCGCTGCAGCCGGGCGACCTGATCACCATCACGGGGCACCGCTCGACCCCGATCTGGTTGATGGTCCTCGGCGTGCAGGTGACCACCAGCGCGGCGACCCGCAAGGTCACCTTGACCACCGTCCCGGGCGACGTGTTCCACGTCGGTGTGTATGACGCCCCGACCAGCCGCTATGACGTGGTGTCGACCCTCTACATCGACCCGGGTGCGGCCGGCACGTCCGTGACGGTGGAGTCGGGTGCGGTGGTCTCCTGGTCCACCACCGCCGTCCCCTACACCTGGTTGGTGAACGGGGAGGTGCTGCGGGTCGACGCGATCACCGCCCCGGTCGGGAACACCAATCGACAGACCGCGACTGTCGCCCGTAGTGTCAACGGCGTGCAGCGCCCCCACCCGGTTGGCAGTGTGGTCAGGCTGGCGGACCCCGTCCGCTACGGCCGGTAGGGCGGGCGCGGCGTGCCGGCCGGTGGGGACATCATCCTGGCGGAGCACGTCACCTACCCGCCCCCGCAGCAGATGTTGGACGGGACGAACCAGGCGGGGATCAACTCGGCGACGGCGGCGACCGGGTCTCCGGTGTGCGGGGTGTCGTTCGTGGCGCCGCCCTCGGGCCGGGTCGGGGTGCACCTGCTCGCCAACGTGCAGATCACCGCGGGCACGGCGACGCCGGGCGCGCAGGTCGGGGTGATCGTGCGGACGTCCGCGACCCTGGGCGGGGGCACGGTGGTGTCCAACGGCATGACCGAGGATCCGGGCGTGTCCACGACCTGGGTGGGGGGCACCCCCGCGTTCGGCGGGAAGCAGGGCGCGAGCCTGATGCTGGCGGGCCTGACCCCCGGCGCGTCTTACAACGCGGTGGTCTATCACCAGACGTACGGCGGTACCGGCACCACCTTCACGATTTATAACCGGGCTGTCCGGGTGGAGCCCCTGCCGTGAGGTGGGAGCGGGTGTGTGCCCGCGCACCCCGGGCGGTCCCTTCCTAGGACAAAGGGGGGCAGGTGCGGCAGCTCAAGCAGCACAACCCACTGTGGCGGGTGACCGGCGACGACGGTTCGGTGCGCCGTGTCTACGCCTGCGATGAGATGCAGGCGGCGCGGTTCCTGTTCGACCGGTTCGGCCTGACCGCGGTGGCCGTCGTCATGGTCGGGGTCGGGGGTGAACCGGATGGCCATCCTGATTCCCTGCCTCGATGAGTTGTTCGCCGAGTTCGACACGGTCGCCCCGGACCGGGACACCGCGAGCGACGGCTGGGTCGGTGACAGCGCCCACGCGGACCGCACGTCGGACCACAACCCGGACGAGAGCGGCGCGGTCCCGATTCATGATGCGGACAGCGTGGACGAGGTCCATGCGATCGATGTCGATGACACGTTGCGCTGCGACGGCGATCCGTCCATGGAGGACTGCGTCCAGGTGATCTTGAAGCGGTGCCGGGACGGCCGGGAACACCGGCTGCGCTACATCATTTACGAGAGACGCATTTGGGAGCAGTCCAACGATTGGCGCGAGGAATATTATTCCGGGTCCAACGCGCATGACCAGCACGCGCATTTCTCGGCGAGTTACGACACGGACCACGAGGCCAGCCGCGCCCCGTGGGGCCTGGTGGAGGAATTCATGGCACTGTCGGGCGACGACAAAAAGTGGATCGAGCAAACCATTCAAAAATATGTGGGTGACGTGGTGGACCGGTGGGACGCCGAAGGTGACCGGGTACCGGAGAACGATCCGAACCCGACCATGACGGTCGCCGCGGCCCTGTTCTACATCGGCAGCATGACGTCGTGGATCCGCAATTGCGGGGGTCTGCCGGTGGAGTCGCCGCCGGCCGCGGAGTAGCGTCCAGCTCTGGCGCCTGGTCCGTCGGGAGGTACGGGCGGGGCGCCGCCTCTCTCTCACCGCTCCCCCCATACGCCGCGGGGCCCTACCTGGACCATCGACCCAGGTCAGGGCCCCGCGGTGTTGTTGCGCGCGGTTGGAGCTCAACTACCGATATGGATGGGTGTAACCCCGGTGGTGCGCCGCGCCGCTCGTCCGTCCCCACGAAACTCCCGGCGTGGGCGGCAGACCCGCTTACCCCCCTCGGGCGCGAATTCGTGTGGGAGAACGTGCACAAGAGAACGGGTCCACCGCGCCGCCCAGGTTATCGGGTGAGGACGCCGCAGCACAGCAGCAGCACCACGGCGACACCGCCGGCCGCGACGGCCAGCGCGAGCAGGGCGTCGCGCTGCTCGGGGGTGGCGCCGCGCCGTCCGGCGTCGACGCGCTGCGGGTAGGGGGGCCGAACCGCAGGCCCTGGTGGTGGCGGACCGCCTCGGGGTTGGCTGCGGGTGCGCGGCCGCGTTCGATGTTCCACGCGCCGACGCCGGCCCTTACCCGGTCGCTGATCACGCCGGGCAGGCACACCAACTCGATCGGGTAGGGGTCATCCCACGGACAGTAGCGAAACGATCGCCGACCGTCTATCCCCGTGGGGGTGAGCTGCGCTTACGGTGGACCGCATGAGCGGGTACCTGGACCACCACGTGGACGTGGGCACGCATTACCGGTTCTCGTTCCTGTGGGGAGTGGAGACGGACGGCGAGTTCACCCCGTATGACCTGGCCGGCGCGGCGGTGTCCACCACGGTCGGCACCGCCACCATCGTGGGCGACACGATCGAGGTGGAGTTCACCCCGACGGTGACGTCGGTGGAGGGCACCACCGAGCTGCTGATCCACGTGACGTTCCCGGACGGGGACACCCGGATGCCGCTGCGCGGGAAGGTGATCGTTCGATGACTGAGATGGTGGTGGTGTCCTATCCCGACGTCACGGTCGTGGACGTGGAGAGCACCCCGACGGTGGTGTTCGGTGGGCTGGCCGGGCCGCAGGGCCCGCCCGGCGTCAATGGCGCCGATGGTCTCGACGGCGACCAGGGTGAGATGGGCGAGCCGGGCCCGCCCGGTGCGGACGGGGCGCAGGGCCCGCCCGGGGCGCAGGGCCCGCCCGGTCAGCAGGGCGCCCAGGGTGTCCAGGGCCCGCGCGGCGCGGGCAGTGACAGTGACGGCCTGGCGGTGGGGCAGATCGCGCCGCGCCGCGCGGACCTGTCCAGCGGCACCCTGGGCACCGCGTCCGGGACGCTCTACCTCACGTTCTTCATCGCGGACAAGACGGAGACGATCCGCACCCTGGCGGCGCAGGTCGGCGCGGTGGCGGCCGCGGCGACCCCGACGCTGTGCCGGTACGGCGTCTACCAGGTGGCGGGCAACGGGGACCTGTCGCAGGTGGCGGCGTCGCCGAACGTGCCGACCCTGTTCTCCACCCCGTCCGCGGCGGCGCCGGGCACCCTGACCACGCCCTGGGCGAAACAGGGCGGGTTGTTGTACGCGGCGGGCCTGCTGGTGGTGACGGCTGCGGCCGCCCCGCAGTTCCACGGCAACCAGCTCGCGTCGACGTCGCTGGTGTCGGCCCTGACGAAAGTGAACCCGCCGGTCGCGGCCCGGGTCACGGGCCAGTCGGATCTGCCGACGAACGTGGCGTTCGGGGCGGGCGCGTACGTGGGTGGGCAAACCCAGATCGCCATACACATGTACTAGGTGTCCGACCCTGTCAGTGGTCTGTAAGATCCGGTCATGATACGAACCTATTCGGATACTCCTCTGCCCCTGCCCAACCCGAACGACTGGGTGGGACGCGACGCGGCGATGCACCTGCTCGGCGTGGCGTCGCATGTGACGATCGGCCGGCTGGTCACCGCGGGCACCCTGACCGCGTACCGGGTGGACGGCCTGCACGTCCCTGTCTACTGGCGCGCGGAAGTCACTGACCTGGCTAACGCGCGGGCCCGGGCGGGGATACGGCCGTGAGCCGCGCATCGTGGGCATGTCACGCGTACGGGGAGGGCCCCTGCGCTCACCTCTGTTTCTTGCAGGCCGCGGGCCCGCAGTGCACCACTGAGCAGGAGTGCGACACCCGGGTGGTGGCGGAGCGGGAGCGGGTTTACGCCCGGATCCAGGCGAGGGCGGCGCAGGATCCGGCCGATGAGTTGTGGGCGGGCCTGGCGCGTGACATCTACTCCCCGGACCGGCTGCTGAACGGCCCGCAGCAGGACAGGTGACCGTGTTCGCTGTGAGCGAACACGATCGGGCCGGCGTGTCGCGCGGGTGTCTGGTGGGTGTCTGGGAGATCATCACCCGGACAAAAGTGAGGCCCAGGGATGCGGATCCCTGGGCCTCCACACCGGACCCAACAGCGACGAATGGCCCGATGCGACGTACAAGCAAGATCATAAGGCACGGACGTTGCCAGCGTGCGCGACACGCCGCGGCACCCGTGCCTTTCGTGTGTCCAGGGGGTGGTGTCCCACACACCTAGACGCACGAAAGGCAGCAGGCCGCCGGAGTCCACGTCCCAGGCCCTAAACGGATGACGTGCACCGTGAGTTACCGGCTCATCCCCTATGCGGTGCTAGGGGTCGTACCCGAACAGATGCGCAGCTCAGAGGGTACGTGCAGCGCACCCGTCTCTCGCAACCGAGGGTCGGGCCTCAGTGCTGCCCCTATGCGGAAGGGGGCCGGTGGGCCGTGGGCGAGCTTTGGGGGAGGGGTCAGCAAGGCCAGGGGTCCCCGCAGGGGACCTCCGGTTAGGACCAGGGGGCACCCCCGCAGGGGGTTCCGGTCAGGGGTGGGTGGGCTGTGGATCTTGGCCTCGTCAAGGTGATGGCGACTGGGGGCTTGCACCTGGTCTGTGCGCGGTGCCCGCGGTGGCGCTTACCGTTGGCCCACGGGCCGCGGGACCTCGCGTCAGTGCTCCGGGTGGCCGGGGCACACCTCGCGGACCACGACGGGGGGCACGGCGATGAGCAGGGCGTGGCAGGCGGGCAGTACGCGGGAGTGGCGCCGGATCCGCAAGGAAGTCCTGGAGCGGGACCGGGCGCGGGGGTGGCGGTGCCGGGCGCACCAGGACGGGTGGTGCCGCCGGGGCAACGCCCGGGCGCACACGTGTGAGGGGCACATGGCGCAGGTGCACCACGTGCGGGGCCGGGCGGTGACTGGTGATGACCCGCGCTACCTGGTGGGATCGTGTCCGGCGTGCAACGTGGCCGTGGGCGACCCGCTCGCGGGTGGTGGCGACCCGGTGTGTGTGCCGGTGACGGTGTGGGGGGAGTAGAGCGTGGCGTCTCTGGGGGTCCGGTTGACGGACCTGGCGCGGGCCCTGGCCCAGGCGAAAGCGGTGCAGGATCCGTCGTGGCGCAGGCGCCGCCTGGTGGAGCTGCAGCCACCGCTACGGCGGATGGCCCGCGCGTCGGCGGTGGGGCAGGAGACCAGGATCAACCTGCTCGGGCAGGCGGTGCGCCTGGTCCAGCCGCAGGTGCTGCGCCCGACCAGCGTGGACGTGGGCCTGCTACTCATGCATGCGGCGCTGCGCCTGCCCGCGGATCCGTGGCCGGACGGGGTGCGGCTGCTGGACCTGCAGGCGGTGGCCGCGCCCGGGGTGCACAGCGTCCTCGCCCTGACCAATGACCTGCAGGAAGCGGCGCAGGTGTTGGGGTGCAAGCTCGCCGACGTGGTGCCGCTGCCCTCGCTGCAGGTGGTGGAGGTGGTGGGGGTGGGCATGGTCCTGCTGTGTCCGGTGTGCCCGGGCCTGGGCTGGGAAGTCGGCCGACCCGACATCGTGGACGCGGTGATTGACCACGCGGCGCGGCACCCGTGAGCTGGTGGGGGGACCCCCCGGGGGGGGTGGGGGCCCCTGGACGTGCACACGAATCGTGATTCACGATTCACGAATCGTGAATCATCGTTACGGCGGCGATCGATGGGTGCCGGTTTTCCCCGTCAGGGGGAGTACCGGACAC
>Ga0157379_10002049_pt1 | contig 16741 bp, 17 predicted proteins | sample S25metaG_FD_121802 | JGI IMG/M metagenome (GOLD analysis project Ga0157379, IMG submission 121802) | Switchgrass rhizosphere microbial communities from Kellogg Biological Station, Michigan, USA - S2-5 metaG | ecosystem: Host-associated > Plants > Roots > Rhizosphere > Soil | place: USA... | reverse complement strand
CGGCCGACCCGGTCGATGTGGATCCCCTCCGGGTCCGGGAAGTACTCCGGGTCGTGGTTGGCGGCGTTGAGCACGACGGTGACGATCGCCCCGCGCGGGATCGTCACCCCCCCGTACTCGACGTCCTCGGTGGCCACCCGCGGGCTCGCCACCGGCACCGACCCGTCGAGCCGCAGCAGCTCCTCCACCGCCGCCGGCACCAGCGCCGGATCCGCGCGCAGCCGCGCCAGCTGGTCCGGGTGGGTGAGCAGTGCCAGCACCGCGTTGCCGACGAAGTCCGACGTGGTCTGGTGCCCCGCGAACAGCAGCAGGAACACCGTCGACACGAGCTCGCGCTCGGACAGCGCGTCGTCGTCGTCGCGCGCCGCGATCAGCTCGCTCATCAGGTCCGCTCCCGGCTCCGTCCGCTTGTGCGCGACGAACCGGGTGAGGTACTCGAACACGTCCGCCTGGGCGGCCTGGATGCGCTCGCGGTCCTCCAGCGGGCTCCGCCCGGCCGTGCCCGCGGTGCGGATGACCTGGGTCGCGACGGTGAACCGCTCCCGGTCGGCCCGCGGGACCCCGAGCAGGTCGCAGATCACCGTGACGGGCAGCGGCAGCGCGAACCCGGGGATCAGGTCTGCGGCGCCCGCCCCGTCGCGGACGAGGCCGTCGACCAGCCCGTCGACGACGGCGGCGATCCGTGGGCGCAGCGCCTCGATGCGGTGGGGGGTGAACGCCTGCGCCACCAGCCGCCGCAGCCGGGTGTGCTCCGGCGGATCGGAGTTGAGCATGTTCTTGTTGATCGCGGCCGAGTTCGGGCCGAAGATCCGCTTCCCGATCTCGTCGCCGCCGTACAGGTCCTTGGAGAGCCGGGGATCGGAGAGCGCCGCGCGGGCGTCGTCGTAGCGGGTGATCAGGTACGAGTCGAACCGCGGCGCGCGGACGGGGCAGACCGGGGCCTGCTCCCGCAACCGGTGGTAGGTGGGGTAGGGGTCGGTGCTGAACTCCGGTGTGTAGATCTCGTCGGCGGAGACACCGGCCTCCTGGAGCTCGGTCACGCGTCGGTCCTCCTGGTTCTCGCGGGTAGGCTCAGCAGCACGTCGTAGGTCGAGCGCTCGGCCGACTCGCGCAGGTCGCGCACCACCGCCATCAGGCGGTCGCGCTGCTCGCTGCGGCCGAAGGCGTCCAACCGTTCCTGGTCGGTCCACTCGCTGATGATCAGGAAGGTGCGGGGGTCGTCGGCGTCGCGGTGCAGGTCCTGCCGGACGTTGCCCGGCAGCAGGCTGATGGCCTCGGCGGCGGTCCGCCACGCCGCCATGAACTCCACCTCGCACCCCGGCCGAGTGCGCATGCGCAGCAGGGTCCGCACGTTCACGACGAGGCCCGGAAGGTGCGCGCGAGGTGCTCGCGCAGCGCGTCGGCGGGGTAACCGGAGCCCCGGAAGCCGACGTACCCGTCCGGGCGCACCAGGAAGGTGGCCGGCCCGCGCAGCCCGTAGTGGCGGCGGAACCCACCGGCCGCGTCGGTGACCACCGGTGGGTAGGCCGCGGTGGGCGGGAGTGCGTCCGGCCCGAGCAGCAGGTACGCGTCGAGTGTGCCGTGGGCCTGCTCGCGGGCCGCCGCCGCGATCTTCTCGGTGGCCACGAGGTCCTCCTCGGGCGTCGTGCGGTCGGCGTAGAACAGCAGCGTGTGCGCACCGCCGCGCAGCAGGTCGCCGAGCTGCAGCGGCCTGCCCACGCCCACCCGAGTGAGGCCGCCGACGTCCGGGGCACGCTCCCCCGGCCGGGGCCCGCCCGGCAGCTCCGCCCCCGTGGCCTCCCCCACGAGCGGACCCTGCTCGTAGCGGAGCAGCATGTGCATCTCGGTGAGGAACTGTCGGTCCAGGTCCTCCTGCAGCTCGTCGGTGAACGCCGCCGACACCGCCCGGTCGACCACCTCCTTGCCCGCGGGCCGCCGCTCGGCCTCGTAGCTGTCGAGCAGCTCGTCCGAGCCGAGTCCGCGCACGGCCAGCGCCAGCTTCCAGCCCAGGTTGTAGCCGTCGTGGATGCCGGTGTTCATCCCCTGCCCGCCCGCGGGCGGGTGCAGGTGCGCCGCGTCCCCGGCGACCAGGACGCGTCCGACCCGGTAGCGGTCGACGATGCCGTGGCTGATCCGGAAGACCGACGACCAGCGCAGGTTCGACGCGCGGGTGCCTGCCGGGGCGAGCTGGTCGACGGCGGTCTGCAGATCGGCCAGCGTGGGCACCGTGAGCTCCTCGGTGAACCCGGCGGGGGCCTCGGCGCCGCCGATCTGTGCCCAGTACCGCGGCGGGGCCACGGTGGCGAGGCGGAACCGGCCCTCGCCCTTGAGCGGGACGCAGACCAGCATCCCCTTCATCTCCCCGTCGTCGGCGAGCTGGACGAACCGGATCAGCTCGGTCCGCGGCAGGTCCCAGTCGAGCTCGACGTCACCGAGCATGAACAGCTGCGGGAAGCGGCCGAGCCCACCCTCGAACGTCAGCCCCAGCCGTGCGCGGACCACGCTGTGCGCGCCGTCGCAGCCGACGAGGTACCGGGAGCGCACGGTGCCCAGCCGGCCGTGGGCGTCCACCAGCTGCGTGGTGACCCCCTCGTCGTCCTGACTGAACTCGAGCAGCTCCGCCCCACGCTCGACGGCGACGCCAAGCTCCGCGAGCCGGTCGGTGAGGATCCGCTCCGTCTCGTACTGCGGCAGGCCGAGATGGGCGTAGGGCAGGTCGGGCAGGTCCCAGCTCTGCTGGACCACCCGCTCGCCGTTGACGTACACGGACTGCCCCGTGAGCCAGATGCCGGCGTCCATCGCCCGCCGGACCACGCCCTGGTCCTCCCAGATCTCCATCGTGCGGATGTGCACCCCGATCGCCTTGTCGGCGTTCCCGGCCGCGGTCGGAGCCTTCTCGAGCACGCGCACGGCCACACCGCGCCGCGCCAGCTCGATCGCGGTGGTCAGGCCGGTCGGACCGGCTCCCACCACGACGACGTCCACGTTCGACTTCACGCCCGCCTCCTCCGGTTCGGCGATGTGGGTGAACTCTCCGGGCAGGACGGCGATGTACTGGACGTGCCGCCGCATGTTCCGGTCCAGGAACTCCGCCACCGGCCCCGTCTCGTCGCGGTGCCCGGGGTCCGCCACCCAGGCCTGGAACGACGCCTCGTCCTCCCACTCGGCGAACAGGTGGAAGGTCGTGGTGCCCGGATCGCGCAACAGCTCCTCCCGGACGTGCCCGGGGGTGCCGCGCATGTGGGCGGCGACCTGCACGTACGCGTCCTGGAACGCCTGGACCTCGTGCTCGGCCACGGTGGTCGACACCGTCACCCGGATCCGCGGCCCGCGGCCCGCGGCCTCCTCGAGCACCGCCAGAGCCTGCTCCCCCTCGAGCTCGCCGAGCTCGCGCAGGCGGGCGGTGACCCGCGCCCAGAGGCTGCCGCGGTGGAACTCCCGCAGTGCGCGCTCATCGGCCCACGTCGTCGTGGCGAGCACGGCGCGCGGATCCGCGGGATCGCGCAACAGCTCCACGCGGACGCACCCCGCGACGCGCCCGATCGCCTCGGCGGACTCGCGCCACGCCTCGGCGAACGCCGCTTCGCAGCCCTCCCGGACGCGCGCCGACAGGTGCGCCCGTGCCGGCGTGCTCACGGCCGCACCAGCACGGTCGCGCTGTTGAAGCCGCCGTACCCGCGGGCGGCGACGAGCACGACGTCGACCCGCTGGGGCCGCGGCTCGCGCACGAGGTCCAGCCCGTAGTCGGCCGGGTCGTCGAGGTTGCCGACGGCGGGGGCGATCCCGTCGCGCAGCGCGAGCGCCGCCGTGACCAGGCTCAACGCCGACCCGCCCGCGCAGAGCCGCCCGATCAGGCCCTGCGGCGCGGTCACCGGCACCTGCGGCGTCCGGGCGCCGAACGTCTCGTGGAGGGCCTGCGCCTCCAGGGCGTCGAGGTCCGGCGATCCGGCGCCGTCGGCGATCACGAGATCGACGTCGTCGGGGCCGACGCCGGCGTCGTCCAGGGCGCGGACCATCGCGCGCGACAGGTGATGGCCGTCGGGCGCGGGCTCGCGGTGGTGGTGCGCGTCGTGGGTGGCGGCGTACCCGGCGACCCGTGCGTAGACCTGCGGGGCGCGCCGCTCCGCGGCCGCCGCCTCGTCCTCGACGACGAGCACCGCCCCGCCCTCACCGGGCGCGTAGCCGTTCGCGGCGACGTCGAAGGGCTTGTAGCCCCGCCGGGGGTCGCGGCTGACCGTCATCCGGTCGTTGGCGCTCTGGCAGGCCAGCGCGTAGGGGCACAGCGGCGCCTCCGTGCCCCCGGCCAGCACCGCGGCGGTGCCGCGCCGGATCACCCGGCGCGCGTGGCCGACGCTGTCGAGCCCGCCCGCCCCGTCGCTGACGAGCACGCTCGACGGGCCCTTGGTGCCGTGCTTGATCGAGACCTGGCCGGTGCTCGCCGCGTAGAACCAGGCGATCGACTGGTAGGCGCTCACCGCCTTGCGGCCCTGTGCCCACAGCGCCTGGATCTCGCGTTGGCCGAACTCCACCCCACCCGCGCCGCTGCCGAGTGCCACGGCCGTGGCGTACGGGTCGTGCGCGGCCGGGTCGTAGTCGGCGTCGTCGAGGGCCATCCGGGCGGCGGCGAGGGACATCCACGTCCAGCGATCGGTCTGCACGGCGAGCCGGTCGTCGAGGTGGTCGGCCGACCGGAACCCGGGCACCTGCCCGGCGACGGCCGTGCCGTACCGCGAGGCGTCGAACGTCTCGATCGGTCCCACCCGCAGCTCGCCGGCGAGGGTGGAGCGCCAGTGCTCCGCCGCGCCGATCCCCCCGGGCGAGACGACCCCCAGGCCTGTGATGACGGCGCTCACGGCCGGAACCCGGGTCGGGCGAGCAGCACCGCCGACTGGAACCCGCCGAAGCCGCTCCCCACGCTGAGCACCACGTCGAGCGCCTGGTCGCGGGCGACCTTCGGGACGTAGTCGAGGTCGCAGTTCGGGTCGCGGTTCTCCAGGTTCGCCGTGGGCGGCACGACGCCGTGCTCGATCGCCAGCGCGCAGGCGGCGAGCTCGATGGAGCCGATCGCGCCGAGCGAGTGCCCCACCATGGACTTGATCGAGCTCATCGGCGTGCGGTACGCGTGGTCGCCGAGGCTGCGCTTCACCGCCGCCGTCTCGTGGACGTCGTTCTGCTTCGTCCCCGAGCCGTGTGCGTTGACGTAGCTCACGGTGTCCGGCGCGAGCCGGGCCGCCCGCAACGCCGTGTCGATCGCCTCGGCCATCTCGACGCCGTCCGGGCGCAGCCCCGTCATGTGGAAGGCGTTGCAGCGGTTGGCGTAGCCGACGACCTCGCAGTAGACCGACGCGCCGCGGCGGCGGGCGTGCTCGAGCTCCTCGAGGATCAGCACCGCGGAGCCCTCCCCCATGACGAACCCGTCCCGCGTCGCGTCGAACGGGCGCGACGCGTGCTCGGGATCGTCGTTGCGGGCCGAGGTCGCCTTGATCGCGTCGAAGCAGGCGATGGAGATCGGCGAGATCGGGGCGTCGGTGGCGCCGGCGATCACGACGTCGGCGTCCCCGTCCTCGATGAGCTGGTGGCCGTAGCCCACCGCGTCGAGGCCGGAGGTGCAACCGGTGGACAGCACCGTGGCCGGGCCGTGCGCACCGAAGCGGATCGCGACCTCGGTCGCCAGGCTGCTCGGCACCAGGGCCTCGTAGAGGAACCGGGAGCCGTAGCGCGGGTCGACCAGCCAGTTGCGTCCCCCGTCGCTGACCAGGACGTACTCGTCCTCCAGCCGGGTCGTCGCCCCGACGGCGCTGCCGAGGCTGACCGCGACGCGCTCGCCCTCCCGCTCGGCGGCGGCGGGCAGCTCCAGTCCGCTGTCCGCCACGGCCTCCATCGCCGCGGCGAGCGCGAACTGGGCGAACCGGTCGTTGCGGCCGATCTCCTGGCGGGACAGGCCCGCGGCCAGGGGATCGAAGTCGACCTCGGCCGCGAGCTGGGACCGGAACGGGGCGGGATCGAAGAAGCTGATCCGCCGGGTCGCCGTCCGCCCGTCGGTGAGGAGCTGCCAGAACTCCTTGCGGGTCGGGCCGCCCGGGGCGACGACCCCGATCCCGGTGACGACGGTCCTGCGCCCGCTCATGTGGTCGGCCCCGCGGTGGGCTGCTCGGTGTCGACGTGCCCGAGATCGGGCCGCGGCGCGAGCGGGCTCAGGTGGAACACGCAGAACGCGGGCTCGCCTGCGTCATTCATGAGCCGGTGCCGCATCCCGATCGGGATGCACAGGCCCTCGTTCGCCCGCACCGTCCGCTCCCGCCCGTCCAGGCGCACGGTCAACGCGCCGCGCACGCAGAGCAGGAACTCCTCGGAGTACGGGTGCCAGTGCTCGGTGACGACCTCACCGGGCAGCAGCGTGACGGTGCCCATGAAGCCCGAGACGCAGCCGACGGTCGCGGGCGACAGGATGGTGCGCAGGTCACCGCCCCGGCGGCGGTTGGCGGGGACGTCGTCGAGCGCGACGGTGCGGACCGCGGCGGCCGGGTCGGTCCGGGGGACCGTGCTCACGGCGTGCCCTCCCGCACGGCGCTCTCGACCCGCTGCCGGATGACCTCCATCTGGATCTTCGAGTTGGCGTCGATCCGCGCGGTCATGCCTGCGTCGTCGAGCGGGGCCTCGGGGCGCATCGCGAAGTCCTGGACCCAGCGCATCCGGGTGCCGCCGCCTTCGGGGACGTAGGTCCACTCGATGTCCATGAACTGGAACGGGCCGGGCTCGACGCGGCGCGCCACGACCCGGTGCTCCGCCTCGTGCAGGGTCCGCTCGGACACCCAGCTCCAGGCGATGCCGTTCTCGTCGGGGTGCATCGTGAGGCGGAACCGCACGGTGTTCCCCGCCCGCCCGAGGACCTCGGCCGCGGCGTACTCGGTGAACAGCGTGGGCCAGGTCTCCACGTCGTTGGTCAGCCGCCAGACGTCGTCGACGCCCGCGTCGATGAGGACGGAGTTGTCGGTGTGCCCGGTCATCCGATGCCCTCCTGCGCGAGCTGCTCCTGCGGGAGCCGCTGGTTGATCGCCTCGAGGATCTCGCCGAAGGTCTGCCTGCCCGCCTCGTCGGGCAGCTCGAAGCCGAACCGGTCGTCGAGCTCGGCCTGCAGCGCGAGGAAGGCCAGCGAGTCGAGGCCTGCGTCGGCGAAGGTGCAGCCGAGGTCGTCGACCCGGTCCTCCGGCGGCAGGCCCGCCTTGCCGACGAGGATCTCGTAGAGGTCGTCGAGGCCGAACTGGTGCGTCATCCCGCTCTCCGTTCCGGTGTGGTGTCGGTGGTCCTCGTCAGGTCGTCGACGAAGTCGATCGTGTGCTCGCCCGCCCGGAAGACCGGATGGGACAGGACGGTGCGGTGGAACCCCGCGGTGGTGGCGATCCCGTCGCCGCAGATCCGCAGCTCGGCCAGCGCCCGGTGCATCCGGGCCAGTGCCGCGGGCCGGTCCGGGGCCCAGACCACGACCTTCGCCAGCAGCGAGTCGTAGTAGGGGCTGACGTGCCCGCCCGCGCGGTAGCCGGTGTCGACCCGGGTCCACGGCCCGCTCGGCAGGTCGAGCACGTCGAGCGGACCCGCCGTCGGCGCGAACCCCCGCACCGGGTCCTCGGCGTTGATCCGGCACTCGACGGCCGCGCCCCGGATCGCCACCTGGTCCTGCGCGACCGACAACGGCCTGCCGGACGCGATGCGGATCTGCTCCGCCACGAGGTCGATGCCCGTGGTCATCTCGGTGACCGGGTGCTCGACCTGGATCCGGGCGTTCATCTCCATGAAGAAGAAGCGGTCCTGGTCGTCGACGAGGAACTCGAGGGTGCCCGCCCCGGTGTAGCCGACCGACAGCGCGCCACGCACCGCGGCGGCGCCCATCTCGGCGCGGACCGCGGCGTCGAGCCTGGGCGACGGCGCCTCCTCGACGAGCTTCTGGTGCCGACGCTGCACCGAGCAGTCCCGTTCGCCGAGGTGGACGGCGCCGCCGTGCGCGTCGCAGAGGACCTGGATCTCCACGTGCCGGGCGCCGACCAGGAACCGTTCCAGGTAGACGGCGCTGTCGCGGAAGACCGCGAGTGCCGTGGCCCGGGTGGACAGGTAGGCCTCGCGCAGGTCGCCGGGCGCGTCGACGACGGTCATGCCGCGCCCGCCACCGCCCGCCGCCGCCTTGATGATCAGCGGGTAGCCGATCGTCCGTGCGACGGCCTCGGCCTCCTCGACGGTCTCGACCGGCTCGACGGTCCCGGGCAGCATCGGCAGCCCGGCCTGCGCCATCAGGCCGCGGGCGACCGCCTTGTCCCCCAGCTGCGCCATGACCTCGGGGCGCGGGCCGACGAACACGAGGCCCTCGGCCGCGCAGATCTCCGCGAAGTCGGGGTCCTCGGAGAGGAACCCGTAGCCGGGGTGGATCGCGTCGGCGCCGGTCTGCAGGGCCGCCCCGACGACGTTCGCGATGTTGAGGTTGCTGTCCTTGGGCCGCGGGCCGCCGATGCAGACCGCGGCGTCGGCCAGGCGCACCACCGGGGAGTCGCGGTCCTCGGTGGAGTGGACCGCCACGACCTCCACCCCGAGCTCGCGGCAGGCCCGGGCGACGCGCACCGCGATCTCGCCGCGGTTGGCGATGAGCAGGCGGCGGATCACGGCGCGCCGTCCCCGGTCGGGGCCAGCACGAGGACCGGCTGGTCGAACTCGACGGCCTGCCCGTCGCCCACCAGCACCTCCACCACCGTGCCCGCGCACTCGGCGTCCAGGTGGTTCATCAGCTTCATCGCCTCCACGATCGCGAGCGTCTGGCCCTTCTCGACGGTGTCGCCGGGGGTGACGAACGGCGGCGAGCCGGGCTGGGGGGCGGTGTAGAGGGTGCCGACGAGCGGGGCGCGGACCACCACGTGGTCCGCGGCCACCTCCGTCGCGGCGCCACCGGTGCCCGAGGCCGGGGCGACCGGCACCGGACCGGGGAGCGCCGGGTCGGTGGTCCACTCGACCTCGACGCTGACGCCGTCGGCCCGCATGGCGACCCGCCTGAGGGCTCCGGGCAGGCGCGCGAGGGCGGCCAGCTCACGTGTCAGGGTCGCCACGACCTCCGCGGGCCCGGTGGGCGCCTCCGCGCTCATGCGCTCTTCACCTCGGCCGCGTACCCCGTCCCCGCGGGCCTGCCGCCGATCGCCCGGAAGCGGTCGTAGCGGCGCTCCAGCAGCGCGGCGGCGGGCAGGCCGTCGAGATCGGCGAGCTGTTCCAGCACCGCCCGGCGCAGGTTCGCGGCGGCCTCGCGCGGAGCGGTGTGCGCACCACCCGCGGGCTCGGGTACCACGGCGTCGACGACGCCGAGCTCGAGCAGCTGGGCGGCGTCGATCCGCAGCGCACGGGCGGCGTCGGGGGCCGCCTCGCGCGAGCGCCACAGGATCGCCGCGCACCCCTCGGGGCTGATCACCGAGTAGAAGGCGCTCTCGAGGATCGACACCCGGTCCGCGGTGGCGAGGGCCAGCGCACCGCCACTGCCGCCCTCCCCGGTGATCACCGACACCACCGGGACCGGGAGCCGCGCGGCGGTCATGATGCACTCGGCGATCGCGGCCGACTGCCCACGCTCCTCGGCCTGGACACCGGGGTAGGCGCCCGGGGTGTCGACGAGGCACACGACCGGCAGGCGCAGCGACGCGGCGAGCTCCATCAGCCTGCGCGCCTTGCGGTAGCCCTCCGGGTGCGGCATGCCGAAGTTGCGGGCGATCAGGTCGCGGGTCGAGTGCCCCTTCTCGTGCCCGATCACCACCACCCCGCGCCCGCCGATCCGGGCGAGGCCACCGACGATCGCCGCGTCGTCGGCGAACGCGCGGTCACCGTGCAGCTCCACGAAGTCGTCGAAGGCGGCGTCGAGATGGTCGAGCGTCGTGGGCCGGTCGATGTGTCGGGCCCGCTGCACCAACACCCACGGATCGGTGTCGCGGGCGAGCCGCCCCGCCACCCGGATCGGCGCTGCCCCGCCCGCCTCGGCGACCGGGTCGTCGCGGCGCGTCGCGCCCAGGATCTGCTGCAGCACCGGCCGCAACCGTGCCCGCGGCTCCACCCGGTCCGCCAGACCGTGCGCGAGCAGGAACTCCGCGGTCTGGAAGCCGGGCGGGAGCTCTGCGCGGATCGTCTCGGAGATGACGCGCGGACCGGCGAACCCGACGAGCGCCCCCGCCTCGGCGATCACGACGTGCCCGAGCATGGCGAACGACGCGCTCACCCCGCCGAAGGTCGGGTTCGGCAGCACACAGACACAGAGCACACCCGTCTCGCGCAACCGTGCGATGGCCTGCGCGGTCTTGGCCATCTGCAGCAGGGAGAGGGCGCCCTCCTGCATCCGCGCGCCACCGGAGGCGGTGACCAGCAGCAGCGGGGTGTGGGTGCGGGCCGCGTCCTCGGCCGCTCTCGTGACGCGTTCACCCACGCCGGTGCCCATGCTCCCGCCCATGAACCGGAAGTCCATGACGGCGACGACCACCTCGAGCCCACCGACGCGGGCCCGCCCGGTGACGACGGCCTCCTGCTCGCCGGTGCTGCGGCGGGCGTCGGCCAGCCGGCGTGGGTAGGGCAGCTGGTCGGTGAACGTGAGGGGGTCCTCGGGCCCGCCCTCATGCTCGGTGGCCTCGACGAACGAGCCCGGGTCGACGAGCTGCCCGAGCCGTTCGCGGGCCGAGAGCCGACCGTGGTGGCCGCAGTCGGGGCAGACGCCGAGGTTGCGGGCCAGCCGCTTGCGGTAGGTGAGCGAGCGACAGTGCGGGCAGCGGACCCAGTCCGGGGGCCGGGCCTGCATGGGCGGGGGTACGGGAAGGGTCGTGGACATGCCATGGGCTCCCTGCGTCGGTCCGGCTCGTCTCACGCGCGCCAGGAGTAGAACTCGGTGGCGACCGCGTCCTGCGGGGAGCGCCAGGTCTGCGGGTTGTACGGGCGGATGAACGGTCGCAGGTCGTCGCTGATCCGCTGGAACCCCTGAAGGTCCCGTGCCGCGTGCAACGCCGCTGCCGGGTCCACACCGAACTCGATGACGTGCAGGTAGACGTCGTCGAGGGCGTAGAGCGACCGACCGGTGACGCCGATGTCGTGCGGAAGCGAGGTGGCGTCGGACCTGTCGAAGATGTCCGCGACCTGCTGATGGCTGCCCGGCTCGATCTTGGCGACGATCACGGTCCGGTGTCTCATGAGGGCTCCTCCCCGGCGGCCGCTGCGGTGGCTGCGTCGGTCGGAGCGCTGGTCGGCCCCGCCGCGAAGGAACGGAACCACACCGTCCGTCGCACGCCCGCGACCGCGGCGTGGCGGAGGCGTCGTCGCGCGGTGGCGCGGGCGTGGCGTTCTCGGCGCACGCGCGTCGCCGCGGCGCCACAGGAACGCACGCCGGTTACGGCGCGGTGAACGCGCTCGAGTCGCCGCAGGTCAGCGCGCTGGGGTCGGGCCGTCCCCCGGGGGGTCCGCCGGCCTCGAGACGTGCTCGACGAGCGCGCGGACCGCCTCGTGCAACGCCTCCGCCGACTCGACGACGGCGACGGTCTCGGCCGTCCCGGACGCGTCGGGCACCTGCGTGACCCGGGCCCGGAAGCCGGTGGCGCTGCCCGCCTCGCGCCACGCGCGCACGACCAGCAGGGCGGCTCGGTCCGGAGCCTGGGGCGATGCGGTGGGCTGCCTCATGTCTTCCCTCCTGGCCTGCCTGAGCCCGAGGGTGGCCCGGTTTGCTGTGCGTGAGCTGTGCGCGGCGTGGGGTTCCCCTGAGGGGCCGCGCTCCGGCGGGCGGCGGTGTCAGGCCACGGCGCAGGCGGCGCACCGGCCCCAGAACACGACCTCCGCCTCGTCCGGGACGAAGCCCGGTGGGGTGTCGGCGTGCAGGCAGGGGGCCACGCCCGTCAGACACGGGACGTCCTGGACGGCTCCGCAGACCCGGCAGACGGCGTGGTGGTGGTTGTCCCCGTGCTGCAGCTCGAAGCGGGTGGCCGAGCCCGCGGGCTCGATGCTGCGGACCAGGCCGACGCGGGTGAGGTCCTCCAGCACGTTGTAGAGGCCCTGGCGGGAGAGCTCGGAGACCGCGCCCGGCCCGGACGCCTCGCGCGCGACGGCCGCCGCGACCTCCACCGCGGTGACGTGCGGATGCTCCGCGAGCGCATGGAGCACCGCACGCCGGTGGGGCGTGCTGCGGAGCCCCTTCTCCCGGAGCAGTGCGGCCAGATCGCTCACGGAGGGAAGGCTACCCCAACACAGTGGATGCCGTCACTAAGTTGACACAGATCATAGTTGGACTATGTCAAATGTAGGGGTATAACGGAGTCATGACCACGACCGAGAACCCCACCAGCGCCCAGACCACCTTCCCGGGCGTCGTGGCGTCGCCGGACCTCGAGCGCAACCTGCAGCAGGTCCTGGTCGACCTCACCGCCCTGCACCTCGCGGGAAAGCACGCGCACTGGAACGTCGTCGGCGCCAACTTCCGCGACCTCCACCTGCAGCTCGACGAGCTGATCGACACCGCCCGCGAGCACGCGGACACGATCGCCGAGCGGATGCGCGCGCTGTACGCCGTGCCGGACGGCCGCCCGGCCATCGTCGCCGAGACCACCACGCTGCCGCCGCAGCCGGCCGGTGAGATCGACACCGTCGCCGCCGCGAACGCCCTCGCGGACCTGGCCCGCCGTACCGCGGCCACCGCGCGTCGGGTGCACGACGCCGTCGACGCCGAGGACCCCTCGACCGCCGACCTGCTGCACGCCGTGATCGTCGACCTGGAGAAGCAGGCCTGGCTGATCGGCTCGGAGACGCGCCGGGTCTGACCGATCCACGCCCCCCACCACGGCGCAGGCCCCCGCCACGAGCGGGGGCCTGCGTTTTTTCTCGCGGCGGGTGTCGACTTCGTGGGGGACCCTTCGTGTAGACGGTGTCCGAGCCACACCACAGGAGGTCGTCATGGCGAAGTACCTGCTCAGCGTCTACCAGCCCGAGGGCACCCCGCCCGCCCCCGCGGAGCTCGAGAGGATCATGGCGGACGTCGCCGTCTTCGAGGACGACGCCAAGGCCGCGGGCGTCTGGGTGTTCTCCGGCGGCCTGCAGGGCCAGGAGACCGCGACCGTCGTCCGAGCCGAGGGGGACGAGGTGCTCGTGACCGACGGGCCGTTCGCCGAGGCCAAGGAGTACCTCGGCGGCCTGACGATCATCGACTGCGCCGACCTCGACGAGGCCCTGCACTGGGGCCGCCGGGCCACGCGGGCCACGACCCTGCCCATCGAGGTCCGCCCGTTCCACTGGGCATGACCACCGAGGTCGAGCGGGTCTTCCGCGAGGAGTACGGCCGGGCCGTGTCGGTGCTGGTCAGGCTCCTCGGCGACATCGACCTCGCCGAGGAGATGGTGGCCGAGGCGTTCGCCGAGGCCGTCCGGCGCTGGCCGCCGGTGCCGCCGAGCCCCGCGGGCTGGATCATCACGACGGCCCGCAACAAGGCGATCGACCGGCACCGACGGGAGTCCACCCGAGGCGCCCGGCACGCCCAGGCCGCCCTCCTCGCGGACGAGGCGCCCGTCGAGGAGGTGGGCCCGGTGCAGGACGACCGGCTCCGACTGATCTTCACCTGCTGCCATCCGGCGTTGAACCGGGCCGCGCAGGTGGCGTTGACCCTGCGCCTGCTCGGCGGGCTCACCACCCCGGAGATCGCCGCGGCGTTCCTGGTGCCCGAGAAGACGATGGCGCAGCGGATCGTGCGGGCGAAGAGCAAGATCCGCGGGGCGCGGATCCCCTACCGCGTCCCGCGGGACGCGGACCTGCCCGAACGGCTGCGCTCGGTGCTCGCCGTGCTGTACCTGATCGCCAACCAGGGCCGGGCCGACCTCGCCGCGGAGGCGATCCGGCTCGGCCGCAGGCTCATGGAGCTCATGCCGGACGAGCCGGAGGTCCGCGGGCTGCTCGCGCTGATGCTGCTCGTCGAGTCCCGGCGGGGGGCCCGCCGAGACGGCGGCGCCCTCGTCACGCTGGACCGGCAGGACCGGTCGCGCTGGGACCACACCATGATCACGGAGGGCCACGAGCTGGTCCGGCAGTGCCTGCGCCGCGGCGCGCCCGGGCCCTACCAGCTGCAGGCCGCCATCCAGGCCGTCCACACCGACGGCGAGACGGACTGGGCGCAGGTCCTCGCCCTGTACGACCAGCTGTACGCGCTGACCCCCACCCCGGTCGTCGCGCTCAACCGGGCCGTCGCCGTCGCGGAGGTCCGCGGGCCCGAGGCCGGGCTCGCGGCGGTGGCCGGGATCGAGCTGGACTACGCCCCGCTGCACGCCGTCCGCGCCGACCTGCTCCGGCGGCTGGGCCGGGAGGCCGAGGCCGCGCGGGAGTACACCCGGGCGGCCGAGCTCAGCACGGACCCGGCCGAGCGGACCTACCTCCGCACCCGGCTGTCGTCCGGGGAGCTCGGGTTCCGCTCGCGCGGACTCTGAGGACGGCTCTCAGGTTGCCGGCCGAGACCGGATCGTGTCCTATTCGGATCGACACCGTGCTGACCAGGGCCGATCGGCCGAACCCGGACAATGGCGACGATCAGTGCAGTGCTCTGTCCAGCCCTGTGATCATTCCGTCATTCAGCGTACTGCGGAAACGGGGGTTCCTCTCGTCTCGATGTCACGACCGGCTGGGGAACACCGGCCGTGACCGACGCGAAGGGGACTCATGGCAGAGCGTGCCGCGCCCGGTGGCGCCGGCCGGGGGGCGGCGGTGGCGCCCCGACCGATCGCTCCGGGCCCACGATCCGAGCAGGCGTACGACGCCCCGACCGGCCCGTTGCGCGTGCTGGACCCGATCGCGATCGCCTTCCCCCCGACCGAGCCGTTCCCCGTCGTCGAGGTGCCCCGGCCGCGGACCGAGCACACCGGGAGGCACGGTCGGGCCGAGCCGACCTCGACCGGCTGGTGGGAGCTGCCCGTCGTCGCGGTGGTGCTCGGCGGGCTGAGCTGGATGGTCATGACCTGGCCGTTCTGGGGCGACCAGGCGGTGTACGCGCTGATCGGGCGGCAGATGCTGCACGGGCAGACGCTGTACGTGGACCTCTGGGACGTCAAGCAGCCCGGGATCTTCCTCTGGTACGGCCTGTTCGGTTTCGGCGAGATGGGCATGCGCACGCTCGACGTGCTCATGGCGTTCGCGTTCGGCGGGTGCGTGTGGGCGCTGCTGCGCAGGCGGACGCCGTCGCCGCGCCTGCGCAGGCTGCTCCCCGCGCTGGCGACCGGCGTGCTGCTGCTGGCCGCGGGCCCGTGGGACTTCGGACAGCTCGAGATGCTCAGCCTGGTGCCGGCGACGGGCGCGTTCGCGCTGGTCGCCGCGGACCCCGAGCGCGAGCCGACCTACCGCCGGATCGTCCTCGCCGGGCTATGCGTCGGCGTCGTCGGCGTGTTCAAGCTGCTGATCGCGGGCGTGGTCGGGATCGCGCTGCTGGTGTACCTGTTCGCCCGGCTGCGGGGAGGGCGGATCGCGGCGTCGGTCGTGCTGACGGCGGCCTCGCTGGTCCCGGTGCTGGCCGCGCTCGTCTGGCTGTTCACCCAGGGGGCGCTGGCCGAGACCCTGCACGTCTGGTTCGTCGAGGCGGCGCAGATGGGCTCGGCACCCGGGGCGCGGTCGCTGTCCCGGGTCGGCGAGGGCCTCGGGCGCTTCGTGCTCTGGATGTTCCCCGTCGTCGTGCTCGCGGCGTGGCAGGCCGCCACCGCGTGGCGCAGGCGGGACCCCCTGGACCTCGGGATGGTCGCGTTCCTGGTGGCGGACGTCGCGGCCGTCGGGACGCAGTTCGCCTGGTGGTACCAGTGGTACTTCGCCGCGGCGCCGCTCGTCGTGCTGGCGCTGCGGAGGCTGTCCGCGATCCGGTGGCGGCCGCGGACCGCGATCGTCCTCGCAGTGGCCTGCCTGCCGATGCTCGCGCACGCGGGGGCCTGGGCCCTGCCGGATGTGCTGGAGGGCGGCGGGTTCACCGCCGCCAGCCGCGAGCGGATCGACGAGCGCGTGGGCCGCTACACCACGATCGAGAACGAGATCGCCGCCGCGGACCTGCGCCCCGGGGACAGTCTCTACCTGCTCGGCGACCCGCTGTACAACCGGCTCTCCGGCACCCCGCAGCCCCTGCGGTTCGACGGCTGGACGTTCGACCTCATGACGGACGACCAGTGGCAGGAGGTCGCCTCCGAGATCACGAACGGCAGGCCGGACGTGATCATGGTGAGCTCCGACGCGGCGTCGTGGGTCGCGGACCGCGGCCGGGGGGTCACCGCAGAGCTCAGCCGGGACTACGTGGCGTACCGGACGAGTGCCGAGGGGACCTGGTACCGGTTGCGCTGAGCTGGGACGCGATCGAGGCCGCCCGAGGCGGTCGTCGATCTCGACGTGGGGCACGGGCGGCGGGACGTCCGGCTGCATCCGGGCGACGAACGCGGCGACGTCCGCGAGCTCGCCCGTGTCCCTCGCCGATCCCCGCGTGGCCGCGACGGTGGACCTCGCCGCCCGGGCACGATCGACACCGGTGCGACCACGCCGTCGTGCTGCGGCAGGATCACGGCCGTGAGGATCGAGCCGACCGGCGTGCCCCGCGCCTTCGACGACCACGCCCCCAGCTACGACGCGCTCGTCGGGCGCAACCCCGGGTACCACGAGCACCTGCGGCTCTCGGCCGCCCGGCTCGGCGTGACCGGGCCGCGGCTGCTCGACCTCGGCTGTGGCACGGGCGCGTCCACGGCAGCGCTGCTGG
>Ga0157379_10002046_pt1 | contig 16749 bp, 11 predicted proteins | sample S25metaG_FD_121802 | JGI IMG/M metagenome (GOLD analysis project Ga0157379, IMG submission 121802) | Switchgrass rhizosphere microbial communities from Kellogg Biological Station, Michigan, USA - S2-5 metaG | ecosystem: Host-associated > Plants > Roots > Rhizosphere > Soil | place: USA... | reverse complement strand
GCGTGCGCCGCGGCGTGAACATGGTCTATATCACCGAGAATAATGGTGTGTATGGCCTGACCAAGGGCCAGTTCTCCGCGACCGCCGATAAAGGCTCCAAGAGCAAGGCGGGCGGCTTCAATCCCGATTCCCCGCTGGACCTGGTGAGCATGGCGCTGATGGTGGGCGCCACCTTTGTCGGCCGCAGCTTCTCCGGCGACAAGGCACAGATGGTGCCCTTGATCATGGCGGCGATGAGCCATCCCGGTCCCGCCTTCATCGACATCGTGAGCCCCTGTGTGGCCTTCAACAACCATGCCGGCTCGACCAAGGCCTATGATTTCGTGCGCGCGCACAATGAGGCGGTGAACCGGCTGGATATCATGGAGCCGCGCGAAGCCATCACGGTGGAATATGCTCCGGGCACCACCGAGGAAGTGGCGCTGCATGACGGTTCGACTTTGCGGCTGTCCAAGCTGGCGGCGGATTACGACCCCTTCGACCGGGTCGGCGCGATGAACTATCTGCAAAGCCGTGCCGCGGCGGGCGAACTGGTCACCGGGCTGATCTATATGGACTCCGGCGCCAAGGACATGCACGCCAATCTCAACACCGTGGCCGCGCCCTTGAACCGGTTGTCGGAAAAAGAGCTCTGCCCCGGCAGCAAAGGCTTGGACACTTTCAACACGGCGCGCCGCTGAATGAAAAAGACTCTTGCCGCACTGCTTCTCGCCGCCGCCTGCGCGGGCGCATCGGCCCAGCCCGCAGTGGATGCCCATCTCGCCGCCGCCAAGAAGGCGGAAGGCATGGATTTTCCCGGCACCCTGGCGCGGCTTTGCGTGGTGCCGGATGCGCCGGTCGGCGGCGGCAGCCGGTTCGCCGGACCGCGCCCCATCCCGGAGCGCGCGACCTGGTACGCCGAGCCGGCGCGGATGTTCGACAATCTCTATTGGGTGGGGACCAAGATCCATTCCGCCTGGGCGCTGCAGACTGGCCAGGGCATCATCCTGATCGACACGCTCTACAACTACGCTGTGGAGCCCGAGATAGTGCAAGGACTCAAGAAGCTGGGTCTCAATCCCGCGACCATCAAATATGTGATCGTCACCCATGCTCACGGCGATCATGACGAAGGCGCCCGCCTGCTGCAGGACCGTTATGGCACCCATGTGGTGATGGGCGCGCCCGACTGGGACCTGATCGAAAAGAGCCCCGACATGCCGGGCGGCGCCCCCAAGCGCGACATCGTCGCCGAGGACGGACAGAAGATCACCCTGGGCGACAGCAGCGTGACCATCGTGACCACGCCGGGACACACAATGGGAACCCTGTCGATGATCTTCACGGTGAAGGATCACGGCAAACCCGTGACCGTCGCCTATTCCGGCGGCACTGCCTTCAATTTCCCAAAAGATGTGTCGCGCTACGACACCTATATCGCATCCCAGAAGAAGATGGCCGATGCCGCCAAAGCCGCAGGCGCGACGGTCCTGATGTCGAACCATTCGGAATTCGATGATGCCTGGGAGCGCAGCCGGCTGATACGCCTGCGCCGCGCCGGCGAATCGCATCCGTATGAGCTGGGTGCGGATGCCGTACAGCGCTATTTCGCCATGACCGGCGAATGCGCCATGGCGATGCGCGAGAAGCTGGGGGGACGCTAGTGTCGTGGTTGCGAAGTTCGCAATATCAGTGATATCGGGCTTGTAGCGAACTTCGAAACCAAAACGACACTAGAATCAATAAATTGCTAGCGTCCTTCGATTCCGAAATTCGCCTGAAATCGATATAGAGATAGCGCGAATTTCGGAATCGGGACACTAGATGCGTCAGTCAATCCAGAGACCGCGGCGGCGGTGCCATTCTTCGATGGACTGTTTGGGATATTCGCGGAATTTTGCGTCGCCGCGCCCGAACTGCGGTTTCACCCAGGGCGCCTTGAACTTCAGCATCAGATGTACCCTGGACGGCGGCACCGGCAGCTTGGTGTCTATCGCCGAGGCAAAAGGGTGCACCAGCTCCGGCCAGCCGGGGTCGTAAAGCCAAAGCGCCGTGCCGCATTTGGTGCAGAAGTTGCGCTCGCCGGTGCTGGTTTCACAATGCCCGCGGTCGTCCTTGATCTCGGCGCGAAACACGCCGATGGCTTTGCGGCCACGCACCTTCAGGCTTTTGCTCTCGCCCGACAGGTTGATGGCAAAGCCGCCGCCGCCCGCGGTCTTGCGGCAAATGGAACAATAACAAAGCTGATAAGGATAAGGCGCGTGACTGAGAAGCGAGAAATGCACCGCGCCGCACCGGCAGGAACCTTCAAGTTTGACAGCCACGGAACCTCTCATTCCAACCATTCAGGCAACGGCGCCGGCAACCAGGGGTTCCGGCCGGCGTTTTTATGACAGGAATTCTAATCAGGAGACATGCCATGAAACGTACATTTCTATGTGCCACGTCGGCTTTACTTATGATAAGTGGCGCGGCCTTCGCCCAATCGGTGGACAAGCCCGGCCATGAAAGCCCCAAGCCGGGAACCAATTCCGAGACCATGAGCGCGGTCAAGGATACAACCGCCGGCATGGTGGGTCAGGTTTCAGCCTCGATGACGTCCAGCACCAAGGGTTTCGTCACCGCCGCCGCGACCAGCGACATGTATGAAGTCGCGGCCGGCAAGATCGCCGCCCAGCGAGCGCAATCGCCAGCGGTGAAGGATTTCGCCAACCAGATGATCCAGGCCCATACCGAGACGACCGAGAAACTGAAAGGCATCCTGGCCAGCAACAACATCAATGTGACGCCGCCGGCCCATGTCGACAGCCGCCGTCAGGGCATGCTGGACGATCTGCGCGGGGCTAAGGCGCAAGACTTCGACCACCGCTATATAAGCCAGCAGGTCGCAGCCCATAAGGAAGCCGACATCCTGATGCGCGGTTATGCCAAGGACGGTGACAATGCCGCGGTCAAGGATTTTGCCGCCGCCACCGACAAGGCGGTGAAGATGCACCTGTCGATGGCTGAGAAGCTGGAAAAAAACACCAAAACCGCCAGCCGCTAAACGACTTCATGAAATGGATGGGCGCGCTCCCGGCGGAGCGCGCCTTTTTCATGGCAGCCCGAACACCACCAGGCTGTCGCCCACTGGCGGGCTGTGCACGAAGGCGCCGCCGGTCGCGACCACGGCGACATATTGCTTGCCGTCGGCGCCCCGGTAGGTAACGGGCGAGGCGTGCGCCGAAGCTTCCATCTTGGTGGCCCACAACTCCTTGCCGGTTTTGGTCTCGAAAGCGCGGAAACGGCTGTCGTCGGTGGCGCCGATAAAAATCAGGCCGCTCGCCGTCGTCAGCGGCGCCCCCAGGTTGGGGCGCCCTGTGTCGCGCTTTCCTTCCGGCATGATGTCGCTGACGCCGAGATTGACGCGCCAGACCACCTTGCCGATGTTGACGTTCACCGCCCACAGATCACCCCAGGGCGGATTCTGGCAGGGATAATAGCCATGGTCCTTTATCTCCTGCTGAAAGAAGCTGTCTGGGCCGTAGGCAGACGCCCAATACCCGCCGGGTTTCTTTTCCAGCGCCTCGATCGAGCCCAACTCCTGGGTGTTGACGATGAAATAGCCCAGCTTGGGATCAAAGGCGCCGCCGCCCCATTCCGGTCCGCCGCCCGAACCGGGGAAGCGCGCATTCTGCGTGCCCGCGGTGATCGGCGAAAAAGCCACGGTGTCCTGGATCTTGCGGTCCGCAATCATCTTCTTGCAGAAGGCTTCCAGCTCCGGCGTGATATTGGTCACGTCGGTGGCGGCGGTGAAGCTCTGCTTGGCCAGCGGCGGCGGCGCCACCGGAATCGGCTGGGTCGGCCAGGTCTGTTCGCCGCCGACCGTGCTTTGCGGCACCGGCACTTCTTTGACGTCATAAAGCGGCTTGCCGGTCAGACGGTCCAGGATGAACAGGTAGCCCGACTTGTTCATCGCCGCCACGGCGGGAATGGTCTTGCCGTTCCTTTTCACGTCAAACAGCATGGGCGGCGTGGGCTGGTCCCAGTCCCACACTTCGTGATGCAGAAGCTGGAAATGCCATAGCCGCTTGCCGGTCATCGCGTCCACCGCCACCAGCGTGTTGCCGAACAGGTTCATGCCATGGCGGTCGCCGCCCCAGCGGTCCGGCCCCGGTCCGGTGAACGGCAGGAAGGCGATGCCGCGCTTGTCGTCCACCGTGATCATGTTCCAGATGTTGGTGCCGGCGCGGTCCCGGCGGCTGTCGGGCGCCCAGGTGTCGGCGCCGAACTCCCCGTCATGCGGCACGCCATGAAAAGTCCAGACGAGCTTGCCGGTACGCACGTCCCAGGCGCGCTCGTCGCCCGAGATGCTGCGCGACTCCTCCGGACCTGAGCCGCCGGTCATCACCAGGTTCTTGAAGATACCCGGCGGCGAGGTCAGGGCGTAATTCTTGTCATAGCCGCGCATGATTTCCGGCGTCTTCAGATTGACCGCGCCGTGATCGCCGAATTCCTCAGCCGGCTTTCCGGTCTTGACGTTGATCGCCATCATCTTGCCGTCGTTGGTACCGAACAGCAGTTCCGGCGCATATTTGCCATCGCCCGGCCAATAGGCCATGCCGCGCGGCGCGGGCCGCGTATTGCCGGGCATCTTGTAGTTCCAGATTTCCTTGCCGGTGGTGGCATCCAGCGCCACGATGCGGCCATAGGGCGAACCCAGATACATGACATTGCCGACCACCAAGGGTGTGGTCTCCGACGTCGCCACCCGCGTCGCGTCCGCCGGCTTCATGTGATAGGTCCAGGCGACCTTCAAAGACGTGACATTGGCCGGCGTGATCTGAGTCAGCGGCGAATAACGCTGGGCGCCGCGGTCATTGCCGTAATTGGGCCAGTCTTCGCCGGGCGCGGCCATGGCAAAATTGCCCGCCAAGACGCTGCCGCCCAGCAGGGCGGCCGTCATGCAGGCATGAAAAGTCGATCGTGACATGGTGTTCCCCTGATTGCGGCCCCGGTTATCGCCCGGCCTTTAAGGCAGATTTGCAGGCCCTAAAGGCTATTGCAAGGCAAAGGCCGTCACTTCGTCGGAGCCTGCCGTCTCACCCCAGAAACCGCCGGTGGTAACGGCGGCGACATATTGCTTGCCGCTCTTGCCCTGATAGGTCAGCGGCGTACCATAGAGCGAGGCGGAGAGCTTGAAGGTCCACAGCTCCTTGCCCGTTTTGGTGTCGAAAGCGCGCAGGCGCTTGTCGTCGGTCGAACCGATGAAGATCAGCCCGCCGCCGGTGACGATGGGACCGCCGACATTGGGCCGCCCCGTTTTGGGATCCGCGAGACCATCCGTGACACCCAAGACACTGCTCCAGGCGATGGCGCCGGTGTTGACGTCGATGGCGTAGAGATTGCCCCAGGGCGGGACCTGGCACGGCATATGGCTGACCTTGTCCCAGAACCACTGGTAGCCGTACTTCATGTCATAGCTGCCGTCGGCTTTTTTTATCATCATCTGCTGCGATGCGATCTCACTGGCATTCACGACGTAGTACCCTTGACGCGGGTCGAAAGCAGCATGGCTCCAGTCGATGCCGCCCCAGTTGCCGGGAAAGCGCGCCACCGCGGTGTCGACCCGGGGCGGCTGGAAATAACCCGCGCCCACTACTTTCTGCTCCTTGATCAGTTCTTCGCAACCCGCCTTCTGCTGCGGCGTCAGATTGGCGAGTTCCGACATCTGGAAGGAAGTGCGGCCTAAAGGCGGGGTCACCGACATGGGCTGGGTGGGCGATACTTTCTCGCCGATCATATCGGTCTCGGTGGGAACGGGCTTTTCCTTGACTTCGTAGATCGGCTTGCCGGTGACGCGATCCAGCAGGAACAGCAGGCTCGCCTTGTTCATCACGGCGATGGCGGGAACGGTGCGGCTGTTCTTTGAATCTGGCTTCTTCACATCGACCAGGGTGGTCAGCGGCAGGTCATAATCCCACAGGTCGTGATGCAGCGCCTGGAAGTGCCAGAGATATTTGCCGGTCGCCGCATCCACCGCCACCAGCGTATTGGCGAACAGCGATTCGCCTTTGCGGTCATTGCCCGACTGGTCGAAGGTCGGCGCTCCGAACGGCAGATAGGCGATGCCGCGTTTGGCATCCAGGGTGAGACCGGCCCACACATTCACGCCGGAGCGTTTGACCCAGCTGTCGCCTTCCCAGGTCTCATGGAATTTCTCGCCGGGCTGCGGCACGCCATTGAAATGCCAGACTTCGCGGCCGGTCTGCACATCAAAGGCGCGCACCTGGCCGGAGGCGCCCTGTTGCGGCGTCTCCTGGGTGCGAGAACCCGTAATGATCAGGTTCTTGTAGATCGCGGGAGCGGAGGTGATGCCCAGCGCCGCCTGGGGGAAACCCTGCATAACCGCATCGCTGTGCAGATCCAGCACGCCATCCTTGCCGAAACTTTTCACAGGCTCGCCGGTTTCGGCATGCAGCGCGATTAGCAGCCCGCCGCGGGTGCCGAAGACGATCTCCGGTTTTGCTTCGCCTTTGGATTCGCCAGGCCAATAGGACACGCCGCGCGTCGCGGGCTGGTCGCTGCCCGGCACCTGATAGGCCCACCGCTGCTTTCCGCTTTCCGCATCCAGCGCCACCACCCGGCCATAGGGCGTGGAGACATACATCAAGCCGTTGACCACGATCGGCGTATTCTCGGACGACGCGAAGCCGCGCGCCGCCCGGTCCGGAGTGCGCATATGATAAGTCCAGACCGGCTTCAGGCCCGCAACATTGGCCGGCGTGATCTGTGCCAGCGGCGAATACCGGCTGTCGCCATAGTCATGCCCGTAGGCTGGCCATTCCTCCAGCGCCCCGGCCAGCGACGGGGGCGATATCATCGCCGCGGCAACGGTCAGCAGACCGGCCGCCACAACCAATCCCGGCAAAGTCTTGCGCATTCCCCGCCCCTATCGCCCTGTCAATGCATAGGTTTATCACCCTTTTCGCGCTTCTTTGGATACCGGCCGAAACTGCATCTGGCCTGGATAATCTCTCATCAGGTGAGAGATGACGAGGCGTCATCTTTGAGCTATTGTTACATTACGACAATCATTCGCCGGCATCGCCTGCGGCACAGATCGCTGATCAAGCGGCAAAAGGGAAACGCGGGCGATGCGTCACTCATGTGACGTGGCCAGGAAGCGATGCGGGGAAAAGATCTTGGCGACACCCAGGAACTATTCGGTGATGAAGGCCTTCGCCTTGCTGAAGGCGTTCCAGGATCCCGAGGAATGGCTCACCAGTTGTGAACTGAGCCGGCGCGCCAATCTGCCGGAAGCATCGGGCTACCGGCTGATCCAGACCCTGGAAGAAATCGGCGCCGTGGTCCGCGGACCTCGCGGACGTTACCGTCCCGGGCTGCTTCTTTTATCCCTCTCGCACAATGTAACTGTCGCGGAGCTGCTGCGCGACGCCAGCCAATCCTTGATGACGGAGTTGGCGCGGCGCCTGAGTCTTACCGTCCATCTGGGCGTGCTGGAACATGGCATGGTCACCTATGTCGCAAAGATGTCCAGCCCCGGTTCCTTTCCCGTTCACACCCGCGTCGGCGCCCAGTTGGAGCCCTATTGCTCCGGCTTGGGCAAAGTGCTGCTCGCGGCCCTGCCCGACGAAGAAGTGGAGAGTTTCATCCTGGACGGCGAGCTGATCGCACTGACGCCTTACACCATCACCACGGCTGCGGCGTTAAGGACCGAACTCAAGCGCGTGCGCGAACAGGGCTATGCGATGGATGACCGCGAGCACAAGGCGAATATGCGCTGCATCGCCGTGCCGGTGCTGGACCGGGAAGGGCGCGCCGTGGCCGCCCTTTCCGCCTCCGACGATGCGGAACGGATGACGGGCGAGCGCCAGGCGGAAGTGCGCAACGCCCTGTTCCAGGCCTCGGCCAATTTGCGCCACAAGCTTTATCCGGTGCCGGCCGCGATCCAGACCCGCCGGCCGGTTGCCGCAGAATAGCTTTACCTCACTGGGTTACGGCGTGCAGCTCTGTACGGGCGCGTTCCATCTGGGCCAGGAAGACCGGGTTCTGCATCAGCCTCAGCGCCAGCACCGTGCCGAATTGCTGGCCGGCCACAATATCGCTGCGGAAATGCACGCCGCACACCAGCCGGTGTTCGGCATATTCCGCCGATCGCGTCAGGATGGCCTGGGACTTTTCCGGCATCAGTGATGCCAGCACCACGCCCATGGAAAATGCCAGGGACGAATGGCCACTGGGGTAGGAGTTGGCGGCCTTTGCTTTTCCGGGTTTTACCGGCTCGCAGACCTTGAGGCCGGCATCCACCGCATAGGGACGCAGGCGGTGAAAATAGGCCTTTGCCGCCTTGGTGTCGCTGTCCTCCTCGTCCGCCACCATCTGCAGCAGTTTGAAGGTCTGCGGCTTGGAAGCGATGTCGAAGCCGATCGCGGCGTTGAAGATATCCGGCGTTTCATCCTTGGCATCATGTGTGGCAATGGCCCGCAACTCAGGCGGGGTGCGGGCGGCGATCGTCCTCAGCTCGTCAAATTCGGCCTTCTCTTCCACCGATCCTGCGGCCGGCGGCGGCGGCAAGAGGTGCGATGCATCGACCTCCGAAGGACTCAGCAGCGCCGCTTGCGCCGCGGGGGAAGACAGCAAAGCCGAAACCAGGATCAGGGCTGCAAGACGCATCGCACGCACTCCTTCGGTGGACAATCAGAACCGGGCCTTGAGGGTGAACTGGAAGCTGCGGGAAGGTTGGAAGTAATACTGATCCAGGCTGTTGGGGCGGTTGGTATAGTCATAGACATTGGCGCCGCCGAGAGGCGTCTTGTCGTTGATGCCCACAGAGGCCAGGCTGCGTGAATTGAGCAGGTTGTAGATGCCCACGCCGAATTCCAGGTTTTCGTAGGACACGCTGCCCTTGAAATCCATCACATTGTAAGCGCCCAGCTTGTAGAAGCTGGTATTGGTATTGTCGGAATATTGCTGGCCCACCAGCTTGTCGATCAGCGAGAATTTCCAGATTCCCATCTTGTAGAAAATACCACTGGCCGAGGTCCACATCGGAGCCTGCTTGAGCCATTTGCCGCCGCTCTTGGAGGAATTGAGCGAGCCGTTCAAGAACACCGCGAGGCCTTCCAGGTCGCCATCGAAGGCATAGGTGCCTTCCGCCTCGATGCCCTTGTAGGTGGCTGTACCGGTATTGATGGCGCAGGTCTCACCCGGAGAACCGAAGATCGGCGCCAGATTGCAATTCTGGAAAACGATATTGTTGTCCACCCCGATGTAATAGATGTCGGCATCGATGGTGAAATTGTCGGCGTAATAGACCGTGCCGAACTGGTAATTGGTGGTGGTCTGTGCCTTGGGGGCACTGGGCAACGACAAGGGCACTGATTGCTCAAAGGCGCTGATGTCGGGAACATAGATGCCCTGGGCATATTGGGCATAGACGCTCCAGCTGGGCTGGATCTTATAGTTCACCGTCGCGAACGGCAGGTCCCGGGTGGTGGTGAATTCACCGGTGAAGGGAACAACCGGTTTGGTCTTCTGCTCCAACGGCGCATTCACGGAATGATCCCAGGAGACATATTTGAAGCCCGGCGTGATGGTGAGATCGGGCAACGGCTTGAGCTCCAGCTCGATGAAGGGCTCATACTGATCCCAGCCCGAATGTTCCTGATATTCGAAAAAGCCGCCGCCGAAGGGCCTGGAGGTGGGCGTGGCCACGATCGTGCTGGGTTTGGACGTGCTGTTGTAGAGGCGGGAGTCCGCGAAAGTCTGGTCGTGCCAGGGGTTGCAACCCGTGGACGACCCGAAGCACTTGGTGGCATCATAATCCGAGCGGGCCCGCTGGGTGGCCGAGCTTTCCCACCATACCCCGGCGCGAACCTGGCCCGTCAGCCAGCCGAAATCGAAATCGCTGGAGACGCGAAAGATATTGCCCCAGACGCGATAGGCATTCTGCTTGGTATAGCCGGGCACATCGTTTGGGAAAAAGACGCCGCCCACGATTGTGCCGTTGCCTTCGGTGATGCCCTTGGCGATGTCGGCAGCGGTCTGCTGCACCGAGGTCGTGCTCAAGGTTTTGTTGACGTAAGCGTAGGTGTAGAAGGTGTTGTCGATCTTGATGCCATTGCTCAGATCGCCCTGCAGGCGCAGATAGTCCATGTCGGTCTTCTTGTGGACATGGTTGTAGCCGGCATAGGTGCCCGCCGCCGGATTGTTGATCTGCAGCGCGTAGTCTTTGCCGAAGGCCACCAACTGCGCCGCGGTGGCGCCGGAATTGTCTTCCAACTGCTGGAACAGGCCATTGTAGCTGCCGAACAGGGTCGCCTTCCAGCCGGGCGCGAACTCGCTCTCCGCCTTGATCAGATAATTCTGCGCCGCGCTGGACTGATGGCTGAGATAGCCGCCGGTATTGGTATCCTGATAATTCAGCAATACGCGGTTGGTTGTGCTGCCCAGTTGCAGATCGCCGGTTTGGTAATTGGCGTTGAACATGCTGGTGCCCCAGCTTCCGGCCGTGGCCTGGGCGCGGCCCTGGCTTTCATGGCTCAGGACTTCCGAGAACATGTTGACTGAGCCGCCATAAGTGGATGGGCCCAGATTTCCGGCATTGCCGGGACCGCGGTCCACCACAATGCTGCCGATGGTGGTGTTGGGGAAATAGGATTCGGAATGATGGGTGGGGCCGTTGGTATCGCCGAAGGGGATGCCGTCATAGGTAAGCCCGAAGCTGCCGTCGGGCAGACCCCGCAGCGTGTTCTTCACGCCATTGTCGGAAAGGCCCGGACCGTTCAGGTCGGTGCCCGTCATCGAAGGCGCGATGGCGAGAATGGAGGTGTAGGTGCCGGTCTCCGACACCGAATCCTCGATATAGGACTTGTTGATGATGGTTTGCGGCTCCGTCGTGTCCAGCGATGCCTTGGCGGGCGCTGTCTCCGGATCGAAGGCAGTCCCGGTTACCACCACGGTCTCGATCTCGCCGGCACTTTGCGAAGAGGTGAGCTGTTGGGCGTTGGCGGCCACTTGCTGGGCACGCGCCTCGCCCGCCTGCAAGACGCCGGCAAATAGCGCGACGGCGGCGGAACAGCGCAACAAATCGAACCTGACGGCAATCATCAAATACTCCTCGAATCAAAATCCATCGAGACGAGCGGCCGCGTCTGCGCCATCGCTGTTTCTGCGACGCACATGGTTGTGAATGAACGCTGGGTGGTCCCCGTCTTCGCGACTGCAATGGCACGGGGGAATGACGGTTCGGTGACGTTCGCTATAAGAAAAATCAATTGGGGCGCGGCATGACGTCCATGCTCAAGAACCCGGCAAAATTGAACATTAAATCGCCGACAGGTCATGCCCAACGCAGACCAAATTGGGAAAATTTATCTGGCCCGATGGTGGCGAGGCATGTGCCATTCCGTGCGTGCGTGGGAGAATGCAAGGAAAACCGGGAGTATTAGGATGGGTCTTAAGCTCGCTGCCTGTTCCACCTTGTGCCTCCTGCTGGCCATGCCTGCCGGCGCACAAAATGCGCAGTCCTATCGCCTTTTGAAGACCTACACTTTGGGTGGAGAGGGTGGCTGGGATTATCTCAATCTCGACCCCGTCAGCGGGCATCTTTTCATCACCCGCGGCGATCATGTGATGGTGGTCGATCCGGCGACCGGCAAGGTGCTGGGGGACATTGCAGACCTCAAGGGCATCCACGGCACGGCTTTTGTCGGCGGGCGCGCCTATGTCAGTGAAGGCGGCGCCAATCAGATCGCGGTGGTCGACGCCAAAAGCCTTGCGAAAATCGCCACCATCCCCGTCGGCACTCGGCCCGATGGCATCCTGTACGACTCCTTTTCCAAGCGGATATTCACCTTCAACGGCACCAGCAAGGATGCGACGGCGGTTGACCCGGCGAGCGGCAAGGCGGTAGGGACGGTGCCGCTGGGCGGAAAGCCGGAAGCTGCGATCAGCGACGGCGCCGGCATCATCTTCGTCAACATCGAGGACAAGAGCGAGTTGGTCGCCTTTGACGCCAGGACGCTGGCCGTGAAACAACACTATCCGCTGGCGCCTTGCGAAGAACCATCCGGCATGGCCGCGGACCTCGCCCATGGCCGCATCTTCTCCGGTTGCGACAACAAGATGATCGCCGTGACCGACATGAAAACCGGCAAGGCTGTGGCCCAGTTTCCCATCGGCGAAGGCGTGGATGCCAACCGTTTCGATCCGGCAACCGGCCTGGTCTTCAGCTCCAATGGCGAGTCCGGCACCCTCACCATCGCGCATGAGGACAGTCCCAACAAGTTCACGGTACTGCAGAACCTGGAGACCGCCGACGGTGCGCGCACCATGGAACTGGATGAGAAATCCCACCTTGTCTATGTGGTGACCGCCGACCGCAAGCCCGGCACGCCGACAGCGGATCGTCCCAAGCCGCGCCCGGTGCCGGTACCCGGCACCTTCCGGCTTTTGGTGCTGGGCCGCTGAGCCGCCCTACTCTGCGGGGTCGTTGGGCTTATTGTGGAAGGGCGCGGCGGTGTAGCCGGTCCGGCCCGGCGCATAGGGTATGTAGATGGCTTCATAATAAGCCAGATCGTGCGGCGGCGGCGCATGCCCTGCCGGCATCGGCTTATGCGAAAAAGTCCCGAAATAGGCGATCGAGGCGTCGCGCCACCATTGCGCCTCCTTTTCCTGGATGGCCAGAAAATCGGCGGTCTGCGACCAGCGTTCGGCATCCACATACGGCTTCGTCGCCGCCCAGGTCTTGCGCATCCCCGCGACCGCGGCAATGCCGCTGTCGTAGTGGACCACCAGCTCATCCCAGAGGGAACGACCGGACTTCATCTTGTGATCCCAGGCAACGTGCTGGAACCACAAGAGATACCGGTCGGGAATATCGGGTCCTGAAAACAATTTGGCGATGGGCGGCGCATATTGGGAAGTGGCGTCGCTGCCCGGCGGGGTGCGGTCAAAGCCCAGGCCTTTGGCATCGGCGCGATGAAAATAGACGGGATTCTGTTCCGGCCGCGGCAGGTCGCGGACCCAGGGACCCGGCCCGTAATGATGGCCCGTCGCCATCAAATGGTGCAGGCCCAGCGGCGTCATATAGTCCACCACCGCCTCGCGGCTTTTGAGCATCATCGGCATGATCTGATTCAGGAAAGCTGGATCACTGGTGAAGGTCATATCCAGCCATTCGCGCGCGATCTGCTCGGCGGTGAGATCCGGGTCCCAGGCCAGGCGGCCGAAGCCGTACCAGTCGGCTTGTGAAAACTGCGCGCCCGTCCAGTTGCGGTCATCGCCGATATTGGACACGCCCACCATGGCGGACTGATCATGCCCCTCCAGCGAACCGTCAATCACCTTGGTCACGGTCGAGCCCTTGCCTTTGACCATGGTGTCCCAGTCCAGCACTTCCTTGAAAAGTTGCGGCAGATAGACCAGGTGCGTGGCCTGGCCCAGATATTCCTTGGTCAGTTGCACCTCCAGCGCCAGGTTGGTTTTGGGCATGGCCCCGAACAGAGGATGGGCGGGCTCGCGCGGCTGGAAATCGATGGCGCCATTCTTGGTCTGGACGAAAACATTGTCGCGGAATTTCCCGTCCAGGGGCTTGAACTCGTTATAGGCCTGCTTGGCGCGGTCGGTGGGGTCTTTTTCGCTATAGACAAAGGCGCGCCAGAACACGGTGCCGCCATGCGGCGCCAGCGCGTCGGCGATCACGTTGGCGCCTTCCGCCTGGCTGCGGTCATAATCGCGCGGACCCGGCTGGCCTTCGGAATTGGCCTTGACCACGAAACCGCCGAAATCGGGAATGCGGTCATAGATGCGATCCGCTTCTTTTTTCCACCAGGCCTGCACTTGGCGGTCAGCGGGATCGGCGGTCTTGAGTTTGCCCAACTCGATGGGGGCACTGAATCGCACTGCGATATAGGCACGGATGCCGTAGGGACGCAGGACATCGGCCAGCGCCGCCAGCTTGTCTATGTACATGGACGACATCATCCAGACATCGGCCGAGACATTGTTTACCGAGATTCCGTTGATGCCCACCGACGCGTCCACGCGCGCCATCATGGTGTAACGCGGGTCCACGTAATCGGGCATTTTGTGCCAGTCGAAGATGGAATGGCCGGCATAGCCGCGCTCGATGGTGCCATCCAGATTGTCCCAGTGGTTGAGCAGGCGGAATTTGAGACGCGGCGCGCTGGCGACATCGAGATGGGCGACCGGCTGCCGGGTCTGGATCAGGCGTAGAAGGGCAAAACTGCCATACAGCACACCGATATCGCTGTTGGCGGCGATGACCGTGACGGCATGGCCGTTCAACGACGCGCTGCGGATCAAATAGCCTTCCCGGCCCAGCTTGCCCAGCGGCAGCTTCAATCCCGCGATCAACGGCGAAGAGGCCGGCGTGCCGATCACCACCGCGCCATCTGTCACGCTGCCCGCACTGGCCGGCTTGGCCAGAAGGCCGCTCAAGCCCTGGGTGAGTTCCGCTTTCGCCGCGCCCAGAGAGGGCGAAGCGCCTTCGGAAACCACCGCCGTCGCCAGCGGACGATATTGCGTCAGCGCGTTCGCCTCCACCGGACGATAGCGCAGCCACAAGTCATAACCGTCTTCTGCACGCGCCGGCGCGGCCAGCACCAGCAGAATAGCAGCGGCAAGGAAGCGGATCATAAAATCTCCTCAGGCCCGCGGCGGCGCATTGCGGAGCGCGGCGGCAATCGCCTGGCGTAGCGGCTTGGGCTGGTAATTGTCGTCATAGAGCGATGGCCGCTTCAACATGCCATCGGGCCGCTTGCCGAAATTCTGCAGCCAGGAATAGTGATCCATCATGCCCCAGGCCATTAGATAGTCGGTCTGGCGATAGGCGAACATGAAATCCAGATAGCGCCGCGCCAGATCGGCCATGAAGCGGTCGCGCTCCGCGATATCGGCCGGTGTGCCCCGCTCACTGACATCGAACTCCGTCAGGCACAGCCGCAAATCCATCGCCACTACCGCATCCAGGAACTGCTTCCAGGCAGCCTGATCCGCTGCATTGAAAGTGTTCGGGCCCTGGGATTCCGGATTGGTGCCCGGACCGATATGACTCTGCACGCCCAACAGATGCACCGGCGCCTTGTTGGCTTTGAGCCGGGCCAGAAGCCTCAGCACACCGTCGCGATGTCTGGCGCTGTTGGGTCCCCAGCCCATGTAATCGTTATAGACCAGTTTGGCATGTGGCGCGGCCTTGTGGGCGGCGTCAAAGCAGATGTCGACCACCGCGTCGCCCAGATATTGGCTGAAAGGGGTCTGGCGCATCTCGCCGGTCACTTCGTCCACCGTCTCGTTCACCACGTCATAGGTGAAGATGCGGGTGCCGAAATGGGTGCAGACGGTGGTGATGTGTTCGCGCAGCAACCGCTCGGCTTCGGTGGCCGGGCGGCTGCCGAAATCGTAATTCACCAGCCATTTGGGAAAATATTGCGTCTTCTGCCACAGTAGCGTGTGACCGCGCATCAGCATGTTGTTGGCGACCGCGAAGCCGACCATGCGGTCGGCCAGATAGAAGGAATATTCCGCAGGGTTCGGGCGCAGCGCCACCCACTTGGTCTCATTCTCGCAGACCAGGATGCCGCATTCGCGGCTGTGAATGGCACGCACACCGGCATCGTTGAAGGACGAAGCAAAATCCTCCGCGCCCCCGCCCGCGCAACTGCCGAAGCCGGCAAAGCCCTTGGCCTTGGCCAGGGCATCGAGGGAATCCGGCGCGGCGGCAGCCCGGGCCTCGGTCGAAGCCATAACGGCCATGCCGGCAGCGGCAGCCAGACCGGCAAGATCGCGGCGCCTCATTTCCTCCATCGCCCTGCTCCTTATATTTGTCTTTGCGAGCTTGGAAGTTAGCGTTACCATTTCCCGGCTGTCCGTCAACGGGCCCGTGCGCCAAACCGGCGGCCAAGGCGCTAGACTAGAATGTAAGAACAAGCCCGCTTGGGGCGAACGGGAGGGATGATGCGCCGCTTCTTCGGCCTGCGCTGGCTGACCATTGCCTTGATCATGCTGGGGGCGCTGGTCAATTTCCTCTCGCGCCAGACCTTGTCGATCGCCGCTCCCACCGTCATCAGCAGCCTTCACATCACCACCCAACAATATGGCTGGATCACGTCGGCCTTTCAGGGCGGGATCATGCTGCAGCCGGTGGTGGGCTACGTCATCGACATTCTGGGCGTGAAGTCGGGCTTCGCCCTGTTCGCCTTTCTGTGGTCGGTAATCTGCATGGCGCATGGACTGGCGGGCAGTTGGCAGGTCCTGGCTGGCCTGCGTGGGCTTTTGGGTTTTGCGGAAGGTGCCTTCTCGCCTGGCGGGCTGAAAGTCGTGTCGGAATGGTTTCCCGCCAAGGAGCGCGGGTTGGCGGGCGGGCTCTACAATATCGGGCCTTCGCTGGGTTCGATGCTGGCGCCGCCCTTGGTCGCCTGGGCGATCCTCAACTATTCCTGGCAGGCCTCATTCGTCATCGTCGGCTTGATCAGCCTGGCATGGGTGGCGCTGTGGCTGCTTTTCTATCGTCCGGTGCGCCAGCACCCCACGCTGTCGGACGAGGAGCGGACTTACATCGTTTCCGGCCAGGAAAGCTTCCTGCAGGCCAACGACAAGAAGCCGTCCATCCTGTCGATCCTGGGACGGCGCAATTTCTGGGGCATCGCCCTGCCCCGTTTTCTCACCGATCCCACCTGGGGCATGTTGTCTTTCTGGGTACCGCTGTACCTGACGACCGTGCGGCACTTCGATCTCAAAGCCATC
>Ga0157379_10002045_pt1 | contig 16750 bp, 12 predicted proteins | sample S25metaG_FD_121802 | JGI IMG/M metagenome (GOLD analysis project Ga0157379, IMG submission 121802) | Switchgrass rhizosphere microbial communities from Kellogg Biological Station, Michigan, USA - S2-5 metaG | ecosystem: Host-associated > Plants > Roots > Rhizosphere > Soil | place: USA... | reverse complement strand
GGGGACTGACGCCGCGCTGCCCTGGCGCTTCTTCGTCCGCGAGACCGCGGCCGTCTCGCGTCCGCCGGCGGCTCGCGTCGGCTGACGGGCCGGACGGCGGCCGGGCTAGGGCGTCCGCGCCTTGATGCCTGCCGCGTCGTTCTGTTGGATCTGGACGCCTTGGTAGTCGGCGCCCCAGCAGCGTTTGGTGGCGCCATCGGCGCGGCGTAGTTGCACCGTGAGCTTCGGAACGACCGGCGTCGCCGGCAGCGGCAGCGCCGCACCGGCTCCTTTGACCAGGATCTTGCTGCGGTTGGCGGCGGCCGACTTCAACTTGATCTGGCTGAGCCCGTCGCTCGCCGCCGCGCGGTCCTTGTACATGAAGCCGCCCGACGTGATCCGCCAGCACGGTTGCCCGGCGCAGGTCTGTGTGCCGACCGGGGCATCGGCGGACATGAGCAGCGCGGAGTCGCCGGTCGTGCCGGAACGGTCGTAGATGCAGAGCGCGTAACGGCTGACGCTGAGCGGGTTGCCGAAATCGTTGGCGACGGCGCTGCCGTGATTCCAGCGCCACAACAGCTTGCGGTGCGAGGGATCGGCGCCCTGGCGCAGCTGGAATCGCGTCGAGCCGGCGGCGGGGCACGCGGGATCGGGGATCGGATTGCCCGCACAGACGCCGCCGACGCAGCGGTCGAAGGTGCAGAGATTGCCGTCGTCGCAGGACGTTCCGTCGGGAAACGCCGGCGACGAGTAGACGCAGGTGCCGGTGCCGTCGTCGCAGTAGCCCGGGCTCGAGTGGCACTGCGTGTCGCACACCACGGGGGCGTTGCGACAGCCGGTGCCCGGGTCGGCGCCTGGACCACCCGGATCGCACGCGTCAGTGGTGCAGAGATCGCCGTCGTTGCAATCGTCGGCGGACGTACAGATGGATGTGGCGGTGGCGCTGCGGAACACGCCGGCCAACGTGGCGGCGTACAGCGTCGCGCCGGTCGTCGGATCGAGGGCGATTCCCTGGACGAGCTCCGTCATGCCGAGCGCGCTGATCGGGGTCCAGGTGGCACCGGAGTCGGCGCTCTTGTTCACCGTCAGGTCTTCCGCGCCGTAGAGGGTCGCCGGGTGCAGCGCATCGAGAACCAGGGGATTACCGCCGCCGCTCTGAGCGCTGAGCGTCCACGACGCGCCGGCGTTCGTCGTACGATAGGGCCCCTGCGCCGCGACGTAGAGATTGTCCGAGTTGATGGGATCGATGACGAGGTTGCCGAAGAAGGTGAAGTTCGGATTCGGAAAGCCGGTGTTGATGGCGGTCCACGACGCGGCGCCGTCGACGCTCTTGAAGACGCCGCGAAACTGCGCGCTGGCGTACACGGTTCCTGCGTGCAGGGGATCCGCGACGACCGACCCGCTGAAGAGCGTCGAGAGGCCGGTGTTCATCACGGTCCACGACGCTCCTCCGTCGATGCTCTTCTGCATGCCCGCCCCATAGGTCGCCATGTAGAGAACGGACGGGTCGAGCGGGTCGATCGCGATCCACAAGCCGTAGGGGCTGTTCTGTCCTGCGGCCCACGTCCAGCTCGCCCCGCCGTCGCTGCTGCGAAACACGCCATTGTCGCTCGCGAGGTAGACCTTGGTCGAATCGGTGGGATCGACGACGATCTGCACGAAGGCCACCTCCGACATCGCTCCCGCGAACGTCGGAGTGCGCGCCATCGGCCCGATCTGCGCCCAGGACACGCCGCCGTCGACGCTCTTCACGACAGCGGCGGGACCGTCGCCGCCGCCGGCAGCGTACAGCGTGCCCGGCGTCTGCGGATCGACCGCCACCGACAGGAGATACGGGTGTCGGATGCCGGTCATCCGCAGCGCCCACGAGGCGCCCGCGTCGGGGCTGCGGAACAGGCCCCCCTGCGTCCCGGCATAGATTATGTGCGGAAAGAGCGACGAGAAGCCGAAGCTCTGCACGACGTGCCCCTCGAGGCCCGTACCGACCGGCCCCCAGGTGGCGGCGGAGTCGGTGCTGACGAACACCGTGTGCGACGCATCGTCGGTGAGCGCGGCGTAGACCGTGCCCGCGACTCCGGGGTGCGGACTCAGCGCGACGACGCAGCCCGTCGCGCTCGGAAGTCCCGTGGAGCTGGGGTTCCACGATCCGCCGCCATCGGTGCTGCGATACATCCCCAGGCCGCAGCCGCCCGCGTAGACCTTGCTCGAAGACGTCGGGTCGACGGCGAGAAAGTCCACGCCGAAGCCGGAAGGCAACCCGGTGTTGCTGAGCGTCCACGTCGAAGCGCCGTCGGTGCTCTTGAACACCCCGTCGGACGTGCCGGCGTAGAGGACCTGCGGGTTCTGGGGGTCGATGGCCAGCGCCGAGACGCTGAGCGAGGTGAGACCGCTGTTGGAGGCACTGTAGGCGTTGCCGTTGTTCGTGCTGCGATACACACCGTTACTCTGCGTCGCCAGATAGAGCTTGCTGGGGTCGAAGGGATCGATCACGAGAGCGGAATACTGGTCGCCGGGCGCGCCCGTCGTGTTGCCCCAGCTCGCGCCGCCGTTGGTGCTCCGATACACGGGGCCGAAGTACGTCGCGGCGAAGACGTTCTGCGGGTTCTGGGGGTTGATCACGATCTGTGTCACGGGCTGGGTGGACGAGCCGAAGCCGACGTTCGCGGCGGTCCACGTCGCGCCCGAGTTGGAGCTCTTGTAGACGCCGCGCCCGTCACCGAGATTCGGACCGGCGAAGGCCGCGGCGTAGAGCGTCGAGGGGTTGCCTGGATCGACGGCGATCACTCGGATCGTGCCGCCGTCGGGTCCGAGCGACACCCAGGCGTGGGCAGCACGCGCGCACCCGAACAGCAAAAGAACCGCGACGCACAGTGCGCGGCCGACACGTGGACACAGGAGGGGGTTTCGCATGGCGCCCTTTCATGCGCGGCGGCGGTTCGATCGGGAGCCGGAACTACGATGCGCGCCGCGACGGCGTGGCGAGGACTAGCACGCCCCTTCCGGGGCCACCAAGCGAAATCGCCCTTCCTGGAGGGGTCGGGTGCGAGGCGACGCGGCGTCCCACGCGCCGTGAAACCGCTTCCTCGCGATCAGGCTGGCGGTCGCTGCAGCCGCGCCACCAGCTCCGCCGCGGTATCGGCCGAGCCGGTCTCGAGGTCGACCCCGGTCGTCTCGAGGAAGCGCGCAACCATCATGTAGTAGCCGATGGTCAGGATCGCCTCGCACAGCTCTTGATCGGAGAATTCCTTCCGCATCGCGGCCAACGTCGCGTCGCTCGCCCGCGGCGTCGCGAGCAGCTCGTCGGTCAGGCTCAGGATCGCGCGCTCCCGCGCGCCGAAGGACGGAGCCTCGGGCTTGTCGCGCTCCATGGCGGCGATCTGCTCGTCCGTCGCACCGGTGGCGCGCGCGATCGGCACGTGCTGCTGCCACTCGTACGCCGCCGGCGAGCGCGCGCCGACGCGTAGGATCACCAGCTCGCGCAGGCGGGCGTCGAGCTTGGCGCGTCCGAGGATGGCGCCGCCGAGCTGCGCGAACCCGCGCGCCAGCGTCTCGACGTGGCCCAGCATGCGGAAGATGTTGAGCGGCGGCAGTCCCGCGATGAGCTTCTGCAGCTCCTCCGGCGCCTGGGTCAGATCACGATAGGGGATGCGGGCCATGGATTCTCCTTCTCGCGCTGCTCAGCTCGTGCCGGCGCCGAGCGCCTGGAGCGCGCGCGTCTTTGCCCAGCGGTAGTCGGCCTTGCCGCTCGGGCTGCGCTGCACCTCATCGACGAACACGATGCCCTTCGGCAGCTTGTAGCGCGCGATGTGCCGGGCGGCGAAGGCCCGCAGCTCCTCCGCCCCGAGCGCCACGCCGTCGCGCAGCTGCACGATGGCGTTGATCTGCTCGCCCCAACGCGGGTCCGGAGTGCCGACGACGACCGCATCGTAGACCAGCGGATGCGTCTTGAGCGCGCGCTCGACCTCCTCCGGATAGACCTTCTCGCCGCCGGTGTTGATCGAGACCGAGCCGCGCCCGAGGACCTTGATCGAGCCGTCCGCCGCGAGCGACGCATGGTCGCCGGGCACCGCGTAGCGCGTGCCGCCGATCACCGGGAAGGTCTTCGCCGTCTTCTCGGCGTCGCGGTAGTAGCCGAGCGGGACGTGTCCGGCGCGCGCCAGCCAACCCTGCTCGCTCGATCCCGGCGGCAGCGGTCCGGAGAGATCGTCCTTCAATACCATCGTCGACTCGCTCATCCGGAAGCTGCCCGACGACGCATCCTGGCCGGCCGTGTGCAGCTGCTGGCCTTGACCGCCGGTCTCGGAGGCGCCGAAGCCGTCGATGAGGAGGATACTCGGCAGCTGCGCCAGGATCCCCTGCTTCAGCGCCGGCGTGAGGATCGCGCCGCCGGAGATGAGAAAGCGGAAGTCCGGCAAGGTGCGCGGCCGGCGCTCGAGCTCGTCGAGCAGCGGCCGGCCAAACGCGTCGCCGACGATGCAGAGGAAGTTCACGCGCTCGGCGGCGATCGTATCCCAGACCTCTGCGGCGTCGAGCCGATCCGGCTTCGGCTGCACGACGACGGTCCCGCCCTGGTGGAGGGTGTTGAGCGCGATCCAATGCGCCGCGCCGTGCATGAAGGGCGGCGCGGGAAGCGTGCGCAAGCCGCCGCCGGCGGCTTGCTCGGCGAGCGCCTCGACCGAGGCGACGCGGCTGCCGCCCGGAGGATCGCCGCCGAGTGCGCCGAAGAAGATGTCCTCCTGGCGCCACAGCACGCCCTTCGGCATTCCGGTCGTGCCGCCGGTGTAGAGGATGTACAGGTCGTCCGGCGACCATTCGACGTCCGGGCGCGTCGCGGGCTGGCTCGCGAGCGCCGCCTCGTACTCCACCGCGCCCTCGAGCAGTGGGTGGTCCGACTCGTCGGCGACCTGCACGAGCGTCTTCAAGCGCGGCAGCCGCGGCAGGATGTTGGCGAGCGTCGGCGCGAAGCGCGCGTGGTAGATCAGCCCCGTCGCCTCGGCGTTGTCGAGCAGGTAGAGCAGCTCGTCCTCGACGTAGCGGTAGTTGACGTTGAAGGGCGCGACGCGTGCCTTGTAGGCGCCGAGCATGCCCTCGAGGTACTCGTTGCAGTTGTAGAGGTAGAGACCGAGGTGGTCCTGGCCCGATTCCCAGTTCTGCAGCCCGTGCCGCTCGCGCCGGCACCCGAGCCCGCGGGCGCGCAGGAAGTTGGCGAGCCGCCGCGTCCTGTCGGTGAACGCGCCCCAGCTGATCCGCCGGTCGCGGTAGACGATGCACTCGCGCTCCGGAATCCGCTCGGCGATCGCCTCCTGGATGGCGGCGAGGTTGAAGGGCGTGCTCATCGTGGCTTCTTCGGGCGCGAGCCGTAGTCGCCGAACCGGCCGTCGCGGGCGACCAGTGCCGCGCGCACCCCGCGTTGCAGCGCATCGCTGCGCCACGCCACGCCCTCGGGCGTGTGGCGCGCGATGCCGTCGAGCAAGGTGCCGAGCGTCTGCGTCGAGGCGAGACCCATGTTCTCGTACGCTTGATTGACGAGCAGCTTCATCATCGCGAGCTGGTTCTGCGGCAGGAGCGCCATGCGCCGCGCCAACGCGTCGACCTCGGCGTCGAGCTCGGCGGCGGGCACCGCTTTGCCGATCAGACCGATCGCCTCGGCCTGGCGTCCGGACACCGAGTCGCCCGTCAGCAGCAGGCGCTTCGCCCGCTCCATACCGATCCGGTACACCCACATGGCGGTCGTGGGTGAGCCCCACACCCGCGCGGGGGGATACCCGATCTCGGCGTCCTCGGCGGCGACCACCAGATCGGAGCAGAGCGCGAGGTCGGTGCCGCCACCGACGCACCACCCGTGCACCTTGGCGATCACCGGCTTGCGGCTCCGCCAGAGCGACATGAAGCACGCGACGTTCTCGCCCATCATCGCCAGATCGCGCATCGGGTCCCACACGGTGGTCGCGGCATCGGCGTCCGCCTCGACCTTCGTACCCCACTCGAGATCGTAGCCGGCGCAGAACGCGCGTCCCGACCCGGAGAGCACGATCACGTGCACGCCGCGGCTGGCGTTGGCCTCGGCGACGGCGGCCGCGAGCTCGTGCGGCATGTCGCGGTTGATCGCGTTCAGCCGCTCGGGCCGCTGCAGCGTGAGGCGGGCGATGCGGTCGTCGATCGTGAGCGACAGGGTGCCGTACGTCATCGTCGGGGCTCCGGGGGACGCGACCTTCGTAGGCAATCGTTTCCGTGAAGGCAAGCGAGCCGCGAGGCTGCGGACGGCGACGGCGTGGTATGCGTCACGTCGTCCACACCGCCGTGATGCCCTCGCCCGCCACTGTGACCTCGCGCGTCTCGATGCGCACGGCGTACACGTGCGGCCCCGTGCTCCCGGGCTCGTCCGGCAGGCGCCCGGCGACCGTCAACGTGCTGCCGTCGGGCGCGACCGCCGCGTGCGAGCCGGCGTACTGGTCGAAGAAGGACGCCGCGAAGACGATCTCGCGCGTCGGCACGAAGCGGACGATGGTGGTCGGCGGCGCGTCCTCGTCCTCGTACTCCCACACCAGCGCGTCGCGCGCCGGATCGACCGCCAGGCGGAAGAGTCGCGGCTCGTCGGGGTGCCAGGCGCACGCGATGGCCGGCCGCTCGATCACGCGCTCACGTTCGCCCTGCAGATCGAGGCAGACGATGCGCCGGTAGACGTGCGGGGAGTCGTCGCGCCCGACGACGTACGCGAGGATCGGCAACCGCGGGTGCCAGACGAACGCCACGGGGCCGGACGCGAGATCCCGTGTGCACCGCTCGCCGTTCTCGCCGGTGAGGACGAGGCGGGTGCCGTGCTCTGCCAGGCGCGCGAACGCGAGCCAGCGCCCGTCGGCCGACCACGACGGTGCGCGATACGGCGCCACCACCCGGCTCAAGACGCTATCGGTACGGCCCGTCTCGGCATCGATCGTCACCGTGCCCCCGACGCTCATGTCGTCGACGCTCTGGCCGCTGTGGACGGCGAGCGTGCGCCCGTCGGGCGACCAGGACCAGAAGAGCGGCGCGCCGCGCGCCACCGTCCGCGGCCCACGCGCGCCCGCCAGCGCGACGAGCTCGAGCGAGAGGGTCCCGGCCCGCTGCAGCACCACGGCGACGCGCGTACCGTCGGGGGACCAGTTGGCATAGATCGGCGCGGCGTCGCCGAACGCCGCGATCTCCTCCGCGACGACCCCGCCGGCGTCGACGACATAGAGGAAATGCCGGTCCGCACCGCGCCGGGCGAGCGTCAGGATGCGGCGTCCATTGCGGCTACACGTCGGCCACGCGTACGAGAGCCCGACCGGCTCCCCGGCGACCATCTCCTCCCATGGCCACGTGAGGCGCGTCGTCGGCTCCCCATGAGTCCACGTGTACAGCGCGCCGTCCGTGCCGGTGTAGACGAGTCGCATGGCCTCGGGCTCGAAATGCTAGCCCGGCGCGCCGTCCGGTGCGAGGGCCGCGCCCCAGGCGGGTGCGCCCCGGTGCGCCCTCGCTTGACTCGGCCGGCGAGCGATGGTTCGACGCGGCGTGCCTCGGGTCTTCCGTTTCCGCGCCCCGGTGTGGCAGGCCGACCTCGACGCGTTCGGCGAGCTGCGCAGCGCGACGTTGCTGCGCCTTCTGCAGGAGACCGCGACGCGCGCCTCCAGCGACGCGGGTTTCGACCCGGCCTATTACGAGCGCGAGGCGACGGTCTGGCTGGTGCGCCGCACGGCGCTCACGCGGCTCGCGCCTGCCGGCTACGGCGACGAGCTCGAGGCGGCGACGTGGGTGGCGGACTTCCGGCGGGTGCGCTCGCAACGCGACTACGAGGTGCACGCCGGCGCCCGGCTCATTGCCCGTGCATCGACGGATTGGGTGTACGTCGACCGGAACAGCGGTCAGCCGAAACGGGTCCCGAGCGAGATGCAGCAGGCGTTCGTGCCGGAGGGCCCCACGACGTCGCGGCGCATCGCCTTCCCCGAGCCGCCGGTACCCGCGCACGCGGCCCGCACCGTCCGCCGCGTCGAGCTGCACGATCTCGATGCGCTCGCGCACGTGAACAACGCGACGTATCTGCACTACGTGGAGCAAGCGGCCGAGGACGCGATGGCCGCGGCCGGGTGGCCGCTGGCCGCCCAGGTCGCCGCGGGCGGCAGACTCCGCGCTGTCGCGCACGATCTCGAGTATCTCGACTCTGCCCTCTACGGTGACGAGATCGACGTCGTGACGTGGCCGGTCGCGGTCGACGAACGAGAGGTCGAGCGCCACGCCGTGATCAGCCGGCGCGCCGAGACGAGGCCGCTCGTGCGCACCGTCAGCCGCTACGCGTGGACGACGACGACCGGCGTCGCGGCGGCCCTGCCCGCGACGTTACGGGACACGCTCCGCACGACGGCGTGACCGCGCCCTGAATTGCGGGGCGGCGCGTCATCCGATATGGTCCGCCGATGGCCACGAACGGGGCGGAATCGCCAGCGCGCCGGAGCCGCCGGGTGCGGATCGGGCAGGTGCACGTGGGCAGCGGCGAGCCGATCGCCGTCCAGAGCATGTGCGCCACGAAGACCCGCGACATCGACGCGACCGTCGCGCAGGTACACCAGCTCGCCAACGCCGGCGCCGCGATCGTCCGCATCGCCGTCGACAACCTGAAAGAGGTCGAGGCGCTCGCCGAGATCCGCACTCAGACCGAAGGCGTGACCCTGTCGGTCGATCTCCAGGAAAACTATCGCGTCGCTGCCGCGGTGGCACCGCACGTCGACAAGATCCGCTACAACCCGGGCCACCTGCACCACATCGAGCGCGACAAGTCGATCGGCGAGAAGGTCCAGTGGCTCGCGGATGTCGCGCGCGAGCACGATTGCGCGCTGCGTATCGGCGTCAACTGCGGCTCCGTCGCGCCGGAGTTCCTCGAGCGTTATCCGGGCAATCAGCTCGAGGCGATCGTCCAGTCCGCGCTCTACCATTGCGAGCTCATGGAGCGGGTCGGGTTCGATCGCTTCGTCGTCTCGCTCAAGGACTCCGATCCCGAGAAGGTCGTCGCGGCCAACACGCGCTTCGCGGAGGTCCGTCCCGACGTCCCGCTGCACCTCGGCGTCACCGAGGCGGGGCTGCCGCCGGACGGGGTCATCAAGACCCGTCTCGCCTTCGAGAAGCTTCTCGCGCGCGGCGTCGGCGATACGATCCGCGTCTCGCTCACGCTGCCGAACGAGCGCAAGCACGACGAGGTCGAGGTCGGCCATCAGATCATCCGCGACGTGGCAGCGGGCCGCTTCATCTCGGTGCCCGACTTCGGCAAGGGCCTCAACATCATCTCGTGTCCGAGCTGCTCGCGCGTCGAGAACGAGAGCTTCGTCGAGCTCGCGCAGCAGGTGAAGGAGCTCGCGTCCTACGCCGCCGCGCACCGCATCACGATCGCGGTCATGGGATGCCGGGTCAACGGTCCCGGCGAGACCGACGACGCCGATCTCGGCCTTTGGTGCGGCCCGTCGACCGTGAACCTCAAGAAGAAGGACGTGCAGGTCGGCACGTACGGCTACACCGACGTCCTCCCGCGCCTGCGGGAGGAGCTCGATCGTCTGATCGCCGAGCGCGTCTAGCGCCCGGGCGTCAGCGCCTTCGCGCGCATGGTTATCGGGACGTACGAGGTCCGCTACTGATCCGCCGGATCTCGGCGGACGACGCGGGTCCCGTCGCCGGGTCTACGGCCCGGTATGCGCTCGGATCGAGCGTGATCGTGTCGCCCTCGGGCGACCGCTCCGGCGAGAGCCCCGGCCTCATGCGCCGGCCGCGCAGCAGCGCCGTCAGAACGAGCGCCCCGGCCGCGATGGCGAAAATCGCGACGCTCGCCACCCCGAGCGCGAGCAGCACCGGCACCGCCAGCAGCACCGCGGCGCCGCGCGGCACGCGGATGACCCGCACGCCGTGGAACGCCGGCCGCGGACCGCGCTCGGTCGTCATGCCGGATTCCTCCGCGTGTCGCGGTAGAAACGGCCCTCGGAGCTCGTCAGGACGTCCTCCCCATCGCCGGCGCGCAGCTCGGCGGCGATCGTGAAGTAGCGGCCCTCGTCGCTCACGACCCGCGCCCGCGTGTGCAACGACACACCGGTGGGGCACGGCCGGCGGTAACGGATGTCGAGCTGCCCCGTGACCACGTACGTGCCGCGCGTGAAGAAGGCCGCGGCGCAGCTGGCCTCGTCGAGCAGGACGGCCTGGATGCCGCCGTGGACGATCTCGGTCGCGCCTTGATGGGCCGCGCCCAGGGTCACGTCGCAGCAGACACCCTCGCCGCTGCGGAAGAATCGGAGATGCAGGCCCGCCGGGTTCTCGGCCGAGCAGCCGAAACAGAAGCCTGATGCGGGAAACATCAGCTCCTCGCCATGCGCCTCAGACACGTTCGATGATCGTCGTGATCCCCATTCCGCCGCCGATGCACATGGTGATCAAGCCAGTCGTCTGGTTGCGACGCTCGAGCTCGTCGAGGACGGTGCCGATCAGCATCGCGCCCGTCGCACCGAGGGGATGTCCGAGCGCGATGGCGCCGCCGTTGACGTTCACGATCTCGGGATTGATGTGGCAGTCGCGGATGACCTTCAGCGGGACGGCGGCGAACGCCTCGTTGATCTCGACCAGATCGATGTCCTTGATCGTCATCCCCGCCTTCTTCAGGCAACGCTGCGTGGCGGGTACCGGCGCAGTGAGCATGATGATGGGCTCGGCGCCGTGCGTCGCCATGGCCCGCACGCGGGCGCGCGGCTTGAGATCGTGGGCGCGTGCGTACTCGGGCGAGGCGATCAGCACCGCCGCCGCGCCGTCGACGATGCCGCTCGAGTTGCCCGCGGTGTGGACGTGCTGGATCTTTTCGACCTGCGGGTAGACCTTCTGCGCCTTCTGATCGAACGACAGCTGGTCGCCCTTCTGCACGTACTGCCCGAGCTGGGTGAACGAGGGCTCGAGCTTGCCGAGGCCCTCGAGCGTCGTCTGCGGCCGCGGGAACTCCTCGTGGTCGAGCACGAGCTCGCCGTCGAGGGTGCGCACCGGGACGACGCTGCGCGCGAAGCGGCCCTCCTCCATGGCTGCCTTGGCGTTCCTCTGGCTGGTGAGCGCGAACTGATCACAGTCCTCGCGCGTGAAGCCCTCGAGCGTCGCGATCAGGTCGGCCGAGATGCCCTGTGGGACGAGCGGATGCAGCGTACGCAGATGGCGGTTGTGGCCGTCGATGCCGGCGCCATCGGAGCCCATCGGCTGGCGTGACATGCTCTCGACGCCGCCGCCGACCGCGAGGTCCTGCTGCCCCGACATGACGCCCATGAGCGCGAAGTTCACCGCCTGCTGGCCGGAGCCGCAGAAGCGGTTCAGCGAGACGCCCGTCACCTCGATCGGCCAGCCAGCGGCCAGGACCGCCATGCGCGTGATGCAGCCGCCCTGCTCGCCCGCTTGCGAGACGCAGCCGGCGACGACGTCCTCGACGTCGGTCGGGTCGAACGCGTTGCGCGTCGCGAGCGCCTGCAGGGCCTGCGCGAACAGCTCCTGCGGGTGGACGTGGGACAGCGCTCCGGTGTCCTTCTTGCCGCGCCCGCGCGGAGTGCGCACGGCGTCGATGATCCACGCGTCAGCCATGAAGGGTCCTTTCTCGTCGGGCGGTACTAAAGCGCCCCTTCCCCGTCATTGCAACCGAGGCCGCACGGATTGACCGCGACGTCCGACGCGACGCATGATGCGCCCCCATGAGCCGCGAATTGTCGCAGACGTTCGCGCTGTTCGAGCGCGCGCAACGCGTCGTGCCGGGTGGCATCTACGGTCACCAGACGCCGGCGCTGCTCGTTCCCGGCGCGTATCCGTACTTCTTCGCGCGCGGCGACGGCAGCCACGTGTGGGACGTCGACGGCAACGAGTACATCGACTACCTCTGCTCCTACGGGCCCATCGTCCTCGGGCACCGTCATCCCGCCGTCGAGGAGGCGGTGCTGCGCCAGATGCGCGACGGCAACTGCTTCAACGCGCCGACACCGCTTTGGGTCGAGCTCGCGGAGCATCTCGTCGCGCTGACGCCGTTCGCCGACTGGGCCGTATTCGCCAAGAACGGCTCGGACGTCTGCACCTGGGCGATCGAGGTCGCCCGCGCCGCGACCGGGCGGCGCAAGGTCGTGAAGGCGACGGGCGCGTACCACGGCACGCACGCGTGGTGCTCGCCGCTACCCGCCGGCATCACCGACGCGGATCGCGCCCACGTCCTGCAGGTGCCGTGGAACGACCTCGCGGCGCTCACCCAGTGCGTGACCGACGCCGCAGACGACGTCGCCGCCGTCATCCTCTCGCCCTTCCGTCACGACTCGTTCCACGATTCCGAGTTGCCGGCCGACGGCTACCTCGCCGGCGTGCGACGGCTCTGCGACGCGCGCGGCATCGTCTTCGTGCTCGACGACGTGCGTGCCGGATTCCGCCTGCACCTGGGCGGCTCGGGCGAGTACTTCGGGGTGCGGCCGGATCTCGCCTGCTACTGCAAGGCGATCGCCAACGGCTACCCGCTCTCCGCCTGCGTCGGCCGCGATGCGCTCCGCCAATCGGCGCGCGAGGTATTCTTCACCGGATCGTACTTCACGAGCGGCGTGCCGATGGCGGCGGCGCTGGCGTGCCTGCGGACGCTCGCGGCGAACGACGGCATCGCGCGCATGGACGCCCTTGGCCGGCGCCTCTGCGGCGGCCTCATGCGCGCCGCCGCGGCGCACGATCTGCGCGTCGTCACCAGTGGTCCGCCCGCCCTGCCCTTCATGAGCTTCCGGGACGATCCCGGGCAGAAGCTGAATCGCGTCTTCTGTGGCGCCATGGCCGAGCGAGGCGTGTACCTGCACCCGCACCACAACTGGTTTCTCTCGGCAGCCCACACGGATGCCGACATCGACCGCACCCTGGAACGCGCCGACGAGGCGTTCGCGGTGGTCGCGGCCGGACGTGCCTGAGCCGATCGCGCGGCGCGGCAGCGCACACCACGCCGCACGCGTCGCATTCCGGCGCGATTTCCGCGCCCTGCGGCGCGTCCACTCGACGCACGCGTGGCGCTCGTGTAACGATTTCCCCATGGTGTCGCCGCGCCTACGCCATACCCCGCCGTTGCCGCTGCCGATCGGCTCGACGGCCCTGCGACGCACGCTGGCCGCCAAGACCCTCGTCACGCTCGTGTTCTGGGCCGGGCCGGCGCTGTTCCTGCCCGCACCGTGGTTTCCGCTGGTCGGCATCCCGCAGCCGCCGATCGCGCAGCTCGTGTTCGTGCGCCTGCTCGGCGCCGCGTACGTGGCGCTCTGCGTCGGCTACGCGATCGCCTGGCGCACCCCGGCACGGCATCCGGGCGCGATCCTCGTCGGCATCGTCTCGAACGGGCTCGCGGCGCTGGCGATCCTCAGCGTCGGCAGCGCGGGCGGCTTCGACAGCTGGAGCCCGCTCGGCGCGGCGTACATCTGGGGCAGCTGTCTCGCGGCCGCCGGGGTGGCGATCGCCCTGCTGGTCACCGGGCGTCCGCTCCTGCGCAAGCTGGTCGCCGAGCGCCCGTCGCTCACGAACACGCGCGGCGTGTCGTCGCGCTAGGCGTCGACACGTCGTGGGTCAGTGGAAGTCGTGCGAGGGCGGCGGCTCTCCGGCGATCGTTACGGCGTGAAAGCGGCGGCCCTGAACGTGCGTGACGCCGTCGACGCGCTGCAACGGGCCTTCCACCACGAGCACGGGGGCGGTCTGTAGCACGCGACGGTGGCGGTGGAAGGTCGGCGGGGTGATCACCGCGTTCGCGGTGCCCGTCTCGTCCTCGAGAGTGAGGAAGAGCATGCCCTTCGCCGTCCCCGGCCGCTGGCGGACGATGACGTGGCCGGCGACGCGTACCCAGCGTCCATCCGGCGCCGTACGCAGCTCGCGGCTCGAGAGGATGCCCAGCGTGGCGAGGCGCGGCCGCAGATGCTGCAGGAGATGCGGCCCGGTCGTGAGGCCGCTGCTGGCGTAGTCGGCGAGCGTCTCCTCGATCGCCGACATGGGCGGCAGCGGCGCGGCGCCGGGCGGGCGGCGCGCGGCACCGGCCCGGGTGAACAGGCCGTCGGGATCGCGCTCGAGCGCGGCGAGTTGCCAGAGGACGTCCCGGCGAGGGGTGCCGAACGCCACGCACGCTCCGGCGCGCGCGAGGCGCAGGCGCTCGTCCTCGCGCAGCGCGCCGCGCCGCACCAGATCGGCGAGCGAGGCGAACGGCGCGGCGGCGCGCGCGGCCTCGAGGCATCGCGCCGTATCCTCGCGCAGCCCAGCCACGTAGCGCAGGCCGATGCGCAGCCCACCGTCCTCGAGGGTGCATGGCCAGCACGAGCGGGTGATGTCGATCGGCAGCACGCGGACGCCGTGGCGCTCGGCGTCCTTCACCAGCGTCGCGGGATGATAGAAGCCCATCGGCCAGTTGTTGAGGAGCGCGCAGAAGAACGCCGCGGGGTGATGCACTTTGAGGTACGCCGACGCGTACGCGAGCAGCGCGAAGCTGGCGCTGTGCGACTCAGGGAAGCCGTAGAGCGCGAACGATGTGATGCCGCGGATGATCGTCTCCGCGGTCTCGCCACGGATGCCGCGCGCCGCCATGCCGCTGCGGAGACGTTGCTCGATCTGCGCCATGCGCTCGACCGAGCGTTTGAAGCCCATGGCGCGCCGCAGCTCCTCGGCCTCGCCGCCGGAGAAGCCGGCGACGGTCATCGCGATGCGCAGCAGCTGCTCCTGGAAGAGCGGCACCCCGAGCGTCCGCCGGAGGATCGGCTCGAGCGCGGGATGGGGATACGTGACCGGCTCGCGGCCGGCGCGCCGGCGCAGATACGGGTGGACCATCTGTCCGACGATCGGCCCGGGACGGATGATCGCCACCTCCACGACCAGGTCGTAGAACCGCCGCGGCTGCATGCGCGGCAGGGTCGCCATCTGCGCCCGGCTCTCGACCTGGAAGACGCCGATCGTGTCCGCGCGCTGCAGCAGCCCGTAGACCGCGGGATCGTCGGCCGGCAGGTGCGCGAGGTCGATCTCCCGTCCGTCGTGCTCGCGCACCAGCGGGATCGCGTCCTCGAGCACCGCCATCATGCCGAGGCCGAGGAGATCGATCTTGATGAGGCCGAGATCGGCACAATCGTCCTTGTCCCACTGGACCACGACACGTCCCGGCATGGTGGCGGGCTCGAGCGGCACGACGTCGTCGAGACGGCCTGCCGCCATGATCAGCCCCCCGGAGTGCTGCCCGAGGTGGCGCGGCAGCCCCTGGATGCGGCGCATGAGATCGACGAGCAGGCGCACGCGCGGCGCCGCGGGGTCGAGACCCGCGCCGCGCAACTGCAGCGTGACGTCGTCCTGCGCGTCGCGGAACTCGAAGGGCGAGAGCAGCTTCGCGAGCCGGTCTACCTGATCCGGGCCGAAGCCGAGCGTCTTGCCGACCTCGCGGATCGCGCTGCGCCCGCGGTACGTGATGACGTTGGCGGTCATCGCGGCGCCACGCGTGCCGTAGCGCTCGTACACGTGCTGGATGACGGTCTCGCGGCGGTCGCCGCTCGGGAGATCGAGGTCGATGTCCGGCCACTCGCCGCGTTCCTCCGAGAGGAAACGCTCGAACAACAGCTCCATGCCGATCGGATCGACGGCGGTGATGCCGAGCGCGTAGCAGACGGCGCTGTTGGCCGCCGAGCCGCGCCCCTGCACCAGGATGCCGCGCCGCCGGCAGAACTCGACGATCTCCCAGACGATCAGGAAATATCCGGGCAGCTCGAGACGCTCGATCACCGCGAGCTCGTGCTCGAGCTGGCGGCGGATGCGTGGCGTGAGCGTGCCGTAGCGGGTGCGTGCGCCCGCCATGGTGAGCGCGCGGAGGTGACCGCTCGGGGTCTCGCCGTCGGGCACCGGGTACAGCGGGAACCGATAGCCGAGATCCGCCAGCGTGAAAACGCAGCGCTCGGCGATGCGGCGCGTGTTGTGGATCGCCTCGGGGACGTCCGAGAACAATGCCGCCATCTCGGCGGGCGACTTGAGGTGGCGCTCGGCGTTGCAGGCGAGACGGCGGCCGGCGGTATCGAGAGTGGTCTTGGTGGCGATGCAGGTGAGCACGTCGAGCAGGGGACGATCGGCGACCGTCGCGTGGCGCACATCGTTGGTCGCAACCAGCGGCAGGTGGAGATCGCGCGCGAGGTCGAGGAGACGGTGCGCACGCCGCGCCGCGCGGCGCTCGTGATGGCGCGTGATCTCGACGTAGAGACGCGCGTCGTCGAAGCACGACCGCAGGCGATCGAGCCGCGCGCGTACCGCCGACGCGGAGGCCGTCGAGTCGTCGTCGACGTCGCCGAGGATGCCGTCCGGACCGCCGGCCGCGAAGGCGATCAGGCCCCCGGCGTACCCCTCGAGATCGTCCCAATCGAGGCGGCACTCGCCTTTCGGCGCACGCAGCTTGCCGGTGGTGATGAGCCGGCAGAGATTGCGGTAGCCGTCCCGGTTGACCACCAGGAGATAGATGCGCCCGTCCGCGAGCGTGACGTCGGCGCCGACCAGGGCGCGCATCCCCGCCGCCCGGGCGGCCGCGAAGGCGCGGGGGGCGCCATAGACGCCGTCGCGATCGCCGATGGCGAGCGTGTCGTAGCCGAGCGCGCCGGCGCGCTGCACCAGATCCTCGGGCAGCGAGGCGCCCCGCAGGAAGCTGAAGGCACTGCGGCAATGCAGCTCGACGTAGGGAGCCGGCGTATCAGTCATACATGCCGTCGGCACGCCAGCGTCGTTTCCGCTCCTCGCATCCGCCCTCGCGCCC
>Ga0157379_10002044_pt1 | contig 16751 bp, 15 predicted proteins | sample S25metaG_FD_121802 | JGI IMG/M metagenome (GOLD analysis project Ga0157379, IMG submission 121802) | Switchgrass rhizosphere microbial communities from Kellogg Biological Station, Michigan, USA - S2-5 metaG | ecosystem: Host-associated > Plants > Roots > Rhizosphere > Soil | place: USA... | reverse complement strand
CACCATCTCAGTAGTACCCTTATCATATCTAAAAACATTTCCTTCGTGAGTTTCCAAACCACCAGTCCCACCATTCAATGTATCAATCCTAAAATTCCCACTTAATATAGAAACACCACCTTGTGTATAGATATCTTGTGAAGTTCCTAAACCCCCATCAACCACAATAGTACTACTGTACCAATTACTGGTTGAAGTGAGACCGGTTCTATAAACACGCATAGCAACAGATTGACCATAAATCGCAAAAAATAAATTACTTCCATTTCCACCATCCTGACGATTGAAACCAATTCCACCAGTAAGATTAGTACTTGCACTTTGACCGACAAAAATATACCCTTGACCACCATTACCCATATCTTGCTTGTTGAAATAAGCAATATCATTCGTTCCCGAACTAATATTAAATTGATGAGCACTTGTAGCTGTAGCAAAAATTCGTTCCATATTCGTTTGATTTTGAAAAGTATTGGTTCCACTAAATGCAACATTACTCATACTGGGTCCATTATTCAATACATTACTTCCATTTCCAGTACTAGTCGTTACACCCGTTCCACCATAATTACTAGGTAAAGCAGTACCACTCAACGTTACATTCAACGTTCCACTTGTCGTTATTGGTCCTCCACTAACACTCAAAAATGAATGACCCGAACTAATTCCAACACTTGTTACAGTCCCAGGAGTCATCCAGGTCATTGCGGTTGCACCACCACCCGAACTTCTCAAGACCTGTCCAGCTGTACCAGCAGAGATTGGTAAAGCAAAATTATACGTTCCAGCAGCAGCTTGAGTTGTCACCGTCACAGTACCACTAGTAGTTCCGCTAATTCCAATCGAATTACTAAAAACAGGATTCGTATTCAGAACATTACTCCCACTACCAGTACTACTAGTAACCCCAGTTCCACCATTCACCACAGGAAGAGCACTACCACTTAACCCCAAAGCCAAAGTCCCACTAGTAGTTATTGGACTACCTAAAATATTCAAAAAAGCAGGAACCGTCATCGCAACACTGGTCACCGTTCCAGTTCCTGAACTTGGTGTGGTCCATGTCATTACCCCACCACTACCACCACTAGTCAAAAGTTGACCATTACTCCCAGCACTTGTTGGTAAATTAAAATTAAAAGTTCCGGAATCAGGTTGAGTTTTAATCGTAATCGTTCCACTACTCGTCCCACTAATTCCAATACTATTTACAAAAACAGGATCAACATTCAAAACCACACTTCCGCTCCCCGTACTAGTACTTACACCTGTCCCACCATTCACCACAGGAAGAGCAGTTCCACTTAATCCAACAGTTAGCACTCCACTACTTGTCACCGTTCCGGTAGCACTCAAAAAAGCATTCGAACTAGTCAATCCAACACTAGTCACAGCATTACTCCAAGTCATCATATTTCCACCACCACCTTGAGTTGTTAATATCTGTCCCGCTGTTCCAGCATCAATAGGTAAATTGAAATCCCAAGGACTTCCAGCACTTATCACTTTCACATTCACTGTACCACTAACAGATCCATTGATTCCAATTAAATTATTAAAAACAGGACTCGTATTCAAAACTACACTCCCAGTTCCTGTACTTGTCGTTACACCAGTTCCACCAGCACCAACAGGTAATGCAGTCCCACTATAACTCAGAGTGAAAACACCACTAGTAGTAATAGGTCCACCACTCACAGTCAAAAAAGCTGGAACTACCATTCCTACACTCGTCACTGTTCCTCTTGTTTCCCATGTCATTACCCCACCACTACCGCCACTTGTCAACACCTGCCCAACACTCCCACCACTCACAGGAACATTAAAATCCCAAGTTCCTGCATCAGGTTGAACTTTAAAACTAATCACTCCACTATTCACCCCTTTCATATCCAAGTCACCACCCAACACAATCCCTTCTCCAACATTTAAATCTAAATTCACACCCAATCCTCCTCTAACCACCGCAGTCCCATCATTACTCGTTGTAGCCCGTATACCTTCCACCGTCAAAATAAAACTAGGTTGAGATCCAAGAAAAATAAATCCAAAAGCGCTTAATCCAGCATTATCATTATGCAAATATCTCATCAAAACACCATGAGTAATATCTTTTCCCAATAACATTTGCATTCCTGTTCCGTTTGGAATGTTTGGTTGTAGAATAGCAAACGAATTCCCCGTTACTGCCACACTTGACAAATTAATAAATTTCCAAGGAGAATCATCACTTGGAACCACATCCGTCACTGCTTCTAAACTTCCACTTAAATCAGCATCGGTATTCAGCACCACACTTCCTGTCCCTGTACTTGTCGTCACCCCAGTTCCTCCATGCAATACATCCAATGGAACACCACTTAAATCAATCCCAAAAATTCCAGCACCTGTGATAGGTCCACCAGCAGCAGTAATAAAAGGAGTTAAACTCGTTATATCCACACTAGTTACAGTCCCACCACCACCAGGACCAGCAGGAGTACTCCAATAGGTATTTGTACCATCACTTGTCAATACCTGAGTCGCACTACCCATATCAATCGGAAGAGTAAATTCATAATTCGTCGTTACGTTAGGAGCTCTCAATCCAACTTGACCAGTCATAGCTGCATTAATTTCCAACCCATTTTCATCGATTTCAACCCAACTTTTAACACCATTAATCAAACGAATTCTCTTTCCAACTGGTGCTTCAATATCCAATCCAAAAGCAGCATCTGAACTTCTAATCGTTCCATAACCATCTTCATCACTAGGATCCATAATCAAAGTCCCACCTTTAACAGTTAAATCACCACCAATCTCCACATCAGCACTTAGATCCACACCAGCATTTGTTTGTAATCCATCTAGTCGTTTTTCATTACAACAACTCATCTCTAAAATATAAAAAACATACATTTTATTTCAACTACATCGAAAAGTAATCGTTCCTTCCATAAAAACACCGTTATAACTAGTACTACTTGTATAGGTTAGATAACCGTCCTGTCTTGTGTTGATACTAGAAAACCTGGCTACATTTTGGTTTTGAAAAACATAAATAAAATATTGATAGGGTGGATTAATCAAGTTTTCAGGACTTGAAGCTTTACTTAAAGGTGCTGATCCATGACTGAGAGCTGTAAAAGGTAAAGCCAATGTTACTTCCGCAGTACTTCCTAGAGACACATCGTAATTTACAAAGAAAGAAAGGGTACACACATTTCCAATTTTTGTATAACTTCCACCTCTCGAAATATAATTAAATGAATGAGTCCCAGCTGACAAAGTAGGGGTAAATGTCCCTTCGTCATATTTAAAATTACCACCTCCAGTATTTAAAGAACCAGAACATCCAATTCCACCGTCCACAATCAAACTCTTTTCATACCAATTTGTTCCATTCAAGAATGGTTTATAAACACCAACTGATGGACCTGATGAACCCCATATTTGAAAAATCAATCGATTTCCTGTTGTAGCATTATTGGTTCGTTCAAAACCAATACCGGCACTCAAATTATTACCACCAGATTGACCCACAAAAATATATCCTACTCCAGGATCCGCCATATCTTGTTTAAAAAAATAAGCAATATCATTCGTTCCTGAACTGATGTTGATAGAATGAGTAGAAGTAGCAGAACAAGATAATCTTCCTCCAGTAATTGTACCAGTAGCAGTTAAATTAACAGCAGAGACTCCACTGCTCGCTGTAATACTCCCAAAATTAGCTGTTCCACTAAAAGTAGAAGTAGAATTCACAAGTAATGAACCAACAGTAGTTTTACCAGTCAAAATCGGATTAGATTGCAATACATTACTCCCAGAACCTGTAGCAGCCGTACTACCCGTTCCACCGTTCTCAATAGGTAATGCACTTCCACTATAACTCACAGCAAAAGTTCCATTGGTGGTAATCGCAGCAGGAGTTACCGATAAAAAGCCAGGCACAGTCATACCAATACTAGTGACACTACCAGTTGCAGCACTCACCCATGTCATTGGTGCACTTCCACCACCACCACTGCTCAACACTTGCCCATTTGTACCAGCTCCCGTAGGTAAATTTAAATTATAAACACCAGCATTAGCTTGAGTTTGAATTTTCACATTTCCACTAGTACTCCCAGCTAAATTAATTGTTTTTCCAACATAAAGATCTCCACCCACCCCGATACCTCCAGGGGTAGTAAACGTCCCAGTTGTAATACTCGTACTAGCTATATTTGCTTTAGCCACCACTTGACCCGTTCCAGCCATTGTCATCACTTCAGTCGATCCAAATAATCCAAATTTTAAATAATTATCTGCTAAACCAGCACTCACTAATTGAAATCCAATATATCCAGCATTATTCACACTTTCGGTTCTTCCAAAAATCGTATAAACTGAATTTCCAGCCAATAAATTGGGTGCAAATGATTTCACCAAATTACTGGTACTTGTCATGGTCGTATTCACAGTAAACACATCACCAGTAGTACTATTGATCGTTTCATTTCCATTGACAATTAAATTTCCACCTACCGTCACAGGACCCGTCAGATTCGGACTCGTATTTAACACAACACTCCCTGTGCCTGTACTCGTCGTAACCCCTGTCCCACCATTTTCCACAGGCAATGCACTTCCACTCAAATTAACTCCAATCACTCCAGCAGTAGTAACAGGTCCACCTGAGGTTGTCAAAAAGGTAGTTAAACTTTGTACATCAACACTTGTCACTGTCCCACCCCCACCTGTTCCGGCAGCGGTACTCCAATAAGTAGCACCTGTCCCATCACTTGTCAACACTTGAGTAGCTGTTCCTGTATTAATAGGTAGCGTTAAATTATAATCAGTTGTTAAATCAGGAACATGTAATCCGATATGTCCAATATTGGGAGCAATTAATTCTATTCCATTTGCATCTACTTCCAACCAACTTTTTGCTCCATTTATTAATCTTACTTTTTTCCCAGCAGGAGCTTCCAAATCTAATCCACTTGCAGCAGTAGCACTCCTTACATTTCCCCATCCATCAGGACCAGGTCCAACTATTATGTCACCAGTGACTGTTAAATTTCCTTGAACATCACCCGTAATGGTTCCACCTGCATTACCACCCCCACCTGTTAAACCATCCAATCGTTTACAACAATCACCCATTTTTTATTACACCATAATTAAAAAAACATACATTAACCTTCCAACAAATAATGATATTTAGAGGAACTATCATCAGGAGTACGAATGACAAAATAGAACCCAATTGATTCTCCAAACATTAATTTCAACAACAGTTTAAAACCATACCATCCATTTTCTATACATTCAAAGACTTCCAGATCCATTGGAAATTCGTTTCTGTCCGACAAATTTGATAAATTCAATACAATCACAGGAAACAATTCTTTAGTTCCATTTAAAAATCCATCTTCATAAGTAGCTAAAATCCAAACCACATCCGCAACACTTTTTCCACAAACGATACGATTCCATGAATCATCCAAATCATAAACAGGACAATGAAAAGCTAATTCTCGTAATTCAGAAAACGTTCCTGCTTTTCCTGCTACTAAATCCCAAGGATGATAATAACCTAATCTACAAAAAGACATTTTGATTTGAAAATTCGTATGATATTTAGTATTCCGAACTCTCAAGTAACCATGAATATCTGAAATAACCAATAGAGTCTTCCCCAATTTCTCTACTCTATCCATATGATTTCCAACATCCAAAAATCCAAAGATCCAATAAAAAATTCGTTGAGTAAATCTTTTTGAAAATCGAGTCAATAGATCCACAATCATAGGATAATCATTGTTCAACAAGTACCCTTTCAATACATTGATCATTACCATTTCCACTAATTCAGCTGGTAAATCACGAAATACTTTTAATTCATCATCAGATTTTGGATTATATTCAACAAACGGATCACTTTTGAAATCTTTTCGAATTCTTTCCATTCTATAAATTCCATTTTTTTCTTCAATGACTCTAAACAGATGAGCACAATCAGATAAAATATATTTCATCAACTTTACCCACACTAACCATTCATTCTTAATTAAACACGGACACGATCACAGCCTAGATCAGATCACGTTGTATATAAAATCCATCACCCATCATCCATCACCCATCAAAATGTCCTCTGATCAACTCCTACTCTTCAATCAAATCAAAACCAACCTGACTCGTAAATTTGGAGTGGATCTATGGAAATTAGTTTGCACCGAAGAAATGATAGGATCACCCATCACTTTATCCAATCAACTCTTCCTCTTCCAAGAACTCAAAACCAATGTCCTCGATGTTTTTGGAGAAGCAACGTGGGAATTTTTGATAAATGATGAATTAGGAGTTCCACTTGATGAAAATGGAAATTATCACGTAACACAAGATCAAGACGATTCGTCTTTTATACGCTAAGCTTTTTTAATAAAACAAAATGGACAAGTTAGTTCGAGCTATTGAAATGCGTCAAGAAATTATGAATGAAATGACACTGATCCAACATACAAAAGCTACTTCATCCTCTATCCATCGTCTGTGTCAATTGATTGAACAAAACAATCAACTCGAAAATCTAGTCATCAACGAATACGGTCTCTATGGGCTCTACATTTTATTAAAAAAATAATAAAAATTTTTTCTCCTTTTCTTTCACAATGATTTCAATCGATCACGAACTTTTCTCCATTTTATTCAAACGCAAACTCATCTTACTGGAAATGCAAAATATCACCAAATCAATTCGAACGTCAAGCAATCATCAACAATTACTTTATTTATTTGATCGATACAAAAACATTCGATCCCAAGTGATCGAAAAACATGGTCTTGAATTTTGGACTTTGGTAATTCGTCCTGAAGTTTTATCAAAACAATTCCCATATCATTTACGAAAATGAATTCCATCCGAAAGGATACAATCGATTGGTTTCACGATCCAATTCTCCTTTCAAATGCCCTTGATCAAAAGAAATCTTTTTAATAAAATTCTTTTTTTCCACTTGTTTTGATAATTGACACTGGAACACTAATTGAGGAACATATACTTCCTTCCCTTCAAAATAGATCTCCTTCGCAACGTCAAAATTGATCAATTTCTGATGTGCTCGTTTCAAACAAACACCCTTGTTTTTAAAAGTAGTTTTTCCACTGGCTTTCTTTTGACCATACGTCTTGGTCCCCAAACTAATAAATTCTACCAAAGGATCTCGACCACTTTCATCTTCCCATTGTCCTAAATAACTCCCCATTTCTATTTTTCTTTGATCCATCATTGGATCTTCTATCGGTCTCACCACTTTGACCGAATCAGTATCACACATCACTACTCTCATTCCACAGATATTCAAAACATTGTACAACATCATTCTTCCGTACATGGGAACAAAGACAGCACAGGGTAAATAACTTTTTGCCAAAAACGGAGAATTCTTTTTTCGATTCGCTTTGTATTTCACCAACATATAATCATTGTCCATTGGTACTAATCCAGTCATGTCATTCATCCCATCATCAAAAGATTGAAATAATAATTCTTGATCAGTACTCCCATCCCAGCTTTTATGATTCATCACTTTCACTTGCTCGTGATCAACACTTTCAGCATGCTTTCCCCAGGCTGAATTACAAAGAATTTTCGCCGATAATTTAGCCGCTGGTCTGAGTCCCCATTGATTTTCATCACCAAAATCAAGATCCATTTCGAAATGAGATTGATAATACTCATTCATCAATCTCTGTTCATCTCTATCCATAGGCATATTTCCACTTGATCTAATTTTCATTGTAATAAAAAATCCTAATATTCCACCATCACCATCCCCTGACCAAGGACTCCTTGACATTCTATACCTATCGGCCCGATAGATTTTAGTCACCACATACCCCATCCTCAAAGCCAATTTCAATTCAGGAGAACAAAAGACACCTCTCCAAATCGGTTCTAATCCAAAAATACATTTTCCTTTTTCCGTATCAAATGTAGGTAGAACTGGATGATAACATTTACTAGGTTTTACATCCACCATCAAGATCCCTTCAAATTCATCCAGGTACTGATCCATTTCAGCCCGAGTCATGCTTTCGTATTTTTCCACTAGGCGTAATTTAATCGATTTTTTCATCACTTTTTCTTCATAGGAACATCGACACTTTTCATCCGGTTTGAACGAGTGGATTCGACAAGGGTAGAAATCAGGATCAAAGATTTCGATTGTAGGATATCCAACAGGGTAGAGAACCTCTAATTCTCTACCTACAACGTTCAATGTCTTTCTCAATTGAACGGTTGGATATTCACTACAAATATCGATATCCATCATTTCTCCCTTGTGGTAGAAGATCCTGGTTTCGGTCCTTCCACCCCTCAACGCCTTTCGACAAAAGTAGTACTCTTCAGTCCTCAGATTACACCACGAACTTTCAGCACGATCTTCATCACTTCTTCCACCAAACAAAATTTCACGATCATACAAAATCAGCGAATGAACGTATCCAGCACTTGTAGTCGAATGCCATGGAGAAATCTTTAGTCTTGGATCTCTCTTCTCCAAAGCCAAAGTGATTTCTCGATGATGGACCAAAACGATTGCAGCACCCACCTTCACATCCAGAACACAATATTGTTCCAGCTCGACCTGGAAACACCAATCTTGACGATCTCGTTGAGTATCATACCATTCCTGGAATTCTTGGATTTGACGTTCATCTCTACACATACTAGTCAAATCAAAGAATTCTTTTCCAGGAATCGGTCCGACATAATCAAAATTTTCTTGACGATTGAACAAGTGTGGAAAGTAACCTTTGGCCAGACTTCCTTCCACCAATTCGTTTCCTCGCAAGTAACTTTCACCCAAAGATTTTAGGGAACCTGGCAAATGCAACATACTATCAATAAAAGCAGTTTTTCCTATATCCATTCTTAATATTTTTGTTCCTCTTGTAATTAATTTTGGTTCTTGATTGGTAACCCTAAGTATTTCTGCAAATAAAACTCGATTATCATATCCACTAGCATTGTGAGCCAAAAAAGTATTATTTCCACCATTGATTCCTTGGATAGCATCTTGAATAAAAACATCCAACGTTTTTGAAATTCTCATTTCCCCAGTAAATACATTCATATAAACAATCAAATTCGGAACTTGTTTATGAACACTCTTGATGGTATGAGAAGGTAATTGATCTTGATCTTCAAAATAATATCCTTCTTCATCCACATTCCATTCTTTACTACTGTCATCCCCTTCTTTTTCTTCAATAGCACATTCGATATCGTAAAACCATAATTGTTTTGCTTTTGGATCACCACTTTCAAAATCTAGAGGAATTTTTCCCAAATTTATTTTAATAGGACATCGATGATCATTCATTTCTCTTCCTGCTTTATATTCTCCATGACATTCAGTGCAATGCTGATATCCACAATGATGTTGACTCAAATTGTATGTTTCTTGTCCACAATGTCTACAATTTGCTCTTTTTCTTTTTTGATTTTTTTCTTTTCTGCTTACGTCATCGCAAATACATTGATAGTAACAACAATCATGGCACCACTCCAATCCTCTTCTCTTTAATACATTCCTCAAGAAGCTCAAGACAACTCTGATTGCACAGTAATGTTTGTTTTCATAATCATAGTACAAATACATGGTCTTTGAATACCCTTGTCTTTTATCTTCTTCTGGATCGTAATCAATTCCTGATCTACTATTCCTACTAGTATTCATCAATCCAGGATTGACAATCACAATCCTCAAATCGGTATATCCTTCACGACCCACCAATTCTAGTATCTGATGAAAAGTAACACTTTTTTCCCATCCCATAGTTTGTTGAAATTCAATGGAATCACCAATCCATCGAATCAAATTGGATCTTCTTCTAATATGATTCCTTAAACTAGCATGTTCTTCTTTATTCATGATCATCCAAAACTGAATTGCTGCAGCTGCACAACTGACTTCTTGATAATCCCGACAAGTAGGTAAGTATAATCCCAAAGTTTCTTTACTTCCACCATTTCCTCGTCCTGCATTTAACGAAGTAGCATAGATCACAAAAGACCAACTGACATGAAAACCTCGTAGATCACTATTGTATCGAACCACCACTCGATTGAACATTTCAAACATTTTGTCTACAGTGATCAATCCTACTCTCAGGTTATGTTCACTTGTCGTTTTCGTGGAATCATCCAGATCTGTCATCTGCAAGAATCCATAAACAGTCCTGTTGATTCGATTATTGTCCCAACCATTGTACGCGGTAATGACTTGTTGTACTTGTTGAACCAATCGTCTTTGAGCATTGATCAACCAATAGCCAGCAGCAACGTCAAGATTCAATACTGTCACCACTGGGATCACTTCAGACATTCTTGGTGCTCCATTACCATAATAATCTTGATTCACTTCAAATGTGATTTGATCCATTTGGGTAACTTTTTTTCGCGGAAACTTGCTATTTATATACAAAAAAAGATCATGTGACACAAAAAAACTGTCACAAACTGTCACAAACTGACACTTTTGTCACGCTGTCACACATAAAAACCTTTTTTTCTTCAAAATTCTTTGCAAATGATTAAAAAAAAATCCTCCAGAAAAGCATTCCAACTCACCATTCCCTCTTTGGTGACTACTCGCACTCGTCAAACTTCCGTCGATCCACCTATCCCTTCACCGATTCTCATCTCTTCCTCTCATCCATTTCACCTTCTCCTCTCTCCTCTACCCCTTCCTCCACTTGTTCTTTTGAACCAGGACAAATCCTTGAACCCTCCATCACCACTACCTCCATCACCCCCATCATTCGTCAATCGGGCCGATCCCAATTCCAAAATGCTTCTGATGTCCAACCCCATGCAAAAGATTCTTATTTTCCGAAAAACTATATCGAACTCCCTTATGTCCCTCCTCACATTCGATCCAATCAATGCATCCTCCTTAATTGCTTTACTCCCAAAACCTCCTCCAATCTTTATTGTCCTACTCATATTATCTGTTTCAAAAATTTCACGCTTCAAGTTCTTCACGCCAACAATCAACTCATCCTTACTTATATCGGATCATTAACTATCCCTGAAGGATCCATTTTACCTAGTCTTTTCATTACTGGAAAATTAGTCAATAATCTTCAAGCTCTCTTGATTGCCGATCACAATCACCTAATCAAAATCACAAACACTCTTTACTTGGATACATCCCATTCCATTTCTACTTTTGATGTATCCAATCTCACCAAATTTATCCATCATTCCACTAAACCCAATATTCGAATCCAACCTTTTAAAGATCAACTCACCTCGGAAACTCAATTCTTTTTTGTTGCATTGAAATCAATCAAACAAACAGATTTTATTTCCTTAAACTATGGAGATCACTATAAACCACCACCTAACGTCCTAGAAAACGCCATTTTCCGAATTTAATTCATCCCACAATAAATCCAATCTTTCCTTTTTCCTTAACGTTCTTACCATCGGTACTTTGATACGATATCGAACTCCATATTTTTCCATCAATTTGAAACAAATAAATCGTAAATTCGGAAAATAGCTGACTCCATCCCTTTTCATAAATTTTTGATGCATCTTTTCAAAATCATTCAACATTTCCAAATATTTTTCCCACGTATACCCTTCCAAAATAGGATACCCCAACTTTCCCAATATCATTGGTATCCGATTATAATATTTCCTCTTTCCAATCCTCTTCAAATAACTTCTCACAACCTCCCATGTCCTCTCCACATCTTCTAACCCATCCAGTACTTCACATTCTTCCACAATTTCCTTTTTTACTCTCCCCTTCATTCCAATCAATTCATCCAAGGTCTGTTTAAATCTAGCTAACCGACAATATCGATGTATTTTCGTTCCATCTTTACCAATCCATTCCTGAATCCCTGTATCTCCAAATCGCCATTCTTTTTCACCTTCTTCATTTTCAATCATTACACCCCTTGGATTTTGAATGGGTCTCGCATCACTCAATCTTTCCACCACTAAATAATTTCCATCATATCTATTTAAAAATTTAGCACCCTTGTTTTGTTGATCACTTTTGTTGATCACTTTTGTTGATCACTTTGTTGATCATCATCACTTACCCATAACATTCAGGGGGGCCGTAGGTTTCAAAATCCAAAGTGGTAAGTGTAATGGTGGGAGGGTGTAAAGGTGATTGGCTGGAAGGGGGTAAGAGTGTATAGGAGTAAGGGAGAGAAGGTGGAAAACAATTCATTTTGTTATTGTGAGGGAAAGTGAATACGGGTTGGAATTTGGTGTAGGACAAAAAGGGTGTACAGGTGATCAAGATCTTGGGCATCGGAAATGATCACATGGGTAGCAGTGGAAAGGTACTCTAAATTTTGGAGGTAGCGGTGATGTTGGTGAGGAGTGAATAGATGTTCATTTTCTTGAAAGATTAGGTGTAAGAGTTCGAGGTAGGTGTCCCTTGAAATGGTGGGGAAAGGGATTCGGTGAGGGAATGTGATTGTGGACTGGAGATAGCGATGGTAAGTGGTATGGATGAGATTGATTAGCGGTTGTATTTGAGAACGTTGAAGCCAGTGTACAATGTTGATTGAACAATTCATGTAAGGTGTGAAAAACAGACTTTATTATTAGAATAATAGATGATGGAGATAACGGTATTCTCGAGCGGTGAGTGGGAGATAGATGATATCATGATCTGTCATATTTTTGAATCGTTCTACTTTGATACGAATGGTAGTGGATGGGGCTAAAGAGTGGGCCATATGATGATGGGGAGGGTGAAGCGGTCTACCTGATAGAGTTTTTTCGGGTTGCATGGATATGATAAATAGTAAAAAACATATTTTATTAACGAAAAGAACTTTTTTCGGGCGGAAAGGTGACGTGGTTAGGGAAATCGTAAAATTGATTGGCTCGACGTGGTGCGAGGATGTCGATACCTGATTTTGCGAAAGGGGTCGATTTTTTAGCGGTAGAAGCTGCAAGACGTTGGTAGGTGTTATTTTTTCGCGAAAACAGATCTGCTTCATCGAGAAAATTCATAGTGGAAGTAACTAAATTTGAATTGACGGATGGTTTTGTATGTTTGGATATTCCTTTATAGACTTTTTCGCGTAGTTCATCTAGAAGACGATCTTTTTTAGTTTTCTTGGATACTTTTTTGTTAATGAAATCAACTCCTTGTTGTGCAAGACCTGAATCTTTGATGAATTTAGTTGTTGCTTTTGCTATTCGTTGTGTTTTAGGAGATTTGACGAATTTTTTAACTTTTTCAACGATTTTACCCATGAAATAGGTAGGGTAAACATGCAATTTTGTATGTTTTGTGTAGTGTTTGTGTTTAAATGAGTAGTCATTTTAAATGGTATCCCAGCAGTACTGAAACGATCGTTCCTTGGAATGCAAGATATTCTTTTCCTTCGCAGGCTAATTCAGCAACCAAACTAAGTCCGAGAATTCCACCCAAAAATGGCGCTCTCTTTAGACCAGGGGATACGATTCGAGTAGAGTTTCCAGCTCAAGGTAAGTTGGATTTACGTAACCGTAGGTTATGTGAATCCATTGAATACGACGTACTCTATTTCTGTTAAAAAATAGATTGGAATTTGATGTTACGCTCTATGGTTGGGAAGGTCCGGCATTGGGTGCGTCTATGGTGCGTTTCCAGAATAATATTCAAAGTATTTTTCAAAGGGTGAGATTGCTTTATGGTGCTACTCCAAGTGAAGATATGATTAATTATAATGTGATTACAAGAGCGTTAACTGAATGGACCAGTACCAATCAAAATGGAACGTTAGATCAAACGAGTATCGCCGAAGGAATCGGTGGATATAGTTATGGTTCGATTCCAATTGCAACAGCACAAACAGCTCCACCTAATGCTTACCACGGAATGGTGAATACAAGACAAGCATTTATTCAAGGAATTAGTAATGCTAGCAATACTACAGCAGGTCCTTCTTTTGGCGCGCCTACCACTGCTCAAATTGTTCCCAATCAACAAACGGTTTCAAGTACGTTAGGTAATGGAAGTCCACAGTTTTGTACCAGAAGGTATCAGGTGACTTTTACTTTGGGATTGTTTAATCAAGATAAATTGGTAAGTTTTTTATTTAACAAAAATAGATTCCTACGAAATTCATGGCTTCTCAGTTAGCAATTGAAATTACATTGGAACGACCTGATTTTTGTTTCTTTTCACTGAGAGGTAATGCTGGAGATGATTTAGCACCCATCTTCCCTGAGGGAGTTGCACCCACTTATGGAGTAGGTAATGTGAATTTGATTCCGGAAATTTTGGTCTTTGATGCAAGTTACGATGCAATGTTTTTGAAAGGATTGCAAGAAGGAGGAGTGTAAGTATTTTTTATTTCTTTGATTTCTTAAATTCGAAAAAATACTGGACATTTTCTTGATGTGTCACCCATTCCAAATTTTCGACACAATTATTCTGTTTGTCATGATCCTTATGATGAACAAAAGTCTTTGTGGAACTGGGATTTGGAAGAAACGTTTCAGCTACCAAACGATGCACCATGTAGTGCTTTTCATTGATTCGTAATTTCAAGTATCGTTTGCCTGAATGGTTTCCAATCCGACCGTTGAAATATCTAATTCTACCACAATTAGATACATCAACTGGGATTGTTGGATGTACTTTCCAAATTTCATTCATCAGATCAGGAGTATAATGGAAAAACATGGATTGTTCAGCATGATCGATCGTTCTGTTTTTGATTCTGTTCGAAATAGTACATGGTTCTACATTATTCATTTCTGCAGCTTCCTTAATACTATCATATTCTTGATCTATGATCAATTTCATTTTGACAACTTTCCTATCTTTTGGCATTTTACTAACTTTTTAGACCCATCAAATTTTCCTCATGGTGAGACATTGACATTCATTTAATTATTTTTAGGCATACATTTATTTTTGGAACTCAAAATTCAAGTACGATGCAGTTACAAGTACAAGAAAGATCTAGATCTGTAAAAGCATTATTTGCTGTCCAAAGAAGATCTCCCTCAAATGCAAATACCGATTCAGGTGCTTTATTATTTGATTCCAGTGCATTTAGTGCAGGAAATAATTCAATGCAAAATTATCAATATAGAATTGGAGGTAGATATTATCCAGCTGCACCTGTGCAATTATCAACTAATCCAGGTAGCGGAATTACCAATGGAGGCGCTGAAGCTTTTGTGGAATTACAAAAAGCTCTAAATATAGTTGGTGATTATCGTCTAAGTTCAAGCGTGAATACATTACGATGGGCTATTCCAGCTGCAACTACAACTACAGCACCTCGATTAGGAGCTACTAATCAACCAGAATTAGATTACTCTACCACAATTCAAGGATTCAATGCAGAAGGAAATCCAGTGATTGCTGAAGTAACCAGTCCTAGTGCGAATGCTACCGGAAATGTCTTTGTTGGTAATGCAGGAAGTTGTTGTTTCGCAATGGCTGTTAATTTGGAAACCAGTAACGGCGTTGAAATTAGCGGATTGAATGCCGAGGAGCAAAGTGATATTGCGCTTCAAATTTATTGGAAGAGTTCTCAAGCTCAAGCAAATGTGATTGAAGTGTATTCGTATTATGATGCCATGTGGGTATTAAAGGAAAATAATGTACTTGAATTAATTCAATAAAGTATGTTTTTCTTTTTATAAAATTATGACTTCAGGAAATAATTGGGGTGTAAACGATAATTACTATTACTACGAATATGTTTTCGATTCATCAGATACCTTCAATCCGTTTGTAGCTTCGAGTTTAAAGACGGATTGGCCTCTATTTGTTTTTGGAAGACCAGTTTCCGATATAGCAGCTGTCAAGGTTCTCGAAGTCCAAATTCCTTTTAGTTGGTATGTGTTTAACGACAAGATTAGTAATTTTTTACTGATTGAAAATGGTGGTGTACCTGTAAAAGTGACAATCGCGCCGGGAAATTACAATATTAATTCTTTTATGGCTCAATTGAAAATCGCCTTGGAAGCTGTTAGCACATTTACCTATACAATCAGTTATTCAGGATCAAGCGCTACGTTACCAGAACTTGGAAAAATAATGATCACCAATAATGATCCAGGAGCTGCAGCTAGTTTTAGTTTTCGAATGACTAATGATGATCTACCTTATTATATGGGGATGTACCCACCGGATTCTCAAACTGGTATGCCTGTAGATACTCCATCCACGATAGGACCAAGCCCTTCATTATTGGCTCCTTACGTAGCTAATGTTACTGGTCCGAATTATCTTTACGTGAATTCAAATACTTTTGGACCTCAGGTATATTTTTATTTACCAGTCGGTCCGACAACCTCCGGAAATTTAGGACCTGAAATTGCAAAGATCCCTGTGAATACGGGACCGGGTGGTGTGATTTTTTGGAACGATCCTGATCCCGAAAAATGGTTTGATGTAGGAGGATTACAAACCTTGACTAGTTTGGATTTATATTTGGGGTTGGGAAAATCAATCGCTCAAGATCCTTTAGAATTGAATGGACAAGCTTTTAGTATAAAGTTGGGTGTGTTGATACAAAAGAGAACACATAATGAATTTGTGGGAACCAATGCAGGAAATGCCAGGGTGGAAAGGAGAAATGTACCTAATAGGGGATGATAAAGTATGTTTTTAAATATATTTTTATAATTACATGGCTGGTTTAGTGATTTCAGATGCAGCATATCGACCTATTAACCGATGGGATCATCATCGTATACAACCCGGTCCTGTACATTCTGT
>Ga0157379_10002042_pt1 | contig 16759 bp, 15 predicted proteins | sample S25metaG_FD_121802 | JGI IMG/M metagenome (GOLD analysis project Ga0157379, IMG submission 121802) | Switchgrass rhizosphere microbial communities from Kellogg Biological Station, Michigan, USA - S2-5 metaG | ecosystem: Host-associated > Plants > Roots > Rhizosphere > Soil | place: USA... | reverse complement strand
TGCAGGATGAGGTCGTAGCCCTGCTCCTTCGCGAGCTTCGTCAGCACGCCGTCCAGCCGCTCCTTGATCTTGTTCATCTCGTCGAACTGGCGCGTCTTGAGATCCTCGGCGAGCTGGCGTCGCTGCCGCTCGAGATCGCGGCCGCGCGTTTCGATCTCGCGCTGGCGCGTGGCGCGATCGGCTTCGCCGAGTCCGGCCGCCTCGCGGTCGAAGCGCGTCGTGAGGTCGCGCAGGTCGCGATCGAGCTTGACCACCTCGGCCTCGCGCGCAGCGAACTCCTGCTCGATGCGCTTCGCCGCGTCTTTCGCCGGTGCGGACTCGCGCAGGATGCGGTCGGTGTTGATGACGCCGATCTTGTAATCTTCGGCGGCGGCGACGCCAAACGGCAGCGCGAGGAGCGCCGCGACGGCGAGCAGGGACAAGAGAGGGTGACGACGGGCCATGGCGGGACTCATTCGTTGGCGATACCGTGCGGGACATGGCCCGCGGGGACGTGCAGCGACGCCGACTCGACGTGGCGCGTCTGGTCGTCGAAATAGAAATCGGGCTCGAACTCGCGCAGGAACGGGCCCTTGGCGAGGCCGCCGAGGAACATGGCCTCGTCGACGTCGACGTGCCAGTCCATCAGCGTGCGGATCGCACGCTCGTGCGCCGGTGCGCTGCGCGCCGTGACGAGCGCCGTGCGGAGCTTCATCTTGACGGCACCGGACGCGTCGACGCGCTGCAGGCGGTGCAGCGCCTCGAGGAGCGGCTTGAACGGCCCGGGCGGCAGCGGCCGCGTCGCATGGTCGGCCTCGTGCGACTGGAACGCATCGAGCCCGTGCTTCCGGTACACGCGCTCCGCCTCGTCGGCGAACAACACGGCGTCGCCGTCGAACGCGATGCGCACTTCATCGGGATGCGGATCGGCGCGTGCCGTCTGCGTATAGACGAACGCCGCCGGAAAGCCGGCGTTCAGTGCCGCCCGCACATCTTCGCCGTTGGCGGACAGGAAGAGGTTGGCCTTCAGCGGCTCGAGATAGCTGTACGGCGCGCGGCCGCGCGTGAACACGCCGCGCTCGATCGGCAGGCTCGCGCCCATCACGGAACGAAAGACGCGCAGCCCGGAAACCGGATCGTTGCGCGACAGGATGACGACCTCGACCCGCCGCTCGGCATCGGCATTGAAGGCGAGGAGCTTGCGGACGAGGCGGAACGCGACGCCGGGCTTCGCCGGCTGCTCGAGGCGATCGAGCTGCAGCCGCATGTAAGCGCGGTCGTCGGCGGATTCGAAGACTGCGTTCTCTTCCTCGAAGTCGAAAAGCGCACGCGAGCTGATCGCTACGACGAGCTGTTCGGGGGGGTCGGGCAACGGCATCCCCCAAGTATACGGCGCGCACGCCGGCGCCCCGGCGTCAGCGTGCGGCGCAGCTACCCACGCGCCGGCCCGTAATCGCCTGCGCCATTTCCATGTCCTGGCCTTCCATCTTCCCCTTGAAGCGGATGCGGCCGTCGTAGCCGTCGCCGGCGAACGTGAAATCACCGGCGCCGGACATGGCGTCGCGGCCGGTGCACACGATCGCAAACGTCAGCCGGTTGCCGGCGCGCTTCGCATCGGTCACCTTGCAATTGTCCCGGTGAGGCACGATGTCGGCGTCGCCGCCGCCCTTCTTCACGCACATCCGCTGCGTCGTCGCCGGCATTTGCATCGGCATGCCGGGCATTTCCATTTTCACTGTGACTTCATAGAGGTCGTCGGCGCCCTGCGCTCGCACCGCGGGCGCGAGGGTCAACGCGAGCGCCGCGACGACCCATACGCCGTCCGGCATTTTCGTCATTCTCCATTTGCGCATTTTCGTCTCCCCGTATCGTTGTTGCCGAGTTGCACAGTCTTCATGCCGCGCGCTTGCGGTCGCGCTCGAGCTCGCCCGCCACGGCGCGGATCTCGCCGACCGCCCACGCGAGATCGTCGCGCGCGATCGACAGCGGCGGCGCGATGCGCACGACGGTGCCGTGCGTGTCCTTCGACAGGATGCCGCGCGCGAGCAGCCGGTCGACGAACTGGCGCGCACTGGCGAACGCCGGGTCGATCTCCATGCCCACGAAGAGCCCGCGGCCGCGCACGCCGGTGACGACGCGGCCCACGAGCGGCGCCAGCGCGTCCATGAGCCACGCGCCGAGGGTCGCTGAGCGCTCGATCAGCCGCTCGTCGGACAGCACGTCGAGCGCCGCCAGCGCCACTGCGGCCGCAAGCGGGTTGCCGCCGAACGTGTTGCCGTGATCGCCGGGCTCGAACACGCGCATCACGTCGTCCGTCGCCACGAACACCGACACCGGCAGCAACCCGCCGCCCAGCGCCTTGCCGAGGATCACGCCGTCGGGCGCGACGCCGTCGTGCTCGACGCCGAGGAAGTAACCGGTGCGGCCGAGGCCGGTCTGGATCTCGTCGACGATGAAGAGCACGTTGCGCTCGCGGCAGATCTGCGCGCAGCGCGTCAGGTAGCCGGCCGGCGGCACGACGATGCCGCCCTCCCCTTGAATCGGCTCGACGAGGAACGCCGCCGTGCACGGCGTGATCGCACGCTCGAGTGCGTCGGCGTCGCCGTAGGGCACGGTCGAGAGACCCGGCGGGAACGGGCCGAAGCCGTCGCGATACTGCGCCTCGGTCGACAGGCCGGTGATTGCGATCGTGCGGCCGTGGAAGTTGCCGCGGCAGGCGATGATCTCCGCATGGCCCTCGGGGATGCCTTTGACCCGGTGGCCCCACTTGCGCGCGGCCTTGATCGCGGTCTCGACCGACTCGGCGCCGCCGTTGCCCGGCAGCACGCGCGGCAGCCCGGTGAGCTGCGCCAGGCGCTCGCACAGGCGCGGCAGTTGATCGTTATAGTAGGCGCGCGAGACGACACCGAGCCGGTGCGCCTGCGCCGTCAGCGCGGCGACGATGCGCGGATGCGCATGGCCGAAGCTCACCGCCGAATACGCGCTCATCAGGTCGAGGTAGCGGCGCCCGTCGACATCGGTGACCCAGCTTCCGGCGCCTTCCGCCAGCACCACCGGCAGCGGATCGTAGTTGCGCGCACCGCAGGCCCGTTCACGCGCCATCAGCTCGGCGGCGCGTTCGGACGGCGCGGACATCGAAGAGCCGGGAGTGCGCCCGGCGCGCGAATCGTTGCTCATGCGTGTCTCCTCGTGAGAGGGGTCCGCCGGATCGGGCGCGACGTTGCGCGTCCGGCGGGACCGCCCGCGCCCGGGGCGGCTCGTGGCCGGGGCGCGGGAGAGGACGGTCAGCGAGGTCGCTTTCGCCTTGTCATGCAGGAAGCATACCGCACGCCCTCGAGCCCCGTTCGTTGCGCCGCACAATGCCTCAGTGCGGCGCGCGGACGACGGCGGCTTCGGCGGCCGGCGTGACGGGGAGCGTCGCCAGCTCGCCCAGCGTCAGCGGTTTGACCGGCGGCCGCGGCCGGAATGTCCCGACATCCGCCGGCGCAACGCCGCGGGATTGCGCGATCACTTCGGTGACCGTCAGCGCGCAGAGCCTGCCCTGGCACGGCCCCATTCCGCAGCGCAGGAAGGCCTTGGCCTGGTTGGGCCCGGTGCAGCCGGCCACCGCGGCGGCCGCGATCGCGGCCGCGGTCACTTCCTCGCACCGGCACGCAATGGTGTCGCCCGCCGGAATCCGGAACACGTCCGCCGGCCGATACAGTGTGTCGAAAAAGCGGCGACCCCGCGCGGCGTCGGCGAGCGCGCGCCGCAGCGGCGCCGCCGCGCGGTCGCGCATGCGGCCGTCGATGCGGCCTTGCGCGTTGGCGACGGCGAGCGCCGCAAGCTCGCCGTGCAGCGCCGCTGCCGTCGCGCCCGCAATGCCTGCGCCATCCCCGGCGACGAACAGCGCCGGGACCGTCGTTCCGCCCCAGGCGTCGACGATCGGCACGAAAGACGCGTGCAGATCGTCCCACTCGAGCGCGCAGCCGGCGGCGCCGGCGAGTTCGCTCGCGGGCACCACCCCCTGATGGAGCAGCAAATGGTCGACCGGAAGTGCTTCCGCGCCGTCGCGCGTCGCGAAGCGCACGGCGTCGACGCGCACGCCTCCTTGCGCCGCGAGCGCGGTGATGAACTCGACGACGCGCGTGCGGCGGCGCACGCTTCGCGCCAACTCGAGACCGCGGCGAAAATACGGCGAAGTGACGAACGCCGGCGCATGCACAAGCGCCGCGCGCAGGCGCCCGCGCGGCGTCGTGTCGAGCACCGCGTCGATCGTCGCACCCGCGTCCAGCAGTTGTGCCGCGGCAAGCCACAGCAGCGGGCCGCAGCCCGCCATCACGACGCGTCCCTGCGGCACCAGCGCCGCGCTCTTCAGCGCGATCTGCGCCGCGCCGGCTGTCATCACGCCGGGCAGCGTCCATCCCGGAATCGGAAACGGCCGCTCTTGCGCGCCGGGGGCGATGATCGCGGCGCGCGCGCTGACAAGCCGGATCGACGGCGTCGCGGCGGCGCGCACCGCGATCCCGAGTTCCACCGCCGCATCGGGCAGCGCGCGTGCCGACCAGACGCTGCACGACGGCACGTACGCGGCGCCGGAGGCGCGGAACGCGGCGACGAGCGCGTGTCCGCGCGCATCGTCGGCGTCGATCGCATCGGGGTGTTGCGCCACGCGCGCTTCCACGCCGCGATGAATTTGGCCGCCCGGCGCCGCCTGCTCGTCGAAGAGCGTCGTCGTAAGCCCGAGCGCCGCGCAGCGTGCCGCCGCAGCGAGTCCCGCAGGACCCGCGCCCACGACCGCCACGTCGACATCGGTCATGCGCCCTCCTCGGCGCGGGCGGCCCCGTGCTGCACGCCGATGCGCATGCCCGGCTCGACGGGCGTCATGCACGCCTGCCGGTTGGGCTCGCCATCGATCTCGACCAGGCACTCGAAGCACACGCCCATCAGGCAGTACGGACCGCGCGGCGCGCCGCGGCCCGGCGTCGTGCGAAACGTCGTAATGCCGGCCGCGAGCAGCGCAGCGGCGACCGTGTCGCCGGCGCGCGCGACGAACGGCAGGCCGTCGATCGTGACCGGCACGTCCGCTGCGGGCGCCCGGTCAGGCTGCCGCACGAACACCGAACCGCTCCGGGGAGAATGCGGTGCACGCGTCGGGCAGGCCGCCGCCGAGCAGCGCGGGTGCCAGCACGTGCGCGTGCACGGCCGCGAGCGTGACGCCGCTGTGGCACGCCGCGACGAACGCGCCCTCGTGCGTGCGCGACGCCGCGTAGATCGGGAGGCCGTCGGGCGACATCACACGGAGCGCCGCCCACGCGCGCACGACGCGCCGGCCGGCCAGGCGCGGAAACGCCGCCACGGCGCGCGCCGCCATGGCGGCGAGAATCGCCGGATCGAGCGTCGCATCGTCGCCGCCCTCCTGTTGCGAATCACCGATCAGCACGGTGCCGTCGTCCGTCTGCCTCAGCGTTTCGACCGGCAGTGGCAGGAACGGCTGCACGCGCTCCAGCACGACGACGTGGCCCTTGTTGGCGCGCACCGGCGCGACCAGTCCGACCATCGGCGCGAGCGCCGCATTGCCGAGGCCCGCGGCGAGCACGACGCGCCGCGCTGCGACGGCACCCGCCGGCGTGCGGAGCACGAAGCCGCCGGCCGCGCGGTCGATCGACGTGACCCCGGCCCCTGGCACATAACGGCAACCCGATTGCGCGAGCGCCGCATGCAGCGCCTGCAGGAGGCGCAGCGGATTGCAGTCGCCGTCCTGCGCGCAATACGTGCCGCCGACGACAGCCGGGCCGAGGCCGGGCAGGCGCCGCGCAAGCGCAGCGTGATCCTCGACCGTCACCGTGCACGCGGGAAATCCCGGCTGGGCCGCCAGCGCCGCCAGTGCGGCGACCCGCGCGTCGAGCTCGCTCGCGCTCTGGCACAGATGCACGCCGCCCGGCTGGCGCAGCGCGACGTCGATGCCCGTCTCGCGGGCGAGATCGGCCGCGAGCCGCGGCCATTCGCGGGCGGAAGCGAGCGTCCAGTGTGCATATCGCGGCGCGCCGCCGCCCTTGCCCTGCACCCAGACCAGGCCGAAGTTGCCGCGTGCGGCGCGCAACGCGCGATCGCCTTCGTCAAGCACGACGAGCCGCCCGCCGAGCGCACGCATGCCATAGGCGATTGCAGCGCCGACGAGGCCGCCGCCGACGATCGCGAACTCGGCGTCGATCGCGCTCACCGCGCCCGCGCCTGCGCGGCGAAGCGCAGCAGCGCGGGAATCTGCACGCCGAAACCCTGGAACGCGTGATCGCCGCCGCCTTGCACGAACTGGAAAGCACCTGCGTAGAACGCGATGGCAGCGCGATAATCGAGCACGTCGTCGCCGCTTTCCACCATCAGGAAATAGCGTGCCGGACGCGTGATGCGCGTGACGGCAAGCGCCGCAAGCTCGGCGAAATGCGCGGCGGTCACCTCGAACGTCTCGCCCGAATGGAGATTGACTTGCTCGCCCATATACGGCCTGAGATCGTCGTAAGGGCGAATCGCCGGATTGACGAGCACCGCCCGTGCGCCGAAGCGCTCGGCGAGATGCGTCGCGTAAAAACCGCCGAGCGAGCTGCCGACGAACGTCGTTCCCGCCGGCTCGCCTCCGCGCTCCACGTGCAAGACGACGGCCGCGATCGCGGCCGCCGGACGATGCGGCAGGTCCGGCACCCACAGTCGCGGCCGCGTCGCTTCCGGCAGCGCCGCCACCGCGTCCTGCAGCAGCGTCGCCTTCGCACTTCGTGACGACGAGCGGAAGCCATGCAGGTAGACGATCGGACCGATGCGCGTCTCCGTTCGCCGCTCAGCGCGGACCTCAGCGCCTCACGTCGCCCGGGCCGCCGGGCGACGCGCCCGCGGCAAGGCGCGCAAGCAGCTTGTCGTGCACTCCGCCGAAGCCGCCGTTGCTCATCACCAGCACGTGATCGCCGGCGCGCGCGTCGCGGGCAATCGCGTCGACGAGCGTCGCGAGGTCGTCGTGCACGACGGCCTTCGCCCCGAGAGGCGCCAGCGCTTCGCCCGCATCCCAGCCGAGATTGCCGGCGTAGCAGTAGACGCGATCGGCGAGGCGCAGGCTGCCCGGCAGCGCCGCCTTCATCGTCCCGAGCTTCATCGTGTTCGAGCGCGGCTCCAGCACGGCAAGGATGCGCGCCGTGCCGACCTTGCGCCGGAGGCCGTCGAGCGTCATCGCGATCGCCGTCGGGTGATGGGCGAAGTCGTCGTAGACCGCGACACCGCGCACGGTGCCGCGGAGTTCGAGGCGCCGTTTCACGCCGGCGAACGTCGCAAGGGCCGCGAGACTCTGCTTCACCGGAACGCCGGCGTGCCGCGCCGCGGCGATCGCCGCCAGCGCATTCTGCTGGTTGTGACGTCCGAGCTCGCCGAAGCGCAGCGTCCCCTGGGCCGCGCCCCCCAGCAGGATCGAGCCATCGACGGCGATCGTCCAGTCGGGACCGGTGCCGGGCACCTCCGCGATGCCGAAGCGCTCGACCTCGCTCCAGCAGCCCCGCGCGAGCACGCGCGCCAGACTCGCTTCGCCCCCGTTCACGATGAGCCGCCCCTGCCCCGGCACGCTGCGCACGAGATGGTGGAACTGCGTCTCGATCGCCGCCAGGTCGGCAAAGATGTCGGCGTGGTCGTACTCGAGATTGTTGAGGATCGCCGTGCGCGGCCGGTAATGAACGAATTTCGAGCGCTTGTCGAAGAACGCCGTGTCGTACTCGTCGGCCTCGATCACGAAGAACGATGACTCGCTGTGCCGCGCGGACACGCCGAAGCCCGCAGGGACGCCGCCGATGAGAAACCCGGGTGCGAGACCTGCCTGGTCGAGGATCCACGCAAGCATCGAACTTGTGGTCGTCTTGCCGTGCGTGCCCGCCACCGCGAGGACGAAGCGGTCGCGCAGCACGTTCTCGTACAGCCACTGCGGGCCGGATACGTACGCGCGGTTTGCGTTCATCACCGCTTCCATCAGCGGATTTCCCCGCGACACGACGTTGCCGACGACGAACACGTCGGCGTCCTTCGCCACGCCGGCGAGCTGCGCCGCGTCGAAGCCTTCGGTCAGCGCAATGCCGAGTGCCGTGAGCTGGGTCGACATCGGCGGATAGACGTTGGCGTCGCAGCCGGTCACGCGGTGGCCGGCGGCTTGCGCAAGTGCCGCGATCCCGCCCATGAACGTGCCGCAGATGCCGAGGATGTGAAGGTGCATGGCGTCAGCGAGGAAGCAGCTTCTTTTCGGTGAGGGCGCGCAGGTAAGCCGTCTCGAGCGCGCGGGTGTAGATCGTCGGCCGGGTGAACGGTGTCGCGGCCAGCGCGGCGCGAACGGCGGCGCGCTGGTCCACGCGAAACGCAGCGTCGGTCGCGAGGCGCACGGCGAGCGCGACATAGTCGTCGTCGTCGCGCGCCACGAGTTGCGCAAGCCCCGCGTGCCGCAGGATGCTGGCGGTCATCCGCTCGGCGTGGCGCTGCCCCACGCGGGTCACCACCGGCACGCCGGCGGCGAGCGCCGCCATCGTCGTGTCGCCGCCGGTATACGGCAGCGTGTCGAGCGCCGCATCGGCAAGCGCATGGCGCGCGTCCAGCGTGTCGGCAGCGTAAGGCACATGGCGAACGCGCTCAGGGGCGAGACCGAACGCCTGAAGACGCCGGGCAAGGGCGCGGGCATCGTCGTCGCGCGGCGGCGACACGAGCAGCACGGCGTGCCGCGCCTCCGCAAAGATCGCCTGCCATAGCGTGAGGCAGCGCGGCGACAGCTTCTGCACGCCGACAAACGCCTCGAACACGACCGCCTCCGGTGCGATGCCGAGCTCGGCGCGGGTCCAGCGCGGCGTCGGAGCGTGGAATGCCCGCCCCGGCATCGTGCACACCGACAGCGGCAGCAGGCCTTCGAGTTGATAGGCCGCGTTCCCGGGCGGGTCCGCGACGGCGTCCGTGACCTTGTAGTCAACCATGGAGAGGCCGAGGCAGCCGTGACAGCCGAGATGCGTGAGCGCCACGCGCGCGGGCTTCCGTGCGACGATGCCGGGGCGCGCGAACGCCGAGTGGCCCATCAGATCGACGAGGAGGTCGAGGTCGTCGGCAGCGATCATCCGCGCGGCGATCGCGTCGTCGACGTCCGCGAGACGCGTGAAGCGAGCCGCGGCGCGCAGCGTTTCGGTCAGCGCATCCTCGTTCTCGGCCGGCGCCAGACTGTAGAGGCGCACGTCGAACTGCTCGCGGTCGTGCGCCGTGATGATGGGCGCCAGCAGCGCGCCCATCACATGCGCACGAAAGTCGGCGGACAGGTAACCGACGCGGATGCGGCGATCGCCGTTCCCCCGCACGCGCGGCACCGGCGGAACCAGCGGCGTGTCCTCGCGCCCGGCGGCGAGCTCGACGCGCATCAGCCCATCATAGGCGCGGTAGAGCGCGGCAACGGTGCCAAGCGCGACGTCCGCGTACTGCACCTGTGCCAGCACTTCGGCGAGCAGCGCTGCCTCGCCCGGCACGAACGGATGCGCGAGCGCGTCGGCGAGCGCCTGCGCTTCGCGCGCCGGATCGTCGCCGGCGCGCGTGGCCGACAGCGCCGCCGCGACGACGCGCGGGCTCGTCGGCGCGTACGGCTGGAAGCGGAGGAAATCGGCGCGCGCATCCTCGGTGCGCGCGACGCGCAGCAGGTTGCCACGCAACAGCCACCAGATGGTCTCGTCCGCCGGGGCGAGCGAACGCGCGCGCTCGAGCAGCGGAATGGCAGCGCGATATCGACGCAGCCGGACGAGCGCGAGCGCAAGGTTGACGTGCGCGGCGACGTGGCCCGGATCGCGCGCGATCGCCGCCTCGAAGGCGGCGGCGGCGCCGTCGACGTCGCCGGCGGCGTAGAGCACGTGCCCGCGCGCGTGCCAGGGCTCCGCCCAATTCCCGCGGCAGCGTGCTGCCGCATCGAAGGCCGCGAGCGCCTCGTCACGATCGTCCAGCGCGACGCACAGCGCGCCCAGGTTGTGCCACAGCTCCGCGCGCTCCGGCGCGAGCGCGAGAGCGGCGCGGTACGCCGTGCGCGAGCCTTCCCGATCGCCGGCCGCAGCGCGGGACGCCGCGTCGGCGAGCAGGGTGGCGAGCGTCGTCACGCCGGCTGCGCCACGAACTCGCGCGACGCGTGGCCGCGCCACCCGCGCGCGAACCATGCGAGCGCGACGACGTCGAGCGCCAGCACGATCGCAAAAGCGGCGCGCAGCGCAGCGCCGCTACCGGCGACGTCGCGAAACGTTTCCGCGACGACGCCAATCCCCCATTGCGCGACGAAGCTCACCATGAACATCAGCAGGTTGAGCGCGGTGTTCGCGCGCGCCGCCAGCTCCTTCGGAAAGCCCGCGTTCAGCACCGTGAAGCCCAGGATGTTCGCCGCCACGCCGAGGCCGTAAAGCGCCCACCAGAGATAGCTTCCCGGCACGTTCGCGACGATCGCGCCGAGCGCCGCCGTGTGCAGCGCGAAGCCGCCGCCGAACAGATGGACCGGCGCGATGCCGCGCCGCGCGAGCGGCGTCGAGAACATGCCGAGCCCGAGATAGGCGGCCAGCACGACGACACCCAGCACGAACAGCCGGTCGGCCGCCGCGGCGCGAGACAGGCCGTCGACGTCCATCATGTACGGAACGGCCCACAGGCCCTGGATCGCCATGAACGAGCCCATCGCGACCGCACCGAGCGGCGCGATCCACCAGAAGCGCGGATGCCGCGCGACCTGCATCACGCCTGCCCACTGGGCGGCGAAGCCCGGCGGGTGCTGCGGGCGCGGCGTGTCGGGAACGCGCCAGGCGATGGCCACGGCGACGGCGAGCGTCGCGACGCCCAGTCCGACGAACACCGTGCGCCACGACACCACGCGAAGCGCGAACTCGAGCGGCACGGTGGCGACGAGCGCGCCCAGGCCGCCCGCCACCATGATCCACCCGGCCAGCGACGCCTGCCGCTCCGCCGGATACCACATTGCCAGCGCCTTCAAAGGCGCCATCAGGCACACGCACATGCCTGCGCCAATCGCCGCCCGCGCGATGACAAGACCATCGAGCGAACCGGCGAGGCCGAAGGCGATCGCACCCGCGGCGCCGACGCCGAGCAGCACCGGCTCGACGCGGCGCGGCCCGAAGCGATCGAGCAGCAGGCCGGCGGGTAGCTGCATCAGCCCGAACGCGAGCAGATAAGCGCTCGTGAGCAGCCCCAGCGACGACGGCTGCAGCGCGAGCTCGCGCGTGAGATCGGGCGCGATCACTGCGTTGACGACGCGAAACGCGTACGACAGAAAGTAGGCCGCGGCGAACGCGGCGTAGATCGAGCCGAACGGAGTTGCCGTCACAGGTCAGCCGCGGAAAATGAAGTAGACCGCGCCCAGCAGGCAGACGCCGGCCCACACGTAGTCGAGCTTGAGGGGCTCGCCCATGTAGACGACCGCGAACGGCACGAACACCGCGAGCGTGATCACCTCCTGCATGATCTTGAGCTGGCCGAGCGACAGCGCCGTGAAGCCGATGCGGTTGCCCGGCACCTGCAGCAGGTACTCGAACAGCGCGATGCCCCACGACACGAGCGCCGCAATCCACCACGGCTTGTCCTGCAGGTTGCGCAGGTGGCCGTACCAGGCGAACGTCATGAACAGGTTCGAGAGCGTGAGCAGGACGGCGCAGGCGAGCGCCGGGTGCGCGGCAGGCATGACGGGATTCATGGACGTCCGGAGCGGAAGATGCAGCCGTCATTATCTACGAAGGCTCGCGGCGGACCGCCCGAACGCTGCGTCCAGCGCGTAAAATCCGCAGTCCGCCCTCCACGCCACGGAGCGGCGCCCGCGCGGCCGGATCCGCTGCCGCGGGCCGCGCCCGCTTCGCCCCACTGCATGCCGCCACGTCCAGCCGTCGTTTCCATGCTCGCAGCACTGTCCGCCGCCGCGCACGCCGGCGGGCTCGTGTACCCCGAGACACCGAAGATCCCGATCGCGGAGACCTACCACGATGTCACGGTGGAGGATCCGTATCGCTGGCTGGAAAACGACGCCGCGCAAACGGTCACCCAGTGGACGGCGGCGCAGAACGCGCTCACGCGCCGCTACCTCGACGCGCTGCCGCAGCGCGCGGCCGTCGCGGCGCGCGTGACGAAGCTCCTGCAGTCCGAGCCGGTCGACCGCTACGCATTCCAGTTCCGCAAGCAACTGTTCGCACTGAAGTCGCAGCCGCCTCGACCCCAGCCGCTGCTCGTCGTCATGAAGGCGACGGGGGACGTACAGAGCGAGCGCGTCGTCCTCGACCCTGTTGCGCTCGACCCGAGCGGCCGGACGTCGATCGACTTCTACCGGCCTTCGCACGACGGCCGGCACGTTGTCGTCTCGCTGTCGCGCGACGGGAGCGAGGACGGCACGGCGTACGTCTACGACGTCGGCACCGGCAAGCGGCTGCCCGACGTCGTGCCGGGCGTCCAGTTTCCTACCGGCGGGGGCAGCGTCGAGTGGGCGGCGGACAACCGCGGCTTCTACTACACGCGCTACCCGCAGGGCAGCGAGCGACCCGCGGAGGATCGGAATTTCTTTCAGCAGGTCTGGTTCCACGCGCTCGGCAGGCCGGTCGCCGACGACCGCTACGTCATCGGCAAGGCCTTTCCGCGCATCGCGGAGACCGCCCTCACCGCCAGCAGTGACGGCCGTTACCTGATGGCCGCGGTGGCCGATGGCGACGGCGGCGAGATCGCTTTCCACCTGCGCGCACCCGACGGGCGCTGGACTGAAGTCGCCGGCATGAAGGACGGCATGAAGCACGTGACGTTCGGCGACGACGGCAATCTCTACGCGCTGACGGTGAAGGATGCGCCGCTCGGGCGCATCGTCGCGATTCCGCTCGCCGACCCGCGGCTCGCGTCCGCACGCGTCGTCGTCCCCGAAAGCGCGATGCCCGCGGAAAGCGTCCTCGCGACACGCACGCGGGTCTACGTAACCTATCGCGTCGGCGGTCCCGGCGCCGTCCGCATCTTCGCGCTCGACGGGCGCAGCGTCGGCGCGTTGCCGACGCCCCCGGTGTCCGACGTGCACGTCGCGGCGCGGCTGCCCAACGACGACGTGCTCGTACGCACGATGAGCTACGTCGACCCGCCGACGCTGTCGCGCTACGAGGCGCGGCGCGACCGGATGGTCCGCACGCAGCTCGCCGGCAAGTACGACTTCGACTTCGCCGACGCAGAGGTCGAGCGCCATTTCGCGCTGTCGAAGGACGGCACGCGCGTGCCGCTTTCGATCGTGCGCCGCAAGGGCGCGCCGCTGGACGGCAACCAGCCCGTCCTGCTCTACGGCTATGGCGGCTACGGCATCAGCATGGCGCCGTGGTTCTCGCCGCTGCTGCGCCTCTGGCTCGACTGGGGCGGCACCTATGCGGTCGCCAACATCCGTGGCGGCGGCGAATTTGGCGAACCGTGGCACCTCGCCGGCAACCTCACGAAAAAACAGAATGTCTTCGACGACTTCGCGGCCTGCGCGCAGTTCCTCGTCGAGCGCCGCTACACGCAGCCGTCGCGACTCGCGCTGATGGGCGGCAGCAACGGCGGCCTGCTCATGGGCGCGATGATCGTCCAGCACCCGGACATGATGCGTGCCGTGGTGAGCCAGGCCGGCATGTACGACGCGCTGCGGTGGGAGACGCAGCCGAATGGCGCGTTCAACGTCACCGAGTTCGGCTCGACGAAGGATCCAGAGCAATTCCGGGCGCTCTACGCCTACTCGCCATATCTCAACGTGCGCGACGGCACCGCTTATCCGGCCGTGCTGTTCACGACGGGCGACAACGACGGCCGCGTGGCATCGTACGAATCGCGCAAGATGACGGCGCGCCTGCAGGCGGCGACCGCTTCGGCCCAACCGATTCTGCTGCGCACCGAAGCGCAGGCAGGTCACGGCTTCGGCACTGCGCTCGCGACGCGCATCGCCGAGGAAGCCGACGTCTATTCGTTTCTGGCGAACGCGCTCGCGATGCAGCCGCTGCCGCTTCCGGCCGTGCCGCCGCGACGGCGCTGACGGCGCGCCGCCGCTTCGCGCCGGATCAGTGTCCCGTGGCGTCGCCCTTGCGGCTCGCCTCGAACAGGAACCAGGTGCGCCGCTCGGTCTCGTCGATCCAGACCTCGATCAGGCTCGCGGTCGCGATGTCGCGATGCTCGTCGCACACGTCGTGCGCTTCGCGCAGGCTCGCCGCGAGCGTCTTGTTGTCTTCGCGCAGCTCGGCCAGCATGTCGAGGGGCTCAACGTAGTCCGCGTCGTTGTCGAGCACGCGCTGCGTGCGCGAGATGTGCCCGATCGACCGCAGCGTGGTGCCGCCGACCTTGCGTACGCGCTCGGCGATCGGATCGGCCATCGCGTAGATCTGGTCGGCCTGCTCGTCGAGGAGCAGGTGATAGTCGCGAAAATGCGGGCCGCTCATGTGCCAGTGGAAGTTCTTGGTCTTGAGGTAGAGCGCGAAAACGTCGGCGAGGATGCCGTTCATCGCCGCCGCGATGTCGCGCGTGGCGCCGCTCTTGAGATCGGTGGGCGTCAACAGCGACGCCTTTTGCCTGCTCTTCAATTCCTTCACGTTCTTCGTGGCCGCTTTTTTCATGGTGTCCGTCCGGTTGATCGATGATGCGATACGCGGCATATTAGCAAAGCGAGGAGGACGTCATGCTCGAGCTCCGCCCCACCTGCGAGAACTGCAACAAGGCGCTGCCGCCCGCCGCGCAGGACGCGCGTATCTGCTCGTACGAGTGCACATTCTGCGCCGACTGCGTCGCGCGCGTGCTCGACAACGTGTGTCCCAACTGCGGCGGCGGCTTCGTGCCGCGGCCGATCCGCCCGGCGACGGACCGGAAGGGCGGCAACTACCTCGGCAAGGATCCGGCGAGCACCCAGGTACGGCACCGCCCGGTCGATCGCGCCCTGCACGCGCGCTTCGTGGCCGCGCTCAGGGCCATTCCGCCGCACGAGCGCTAACCCGCCGCGCGCGCGAGCCACTTCAGGCGGCGAGCGGCTCGCGCACGACAACGGCGACACCGGGCGGATCGACGCGATTGCGCGCCTCCACCGTACCGCCGTGAAATTGCGCGATCAGGCGGACGATGTAGAGTCCGAGCCCCAGGTGCGGCGCGTCGCGCGCGCCGCCGTCGCGCACGGACACCATCGACTCGAACAGCCGGTCCTCCATTCCCGAAGGAAGCGGCGGGCCGGTATTGGCGACGACAAGCTCGGCATGCACGTCGTCGCGCGTCACGCTCACGTCGATCGGTCCCGCTGTGGAAAAGCCGACGGCGTTCTCGACGAGCTTGTCCAGCATCTGCGCGAATAGCTCCGGCGAGCCCGACAGCGGCACGTCACCGCCCGGCAGCGCGAGCGCGAACGACGCCTGCGGATACGCGAGTCGATAGCCGTCGACGCAGCCGGCGACGACGTGCGCGGCGTCGAAGCGCTCGCGCTCCGCGCCGGCGAGCGCGTGCTCGAGGCGGGTGGCTTCCGTCATTCGCGCGAGGATCGCAGTCAGGCGGTCGAGGCCACCCTGCGCGCGGTCGAGATACACGCGGGCGTCGCCGGCGATCCCGGCTGCCTTCAGGTTTTCGAGCGAGCTCCGCACGACCGCCACGGGCGTGCGGAGCTCGTGCGAGAGCCGGCTCGCCATCTTTTCCTGGTAGCTCGCATAGTCGGCGAGCCGCGCCAGCACGCTCGCGAAGCTGCGCGATAGGTCGCCGATCTCGTCGCGCGCATCGGAACTCGCGAGCGCGGCACGCACGCGCCCCTGCGCGTCGATCGCCTGCTCGGCGTCGTCGCGCAGGCGCCGGATGCGCGCGGCGAGCCGCGACGCGTAGACGGTAAGCGCGACCGAGCCGACGAGCAGCACGGCCAGCACGATATTGAACAACCGCTCGAACGCGCGATTGCGCTCGGCCAGCACGCGATTGCCCGTTTCCTCGACGACGACGGCGCCGCGCACCTGGTCGCCGAGCCACACCGGATGCGCGGCGGAGACGATCGCGGCGCGGCCGTCGGCGGTCGTGCGGCGCGCCGTGGTCAGGATGCCCGACAGCGCGCCCTCGACGTCGCGCCCGCGCGGCGGCCCGCTCGCCGCGGCCGCGTCGTCGAAATCCTCGGTCGGCTGCTCGAGGATGCGGCGATAGAGCGGATGCATGAGCGCCGCGGCGAAGGCCTGCCAGCCTTTCGCGTCGCCGTCGGCGTTCTCGTCGGCCGGCCGCTTCAGCGAGCCGGCGCGCGCGAGCACGACGCCGTCGCGATCGATCACCCAGATGCGCGCTGTCGTGCGCGACAGCCCCTGCACGATCTGCGCAATCTCGGGCGACGCCGATGGCGGCAACGTGGCGTCGCCGCTTTCGCGCGCACGGTCGGTCGCGAACGATGCGATGGGATCGGCCGGCGTCGCGAAGAGCCGCGGCCGGTCGTGCAGCGCCGTGGCCACCGCCTGCGCCGTGCTCGCCAGCGCCTGCTGCTGCGCATCGCGCAGGAAGCGCTCGAGCTCGCGCACGTACTCGTAGCCGAGCCACGGCAATGCGAGGAACACCGTCAGCGTCAGCAGCAGCTGGGCGCGGATGCCTAGCGCGATTCGCATTTAGGCGACGGCGAGCGTGGAGGTCCAGCCTTCCGCCGGGCCGCCCCAAGGAAGGCTCGCTCCCCCTTTGGGGCAGCGAACGCAGTGAGCGTGGGGGTCCAGCCTTCCGCCGGGCCGCCCCAAGGAAGGCTCGCTCCCCCTTTGGGGCAGCGAACGCAGTGAGCGTGGGGGTCCAGCCTTCCGCC